>ERZ1370068.1998-contig-11963_pt1 | contig 63374 bp, 69 predicted proteins | sample MGYA00561227_ERZ1370068 | MGnify/ENA primary metagenome ERZ1370068 (study PRJEB38410, sample SAMEA6850437) | metagenome | study: Metagenomic assessment of the ecological functions of the soil: analysis of the soil microbiota associated with the...
AAACAACGGCGAGCCGAAGCTCGCCGTCGAGGATACCGCAAATCGCGGTCGGGTCAGAACTTGTACTGCAAGCTGATGAACAGTTTCCGCCCGAGGGCATCGTACACCTGAGGATAGGTGTTGCCGTTGCCGAAGCCGGCACCCACCGAGCTCGAAAGGGGCGGATCCTTGTCGAACACGTTGTTGACGCCGCCCCAGATCGTGAACTGCTTGGTGACAGCTCCATGAAGCGGCGAGGTCGAAGTAGTCCCGCTCTCCAAGTTCGGCGTCGACAGCGGTGAACGCACCCGTCAGGAACGGATTCGAGTCGGATTGCTCGATTTTGACCTTGTCGAAGTGGCGCCAGGTCGCCGAGAAATCCCAATTCCACGGCGTCGTCCAGGTTCCGCGTAGCCTGTGACGCCATTCCGGCAGCGGCGTGCCGCAGGTCGACCCGTAAAGGCCCGCGCAGTCGTACTCGCCCAGTCCCGGAACCGGCGTTGTCTTGAACTCCTGGAGCCAGGTGCCGACGAAGTTGATATCGATGCTGCCACAGTTCTCCAGTGGCCAGTTGTAGTTGAGCGCGACGTCGACCCCCGACGTCTTGACTTGCGCAATGTTCAGGTTGGTCGAAGTGATGAAACCGGTCAGCCAAAGCGTCCCCTGCGCATCGCGGTGCATCAGGTCGCAGAATTGTCCCGTAGATAAGCACTGGGCCAGGAGGATCGGGGGCGCGACATTGTTGATCTGCTTGTCGACCTTGATGTTGAAGTAGTCGATCGACGCGCTCAGGTTTTTCATCGGCGTGAGAACGACGCCGAGGGTGGTGCTCTTCGCCTTTTCGGGCTCGAGGTTGATATTGCCGCCCTGCAGGTAGTTGTACTGGCCCGCCGGGTTGGTGAGAAGGTCGCTTCCGTATTTGGCCGCGGCCAGGCCGGACCGCTGGCACTGCGCCAGCGTGGCGGTTGGCGTAGGACCGGCGCAGGGATCCCCATTGGCCATGGTTGAACAATGCATTCCCCTGTCGGGGTGAACAGCTCGATCACATTCGCGGCGCCGCACCGCCTGCTGGTAGCTGCCGCGGAGCCTCACGGACTTGATCGGCGCCCACTCGACACCGAGACCGTAGCTGTCGGTCGTGTGGTTGGTGCTGTAGTCCGAATACCGGTAGCTGCCATTCACGCTCAGCAGATCCGCCCACGGCGCCCCTTCGATGATCGGCACCTTGACTTCGGCGAAGGCTTCCTTCACGGTGAATTGGCCGGATACACCGTGGGTCAGGCCCGCCCTGTCCCGCGAGGTCGCCGGTATCGAATGCCGTGTCTACATTCGAGATCGAGCTTCTCGACACGGCGCTCGAGGCCGAACGCAACGCCGACGCCGCTTTTCGCCCATGGCGTCCTCCACCCGTAATTGCCCAGGTCGGACGGTCAGGGTGGCGCCCTGCACGGCTTGCTGCGTGGAGCCCTTCTTGAAACCCGGCGTCTGCAGGTAGGTCGAGCGCCGCCTGAGTCACGCCGCCGAGCTTGAAGATGTTGTACGGCACGCAGGCGGGATCGGTGCCGTCGACCACCGACCGGCATACGGGCTGGCCGTTGGCGTCGGCCGACGACGTCCAGCGCGCGGTTGATGCGCACTAACGAAAAGTCGTTCTGGTAAGTCTCCGCGTAGATGACCTTCCCGGTCTGGACGAAGACGTCGTAGTCCCAGTACTTGAAAATGTCGCCCTTCACACCCAGCACACCGCGGAACGAGGTATGGCGGAGGTCGTCCTGGCGCCCTCCGCCCTCCTGGTTGCGGCGGCCGGTAATGCACGTCCCCGTCCGTCGTCGCGGTGATGCCGAACGCGTTCTTGAAAGCCTGGGACAACAGCGGATTGTCGTTCGTTGAGGAAGACTTCCGTCCCGCCGAAGAAGATGCCGCTCGGCGCGATCTGCGCGACGGTATGGTCGTCGTTGAAGCTGAATTCGCCATAGGCGCGCGCATGATCGCTGACGTCGTAGTGGGCGAAGGCGTTGAACCCGTAGCGCTCGTCGGGGCGCTGATAGTAGTTGTACGGAGCGAAGTTGAACTGGTCGATGCGTGGCGTTGAACGGCCGCACCTCGCCGGCGGCATCGGCGATCGTGAACGACTTGCCGGTGTTATTGTCCAGAAGTCGCGGCCTGGGAAAGGACGTCGACGAGCCGCCGCAGGTAAAGCCGGCGGAAGTCGAGCCGAGTCGCGCACGCGCTGTAATCGCGGTCCTTCTGCAGGATCGCCTGGTCCTTCTTGTAATGGAAGAACAGCGTCGCGTTGCCGCGATTGTTCTCGAAGTTGCTGCCCATCGGTAACGCTGGCGTCGTAGATCTTGCCGTCGTAATCGACGTCGCCCGGCACGGCGAACTGCGACGGGTTGGTGGCGGCGCGTGCGCTGACGATATCTGGCGAGCATCGTTGCTGCTGGTGGTGGTTGTAACCGCTGGAGTCGAGCTGGAGCTGCAGACCCTCGAAATTGTCCTTCATGATGAAGTTCACGACGCCCGCGACCGCATCCGAGCCGTAGACCGCCGACGCGCCGCCGGTCAGGATTTCCACGCGCTCGATCAGCGGCGCGGGAATCTGGTTCAGGTCGGTCGCATATCCACCGCTTCCGTCCGGGGCTCCCGGCGGGCAGCCGGCGCCCGTTGACGAGGACCAGGGTGCGCGGCAGCGCCGAGGTTACGCAGATTGACCGTCGCCGTGCCGCGTGGAGCCGTTGGAGATGTTGCCACCCTGATCGGCGAAGACCTGCGGCAGGTTATTGAGCAGGTTCTCGACGTTGTTGACGCCCTCGATCCTGATGTCGGTCGCGGTGACCTGCGTCACCGGGCTGGTGCTGGTGAGGTTCGGCGATGGAATGCGCGAGCCCGTGACCTGGGTCGGTGCGAGATGATCGCGGGTGGCGACGCGGTGGTTCGCGCGGGTGGCGTCGACGGCGGCGTCTGTGCATAAGCCACGGAGACAAACGTCACCGCCATACCGGCGCTGAAGGTCCGTGCAAGGGCCAAAGATAGCTTTTTCGGTCGTGAATTTCATTGCAATATCCCCGTAATTTGGTCGCTGACGCACATGGCCCCGAGGTGATGCGGAGCGGGATGTATGTTTACCTTTCGGCTAGCACTTTCGACATTACAGCAAGGAATATTCGGGCCGCAACGAAAGTCGCGGAAGTTACAATGACCGTGCCCAGATTGTTGCAAATCTGCAAACGATGCCGACGAAGCCCACCCAACGCACTGATTTGCCGGACTTGCGCGCTCCACGCCGGCGATCCGGGGACGCCGCTGCCCGTGACCGCCCGCGGTACAGCACGCGGACCGCCGATGAGCGGGTTCACTATCGCGCCTGCGACGCGCGCCGACGTTCCGGCGATTCTGGAAATGATTCGCGGGCTTGCCGAATTCGAGCGGCTTGGAGCATTTGTGCGTCACAAGCAAAGACGACATCGAACGCGCGTTGTTCGGCGACCAAGCACGGGTCGAGGTTGTTTTGGCATGGGACGGCGACAAAACGGCCGGTTTTGCGTTGTTTTTCCATAATTTCTCGACCTTTCTGCGGCCGCCGCGGCCTCTACCTCGAGGATTTGTTTGTGCGGCCGGCCTTTCGCCGCCGCGGTTACGGGCGTGCCCTTCTAGTCCACCTTGCGCGGCTCGCGGTCGAGCGCGGCTGCGGACGGTTCGAATGGACGGTGCTGGACTGGAATGAGCAAGCGATCGGGTTCTATCAGCAGCTCGGCGCACAAATCCTGCCCGAATGGCGGATTACCCGCGTGACCGGCGCCGCCCTCGCGGCGCTTGCCGCGCAGCCCCTGCTGCCAGGCAAGCGCTAGGCTGGCACGCGCCCTCCGGCGACCCGCGCTCGCTAACGCCCCGGGGCCCAATCGCGCGATAATTCGCCCGTTCGCGCCCCTTTCGATCCACCCGCGCGACTTTCGCGCTCAAGATCACGATGACCGAATCTCTCCACACCGACTTCAGGCAGCTCGAATGCGCGGCCGACTTCTGGTCGCTGCGCATGGTCGACGAGCGCGCCGAGAACTACTGCGTGCGCAAGAATGTTCCGCAGCCTCCGTCCATGTCGCTCGACCGCGGCGCCATGCTCACCGTCTACGCTGACGGCGGGTACGGCTACGCTGCCACCAGCGACACCTCGCGCGCCGGCCTGCAAGCCGCGCTCGACCGCGCGGCGGCAGTGGGCACGCACCAGCGCCTCGCGCTCGCTGATCGATTCGAAAACCCTGCCCAGACCGGCGCTGCGCGGGGAATACGCATCTCCGGAGGCGAATGCGCAGCCGTGGTCGCGCCGCGAGTGGTACGAGCTTCTCGCGCAAGAATCGCGCGCGGCAGGCTGCGATTCGCGCATCGTCGACTGGGAAGCGAGCGTCGAGACGCGAACCGCGGAACACGTCTACCTGACCAGCGAAGGCGGCGAAGTCAGCCAGCGCTTTCGCTTCGTCATGCCGAACCTCACCGTCACCGCGCATGCCGACGGCGATACCCAGATGCGCACGCTCAACGGCTACCGCGGCCTTGCGCAGCAGGGCGGCGAGGCGATGCTCGAACGCTTCGGCTTCGTCGGCAGCGGAGCCGCGGATTGCCGACCAGGCGCTGCAGCTTCTCGCCGCGCCGAACTGTCCGCACGGGGTCATGGATGCGCTGCTGATGCCCGACCAGATGGTGCTGCAGATTCACGAGTCGATCGGCCATCCTCTCGAGCTCGATCGCATCCTGGGCGACGAGCGCAATTTCGCCGGGACGAGCTTTGTCACGCTCGACATGTTCGGCAGCTACCGCTACGGGTCCGATCTCCTGAACGTCACGCTTCGACCCGACGAGGCGCGAGGAGCTCGCGAGCTATGCCTTCGACGATGACGGCACCCGCGCCGAGCGGGCGTACCTGATCCGCAACGGCATTCTCGAGCGCCCGCTGGGCGGCGCGATTTCCGCAGACGCGCGCCGGCGTCGCCGGCGTGGCGAACGCCCGCGCCGACGGCTGGAACCGGCCGCCGATCGATCGCATGGCCAACCTCAACATCGAGCCGGGCGACTCGACGCTCGAGCAGATGATCGCCGGCATCGAGCACGGCGTGCTCATGAGCACCAACAGCTCGTGGTCGATCGACGACTCGCGCAACAAGTTCCAGTTCGGCTGCGAATGGGGCCAGCTGATCGAAGGCGGCAAGCTCACCACGGTGGTCAAGAATCCCAACTACCGCGGCATCTCGGCGAACTTCTGGCGCAGCCTCAAGCAGGTCGGCGATGAATCGACGCTGGAAGTCCTCGGCACGCCGTACTGCGGCAAGGGCGAGCCTTCGCAGGCTGATCCGCGTCGGACACGCGTCGCCGGCGTGCGTGTTCGCCGCGGTCGATGTCTTCGGCGGTGACGCATGAAGATCCCGCTGCATCCTTGATTTCGGCAAGGGGACGCGAGCATGAGCATGGAAACCTATTTCAACGAGCTTGCGTCGCTCCTCGATCGCTCGCTTGCGCCCGGCGAGGTCTACACCTGCGCCTTCGATGCCGAGACGTCCGACTTCGTGCGCATGAACCGCGGGCAAGATCCGCCAGCCGGGCAGCGTCCACCAGCGCTATCTGCGTCTGCATCTGATTCGCGGGCAGCGTCACGCGGAGCAGTGCTTCGCGTTGTCGGGCGATCTCGCGCGCGACCGCGATGCTGTCGCTTCCGCGTTTTCATGGCTCCGTGAAACCCTGTCCGACCTTCCCGACGATCCGCATTTGAGCTACGCGACCGGACGTCGCGTCGAGCCGCTCGGTCAAGAGCCGCTGCGCTGCCGGCAGCCGAGGAGATCATCGCCAACGTGCTCGACGCGGCGGCGGGGCTCGACCTGGTCGGCATCTACGCCGCGGGGCCGGTCTATCGCGGCTTCGCCAACTCGCTCGGCCAACGCAACTGGCACGAAGTGACGAGCTTCAATCTGCAGTGGAGCCTCTATCACCGCGCGGACAAGGCGGTGAAGACGTGCTTACGGCGGGTTCGATTGGTCGGCCGGCGCGTTCGCGGCCAAGATGCGACGACGCCCGTGAGCGCCTCGCGCTGCTGGCGGTGCCCGCGCGCTCGCTCGAGCCCGGCAGCTACCGCGCCGTATCTCACGCCGACGGCGATGGAAGAGATCGCCGGCATGCTCTCCCGGGGCGGTTCTCGGGCCGCGCGCTGGCGACCCGTCAGAGCTGTCTGTTCCGGCGTCCAGGACGGCGAAGCGGCGTTCGACCCATCGGTCGGATTCACCGAGAACACGGCCGATGGCGTGGCGCCGGCGTTCCAGGGCGAGGGCTTCACGCGGCCGGACTGCCGTGCCGCTGGTGCGCGAGGGCCGGCTGGTCGGTTCGCTGGTGAGTCCGCGCACGGCGAAGGAGTATTCGCTGCCCACCAACGGCGCCAACGCGGCGGAGATGCCCGAGTCGCTCGACATGGCCGGCCGGCGAGCTTGAGCGCTTCCGATGCGCTGGCGGCGCTCGACACGCGGACTCTACATCGGCAATCTCTGGTACCTGAATTTCTCCGACCGGCCGGCATGCCGCTATGACCGGCATGACGCGATTCGCCTCGTTCTGGGTCGAGCACGGAAAGATCGTGGCGCCGGTCAACGTGCATGCGCTTCGACGACAGCCTCTTCCGCCTGCTCGGCGATCGCCTGGTCGGGCTGACGTCCGAGCGCGAGCTGGTGGTGGACGCCAACAGCTACCGCTCGCGCAACGTGGGCAGCATGCGCTGCCCGGCGCGGTCGTGAGCGACATGGCGTTCACGCTGTAAGCGCGAAATACCGAGGACTACCGATACTTTCGGTCAGTGCGCATCAATTCCCATGGTGCCAACCCTTGGGAATCGCGGACAGCAGCTTCTGCGTGTAGGAATGCTTGGGATGGCGGTAGATGTCGTCGGAGTTGGCGATCTCGACGATCGCGCCCTGAGTTCATCGACCATGATCTCGTCGGAGATGTATTTGACGACGGCGAGATCGTGCGAGATGAAGATGTACGACAGGTGAAATTCGTCCTGCAGGTCCTGAGAGCAGGTTCAGCACCTGCGCCTGCACCGAGACATCCAGCGCCGAGACCGACTCGTCGCAGATCAGGATGTCCGGCTTGAGCGTCAGGCAGCGCGCGATCGCGATACGCTGGCGCTGGCCGCCCGAGAACTCGTGCGGATACTTGTAGAACGAGACCTCGGGCAGTCCCACCTTGTGCAGCATTTCGAACGCGAGATCGGTCCGCTCCTGCGTCGGAGGCGCCGATGCCGTGGATGCGTCATCGGTTCGGTCAGGGTCTGGCCGACGATCATGCGCGGGTTCAAGCGACGCGTACGGATTCTGGAAGATGATCTGGATGCGCCGCTTGTAGTCCATGAACTCGCGCGCCGACATCGACAGGATGTCCTTGCCCTCGAACAAGGCCTCGCCCGTCGACGCCTCGTGCAGCCGCATCAAGCGTCAGGCCGACGGTGGTCTTGCCCGAGCCCGACTCGCCGACCAGGCCCAGCGTCTTGCCCTTCGGCAGCTTGAACGAGACGTCCTTCGACCGCCTCGAACTTGCGCCGCCCGAACAGGCCTTCGCGCGAATAGAAGTCCTTTCCCAGGTGGCGCACGTCGAGGATGATCGGATCGGCGGCAGCGATGCCGCGCTTGCGCTCGTTCGAGATGCATGGCGTGGCCGTCGCCGGTCATGAAGTCCTCGATCACCGGCAGGCGGACCGGTCGCCGGTCCAGACGCGGCCGGCACAGCAAGCAGCGCCTTGGTGTACGCGTCCTGCGGATTCTCGAACACCGACTTGGCCGGACCCTGTTCGCGAATCTCGCCGTTGCGCATGACCACGACGTAGTCGGCGATTTCGCCCACCACCGCGAGATCGTGGGTGATGAACAGCACCGACATCCGGTGGCTGCTTCTGCAAGTCGCGGATCAGGTCGAGGATCTGCTTCTGGATGGTGACGTCGAGCGCGGTCGTCGGCTCGTCGGCGATCAAGAGCTTCGGCTCGCAGGCGATCGCCATCGCTATCATCACCCGCTGCTGCTGTCCGCCGGACATCTGCGACGGATAAGCGTTGATCTTGAACTCCGGGTCCGGAATGCCGACTTCGGCGAGCAAGGCGAGCGCGCGCTTCCTGGCATCGGACGGCGAGAGCCCGAGATGCAGGCGCAACACCTCGGTCAACTGAAAGCCGACCGTGAACACCGGGTTCAACGAGGTCATCGGCTCCTGAAAGATCATCGAGATATCGGCGCCGCGCAGGCGTCGCAGCTCGGTCGGATCCAGCGCGATCAGGTTGCGACCGCCGTACATGATCTCGCTGCCGGGGAGGACGGTCGCAGTTTTCCTTGGGCAAGCAGGCCGAGGATCGAAAGCGAGGTGACCGACTTGCCGCTGCCCGATTCGCCGACCAGGGCGACGGTGGCATTGGTCGGGATGTCGAAGCTGATCGCCCTTCACCGCCTCGAACTCGGTGTGCTTGTCCAGGCGGAAGTTGACCCGCAGGTTGCGGACGGATGAGGAGGGTTTCCATTTGCGTCCTCAGTTGCGTCACTTCAACTTCGGATCGAGCGCGTCGCGCAGCGCGTCGGTGAACAGGCTGAACGCGGTGACCAGCAGCGCCATCGCCGTGCCCGCTGCCGCGAGCTGCCACCACTTGCCCAGGATCAGCTCGTTTTGCGCCTCGTTGAGCATCGATCCCCAGGACACGACGTCGACCGGGACGCCGAAACCCAGGAAGGAGAGGATGACCTCGGACTTGATGAACGCAACCACCAGTATCGAAAGCTGCACCAGCACGACGTGGCTGATGTTGGGAAAGATGTGCACGAACATCCGCCGCCCGTTCGAGGCGCCGATCGCGTCCGCCGCCTGGACATATTCGCGCCCCTTGTGCTTCAGGTATTCGCCGCGAATCAGCCGGAAGCAGCCGGTCCACCCGGTGAGCCCGAGAATCAGGATGATGGTGAGCGTTCCTTTCTGCTGCAGCACCGCGGCGACGGCGAGGATCAGCAGCAGATACGGTATCGACGTGAAAACGCTGTAGAACCAGTTGAAAATGTCGTCGAGCCAGCGGCCGTAGTAGCCCGGCGATGGCGCCGAACAAGGTACCGAGAAAGGTCGCCACGACCGCGGCGGCCAAACCCGACGAAGATCGAGGTCTCGGAGCCCTTGATGACTTTCTTCAGCACGTCGCGTCCCCACTTGTCGCCGCCGAACGGAAGCGTCGCCGCGCGCGCTTCGACCGCTTCGGCTTTCGAGCCCTTGGCGCGAATATCGGCCATGACATCGGCCAGCGGATCGACGTCTGCCGAATCGGCGGCAGGAGCGCCGCCGGTCTCGGATTTCTGCGTTTCGCCGCGGATGGCAGCCAGCGCGTCGGCCAGCGGATCCTCGACCGGCAGCTCGGTCGGCGCTTCGCTGTCCGGTGCCGCCCGCCGAAGCGGCGGTCGGCGCCGCCGCGGTGCCGGGGGTCTCGGCATCCGGCACCGACGAACGACGGCGGCGCGTAATTGACGCCGACTTCCTTGGACCAGTCTTTCGCGATCAGTCCGGTGCCTGAAAGCACCATCAGCAACAGAAACAGCGGCGACGATGGCAAGCGAGACCATCGCCACTCGATCGGACCTGCAGGCGTCGCCAGGCGAGCGCCCAGAGACCCGGCGAAACGGCGTGCGGCTTGTCGTAGGGCATCGTCGAGCCTCCTACTTGAGCTGCACGCGCGGGTCGACGGCCTTGTACATCAGGTCGGCGAGCAGCGTGAAGATCATGGTGGCGACGGCGACGTAGACGGTGATCGCCTTGATCACCGGAAAGTCGCTCCGCTCGACCGCGAGGATCACTTCGCGGCCGATGCCGGGAATCGAGAAAAAGCGCTCGATCAGAAAGGCGCCGATGAGCAATCCCGGAAGCGCCGCCATGACATGGGTGATGATCGGAATCGAAGCGTTGCGCAGCACGTGCACCCACATGATCCGGTTCTCGGACAAGTCCCTTGGCGCGCGCGGTGCGGACGTAGTCCTGGTTGATCTCGTCGAGCACGAAGGTGCGGAACAGCCGCAGGTCGGGCGCGATGCTGACGACGAGCCCGATGAGTGATGGGCAGCGACGCGTAGACCACGAGGTTTTGCCAGAAGCTGTCGCCCCAGCCCTGCACCGGGAACCAGCCGAGCTTGTAGGCGAAGAAATACTGGAAGACGATGATGTAGACGAGGATCGAAATCGACAGGCCGACGGTGCAGACGATCATCACCGCGCGGTCGGTCAGCGAGCCGCGCACATACGCGACGCCCAGCGCCAGGCCGATCGCGACGAGCGGTGCTGATGATCAGCAGCGGGATCAGCACCGTCAGCGACGGCCCGAGGCGCGTCGCCATGATGTGCGACACCGCCTCGTTGGTGCTCCAGCTCGCGCCGAAATCGCGCGGTCAGGACCTGCTTGATGAAGATCCATAACTGCACGTAGTACGGCTGGTCGACACCGAGCTGCCGGCGGATGTTCTCGATCTGCTCGGCGCTGGAGATCTTGCCCGCGAGCACGTACGCCGGATCGCCGCCGACCCAGTTGAAACAGAATGAACACCAGCAGAATCACGCCGAGCAGCGTCGGGATCATCTGCCATAGCCGCCTGATGATATAGGCCGTCATCGTCTTCTCCTCTCCTGCCGCGTCGGCGAGTTCGTGAGCCTGACTTTTAGTGCGACGGTCGCGGTCCGCGTGCCCGTAATCTCGGCCAGGAACGCGGCGTTGGACGGCTCGCGGCCGAGAAACTCGCGAACCATCTCTGCCGCCTTCTTCTGGCGGCCCTGCGCCAGTATCGTGCGCCGAAAGCGGCGCCCGATCGAGGGTCCATCAGGTTGGTGCCGTAGACCGACAACATGTCGAGCGCCAGCACTTCCGACCACATGTAGCCGTAGTAGCCCGCGGCATAGCCGCTGATGATGTGCTCGAAGGTGCCCGGAAACTGCGTGCCTGGAACGTGGCCCAGCGGAGTCTCGCCTTCCATCGTATCCCATAGCGCGAGCGGCTCGGTGCTCGCCGCACCGCTGGTCGCCATATCGTACGCCGCGTAGAGATGCTGCCGCGAATAGCGCATCCCGGCACCATACAGGCGCGCGGTGGAAAGGCGCCCGAGCAGGTCATCGTCCACCGCCGGACATGCGGGACTGCAGAATTGCGGCAACAGCGACAGCGACTCCTTGCGCCGCGCCCATTCCTCGAACATCTGCGACGGCGCCTCGACGAAATCGCGCTCGACGCTGGTGCCGGCCTGCGACGCGTAGTCGGTGTTGGAAAGAACGCCGTGCATCACGTGGCCGAATTCGTGCACCAGCGTCTCGGAGCTCGCTGTGATCGAGTCCCGGTGCGGTTGAAGTTGGTCACCAGCACGCTGATCGGCGTGCGATGCGCGAGCCGGCTGGACGGAGCGGATGCCGAATGCGGCAGCGTGGCTGAATACTTGGCCGGTCGGGGGAACGGATCGAGATAGATGCCGCCGATGATCTTGCCGTCGCTCTTGGCACCGCTCTTGTCCCCGCTTTGTCACCTGAGACGTCCACGACATCGAAATACTGCACGTCCTCGTGCCAGACCGGACACCTTGACCGGCACGAAGCGCACGCCGTAGAGCTGGCTCGACACCGCCATGACCCACTTGAAGCTCGCATCCGTCGGGAAAATACTTGCGCAGGGCTTCCCTGGTCGATGCTGTATCGCGCTTTCTTGAGCTTGTCCTTGATAGAAATCGACGTCCCAGCGATTGAGCGTCACCTCAGCCGGATTTTTCTTCTGCATTCGGCCTTGAACGCGGTCAGCTCCGCCAGCTCCTTGCGCTCGACGTCGCGGACCGCGCCCTTGACCTCGCCGAGAAACTTCTCCACCGTCTGCGGATCGCGGACCATTCTCCGCCGGCGTCGCGAATTGCGCGTAGTTCGACAGCCCGAAGAGTCCCACCATCTCGCGCCGCAGGCGTCACGACTTCGGAAAGCAGCTCGATGTTTCGCGGCGTGCCGCGAGTGCTGTACGCGAACTGATAACGGCGCCGCGCATCCTCGTTCTCGGCGTTGGCCATGAACGGCAGGTATTCCGGATACTCGAAGCCGAGCAGAAAGTTTCCCTTTTCGTCGCGCTGGGCGCGGTCGAGGTAGCTCTGCGGCAGGCCTTTGACCTCATCGGCGGTGAACGTAAGGCGGGTCTTGTTGTTGCGGATATTGCGCCCGAACTCCTGCCGAATCTCCTCGAGCCGTTTCAGGATGGCGCTCATCCGCGCGCGCTTGTCCGGCTGGCAGCGCAACGCCGGTATCCTCGAATGCGTCGAGAATATCCCTGCGCATCTTGATTGCCGCGGCGCCGCGCGGGCGAAGTCGCCTTGATGCGGGCATACAGCCGCTCGTTTTGCAAAGAGCGCGGTGTCGAAGCGTTCGATCTTCTGCTCGCAATGCCTCGGCGGCCGCACGCGTCTTTTCGTCGGGTGAGACATTGGCGAACAAGCCTGCCGGACCTCGTCGATATCCTGCGTGGTGATGCGCACGCTGTCCCAGCGTCCGAGCATGTCGGTGGTCGCGACGCGGTTCATGGGCACCGCCTGCAGCGCGTTGACCATCGCTTCCGCGACCGTGAGCGCATCGCTGCAGGCCTTGGCGAGCGTCTGTGCGTCGTAGAGCCGGCACCGTGACCCGCTCTGTCGGCGCCGCGAGCGCGGCCCCGGAAATCGATGCGAGAGAACAAAGGACTATCAAGCGGGTGGTATTCATGTGGGTTGAGACTTTCTTTATGCGTCCCTGCTAAAGGACTACCGAGATGAGAAAATGCTTCAGTGCAACTTCCTGCTGTTGTCGACGTCGACGTAAATCCAGTCCGCGAGGAGGATCGGATGCTTGCGGTAACCGATCACCGCCGGCTGCACCAGCATGTTCGGACCCGCGTGTCGTGGAGCCTCATCACGCCGTTGACTTCGACCATCCGCCACAGCTGTCGATAAAGCTGGTTGCGCTCGGGTGATGGCGGCATCGCCCGTGTCGTTTCGTAAATGCGGTCCCACTCTTTCATCTGGAAGCAGGCATTGTTGTTCTGTCCAGCTGTTGGGCCCGTAGAAGAGCTGCATGAAATCGTCCCCGTCCGGATAGTCGGCGATCCATGACGCCGTCCGTGACAGGAGCTGGCATGCACGCTCCAGCTTGAGCTCCTCGGGAAACTTGTTCTTGTCGACGTGAATGCGGATGCCGATTTTATCCACCGACTCTCTGCCACAGCTCGTCGAGCTCGCGGTCGCGCGTGGACGGCGTCGATGAATATCGCCAGACCAGCGGCTTGCCGTTGGGCCAGGTGCGATAGCCGTTGCTGCCTTTCTTGAAGCCGAAATAGTCGAGCAGCTTGTTGGCGAGCGCGGGATCGTAGGGAATGCTGGTGCGATAAGAGGCATCGTGGCCCACGACGTCGGGCGGGATCGGGTACTCGGCGTCGATCGCCTGGTTCTTGCGAATCACGCGGATGAGCTCGGCGTTATCGAAAGACATCAGTATCGCCCGCCGCAAGGCAATCTTTCCCTGCTGAAACCGCCGAATTCCGGATCGGTGGTGTTGATGTAAGTGTAGTTGATGTCGGATCGGTGATCCGACTCAAGGTCACGCCCTGCTTCGCCAGGCTCCGCGCTGACCTTGTTGTCGGGCAGAGCGACCTGGGAGAACTGTTCGCGCATATAGAGGAGGTCCAGCTCGTCCTTTTGAAACGCGAGCCACGATGCCTGCTGCTCTTCGATGATGTAGATCTCGACCCGACCGATCTGCGGCATCTTCTTGCCTTTCATCGCCGCGGCGATCTCGATGTTGCGAGGATCGCTGCCGGGCTCAGACTGCCATACGAAGCCTCGAAAATCAGGGTTGGCTTCGAGGACGATCTTGTTCGAGCGCTTCCATTCCTTGAGCAGATAAGGACCGGTTCCGACCGGGTGTCCGTTGGTGTCGCTGACGTAAGCCTCGATGACCTCGCGCGCAACCGCGCCGTAATTCGGCATGGCCATGAGGTAACCGAAGTTGTAGTCGGTCTCCTTGAGCTTGATCTGAAGCGTATATCGGTCCAGCGCCTGCAATCCGTCGACCTTGGTGTCGTAATTCATCCTGCCGCGCTTTTCGGCTTCCTTCTTGAGCTCCTCGAGCCCCACGATGCCATCGATGAAGCTTTCGTACGGTGATTTGTTGGCCGGATCCTTGAAGCGCTTGATCGTGTAGACATAATCATCCGCCGTCAGCTCGCGCTTCTTGCCCTTGAATGCCGGATCCGCGGAAAAGTAAACGCCCTTGCGGATCTTGAAGACATAGGTCCTGGCCTGATCGCTCACGACCGGCATCGATTCCGCCGCGCGCGGAGCGAGCTTCGCCGGACGCGCCAAGTAGTCGTAGGTCATCAGCGGCTCGAATATGGCCTCGGCGACGGTTTGCGAATAGTAGTCCTGGACCTTGACCGGATCGAAGCCGGTTTCGGCAACGTAGAATTCGACGCGCAGCACCTTGCCCGGATCGGCCGCCTGGGCGCTGCCCCATGCGCCCAGCAGCGCCAGTGCCATGGCGATCCGGACAGCATTGCATGAAGCCTGACGCACGGTTGCCGCTCCGGAGGAAAGGCGCGATGGTACACCGGCGCGAGGCCCGCTACGCCCGCGGCTCCCGCGATGGGCGGTCACCGCTGTGGCTCCACGTCGATAAACGCCCACTCGGCGTGCAAGATCGGATGCTTCTTGTATGCCTTGACCGTCGGCTGGATCAGCATCGTGCGCAGCCGCGAGACGCCGAGCTTCCATACCGTGTCGGCCTCCAGGCGCCGGGTCATGTCGCGGTAGAGCGCGTTGCGCTCGGCCGAGTCGGGCAACTGCCGCGACGCCAGATACAGGCGATCGAATTCCGGCGAGCCGTAGCAGGCATAGTTGCTCTGTCCGACGTTGGCGCTGGACAAGAGCTGCATGAAATTGTCGCCGTCCGGATAATCGGCGATCCACGCCGCGTTGGCCATCATCGGCTGGCATTGGCGTGCCATCTTCAGCAGGTCGGCGAACTTGGTGGTCACCGTCTCCATGCGCAATCCGATCCGCTTCAGCGATTTCGACCACAGATCGTCGAGCTCGCGCGCCTCGGTGTCGCCGGATCGCGACCAGCGTTTGATCACCAACGGCGCGCCGTCGGGCAGGCGTCCTGAAGCCGTCCGCGCCGCGCCGGTAGCCGAACTTGTCCAGCAAGGCGTTTGCCGCCGCCGGGTCGAACGCGATGCCGCTTTTATACTTCGCATCGAATCCCGCGACTCCTTGCGGGATCGGCGACTGCACCTCGACCGCCTGATCCTTGCGCACGACACGAATTTCTTCCGCGGTGTCGTACGCCATCGCGATGGCCCGCCGCAGCGCTATCTTCTCCTTGGCCAGGCCGCCGAGCACCGGGTCGCGCATATTGAAAAAGTGTAGGTGATCTCCGGATCGATCAGCTGGTCGATGGTTACGCCGCGCCGCGCAAGCTCCGGCGAGCTTGTTGCCCGGCATCGCCACCGGGGCGAAGGTACCCCGGAGAAGAAGAATGTCCAGCTCGCCGCGCTGAAAAGCCAGCCAGCGCGATTGCTCTTCCTCGATGACGCTGATCTCGATCCGGCCGATGACCGGCATTTTCTTGCCCTGTCATTCTGGCGACGATTTCCTTGTCGCGCGGGTCTATTCCCGCCTGGAAGGACCAGATGAAGCCGTGATAGCTGGGGTTGGCTTCGAGCGAAATCTTCGAGGCGCGCGCCCATCGGGTCAGCATGTACGGCCCGGTGCCGACCGGATGCGCGTTGCTGTCCTCGGCGTAGGCGTCGATCACTTCACGGGCCACGATCGACATCGCCGGCATCGCGAGAATGTAGGTGAAGTTGTAATCGGTGCGCGTCAGGCGGATTCTGAGGGTGTACCTGTCGACGACTTCGAGGCCGGGTATCCTGGCGTCGTAATCGAGGCCCGTGGCTCGCGCTTTGGCCTTCTGCGCGAGCTCGTCCAGGCCTACGATCTTGCCGTCGACCAGCCATTGCCAGTACGAACGGTTCTTCGGATCCATGTGCCGTTTGATGCTGTAGGCGACGTCCTCGGCGGTCAGCTCGCGCTTGACTCCCTTGAACGCCGGATCCGGCGAGAAGTAGGCGCCCTTGCGGATGCGAAACAGATATGTCTTGCCGTTGTCGCTGATCTGCGGCATGGCCTCGGCGGCTTCCGGCACCAGCTTCGATGGCCGCGCGAGATAGTCGTAGGTGAGCAAGCGCTCGAACACCGCCTCGATGACCGTATTCGAGTAGTAGTCGGTGACCCGGCCAGGATCGAAGCCGGTTTCCGCGGCGCGGAATTCCCAGTGGAGCACCTTGTTCATGTCCGCGGCGCCGGCCGCGAACGGCGCGAGCAGCGCGGTGACCGATACGAGCGTGAGTGCGAACCGGATCATCTACTGCCGGCGTGCGCTGTTGTCGATATCCAGAAGCTCGTAGATTCCTGTGACGATCGGGTGCCAGCGAAATCCCTTCACGTGCGGATAGACGAGCACGTTGCGATAGCGCGCGGAGCCGAGGTGCATGACGCTGTCGACCTCCATCTGCCGCGCCATCATCTCGAAAAGACGGTTGCGCTCCGGCGAATTCGGCATCTTGCTCATCTGCTCGTAGAGCTTGTCGAACGCCGCCGACCGGTAGCAGGCGTGGTTGCTCTGATGCGTGTTCGGCCCGTAGAAGAGCTGCATGAAATTCTCGCCGTCGGGATAGTCGGCGTGCCACGACGAGCCCCACATCGTCAATTGGCAGGCTTCTGCTGCCTTGATGTTGTCCGAGAAGGCGCTCTTTTTGGTATCGAAGCGCACGCCGATGCGCGTCGAGCGACTTCTTCCAGAGCTCGTCGTACTCCCGGCTTTTCGCGATCGGTTCGGAGGTCAGCACAACGACCAGGGGCGACCCGTCGGGCCGCGTACGATAGCCGTCGGCGCCTTTCTTGTAGCCGAAGTAGTCGAGCAGCTTGTTGGCAAGCGCTGGATCGTAGCGGATGATGCCGCGATATTTCGGATTGTTCCCGACCACCCCCGGCGGCACGGGCATGTTCAGCGCGAGCGCCTGGCCCTGGCGGATGATCTTGATGTCTTCCTGGGTGTCGTAGGACATGATGATCGCACGCCGAAGCGCGATCTTCTCCTTGGTGTAACCGCCCAACACCGGGTCCTCCATGTTGAAGAAGTAATAGATCATCTCGGGCTCGACGCTTCGGTCCCAGCCGATACCCCGCGCCTCCAGGTTCGACGCGAGCTTGTTGTTGGGAATCGCGATCGGCGCGAACGAGCCGAAGCGGTCGATGAAATCGATCTGCCCGTTCTGGAAAGCCAGCCAGCGCGATTGCTCCTCCGAAATGACACTGATTTCGATGCGGCCGATCTGCGGGATGCGCTTGCCTTTCATCGCCGCGACGGCAGCCCTGTCGCGGGGATCGTCGGAACCCTCGAAATCCCAGATGCGCTCGCGATAGTCGGGATTCGCTTCGAGCACCATTTTCGATTTGCGCACCCAGCTCGTCAGGATGTACGGCCCGGTCCCGATCGGATGCGCGTTGGTGTCCTCGGGATAGGCCTCGATCACCTCGCGCGCCATCGCGGAGAGCGCCGGCATCGCGGTTATGTACGCGAAGTTGTAGTCGGTCTCCTTCAGCCGAACGCGCAAGGTGTAGCGATCGACGACCTCGAGCCCCGGAAGCTTCGCGTCGTAGTCGAATCGACCGCTTTTTTCCGCCCGCTTCGACAATTCATCGAGTCCGACGATCTTGCCGTCGACGACAAAGCGCCACGGCGAGCGGTTCTTCGGATCCATCAAGCGCTTGATCGAATACGCGTAGTCCTCGGCGGTAAGCTCGCGACGCTTGCCCTTGAATGCGGGATCGGGATGAAAGACGATGCCCTTGCGGACGTGGAAGACGTACGTCTTGCCGTTGTCGGTGACTTCGGGCAGCGATTCCGCGGTCAGCGGCACGAGCTTGGCGGGCCGCGCCAGGTAATCGTAAGTCAGCAGCGGCTCGTTGGTCTGCTCGATCACGCGGTTCGAGTACGTGTCGGTGACCTTGACCGGGTCGAAGCCGGTCTCCTCGATCTCGAAAGCGACACGCAGAACCTTGCTGGGATCGGCGGCATGCGCCGCGGCGGGGATCGCAAACAGCAGGACGCATGCGATCAGGAACAGCCAAAGCCGCCGCATTGCGGCGAGGCGGCGTCTTTCTAATCACGCGACGGCACACGATTCTGAGCGCATCAGCAATTCGCCAAGCGGTCCGGGGACTCAGCGCGGGCGCACCGAGTTGTCGATATCCATGAACGGCCACGGCGCGTGCAGGATGGGATGCTTCTTGTAGCCCTGAAGCCACGGATGGAACAGCGTGTTCTTGTAGCGGGTGGCGCCCATGACCCAAGTCGAGTCCACTTCCATCTGCCGCGCCATGGCGCGATAGAGGCGGTTTCGCTCCGGAGAATCGGGGAGCCTCTGTAGCTTCCCGGTAGAACTTGTCGAATGCGGCCGACTTGTAGCAGGCGTAGTTCGACTCTCCGACGTTGGGCCCATAGGAAAGCTGAAGGAAATTATCCGCGGTCGGCCAGTCAGCGGTCCATGCCGCGCCGGCAAATTGCATCTGGCACGCGCGCCCCTTCTGGATCTGGTCGGCGAACTTGATCTTCTGCGTTGCAAACCGGATGCCGATCACGTCGAGGCTCTTATTCCACAGCTCGTCGTATTCGCGGGTGAGCGCCTCGGGCGTCGACCACCGCGTGATCGTCAGCGGCTTGCCGTCGGGGTGCGTACGGAATCCGTCTGCGCCGCGCTTGTAGCCGAAATAGTCGAGCAGCTTGTTCGCCAGCGCCGGATCGTAGTGCGTGTGGCTGCGATAGTTCGGGTCGTAGCCGACAACTCCGGGCGGAATGGGAGATTCCGCCTTGATCGCCTGATTCTTTCGGATGATGCGGATCTCGTCCTCGATGTTGTACGACATCGCGATCGCGCGTCGCAACGCGATCCTTTCCTTGCTGAAGCCGCCCACATCGGGATCGACCATGTTGAAGTAGTAGTAAGTCATCTCGGGCTCGAGGTAACGGTACAGCTTGATACCGCGCTTCGCCAGGTCCGGAGCCACCTTGTTGTTCGGAATGGCAATAGGCGAGAACGAGCCGAAGCGATCGATGTAGTCGATCTCCGCGCCTTGAAACGCGAGCCACCGTGACTGTTCCTCTTCCATGAGTCGGACGTCGACGACGCCGATCCGCGGCATCTGCTTGCCGTGCATGGCAGCGACAACGTCGCCGTCCCACAGGTTTGCGGAGGGCTGGAAATCCCACACGAATCCGCGATAGTCCGGGTTGGCGTGCAGCAGGATGCGCGAGCCACGCTTCCACTCGGCAAGCATGTAGGGTCCCGTTCCGACCGGGTGCGCCTTGACATCGCCGCTGTATTTCTCGATCACTTCACGCGCGACTATGCTCGTCGTCGGCGAGGCGAGGATGTAGGCAAAGTTGAAGTCGGTCTCGGTGAGGTGAATGCGGATTGTGTATCGATCGACCACCTCGAGCCCGGCGACCTTGGCGTCGTAGTCGAAGCGGTCGGCGTTTTTCTTGGCCTTCGCTTCCAGCTCGTTCAAGCCGACGATCTTTCCGTCGACCAGAAACCGCCACGGCGACCGGTTCTTGGGATCCATGAAGCGCTTGAGCGAATACGCGACATCCGACGCGGTCAATTCGCGGCGCGTCGCGAATGCCGCGTCAGGAGTAAAAAAGATTCCCTTGCGCAAGCGGAAGGTAAAGACCTTGCCGCCGTCGGTGATCTCGGGCAGCGACTCGGCCGCCATCGGCACCAGCTTGACCGGCTCGGCGAGATAGTCGTAGGTAAGCAGGCGATCGAAAATGACTTCCTCGATCAGTCCTGAATAGTAGTTGGTGCTGTTGGATGGATCGAAGCCGTCGTCGCCCGCCTCGATCGCGACGCGCAGGATCTTGTTCGGGTCTGCTGCGGCGTAGGCGGAATTGCCGGCGATGATCGCAGCACACCACAGCGCGGCGAATGCCAGCGCCAGAATTTTTCCACCGCGGTACATCATCGCTGCCTGGAATTTAGAGGCGCGTAATGTAACATTTCCCGTCCTTTCTGACCGCAGGACCGCGCGTTCCAGCCTTGTCGCCTATCCCTGACACTCCATGACCAAGCCCGCTTACTGGAACGAGGCGACCGCCGCGCTTATGCGGCGCGACCGCGTTTTGCGGCGCCTCATCCGATCCTACCCGGGCATACACCTGAAACGGCGCAACGATGCCTTTACGGCGCTGGCGCGGGCCATCGTCGGGCAGCAGATATCGGTCAAGGCTGCCGATGCGATCTGGGGGCGCTTTGTAGCGCTGGTTTCGACTGCACCGTCGCTCTCATTTCCTCGCCTGGCGCCGGCGACCGTCGCGACCGCGGAGCTCGTGGCACTCTCGCCGCTGCGGCCTGTCGCAGAGCAAGGCCGAATATCTCACCGACCTCGCAGCTCACTTCACGTCCGGACGCCTGGACCCGAATCGCTGGAAAGCGCTCGACGACGAGGCGTTGATCGAGGCACTGGTCGACGTCAAAGGCATCGGGCGCTGGACCGCGGAAATGTTCCTCATCTTTCACGAGCTTCGCGCCGACGTGCTGCCTGTCGACGATATCGGCCTGCAGCGCGCGATCGCGATTCACTTCAACGACGGCGAGCGCCTGCCGCGCGAGGCCATGTTTGCCGTCGCCGACCTCTGGCGACCGTGGCGCTCGGTGGCCACCTGGTACCTGTGGCGCAGCCTCGATCCGATTCCGGTCGAGTATTAGGCTCCTTGTGTCAGGAAGCCGACCGAAGCGCCCACACGCCGCCCGTACAATGCCGCGGCGTGGACTCGAGCCCGCACCAACCGCCGTATGCCGAGCTGACACCCGACTGCGTACTCGACGCGCTGTCGAGCGTCGGCCTTTCCGGCGATGGTCGGCTGCTGTCGCTCAACAGCTACGAGAATCGCGTCTACCAGGTGTGGCTCGACGAAGGCGCGCCCACCGCCGGTCTTGCCGGTGCCTGCGTCATCGGTCGTCGCCAAGTTCTACCGGCCTCGCCGATGGAGCGACGCGCAGATCGCCGAGGAGCACGCGTTCGTGTCCGAATTAGCCGAGCTCGAGATACCCGTCGTCGCGCCGTTTCAACTGGACGGAAAAAGCACGATCGCGTCGTTTGGCGGCTTCCGCTTTGCGGTCTATCCGCGTTGCGGCGGACGTGCGCCCGAGCTCGAGGATCACGGCAACGCTGGAATGGATGGGCCGCTTTATCGGGCGTATTCATCGCGTCGGCGCGGTCCTACCTTTTGCCAAACGCCCCGCGCTCGACCTGACAAGCTTCGGCGAGGAGCCGCGCGACTGGCTGCTTGCGCACGACTTCATCCCGGCCGACATCGCCGACGCGTGGAAGAGCGTGGTCGCGCTGGCGCTGGACGGCATCCGGCGCTGTTTCGAGCGTGCGGGTGCTGTCCGGACCCTGCGCCTGCACGGCGATTGTCACGCCGGCAACGTTCTCTGGAACGACGCCGGCCCGCATTTCGTCGATTTCGACGATGCGCGGATGGGGCCCGCCATTCAGGATTTGTGGATGCTGCTTTCGGGGAGTCGCGGCGACATGCAGCGGCAGCTGCGGACACTCGTCAGCGGTTACGAGGACTTTCAGGACTTCGACGACCGTGAGCTGTGGCTCATCGAGGCCTTGCGTACGCTGCGGCTGATTCATTACTCGGCGTGGCTGGCGCGGCGCTGGGACGACCCCGCGTTTCCCGCGGCGTTCCCGTGGTTCAACACCCAGCGTTACTGGCAGGATCGTATTCTCGAATTGCGCGAGCAGGTCGCGGCCATGGATGAGCCGGCGCTGGTGCTGTAGGTCCGCCACGCTCGCGTCTACCTGAGTACGCCGTCGACCAGGTGCAGGATCCGGTCGGTGCGCGCCGCAAGATCGGCATCGTGGGTGACGATGACCAGGCTGGTGCCGACGCTGCGGTTGAGCTCGAGCATCAGATCGAAGACCTGGCCTGCAGTGCGGCGGTCGAGATTGCCCGTGGGCTCGTCGGCCAGCACGCAGGCCGGCGCGGTCACCAGTGCGCGGGCCAGGGCGACACGCTGGCGCTCGCCTCCGGAGAGCTCGCCCGGGCGGTGCAGGACGCGCGGCGAGAGCCCCACCCGCTCCAGCATCGCGGCGGCGTCGGCATTCGCGCGGCGCTTGTCTTCGCGCCGAATGTAGAGCGGCATGGCGACATTTTCCAGCGCCGAGAACTCCGGCAGCAGGTGATGGAACTGATAGATGAAGCCCAGCGCGCGATTGCGGACGCGGCCCCGCTCGGATTCGGTGAGGCTCGCCATCGGCGCGCCCTGGACGCGCACCTCTCCACCGGTCGGCGCGTCGAGTCCGCCCAGCAGGTGCAATAGCGTGCTCTTGCCCGATCCCGACGCGCCGACGATCGCGACCCGTTCGCCGCGCTCGACCGCGAGGTCGATGCCGAGCAGCACCGGCACGTCGAGCGGCCCGCCCCGATACGTCTTCCTCAGCCCATGGCATTCGAGCACGGGCGTGGATGGGTCATTCATAGCGCAACGCTTCCGCCGGATTGACTTTCGCGGCGCGCCAGCTCGGATACAGCGTCGCCAGCAGCGCGAGCGAGAGCGCGATCAGCGCAATCAGCGTGATGTCGCCGCGTTGCAGGTCGGACGGCAGCTCGCTGATGTAATAGACGCTCTTGTCCAGAAACTGAAAGCCGAACGCGCGCTCGATGGCCGGCACGACGGTTCCGATGTTGAGCGCCAGCGCGACGCCCCCGCGATGCCGATCAGCGTGCCGGCGATTCCGATCAAAGCTCCCTGGATGATGAAGATGGTGAGGATGCTTCGCGGCGACGCGCCCAGCGTGCGCAGGATCGCGATGTCGGCCTGCTTGTCGGTCACCACCATCACCTGGGCCGAGACGATATTGAACGCCGCCACGGCCACGATCAGCGTCAGGATGATGAACATGACGCGCTTCTCGATGGCCACCGCGCGGAAAAAATTCGCGTGATTGAGCGTCCAGTCGCGAACCTCGGCATCGATCGGCACGGTGGCCATCAATTCGCGCGCGACCGTCGGCGCGGCGAAGAGATCGTCGAGCTTGAGCCGAACGCCGCTGACCGCGTCGCCCATGCGATAAAGCTTTTGCGCGTCCGCGAGGTGGATCAGGGCGAGCCCGTTGTCGAATTCGAACATGCCGACCTCGAACACGCCCACGACGCGGAAGCTCTTGACCCGCGGCAGCGTGCCCGCGGGCGTCACCATGCCCTGCGGAATGATGACGACCACCGAGTCGCCGGTGCGCGCGCCCAGCGCTCGCGCAAGCTCCGCGCCGAGCACGATGCCGAACTCGCCGGCTTTGAGCGCCGACAGCGAGCCGGTGCGCATGTGCAATCCGATGTCGGCGACGGTGTCTTCGAGCGCCGGATCGATGCCGCGGATCAGCGCTCCGCGATTGGTCTCACCCGCCGACAGCATCGCCTGGCCAAGCACGTAGGGCGCCTCGGCCTTCACTCGCGGGTTGGCCTTCGCGACACGCGCGACGGCCTGCCAGTTCTCCATGTTGCCGTTCAGCGCACGGACCTCGATGTGCGAAGCGACCGCAAGAATGCGATTGCGCAGCTCATCCTGGAATCCGTTCATGACCGACAGCACGACGATCAGCGCCGCGACGCCGAGCGCAATGCCGGCCATGGAGGTGAACGCGATGAACGACACAAAAGCGTTGCGGCCGGAGCCGCGGCGGGCCCGGGTATAGCGCAGGCCGACAAATACTTCGTAGGGCGTCAACGGGATCTCTGAAATGGCGGCGCGCCAGTGTGCCACAAGCGGCGGGGGTGCTCTATTATCGTCATTCCCGGACGACGCCGGTTTTGCGCACGCTGTCACCCATTTTGCTAGTCCGTACCCGTGGCATCAATGCAACTTACGCTGGTCCTGCCGAATCTCCTCGATGCGCCGCCGGCCGCGCTTGACGCCGCGGACGCCCCGGCGCTCGCGCGCCTGCTGTCGACTGCCCCGCCGCCCGTAATCGAACGCGACGGGCCCTTGCCATTGCCTGCGCCGGCGTCGGCATCGCGAAACAAGACGACTGGCCCGTCGCGCCTTGGCTGGCGCGGGCCGCGGGTATCGATCCCGGCAGTCGCTATTGGTTGTGCGCCGAGCCGGTGACGCTCGAGGTCGGCCGCGATGAAGTGCGCCTTGCCTGCATTGTCAGCGATCTGGACACGGACGAAAGCGCCGCGCTGCTGTCCAGCTTGAGCGCACACTTTGCGCCCGACGGACTGGAGTTCGTTGAGCGCGGCGCCGGACGCTGGTGGGTCGCGCTCGGGGAACCCCAGCGACTCGAGACCTCACCGCCGGGAGCAGCACTGCGCAAGCCGCTTATCGAACACCTGCCTCGCGGTGCCGACGCGCCACGCTGGCGCCGATGGCAAAGCGAAATGCAGATGCTGCTGTTCGAGCATCCGATAAATCACACGCGGGAGAGTAGCGGCCGGTCGCCGGTCAACTATGTCTGGATGTGGGGCGGCGGCACGTTGCGCGCAGGTGATCCTGCAGCACCCGCCGCGGCCGTGTTCACGCAGGCGGCGTTGCTTCGTGACCTCGCCCGCGCCGTCGGCACAAGCGCTGCGAAAGCGCCCGGCTCTCTCGCAGCGTTCCGCGCCGCGTCGCCGGCGGCATCGGCGCTGGTCTGGCTCGAAGACCTCGAGGCGCCCGAAATGCAGAAGCAGCTCACCGCGTTCGATTCCGACTGGGCCGCACCGATGGAACGAGCGCTCTACAAACGGGAGATCGACCTGACGCTGGTAATCGCCGGATCCGGAGCCGCGCTTTCTTTCAAGCCTCGCGCCAGCGGTACGATGAACCGACTTCGGCGCCGCTGGTCAACACCGCCGAATTTGTCGGCGCTGCTCCCGTCGCAAGCTGACGCCTGATGCTGCCTCGCGCGCTGAAAGGCATTGCATGAACATATACCGTCGCAGCGTACCCGAAAGCGTCGCCGCGCTGCGCGGCGGCAGGTATATCCGACGTTCTTGCGCGCGTCTTTGCGGCGCGCGGCGTCAGTTCTGCGGCAGAGCTCGATTGCAGCTTTTCCGGGCTGCCGTCGTGGACCGCGTTGAGGGGCATCGACAATGCGGCAGCACGGCTCGCCGACGCGATCGTGCGCGGCGAGCGGATGCTGATCGTCGCCGATTACGACGCCGATGGCGCGACCGCATGCGCGGTCGGCATGCGCGGGCTGACGCGCGATGGGCGGGTTGGTCGACTTCCTGGTACCGAACCGGTTCGAATTCGGCTATGGCCTCACGCCGGAGATCGTCGCACTCGCGGCCGAGCGGCAGCCGGCGCTGATCATCACCGTCGACAACGGCATCGCCAGCGTCGAGGGCGTTGCCGCCGCGCACGCGCGGGGCATCGACGTGCTGATCACCGACCATCATCTGCCCGGCGATCGGCTTCCCGAGACCGCCTGGATCGTGAACCCGAATCAGCCGGGGTGCGAGTTCCCAAGCAAACATCTGGCGGGCGTCGCCGTCATGTTCTATCTGCTGATCGCCTTGCGCGCCACGATGCGCCGCCTGGGGCGATTCACGAGCATGCCCCGCCGAACCTTGCCACGCTGCTCGACCTGGTGGCACTGGGCACCGTCGCGGACGTCGTCCGGCTCGATCGCGTCAACCGCATTCTGGTCGAGCAGGGACTGCGACGCATTCGCGCCGGACGCATGCAGCCCGGCGTGGCAGCGCTGTTCGCCGCGGGCGGCCGCGATCCGCGCTGCGCGACGACGTATGACCTCGGTTTTGTCGCGGGCCCGCGTATCAACGCCGCAGGCAGGCTCTCGGACATGTCGATCGGCATCGCCTGCCTGGTGACCGACGACCCGGCAACCGCGCAGCGCCTGGCCTCGGAGCTCGATCGCCTGAATCGGGAGCGGCGTGACATCGAGGTCACCATGCAGGACGAAGCGCTCGCAGCGCTCGATACACCGGTCGACGTCGAGGCGTGCACGGTCTGCCTTTATCGCCCGGAATGGCATCAAGGCGTGGTCGGCGTGGTCGCGTCGCGGCTCAAGGATCGCTATCACCGTCCGACGATCGTGTTCGCGCAGGCCGGAAACGGCGAGCTGCGCGGTTCCGGGCGCGCCATCGCCGGGTTTCACCTGCGCGATGCACTGGATCTGGTGGCCAAGCGCGCGCCGGGGATGATCACCCGCTTCGGCGGTCATGCCTTTGCCGCGGGACTGTCGCTTCCGGAATCGGAACTCGCGCGCTTCACCGTGGAGTTCGAGCGGGTCGCGCGCGAATGGCTGACCGCGGCTCAATTGGAACGTCGAATCGAAACCGACGGCGACCTGTCGGTGGACGAGCTCACGCTCGATCTGGCGCAGGATTTTTCGACCAACGTTTGGGGACAGGGATTTCCGCGACCCAGCTTCGATAATGAATTCAAGGTGGCGGCGCAGCGCATGGTCGGAGGCAAGCACTTGAAGTTAGCGCTTACTATGGGCAACAAGGACTTCGAAGGAATACTGTTCAACCGAACCGACCCCTCCCCCGACGTATCCGGGCCGCGTACTGGCCCGATGTCCATCGCTACCAGGGACAGGTCTCGCTGCAGCTGGTGCTCGAGCAGTGGGAGCCCTTGTGATCGGCGCGTGCTGTAGCGCCACATTTGCGGCAAGCTTCGCTCCAGCGCTGGTGGCGCCGCGCCGTAGGCAGGCGCAACGCAAGGTGCTGATTTAAAACATGGATTCGCTTCACACTTCAGCCGCCCGCGACTTGGACGTCTGTCACCCTGCTTTCATATTGTGCGTCGCAACGAAGACGCGTAGACTCGCCGCGGTGCAACAGGGCGGTCGACCCTGCGCGGGCCAGGGGGATAGCGAAAAATGCGGAATAAAAATGCGCCTTAAAGGCAAGGTTTCGATCATTACCGGCGCCGGTCAGGGCATCGGACGTGCGACCGCGATCAAATTCGCCAAGGAAGGAGCCAAGGTCGCCGCTTGCGACATCAACGTCGCCGCGGCCGAGGAAACGGCGAAACTGATCACCGATGCGGGAGGCGAATCCGTCCACTTTCGCATCGATGTCACCGACAAGAAGACCATCGCCAGAATGGTCGAAGGCGTGATGGCCAAATGGGGCCGCATCGACACCCTGGTCAACAACGCCGGCATCGTTCAGGACGCGCAGTTCAAGAAGATGACCGACGAGCAGTTCGAGCGGGTGATCGACGTCAATCTCAAGGGTGTCTACAACTGCACCAAGGCGGTGGTGGATATCATGCTCGAGCAGAATTCGGGCTGCATCCTCAATGCCTCCTCGATCGTCGGCATCTACGGCAACTTCGGCCAGACCAATTACGCGGCGACCAAGTTCGGCGTCATCGGTATGGTCAAGACGTGGGCGCGCGAGCTGGGCCGCAAGGGCATCCGCGCCAACGCGATCTGTCCCGGCTTCATCCACACGCCGATCCTGGCGACGATGCCGGCAAAGATCATCAAGATGATGGAAGACCGCGTCCCGCTGGGCCGGCTCGGCGAACCCGAGGAAATCGCCAACACCTACGCTTGGCTCGCGTCGGACGAAGCGAGCTATATCAACGGCGCCGTCATCGAAGTCTCCGGCGGCGCGACGCTCTGATCGCGCCGACTGCCCTCCGCCGCGACCAACCGCATCGCCGGTTGGCGCCGCCTGACAGCATCGATCCTTGAGGCAGCCGCCTAAAGCAAGGTAGCATTGCCGATGGCTCCCGAGGTCGCTCCCATGCGCCACGCGCTTGCGTTTTCACTCGCGACCAGTATTCGCGGCTTGTCGACGATTCTGTTCGCCATCGTGACGGCGGGTGCCGCACGCGCCTCGACAAAGTGGATACCGTACATTTGCCCCACGATGCACACGGGCAGCGGCACCGCATGCTTCCTCGAGGCCATCCCCCAGACATACACCATGTGTCGCCACATCAAGAGCATCGAGGTGATCGAGTTCGGACTGATGGGCGCCCAGGAGGGCGTCAATGGCGCGAAGACCGAGAGATTGCATCGACAAGCACAAGCTTTCCATCAGCCCGCCCGTATCAGGCGGCGCTGCGCGAGGCACGCAACGCGACCGAGGTGGAAGGCTTGCGCAAGCTCTACAGCACGTGGCTGGAGAGCCTCGCCAGGCTGCGACCCGCATCACCCGAAACCGACGAAGGCTACAAGCTGCGGGCGGCGGAGCCTTACGGCGATTTCAACGCGCAGATCATGGCCATACGCGCGCTCGTCGAAGCGCCTGTACCAGCTCCACCCGCCGCGAAACGGCCCGCAAAAAGACTCCGACGAAGTCCCGAAGGCTCGACCACTTTGATCGCATTCGCCAACTTTATCGCCCTGCGCAGCGCGAGGCGTTACTTCTCCGACGAGGCGCAAATCTGAGCGCCGCCGCTGCCGATCTGCACGCGATATTCGGCCCCGAGGGCGTCCTCGCCCGCGATCTCTCGGCGTATCGATTTCGCCCGCAGCAACTGGCGATGGCCGAAGCCATCGCGCTCGCCATCGAACAGCGCGGCCAGTTGCTCGCCGAAGCGGGCACCGGCACCGGCAAGACTTTCGCCTACCTCGTGCCCGCGCTCCTCTCCGGCGGCAAGGTGATCATCTCCACCGGGACCAAGACGCTGCAGGACCAGCTCTTCCAGCGCGATCTGCCGCTCATCCGCGATGCATTGAAAGTGCCGGTGTCGGTCGCGCTGCTCAAGGGCCGCGGCAACTACGTCTGCCATCATCATCTCGAGCGCGCGTCCAGCCAGGAGGACATTTCGCGTCGCGCGCCGACGCAGCGCACCTGCCGCGAATCGCATCGTTTCGCGCGCACGTCGACGACCGGAGACAAGAGCGAGCTCGCGGACGTTCCCGAGAACGCCGCGATCTGGGCCGACGTGACATCGACGCGCGAAAACTGTCTCGGCAGCGAATGTGCGGACTACGACCGTTGCTTCGTCATGAATGCCCGCAAGCAGGCGCTCGCGGCGGACGTCGTGGTCATCAACCATCACCTGTTCTTCGCCGACGTCATGCTCAAGGACGAAGGCCCGACCGAGCTCCTGCCCGCGTGCAATACCGTGATCCTCGACGAAGCGCACCAGCTGCCCGACACCGCGACGCTGTTCTTCGGCGAGGAAATCAGCGCCGGAAGCCTGGGCGAGCTCGCCCGCGACGCCGAAATCGAGGGGCTCCGCTCGGCCGCGCGACTACACGCCGCTGCCCGATGCCGCGCAGGGGCTGATGCAGGCGCTGCGCCGGTTTCGCCTAGGCGCGGGAGACGTTCCCGGCAAATGGCTGCAGTCGACGGTCGCGCAACGGCCGGAATTCGCGCTCGCGCTCGACGCGCTGGCGTCGCGCTCGCCGGGCTCGCGCGCGAGCTCGCGCAGCAGGCGGAACGCAGCGACGAGCTGGCGCAGTACGCGGACCGTGCCGCCGATTCGACGGCGCGCCTGACCCGCTGGCGCGAGGGTCTGACGGGATGCGCGGATGCAAGTGACGCGCAGTGGATTCGATGGCTGGAGGTGAGCACGCACGGCTGGCAGTTGCGCGCGTCGCCGCTTTCCGTTGCCGAGATTTTCTCAAGGCAGGTGACCGATGCTGCGCGCGCGTGGATTTTCACCTCGGCAACACTGGCGATCGGCGGCGACTTCGCGCTCTACCAGCGCGAGCTGGGCCTCGGCGGCGCGACCACCGGCTACTGGGAGAGTCCGTTCGACTACGCACAGCAGGGCTTGCTCTACCTGCCGCGCGATCTGCCGCCGCCGAACAGCATCGAGCACACCGAAGCGGTGGTCGCCGCGGCGCTGCCGGTGCTGAAGGCCAGCGGCGGGCGCGCCTTCCTGCTTTTCACGACGCTGCGCGCGCTCGCGCGCGCCCGCGAATCGCTCGCGGCGGCGATGGAACGCGAAGGCATGAACTTTCCGCTGCTGGTGCAGGGAGAAGGATCGCGAGTCGGAGTTGCTGACGCGCTTCCGACGGCTCGGCAACGCCGTGCTGCTCGGCAGCCAGAGTTTCTGGGAAGGCGTCGACGTTCAAGGCGAAGCGCTGTCGGTGGTCATCATCGACAAGCTGCCGTTCGCGCCGCCGGACGATCCCCTGTTCGCGGCCCGCCTCGAGCACATCGCGCGCGAAGGCGGCAATCCGTTCATGGACTACCAGTTGCCGCAGGCCGCGATCAGCCTGAAGCAGGGCGCGGGACGGCTGATCCGCTCCGAGACAGACCGCGGCGTGCTGATGATCTGCGATCGCGCGACTGGTGGACAAGCCCTATGGACGGCGCATCTGGCAGGCGCTGCCGCCGATGCGGCGCACGCGCGAGCTGGCCGACGTGGAGGCATTTTTCGCGCCGGTGCCGGCGGAAGTCTGTGGCGCGGCTTGCACGTGAAGGGCGTCGCGTGTCGGCCGCTGGCGTCGCTCGCAATCGCCGTCGACCCGCTAGCGGGGCACTCGCCGGGAGTTCGCGCCGACTACGGATTCTTTGTGTCGTCTGACGGCTTCTTTGCGTCGCCGGCCGACCAGAATTTCCACCATGGCTTCGAGTCGTCGACCGACGGCGGCGGCAGCTCGTCCTTGGCCCAGAATTGCCACCATGGACGGGTGCGAAGCGCGGAATTCACGTTTGGAAACGATTCCTTGAGTACGCGCTGCGCGTCGTCGCGCAACTGCGGCATCTGAAGCTTGTCGTAGCTATTCACCAGCAGGATGAGCGCATCCTCATTCGCCGGCGTTTTCGGATAGTTGGTCAGCGTCGCCTGCGCGCGGTTGGCCGCGGCGATGTAGGCACCGCGTTTGTAGTAATAACGCGCGACGTGAACTTCGTATCCGGCGAGCGCATTGGTGAGATAGCGCATACGCTCGAGCGAGTCGGGCGCATACCTGCTCTCCGGAAATCGTGTCGCTATCTCGCGGAAGGCAGCGAACGCCTCCTTGGTCATCTTCGGGTCGCGCTCGGACAGGTCCTGCTCGGCGATGTAGCCGAATACACCCTGGTCCTCGCGGAAATTGATCAGCCCCTTGAGATAGTAGGCGTAGTCGACATTCTGGTGATTGGGATAGGTACGGATGAAGCGATCGCAGCCCGCGAGCGCGGCCACGGTCTCGTTCTGCCGGAAGTTGGTGTAAGCGCCCTCGAGGATCGCTTGTTGCGCATACCGGCCGTACGGGAAGCGACCCTCGAGCGTTTCGAAGAGCTTGACCGCGCGCGTATAATTGCCCGTCAACATCGCGCCGTGCGCCTCCTCGTACAGCTTCTCGGCCGACCACGTTGCGGTTTCTTCCTTGACTTCCGGTAACCAGCTGCAGCGCGATCACGCCAGACACGATCAGCAGCGCGATCGCGACTCTGCAAATTTTCGACATCATTGCCCTGCCCTTCCTTGGCTGCGGATTATAACTCAGCGCTCGCGACCCTCGCTGATGCCCCCGTCGATGTGCTGATGGTCCCGGCGCAATACGCGGGCAAGCGGCTCGACCAGGTGCTCGCGCAGCTCATGCCGCAGCATTCGCGCAGCCGGATCAGGTCCTGGATCGATGCCGGCCGCGTCACCGTGGGCGGCGCTCCGGCAGCGGCAAAGCAAAAGCTATTCGGCGGCGAGCGGATCACCGTCGCGCCGCTTGCCGATCCACGCGTCGTTCCCTTTGTCGCGCAGGCGCTGCCGCTGGCTATCGTGCATGAAGACGATGCGCTGATCGTGATCGACAAGCCGGCCGGCATGGTGGTTCATCCCGGCAACGGCAACTGGGATGGGACGCTTGCGAACGCACTGTTGCACCACGCGCCGCAGTTGGCAGGTGTCGCGCGTGCCGGCATCGTCCATCGGCTGGACAAAGACACTACCAGGACTGCTGGTCGTCGCCAAGACCGAAACCGCGCAAACCGATCTCGTCCGTCAATTGCAGGCCCGCAGCGTGCGCCGCGAATATCTAGCGCTCGCTTCGGGCGACATCGCGATCAGCGGCACGGTCGATGCGCCTATCGGACGCCATCCGGTGAAGCGCACGTCGATGGCCGTCGTTCCGGCGGGCAAGCACGCGATCACGCATTACGAAGTGCGCGAGCGCTTCGGTGACAGCACGCTTATCGTCTGCCGGCTCGAAACCGGCCGCACCCATCAGATTCGCGTTCACCTCGCCTCCATCGGTCACCCTCTGATCGGCGACCGCGGCTACGGCCGCCGCGCAGGCGTTGCCGCCAGCCGCGGCGGCGCTGCTGCAGGCCAGGCCGGCGCTCCGGTTTTTCCCAGGCAGGCGCTTCACGCGTGGCGTCTCGGCCTCGTTCACCCGGTGACGCGCCAGGCGATGACCTGGGAATCGCCGCTGCCGGACGATTTTTCGGCGCTGCTCGATATCCTGCGCCGGCGCAAACGCGCGTGACACAGCTGGTGGGAAATAACACGACGATGGCGACGGCATTGGCCGCGCAGGGTCTCGACTGGATCGTCCCTGTGTGGCCGGCGCCGTCGCGCGTACACGCATTTTCGACGACTCGAAACGGAGTAGCCGGACGCGCCATCAGCTTTGCGCCATCCGCTCCCGACGTTGCGAGCGCGCGCGAGTTGCTTCGCCGCTTGGTGCCAGACGAGCCGGTGTGGCTCAGGCAAGTGCACGGCACCGCGATCGCGAACCTCGATGCCTTGTACGACGGCTTCGCCGCCGATGGCGCGGTCACGCGCACGCCGGGTACCGTCTGCGCCGTCTTGACGGCGGATTGTCTGCCGATACTTCTTGCCGACCGCGATTCGGGCGTGGTCGCGGTCGCGCATGCCGGCTGGCGCGGGCTCGCAAAGGGCGTGATCGAAGCGGCGGTCGCGGCCATGCATGTCGAGCCCTCATCCGTGCTGGCATGGCTCGGGCCGGCGATCGGACCGCGCGCATTCGAAGTAGGAAGCGACGTCTTCGCCGCTTTCTGCGATCCGGATCCGGGGGCGGCGGAGTGCTTCGTCCCCTCGATACAGGAAGATGAGCGCGAACATGAAATGGCACGCCGATCTCTACGCGCTAGCACGACGCAGCCTCGCCCGCGTCGGCGTAGGCGCGGTCTACGGCGGCGAGCGCTGCACGCTGACGGAAAGCAAATGCTTCCATTCGTATCGACGCGACGGCCCCGGCGCGCAGCGGACGAATGGCAACGTTGATCTGGATCGCATCACAATGACCGCGCGACCATCGGGCACGGCGTCACGCTGCATCGCGTGGCACTCTCGTATAATGCGCACCGGCCCGACATGAGTTTCACGCTCGCTCCGCTCACCGCAATCGTCATTGCCTGTCTCGCCGGTGGCGCGCTGTCGGTCCTTGCCGCCGCCGGTACTCTGGCGCTGCATTCCCGCTGGATTTCGCGACTGGTCAGCTTTGCCGTCGGCGCATTGCTCGGCGCGGTGTTTCTCGAGCTGCTGCCGCATGCGCTCGAGCACGGCGACACCCAGCGCGTCATGCTGACGGTCCTGATCGGACTGCTGCTTTTCTTCCTGCTGGAAAACTGGTGCTGTGGCGGCACAGCCATCTCGAAGCCGAGAGCCTGGCCGAAGGCGCACCGCTGGACGCAACGGAGGACGCACGACCGCATAGCCACGGTTTCGACGGCGGCCGATCGGGACTGATGATCCTCATCGGCAACAGCGTGCACAACTTCTGTGATGGCATCGTCATCGCGGCGACGTTCATCGCCGATTTCACTTTGGGGACGACCACCGCGCTGGCGATCGTGGCGCATGCCATTCCGCAGCAGGTGGGAGATTTCGCGGTCTTGCTGCATTCGGGCTACACCCGGCGGCGGGCTTTTGTGTACAACCTCGCGACCGGCGCTGCGACGCTGGCTGGCGGCCTGGCCGGATATGCCGCGCTGGCGTCGATGCAGGAGGTGCTGCCCACCGTGCTGGCGCTCGCCGCGGCGAGCCTGCTTTATGTCGCAGTCGCCGATCTGATACCGAGCCTGCATCGTCACCCATCACCCGGCGATACCGCGCGGCAGCTCGCGCTGATCGGCGTTGGAATCGCGATCATCGCCATCGCGCACGTTGCCCTCGAGCATTAAGGCTTCTTGGCCGCGGTGGGCGTTTGTGCTGGTGCGACCGGAACGCTACACTCGTTGGAAGTGAAAAAGTCGGAAAAAATCGACGATATCCGCACGGATTCCGGCGTGCAGGCGGCGCAATGGCCCGAGCTGTCGGAGCAATGGCAGGCAGCCGGACGGGAATGGGCCGATTGGTGGTCGCGCGCCGTGACCAGCGGCTCGGCCGATGCCGCGCCACCCTGGCAGCGTCGTCGATCCCGGCCTTGCCTCCCGCCCCTGCCGGCGGCGCCGATTCCATCCGAAGCGCTCACCGACGTCACCCGGCGCTACCAACAGAGACTCGAGGCGCTGTGGTCGCGCATCGCCGTCGGAGTCGGTCCGACATCCGTCTCCGAAGCGAAAGGCGATCACCGCTTCGCCGCAAAGGCATGGCGCGAGCAGCCGTATTTCGCGTTGCTCAAGGACTCCTATTTGCTCTACTCCGACTACGTGCGCGAGCTCACCGACCTGGCGCAGGCCGATCCGGACACGAAAAAGGCTGGCGTTCGTCGCCAACCAGTACATCAACGCCATTGCGCCTTCGAATTTTCTGGCGACCAACCCCGACGCCTTGCAGCTCGCGCTCTCCTCGCAAGGCGCCTCGATTGCCCAAGGCGCGTCGAACCTGATCGCCGACGCGCGGCGCGGCCGGATCGCGATGACCGACGAGGCAGCGTTCGAGGTCGGACGCAATGTGGCGACGACGCCGGGCAGCGTCATCTATCGTAACGAGTTGATCGAGCTCATCCAGTACGCGCCGACGACGCCTAGCGTGTTCAAGCGTCCGCTCCTCGTCGTGCCGCCATGCATCAACAAGTACTACATCCTCGACTTGCGGCCGGAGAATTCCTTCGTTCGACACGCGGTCGGGGAGGGACATACCGTATTCATGATTTCCTGGCGCAACATTCCAGCCGAGCTCGGCAACCTTACCTGGGACGACTACCTGGAACGTGGTGTGTTTGCGGCGATCGACGTTGTACGCGAAGTCGCATCGAGCAAGACCATCAATGCGCTGGGATTTTGCGTTGGCGGCACCTTGCTCGCGTGTGCCCTCGCCGTGCAGGCGGCGCGCCGCACGCCTCATGTCGCAAGCGCGACATTACTGACGACGATGCTCGATTTCTCAAACCCCGGCGACATCGGCGTCTATATCTCGCGCGATTCGCTTGCCGCGCGCGAGCCCGCGCTCGTTGCCGGAGCCCGGATTCGCGGGAGCGAATTGGCCAATGCGTTCGCGAGCCTGAGGCCGAACGAGCTGGTGTGGAACTACGTGATCGGCAACTATCTCAAGGGCCAGACGCCTCCCGCCTTCGATCTCCTCTATTGGAACGGCGATTCCGCCAACCTTCCCGGTCCCATGTATTTCTCCTACGTGCGCGACATGTATCTCGATAACCGGCTGCGCGAGGCGGGGGCGTTGAAGATGTGCGGCCAGGCGATCGATCTCTCACGCATCTCGATGCCCACGTATGTCCTGGCGACGCATGACGATCACATTGTTCCGTGGCGCTCGGCTTACAAGACGATCGGACTCCTGGGCGGAGATCTTACTTTCGTGCTTGGCGCATCGGGACATATCGCCGGCGTCGTCAATCCGCCGGCGAAGCATCGCCGCAACTTCTGGACCAACGAGCTGCTCACCGACGATGGCGACGATTGGCTCGACCGCGCGGCGGAGCATCCGGGAAGCTGGTGGCCGCACTGGTCGGCGTGGCTATCGGAACATGGCGGTACGCGACGGTCGGCGCCTGCGAGGGCGGGAAGCGATGCCCATCCGGCGCTCGCTCCGGCGCCGGGGAGCTACGTTTCCGAGCAGGTCGCTTAAGCCGCGTCTTTTCGCTGCGCGAAAATCGGCCGATGGCCCGTCGTTCGAGATGCCGTGTAGGGAGCGTCTGCGTTAAAATAAGCGAATTATTGTCCGGCCGGCCGTTCTGCAAGCCGGCCGTCGCAACAATCCTCTTCTGGAGAAACCCATGACCGACATCGTCATCGTTGCCGCAACGCGGACCGCCATCGGCAAATTCGGCGGCGCCCTCGCGAAAATCCCGGCGCCCGAATTGGGCGCGACCGTGATTCGCGAGCTGCTCTCGCGTGCCAAGCTGCAAGCCGATCAGATTTCAGAGGTGATCCTCGGCCAGGTGCTCGCCGCCGGCAGCGGCCAAAACCCGGCGCGTCAGGCGCTGATCAAGGCCGGGCTGCCGGCGGCGATACCGGCGATGACCATCAACAAGGTCTGCGGGTCCGGGCTCAAGGCGGTCATGCTCGCGGCGCAGGCGGTGCGCTGCGACGATGCCGACATCGTGATCGCGGGCGGCCAGGAGAACATGAGCGCGGCGCCACACGTGCTGCCCGGATCGCGCGACGGATTCCGGATGGGCGACGCCAAGCTCGTCGATACCATGATCGTCGACGGATTGTGGGACGCCTTCAATCAATATCACATGGGGACGACCGCGGAAAATGTCGCCAAGCAGTACGCAATCTCGCGCGCCCAGCAGGATGAATTTTCGGTCGCAAGCCAGAACAAGGCCGAGGCTGCGCAAAAGGCGGGAAAGTTCAAGGACGAGATCGTCCCGGTGATGATTCCTCAACGCAAGGGCGATCCGCTGGCCTTCGCGGCCGATGAATTCATCAAGGCGGGGACGACGCTGGAGTCGATCAGCGGCTTGCGGCCCTGCGTTTGCCAAGGAAGGATCGGTGACCGCCGCCAACGCGTCGGGGATCAACGACGGCGCGGCGGGAGTCGTGGTCATGAGCGCCGAACGCGCGGCGAAGCTCGGTCTCAAGCCCTTGGCCAAGATCAAGGCGTTCGCGTCGTCAGGGGTCGACCCGTCGATCATGGGCATGGGCCCCGTATCGGCCTCGCGGCGCTGCCTGGAAAAGGCGGGCTGGAAAGCGTCGGATCTCGATCTCATGGAAATCAACGAGGCCTTCGCGGCGCAGGCCTGCGCGGTCAACAAGGAAATGGGCTGGGACACGAGCAAGATCAACGTCAACGGTGGCGCGATTGCGCTTGGCCATCCTATCGGTGCATCGGGATGCCGCGTCCTGGTGACGCTGCTCTACGAGATGGCGCGGCGCGATGCCAAGAAAGGCCTCGCATCGCTTTGCATCGGCGGCGGCATGGGCGTCGCGCTGGCCGTGGAAAGGTAGGCCCGATCAAAACGGCCGCCCTTGTTGGAGGTAAACAGCAGAACTGCGGGTCCATCGAGTTGCACTGAGGAGGAAGACAAAAATGACACAAGACAAACATCGCGTCGCGCTGGTGACCGGCGGTATGGGGGGCCTGGGCGAAGCCATTTGCATGAAGCTTGCGGCGCTCGGTAATACGGTGGTCACCACCCACTCGCCCGGCAATGCAAAAGCTCACGACTGGCTCGAGTCGATGAAAAAGGCGGGCTTCAAGTTCCACGCCTATCCGTGTGATGTCGTCGACTGGGATTCGTGCGTCGCCTGCGTGGCGCAGGTGGCGAAGGACGTCGGCGCGGTCGACGTGCTGGTCAACAACGCCGGCATCACCCGCGACATGACCTTCAAGAAAATGGACAAGGCCAACTGGGACGCGGTGATCCGAACCAATCTCGATTCCTGCTTCAACATGACCAAGCAGGTGTGCGACGGCATGGTCGATCGGGGATGGGGGCGGATCATCAACATTTCTTCGGTCAACGGCCAGAAGGGCGCGTTCGGGCAGACCAACTACTCGGCTGCCAAGGCGGGGATGCACGGCTTCACCAAGGCGCTGGCGCTCGAGGTCGCCAAGAAAGGCGTGACCGTGAACACCATCTCGCCCGGCTACATCGGCACCAAGATGGTCATGGCGATTCCGCAGGAAGTGCTGGACTCGAAGATCGTGCCGCAGATTCCGGGCGGACGCCTCGGCAAGCCCGACGAGGTCGCAGGATTGGTCGCCTATCTCACGTCCGAGGAAGCCGCGTTCGTCACCGGCGCCAACATCGCCATCAACGGCGGCCAGCACATGTTCTAAGCAGACGTAGCTTGAGGGTCCGGCCGAGCGACTGAAAAAGCCCCGGCATAGCTGCCGGGGCGAGGCTGTATCATTTAGGAGGAGGAAAATGATACAGAACTACAGGAGCCATCAGTTGCGATGTTGGGACCGCCGCCGGGGATTCAAGTTCCCGGCGGTTTCCCGGTATTGCTTGGCTGACGCTTAAGCCTTGCGACCTTTGGTCGTCTTGGCGGTCGCCTTGGCGACATTGGCGGCGTTGGCGCTGGCGGCGCGAACTGACGCGTCGGCGATAGCTGACAACCTGCTTGGTCGCCTTCGAGAACTGGTCGAACGCGGCGGTGGTGGCCGCGACCGTCGACTTCATCGCCGTCACGGCGAAATCGGAACCGGCGGGCGCATTCTTCGACGCCTTTTCGACCCATGCCGCGACGTTCTTGGTGTAGGAAGCCCACGCTGCTTCGGCCAGCTCCGAAAAATCGGCTTGCGCTTCGGAGGCGATCTGGTACACGCCGCGCGAATAGCCCAGCGCATTCTGCACGCCGGCTTCGGCGAGCTTGGCGCGAACCGCGGCCAGTTCCTGCACGTCCTTGATGCCGGCGACGGCATTGGCGGTATACACGCCTTGCTCGAGCGCGACCTTGGCGGCCTGGAGGTTGAGCTTGGTGAAGCGCTCGGCCTTTTCGAGCGAGAGCGAGGCCAGCTTCACTGCATTGTCGTAGCCAGCTTTGTTGATGTCGGCGAATTGTTCGGTTGCGTTGTACATTTGGAATCCTTTTCCGTTGAGGTTGAATGGGACCCTAAACGGGTCCGGACTGCTCGGTGCCGCTGCTGCTTGGGCTGCCGGCGGGGCTCTCGATGCTTTGGATGCCTGCCTTCGCCGTATCGCTTTTGCTGCACCGCACAAATCAATTGTAGGGGCGGTAATCCCCAAGTCAAGGATTATTTGGTGCAGCGCACCAATAGCCCGGCGCCGCGCCGCAGGGCCTTTCAATCGTCCCAATAAATCAGAAGGTTATAATCGCCGCTTCGTTTCCGGGAGTGCAGCATGGCCAAGCCCATACGCGTGATCAAGAAGTACCCCAACCGGCGCTTGTACGACACCGCCAACAGCGGCTACATCACCCTGGCCGACGTCAAGCAGATGGTGCTCGAGTTCATCGATTTTCAGGTCATCGACGCCAAGTCGGGCGACGACCTGACGCGGGGCATCCTGCTGCAGATCATCCTGGAGGAGGAGTCCGCCGGCATGCCGATGTTTTCCAGCGAGATGCTGTCGCAGATGATCCGTTTCTACGGCAACGCGCTGCAGGGCATCATGGGCAATTACATGGAGCAGAACGTCAAGGCGTTCCTGGTGATTCAGAACAAGCTGCAGGATCAGGCCAAGCAGGTCTACGGCGACAAGATGATGCTCACGCCCGACCTCTGGAAGCAGTTCCTGCAGATGCAGGCCCCGGCGATGCAGGGCATGCTCGGCAACTACCTCGAGCAGAGCGCCAAGTTGTTCATGGACATGCAGCAGCGGATGCAGGATCAGACGCGCGGCTTGTTCACCTCGTTTCCTTTCCCCAACTTCGCCGCGGGCGCGCAACCGTCACCCGAGGAAGACAAGAAGCGCTGACGCTCGAAAGCACCGCAGCAACCGCATTGCAGCGCAGCTTTTTTCGCACCGCACGATCCCTGACTATGGCCATCGCCAAGATTCAGCCTCGACCCGCGTCGCTGAAGCCGCGCCGAAGGTGGGATTCGTCTCGCTCGGATGCCCGAAAGCCCTGGTCGACTCCGAACAGATACTCACCAGGCTGCGCGCCGAGGGCTACGCCATCGCCCCGACGTACGAGGGCGCCGACCTGGTCGTCGTCAACACCTGCGGCTTCATCGATGCCGCGGTCGAGGAATCGCTCGCCGCGGTCGGCGAGGCGCTGGCCGAGAACGGCAAGGTCATCGTCACCGGCTGCCTCGGCGCCAAGCGAGGCGGCGCGTTTGTGCGTGCGGCGCATCCCAAGGTGCTGGCAGTCACCGGGCCGCACGCCGCAGGCGAGGTCATGGACGCGGTCCATGCGCACCTGCCGCGACCGCACGACCCATTCGTCGATCTGCGTCCCGCCGCAGGGGAATCAAGCTCACGCCGCGGCACTACGCCTATCTGAAGATCAGCGAAGGCTGCAACCACCGCTGCACCTTCTGCATCATTCCGTCGATGCGCGGCGATCTGGTCAGCCGGCCGCTGGGGGACGTCATGAACGAGGCCGAGAATCTGTTCAAGGCGGGGGTCCGCGAGTTGCTCGTCGTCTCCCAGGACACCAGCGCCTATGGCGTCGACGTCCGATACCGGACCGGCTTCTGGCGCGGCCGGCCGCTGAAGACGCGAATGACCGAACTGGTGCAAGCACTCGCGGCGCTCGCCAGGGAACATGGCGCGTGGGTGCGCCTGCACTACGTCTACCCTTATCCGCACGTCGACGAGGTCGTGCCGCTGATGTCCGACGGCGGGGCGGCGTGCTGCCCTATCTCGACGTCCCCTTCCAGCACGCGAGCCGCCGCATCCTGAAGCTGATGAAGCGTCCGGCGAATACCGAGAACACGCTCGAGCGCATACGCGCCTGGCGCGCGATACGCCCGTGCTTGACCATACGTTCGACGTTCATCGTCGGCTTTCCGGGCGAGACCGAGGCCGAGTTCGAAGAGCTGCTCGACTTTCTAGCGGAGGCCGAGCTCGACCGCGTCGGCTGCTTTGCCTATTCGCCGGTCGATGGCGCTGCGGCCAACGCGTTGCCGGGCGCGCTGCCCGAGGCAATCAAGGAAGAGCGCCGCGCGCGTTTGATGACCGCGCAGGCCGCGATCAGCGCGCGGCGGTTGCGAGCGCAGATCGGCCGCACGCTCGATGTCCTGGTCGATGCGATCGACGGCCCACGCGCAATCGCGCGCGGCGCCGGCCGACGCGCCTGAGATCGACGGCATGGTCTCGGTGATCGATGGCGCCGCGTTAAGGGTCGGCGACTTTGCGCGCGTTACCGTGACCGAATCGGATCAGCACGACCTCGTCGCGCGCTGCGCGCAATAGCGAGGCGCCAGACCGGACGCGCCGAGAAGACTACTTCGCCGGCACCGTGCGCAGCGCCGCCGCGAGCTGCTCGAGCACCTTGCCCAATGCCACATTGAGTCCGCGTATCAGTGCATCCGCCGAGCGCGAAGGCACTGGCACCACGCGAGCCGAGCTCTCCGGTCCAGACAAACGCGCCCGCGCCTGCCGCGATGTCGGTAAGAAAATACTTGATGGTCACCACCGCCGCCGGCTGCGCCGGGTCGCGCAGGTCGAAATAGAGCTCGCTGACGAAGCTTCGAGCGAAAATCACCGTCGAGCGCGCTCGATGGCGGCAGCACCGCGCGATAGATTCCCGCCGCGGAGAGCCACGCCGTGGTTGCCTCGCCGACCATCGCCGCGGGCGCCACCAGAAATTCCTCGTAGAAATCCGCTTCGAATTTCAGATCCCCTTCGCGATAGATCAGCGACCGGCTGGCGTAGGGCCGGCCACCGACACCGTGCCAACCCGCAGCGTCGCCGCCTTCGGCGCCAGCAGTTGAAGCAGGGGGCCGGGGCGGCTCCAGAATGTAGGTCGATTTCACCGGTGCCGCCCCTGACGAGGAGCAACCTGCAGAGCCAACAGCGCCGCCGCGGACTGACAACGCGCGCCGACGCGAAAACGAAGCGGGCATGGTTCATTGTTGAGGGCCTTTTGCCGGCAGCGGCGGCGCGCCGAGAATCAGTTGTGACGGATAGCGCTTGGCATTCTCGGTCAGATCGCGGAGATTGTCGGTGATCTGGCGCAGGTTATCGAGGGTTCGCTTCAGGTCGGTCTCGCCGCCGCCGGTCACGCGATCGAGCCGTGCCAACGTGCTCTGAAGGTGCGACAGCGATCTCGCGAAATTCGGATCGTCGAGCACCTTCTTCAGCGCCACGGCCGCCGCGTCGGCGTCCGCGGGCAGGCGCTTGGTCGCCGGGTCGTCGAGAATCGCCGAGAGCCGCTGGTTGGTCACCCGCAATTCCGCGAGCAGCGCCGCACCGTCCTTGCCGATCTTGATCCATCGGCAACTGGTCGAGCTTGGTCTCGAGCTTGCCCAACACCCGTGACGTGCTCTGCGACAGCTTCTCGGTGTCGACGGCTTCGATGCGGTTGTTGGTGGTGATCAGCAAGCTGGTTGAGATTGGTGAGCATTCCTTCGAGGTCGAGGTGCTGGAATCGACCGAGGATGTCCGACGCCGCACCGAGGAACTGGGTCACCGTCGATTGCGCGCTCGGAATATAGAGGTTGTCCGGCTCCCAGGAGATCGGCAGCTCGGGATTGGTCTTCGGATCCACGTAGTCGATTTCGAGATAGTTCGTCCCGGTGATGCCCAGCGGCGCGAGCCGAACGCGCAGGCCCTTGTCGATTTCCATCCGCGCCGTCTCCGGACGCGTGATATCGCCGCTGGCGCGGCCTCCGATCAGGCGCGGCAGCAAGAGCGCCTCGATCATCACGTAGCGCAGCCGCTCCGCCATCGGCTTGTCGAGCTGATATTTGGTGTAGGTGAAGCCGATCTTGGTCACTTCGCCGACGACGACGCCGCGATACTTGACCTTGGATCCGAGCTCGAGGCCCTGCGCCGATTCGTTGAGATAGGTCTCGATCGGAATCTTCGATTGAAACCACCGTCCCGATCCGAGGATCAGGAGCAGCAGGATCAGCACCACCGTCGCGCCGATCACGAACAAGCCGAGCTTGAAGAAATTGGCCTGGGCGCTCATGCGTGTCACCCACGCCGCGTGATCGCCGCACGACACTTTTCAGGCGCTTCGGGATAGGCGCGAGCGGTGGGCGCCGCGGCAGGGTGCCGATTGCATCACGCCGCTTCCGCAACCGTGTCGGCAGCCGCTTCGCGCCGGAAGAACTGACGCACCCAGGGATTGTCGCTGGTGTCGCGCAGGACCTTCGGATCTCCTTCGGCAATGATGCCCTTGGTGCGCTTGTCGAGCATGATGACCCGGTCGGCGACGGTGTAGATGCTGGCGAGCTCGTGGGTCACGATGACAAACGTGATGTGCAGGCTCTTTGCGAGGCGCAGGATGAGCAGATCGAGCTCGGCCGAGGTAATGGGGTCGAGCCCGGCCGACGGCTCGTCGAGAAACAGGATCGTCGGATCCAGCGCCATCGCGCGCGCAATCGCCGCGCGTTTCTGCATACCGCCGCTGATCTCGGAAGGCATGTGGCCGCAGAACGCGTCGAGGCCAACCAGCTTGAGCTTCATCTGCGCGATCAGATCGAGGTTCATCGTCGTCAAGCGACGTGTACTCCTCGAGCGGCAGGCGGACATTTTCCAGCAGCGTCATCGAGCCGAACAGCGCGCCGCTCTGGTACATGACGCCGATTTTCTTGAGAATCGCGCGCCGCGCGTCGCCTTCCGAGGTGACAATGTCATCGCCGTCGATGTAGACCGCTCCGGCCATCGGCTCGTAGAGGTCCGATCATGTGCTTCATGAGCGTGCTCTTGCCGCTGCCAGACCCGCCGAGGATCACGAAGACCTCACCCCGGTTTGACGATGAAGCTGATGTCGCGCATCAACACATTGCCTTCGTAGCCGGCAGTGAAATGCTCGACGCGGATGATCGGATCGGCGGACATGGGTCGGTGCTCATATGTCGAGCAGATAGTAGATGAACGCGATAGATGCCGTCGACGACGACCAGCAGAATGATCGCCCGAGACGACTGCGCGCGTTGCGGAAATGCCGACGGCGCTGGCGCCGGTCTGCGTTTGCAGGCCGCGCAGGCAGCCGATGCCGGCGATCAGGATCGCGAACACCGGTGCCTTGGCCAGCCCGGCTAGCAGGTCCTTGACGTCGACCAGGCTGTCGACTTCGTGCAGGAAAGCGCCGATCGGAATGTTGAAGCTGATCATGGTCAGCGCGCCTGCCGAGGATGCCGATAAGGTCGGCAAAGATGCGACAGCAGCGGCATCATCAGCACGGCGGCGATGATGCGCGTGACAACGAGAGAAACGGACCGGGTCGAGGCCCATGCGTGGTCAGCGCGTTGAGCTCCTCGTTGACCTTCATGGTGCCGATCTCTGCCGCGAACGCCGCGCCGGACCGGCCGGCGAGAAGGATCGCGGTCATCAGCGGCCCGAGCTCGCGCAGAATCGACAGGCCAACCAGGTCCGCAACAAAGATCTCGGCGCCGAACTGCTTCATCGGTACCGCCGACTGGAACGCGAGAATGATGCCGAGCAAAAAAGAAATCAGCGCCACGATCGGCAGCGCGTTGACTCCCACCTGCTCGCAGGTGTACCAGACGTCCTTCCAGCGGACGCGATGCGGATGCGTGATCGCAAACCACAGCGCCGCGCTCGGTTTCGCCGATGAAGGCGATTTGCACGCGCATGTCGCGGCCGACGATCAGCGCGGCGCGGCCAATCTCGGCCACCGCGTGCAGCCGCTCTTCGTGTTCTTCGGGCGCGGCGCGCAGCGCAGCCGGATCGAACTGGTCGAGCAGGGTCTTGAACTGGGGCTTCAAACCTGACCACCGCGACCGGAGCCTCGGGCCGCCGTGGCTGACGCAGCAGATCGACCAGCATCGCGATGCCGCCGCCGTCGCAGTAGTCCACCCTCGAGGTTTCGATCAGCACCGGCCGGTCCGGCGCCGCATCGAGCGCCGCACGCGCGTCGGGCCAGACGCCGGCGATGGAGTAGGCGTCCAGCCTGCCCGGCGAGGCGCAGCTCCCGATTGCCGTCGACGTCGCTCACGACGAGCGACGCCGACGGCGAGGGAGTCATTCAGGCCGCCGCGGCGGCGCTCACTGCGTCGACTCGGAAGGTTCGCCGAGCACCCGTGTTGCAGCGGTCCGCGCAAGACAAAGGCGTTGTCACGCGGAGGCACCGCTCGGTTCTGGATGGAATCCACGCGCCCTTGAAATTCCGTTCGTCAGTCGAGGTGTCAGTGTTGCGGAAGCGGCGAAGTTTAGCACGCAGCCTGAGCGTGCCTGACAGGCGGCAAGCGCGCGCAAGCTCGCATGCGCATCTCGCGATCCGACTCGCAATTCCCCGTCGATCCTCACCTGTCGCGCGGAGCCCTCGCCGGTGTGGCTGCGGCGCCATCGGTGTTGCCTGTCGCGAATCCGCGACGGCGAGTAATATAATGCCTCCGCGAGTCGTTTACCGACTATCCAAAGGAGAGAAGAAATCATGTCACACCGCTTACTCATGTCAGCGCTGCGGGGCTGTTGGCGCTGCTTCTCGCCACGAGCGCGGGTGCAGCGCTTGCGCAATCCCAGCAAAAGCTGGTCGACGCCGCTGATACGACGTTCCAGAATTTCATGCGCGACCCCGACATGGCTTGGCTGGCGCAAACATCCACCGCGCCAAGGGTGTGCTGATCGCGCCGGAAGTTGTCAAAGCCGGCTTTATCTTCGGCGGGTCAGGCGGCCACGGCGTTCTGGTCGCGCGCGACCCAAGTCCGGCAAATGGGTCGGCCCGGCGTTTTACACCCTCGCCACGGCGAGCGTTGGCTTTCAGGCAGGCGTCGCGGTTTCAGAAGTCGCTGACCCTGGTCATGACCGACAAGGCGCTGAACTCGCTGCTTTCGGACTCGGTCAAGATCGGTCCTGATGCCAGCGTTGCTGCGGGACCCGTGGGCGCCGGCGCCAAGGCGGATATAGTGACCGACCTCGTGTCGTACAGCCGCGCCAAAGGCGTCTATGGCGGCCTCAATCTCGACGGCACGGTCGTCGCCGTGTCAAGGATTATAACGGAAGCCTTCTATGGGAAATCGGTCGCTGCGCCCGACATCCTGGTGCGCATGTCGGCGCACAGCAAGGGTGGCGACAAGCTGGGATCGGCCGACGTTTCCAAGGCCGCAGGCAAGCGATAGAAAACCCGCGGCGCGATTCCGCGCCGCAAGATTGAAACAAGCTGCAGCATGGGGCCCTGAAGCGGACCCCATGCGCCCTCGCAGCCGATCCCGTTCGGCCCGGTGGCGACGCCCGCTTCAGTTGTTGGACGCGGCGTCATCAGCGCGTCGGACTGATCTGCTGATGGGCGCCGCAGGTACGGCGCAATCCCGGCATAATCCCGGCATGCAAGCGCTTGTGCCCCGCCTCCGAGCTTTCCGCGATCAGCAAAGCCTATCCTTCGGTCGATCGCCAGCGACGCGATCGATCTGACCGTGCTGCCCGGCGAGATCCACGCCGTGCTCGGGCGAGAACGGCGCGGGCAGAGTCGACGCTGATGAAGATCATCTACGGCGTCGTCAAGCCCGATGCCGGCACGATGCCGCTGGGAACGGCAGCCACGTCACGATCGCCAATCCCGCGCAGCGCGCGCGCGCTCGGCATCGGCATGGTGTTCCAGCATTTCTCGCTGTTCGAGACGCTCACCGTCGCCGAGAACATCGCGCTGGCGCTGGACGAGCGCGATCGGCCGGCAGCTCGACGCCGCGCATCCGCGAGGTGTCCGGACGCTACGGCCTGCCGCTCGATCCGCGCCGTCATGTCACACGCATGTCGGTCGGCGAACGCCAGCGCGTCGAGATCGTGCGCTGCCTGCTGCAGGAGCCGACGCTGCTGATCATGGACGAGCCGACCTCGGTGCTGACGCCGCAGGCGACGTGCGAAGCTGTTCGAGACGCTGCGCCGGCTCGCCGCCGAAGGCTGCAGCATTCTCTACTATCAGCCACAAGCTCGACGAGATCCGGCGCTTTGCCACACGCGCGACCGTGCTTGCGCGGCGGAGCAGGTCACCGGCAGCTGCGACCCGCGCCAGGAAACGTCGTCGAGCGCTGGCGCGCATGATGATCGGCAGCGACCTGCCGCATCCGCAGCATCGAGCCGCGCACACGCGCGGTGACGGCGGCTCGCGCGTCGCCGATCTGACGCTTGCCGCGCGACGATCCGTTCGGGACCGACCTCGTCGATATCGAGCTTGCGGTGCGCGGCGGTGAGATCGTCGGGCATCGCCGGCGTCTCCGGCAACGGCCAGAAGGAGTTGCTGGCGGCGCTGTCGGGCGAGCGCACTGCTCGACGATGCCGCTGCGATCCATGCTCAGTGGCACGCCGGCCGGGCGCCTCGACGCCGCGCGAGCGGCGCGCGCTGGGTCTCGCGTTCGTGCCCGAGGAGCGCCTCGGGCGCGGCGCGGTTCCGGAGATGTCGCTGGCCGACAACGCGCTGCTGACCGCGCATCGCGCAGGCATGCTGCGCGCACGGGTTCATCCGCGTCGCGACGCGGTCGCGCGCGTTCGCGCGCAGCAGATCGATCGCCAGGTTCAACGTCAAGGCTGCGCGGACCGGAGCTGATCGCGCGCAGCCTGTCCGGCGGCAACCTGCAGAAGTTCATCGTCGGCCGCGAGATCCTGCAGGACCCGCAGGTGATGATCGCGCGCGCAGCCGACCTGGGGCGTCGACGTCGGCGCATCGGCGCAGATCCGGCAGGCGCTGATCGACTTGCGCGACGAAGGCGTCGCGGTCCTGGTGGTGTCCGAAGAGCTCGACGAGCTGTTCGAAATCTGCGACCGGATCGCGGTGATCGCGCAAGCGGCCGCTTGTCTGCGGCACGTCCGCGCGCGAGACCGACGCCGAGACGATCGGCCAGATGATGAGCGGATCGTTCATCGCACGGATGGCCCAGCCCGGGTCCCGCAGTCTTCGCGCAACGCGGTGGCGCGCGAACGATCGATGCGCGCTTAAGCTCGAAGCGCGACCGCGAACCTTCCCGGCTGATGGCGTGGCTGTCGCCGCTTGGTCGCCGCTGCGGCGACGCTGGTCGCCGGCGTTCATCACTGTTCTCGCTGCTCGGCAAGGATCCGCTCGCAGGCGTTCGAGGTTTTTCGTGAAGCCGATCGAGACGCGTCTACGGCATCGGCGAACTGCTGCTCAAGGCGTCGCCGTTGATGCTGATGCGCGATCGGCCTCGCCGCGGGCTATCGCGCCAATGTCTGGAACATCGGCGCCGAAGGCCAGCTGACGCTGGGCGCGATCTGTCGGCGGCGGCGTCGCGCTGCATTTCACGGCAGCCGACAGCGCCTGATGCTGCTGCCCGATGATGCTGCTCGCCGGCGCTGCCGGCGGCATGGCGTGGGCGGCGATTCCAGCATGGCTGCGCACTCGCTTCAACGCCAGCGAAATCCTGACGTCAGCCTGATGCTGGTGTACGTGGCGACGCTGCTCTTGTCGTGGCTGGTGCACGGGCCGTGGCGCGATCCCGAAGGATCCAATTTTCCGCAGTCGAAGATGTTCGCCGACGCCGCGCTGCTGCCGATACTGATGACGGAGTACGCGGCTCAACGCCGGCTTCCTGATCGCGCTGGCGGCGATTGCCGTCGCTTGGCTGGTTCTTCATGCGCAAGAGCCTTCGTCGGCTTCCAGATGCGGGTCGCGGGCCTGCGCCGCGGCCGCCAACTATGCGGGCATCTCCGCGCAGCGCAACGTGTGGCTCGGCATGCTGATCGGCGGCGCGTGCCGCGGGCCTCGCCGGCGTCGGCGAGGTCGCCGGGCCGATCGGCCAGCTGCTGCCGTCGATGTCGCCGGGCTACGGCTTCGCGGCCATCATCGTCGCGTTCGTCGGCCGCTTGCATCCGTTCGGCATCGTGCTCGCAAGCCTGCTCATGTCGCTGCTGTACCTCGGCGGCGAATCGGCGCAGATGCAACCTTGCGCTGCCGTCGGCGGTCACCGGCCTGTTCCAGGGAACGCTTGCTGTTCTTCCTGCTCGCCGCCGACGTGTTCATCAATTTTCGCGTCGGGATCGTGCTCGCGACGCGCCTGACGGCGCGCGACGGCTGGCCGAGGCTCGCATGAAGAAAGGCGCGTAGCCAAAGTCGCGATGGAAGCGCAGCCGAATCGTCGCGACACTCGTCGCGCTGACGCTCGCCGCCGGCACGCCGCTGGTCTTCGCCGCGCTCGGCGAGCTGGTCACCGAAAAGTCGGGCGTGCTCAATCTCGGCGTCGAGGGCATGATGCTGGTCGGCGCGCGTGGTATCGTTCATCGTCGCCGCGACGACGCAGCCAGCCGTGGCTCGGTGCATTCGCCGGGCATGCTGCGGGCGCCGCGATGGCGGCTGATCTTCGGCGCGCTCACGCTGTCGCTGATGGCCAATCAGGTTGCGACGGGGCTCGCGCTCGTCGCTGTTCGGCGTCGGACTGTCCGCGTTCATCGGGCAGGGCTTTGTCAGCGTGGTGATCGACGGCATCCAGCCACTGTCGATTCCCGGACTGTCCGATCTGGCCGGTCGTCGGCAAGCTCCTCTTCGCCCACAGCCCGTTTGTCTATCTTTCGCTGCTGCTGTTCGCGCTGGTGCAGTGGTTTCTCTATCGGACCCGCGCCGGATTGGTCGTCCGCGCGGTGGGCGAATCGGCCGACTCGGCGCACGCGATCGGCTATCCGGTGATCGCCATCCGCTATCTCGCCGTGATGTTCGGCGGCGCCTGCGCCGGCCTGGGCGGCGCGTACCTGGCCGTCGCCTATACGCCGCTGTGGACCGAGGGCATGACGGCGGGGCGCGGCTGGATCGCGCTGGCGCTGGTCGTGTTTGCGACCTGGAAGCCCGCGCGCGTGCTCGTCGGCGCGTATCTGTTCGGCGGCGTGACGCTGGCGCAGTTCCAGGCGCAGGCGATCGGGCGTGGCCGTGCCGTCGCAGCTACTGTCGATGCTCCCCTACCTGGCGACGATCGTCGTGCTGGCGATCATTTCGCGCGACGCCGCCGCGATCCGCGCTCAACGCACCGGCATCCGCTCGGCCAGCCGTTTCACGCCGACGACATGAGATTCAGCTCGCGGGTAGAATTCGCCGACATGAGCGGCCAATGAAGACCGACGAGGAGCGATAGAAGCGCTGATGCGCCGCCGCGGCGCCGCGAACCGAACGCGCATCACTTTCAGGAGAGGAACATGCCGCAGTGGCAACAAATGGCGCATGGCCTGCGCCGCGCTGAGCGGCCGGCACGGCGCGGCGCGCTGTCACCGGCGGCCGGCGCCGAACCGCTCAAAGTCGGCTTCATCTACGTGAGCCCGATCGGTGACGCCGGGCTGGACGTTTCAGCACGACAGCGGCCGCAAGGAAATGGAAAAGGCGCTCGGCGGGCAAGGTGACGACCAAGTTCGTCGAAAGCGTGCCCGAAGGCGCCGACGCGGAACGCGTGATCCGCGAGCTTGCGCAGTCCGGCAACAAGCTCATCTTCACGACGTCGTTCGGCTACATGAATCCGACGATCAAGGTCGCGAAGCAGTTTCCGAACACGGACTTCGAGCATGCGACTGGCTACAAGACGGCCAAGAACGTCGGCATCTACAACGCGCGCTTCTACGAAGGCCGCTACCTCGCCGGCATCGTCGCCGGCAAGATGACCAAGATCGAATGTCGCCGGTTACGTCGCTGCGTTTCCGATTCCCGAGGTGGTGCATGGGCATCAATGCGTTCACGCGCGGCATGCGCAGCGCGTCAATCCGAAGGCCGAGGTGCAAAGTCATCTGGGTCAACTCCTGGTTCGATCCCGGGCGTGAGCGCGAGGCGGCCGAACACGCTGATATCGCAAGGCGCCGACGTGCTGACGCACCACACCGATTCGACCGCGGTCGTGCAGGCCGCCGAAGCGAAGAAGGTCTACGCGGTCGCGTACCACTCGGACATGTCGAAGTACGGGCCGAACGCGCAGCTGACCGCGGTGACGCATCAGTGGGGCGCGTACTACACCAAGGCGGCGCAGCGAGGTGATCGGCGGAACGTGGAAGCCGGGCAACGTCTGGGGCGGCATCAAGGACGGCATGATCAAGATGGGCGCGTTCAATCCGGTGGTGCCCAGGGACGTTCAGGATCTCGTGAACGAAAGACCGCAGTCGCCATCGGCGCCGGTAAGTTCCATCCCTTTGCCGGGCCTGGTCAAGGATAACGATGGCATGGAGCGGCTTGCCGCCGGCAAGGTCAGTGACCGACGACGTGCTGTCCAAGATGGATTACTACGTCGAGGGCGTCCAGGAGCAAGCTGCCGAAGTAGGAGCGCTCATGCTCAGCCGCGATGTCTCAATCGCGTTCGGGGTGCGGAGTGAATTTCGCACCCGCAAATCTGTCTGGAATCAGGCTCCGGTTCGCGAACGCTGACACGGAACACCAAAGACAGCGCCACCGAATCAGGTCCCGCGGACTTGCGGCAATGGATAGGCAGGACCGAACACTCAAGCGACGTCATCACCGCGAGCACCGTAGTGCTGCCCTTGCGGCAACGCTCGACAGGCCGGCTCGAGCGGCCGCCCGCTGGAACTCCGCTGCCGGCGCTCTGGCACTGGCTGCATTTCCTGCCCCCTCTACCGTCAAGGCGATGTCTGGACCCGACGGTCACGCGGAACGCGGCGGTTTTCTTCCGCCAGTACCGCTTCCGCGGCGGATGTGGGCCGGCAGCCAGTTCGAGTTCTCGCGACCGCTGCCGTGTCGGCGACGCTGACTCGCCGCATCGACGATCGTCGACGTCACGCGAGAAGAACGGGCCGCACCGGCCGGCTGGTGTTCGTCAAGGTGCGCCACGAGATTCGCCGCGGCGGCGAAGCCGACGCCGCGCTCATCGAATTCCACGATCATCGTCTACCGCGACGCGCCGACGCGCCGGCGACGCCGCGCCGCCGCCGAAGCCGGCGCCGCAGAACGCGGCTATGGGAACGCGCGAGTGGATTCCCGACGACGGTACTGCTCTTCCGATATTCGGCGCTCGACCTTCAACGGTCACCGCATCCACTACGATCGCCGCTACGTGACCGAGGTCGAAGGCTATCCCGGCCTCGTCGTCCACGGCCCGCTGATTGCCACGCTGCTGCTCGATCTTGCTGCGACCGAGATGCCCGACGCGGAGGTCGCGCGCTACGAGTTCAGGGCGATCCGGCCGCTGTTCGACCTCGACCCGTTCTTCGGTGTGCGGTCGAGCCGAAGCCGACGGCAAGACCGTGCAGCTCTGGGCGCGCGATCACGAAGGCTGCGCTGGCCATGGACGCGACAGCGGTCCTGCGGTGATGATTCGATCATGAGACCTTTGGATGGCATTACCGTCAGTCATCGCTGGAGCACGCCATCGCGGCGCCGTTCGCCACGCGACAGCTCGCCGACCTCGGCGCGCGCGTGATCAAGATCGAGCGCCCGGGCGTCGGCGACTTCGCGCGCGGCTACGACGAGCGCGTGCGCGGCCTGGCGTCGCACTTCGTCTGGACCAACCGCTCGAAGGAGAGCCTGACGCTCGACGTCAAGCACCCGGAGGCGCAGGTGATCCTGCGAACGCCTGATCGTCGAGACGCGCCGACGTCGTCGTGCAGAACCTCGCGCCCGGCGCGGCCGCCGCGCGCTGGGCCTGTCGTACGCGACGCTCGCGCGAGACCAGCCGCGGCATCATCGTCTGCGACATCTCCGGGTACGGCGAGGACGGCCCGTACCGCGACAAGAAGGCCTACGACCTGCTGATCCAGAGCGAGGCCGGCTTCGTGTCGGTGACCGGCACCGCGCCGACGAGCCGTCGAAGGCCGGCTGCTCGATCGCCGACATCGCCGCCGGCATGTACGCGTACACGCAACATCCTCGCCGCGCTGCTGCAGCGACAGCAGACCGGGCGCGGCCAGCACATCGACATCTCGATGCTCGAATCGCTGGTCGAGTGGATGAGCTATCCCGCTGTACTACGCGTTCGACGGCGCGCGCCGCCGCCGCGCGCAGCCGGCGCGAGCCACGCGACGATCTATCCGTACGGCCCGTTCCCGGCCGGCGACGGCAAGACGGTGATGCTCGGGCTGCAGAACGAGCGCGAGTGGGCGGCGTTCTGCGAGAAGGTGCTGCAGCAACCGGAGCTCGCGCAGCGAGGACGCGCTACGCCAGCAACTCGAAACGCAGCGCGGCGCGCGACGAGCTGCGCACGCATGATTGTCGAGGTCGTTCGCGTCGACTGACTGCGGCGAGAGGTCGTCGCTGCGCCTCGACGATGCGCAGATCGCCAACGCCCGGGTCAACGACGATGCATGACGTCTGGGAGCATCCGCAGTTGCGCGCACGCAAACGCTGGCACGACGTGGAATCGCCCGCTGGCTCGATCCCGGCGTTGTTGCCGCCGGGGTTTTCTCGAAGTCGCCGACGAACCTTCCGCGCCGCATGCGGGCCGGTGCCGGCGGTCGGCGAGCACTACCGACACCATCCTGGTCGAGCTGGGCTGCTCCAAAGCCGAGATCGCGCGAGCTGCGCGCGGCGCACGCCGTATGATATGTTGCAATGGAGATCGGTAGTCCCATCGAATCGACGCTGCTATGCGTGAGAAGCCCTGCCGTGAAGCGCCAGTTCAGCGTACCTCTTCGTTCCCGGCAATCGCCCGGAGCGCTCGAACAAGCGCCTGGGCTCAGGCGCCGACGCGATCGTTGATCGATCTCGAGGACGCCGTCGTGCGCGAGGCGACAAATCGCTGGCCCGCAGACACATCGGCGCGTGGCTCAACCTCGCTCAGCTGAGATGTCAGCGAGCGCGTGCTGGTGCGCATCAACGACGCCCGGTACGCGCCCTGGTTCGACGCCGACCTGGCGTTCGTCCGCGGCAGCGGCACACGCGGCATCATGCTGCCGAAGGTCGAGCATGGGCGCCAGGTCGATCGCGTCCGCGCCGCGCTTCCTTCCGGGCTTCGTCGTGCCTATCATCGAATCCGCTCGCGGCGTGCTCGCGCGGTCGAGTCCGGTCGCCGCGGTCCCCGCGGTGCAGCGCCTTGCGGTTCGGCACGCTCGACTACGCGGTCGATCTCGATCTCTCTGGTGACGAGGGGGACTCATCTATCCGGCCTGCCGTATCGCGATCGCGTCGGCGCGCGGCAGGCCTCCTGTCGCCCATCGCGGGAGTGACCACCCGGATATCGCCGATGATGGCCAGCTACTGCCGACCTGGCCTTCGCGCGCGCATGCGGCTTCGGCGCCAAGCTGTGTGCATCCACCCGCGCCAAGTCGCGGCGCTACATCGGGCGTGATCGCTCCGCGGCTGGAAGAAATCGCTTGGGCGCAGCGCGCGTGCTCGCCGCGGCAAACGGGGCGTCGGGCGCGGTTCAAGTCGACGGACAGATGGTCGACCGTCCCGTCGTGCTCAAAGCGAAGAGCATTCTCGAGCGGGCGCCGCGTTAAGGAGATCCGCCATGCCTTCGACCGCGACCGATTCGTCCTTGTTCGGCAACGCCTTCAGTAGCGAACCGATGCGCGCGGTTTTTCCGACCAGAATCGCGTCCGGAAATACACTCGAATTCGAAGCGGCCTTGGCGACGGTGCAAGGCCGCCTCGGCATCATCCCCGCGGATGCTGCGGCGGAGATTGCTGCCCATTGCGGGTTCGACAAGATCGACATGGACGAACTTCGCAGAGAGACCGAGCGTATCGGCTCGCCGGTGCTCGGGCTCGTGCATCAGCTCGCTGCCGCATGCAAAGACGGGCTCGGCGGAATATTCGCCACTGGGGCGCGACGACGCAGGATGTCACCGACACGGCGCGACGATACTGCAGGTCCGCGAGGCCTCGATCTCATCAAAGCCGATCTTGCGGACCTATCGAATTCGCTCGCCGATCTGGCGCAGCGCTATCGCGACACGCCCCATGGCCGGGCGGAGCTACTTGCAGCACGCGGTGCCGATCACGTTCGGCTTCAAGATCGCCGCGGTGTTGTCGGCGGTCGAGCGGCATCGGCAGCGGCTCGCCGAGCTCGCTCCGCGCGTTTTGGTCGGCGAGCTTCGCCGGCGCGGTCCGGAACGCTCGCATCGCTTCCTCCGGCGGTCTCGACACCCAGGCGGCGCTGATGAAGGCGCTTAAGCTGGGTCAGCCCGATCATCGCGTGGCACAGCCATCGCGATCGCATCGCCGAAGTCGGCTGCTTTCTCGGTCTGGTGACCGGCACGCTGGCCAAGCTTGCGACCGACGTCAAGCTTCGATGATGCAAACTGAAATCGGGCGAAGCGTCGAGCCGGCGGCACCGGGCCGCGGGTCGAGCAGCACCATGCCGCAAAAAAGAAATCCCGTGTCATGCGTCTACATTCAAGCCTGCGCGTCGGTCGTTCGGCAGCATGTCGCGGCTTTGCTGGAGGCGATGGTGTCGGATCACGAACGGCAAGCGGCGCCTGGCAGCGATCGAATGGATCTCCTGCCCGACGCGTTCCCTCTGACGTCGGGCGCGCTGACCCATGCGCGTTCGCTCGCCGCCCGGGCTCGAAGTCGACGAAGCAAGGGATGCGCGCCAACCTCGACTTTACGCACGGCCTTATTGCCTCGGAGGCGGTGATGATGGGCCTGGCGCCGCACCTGGGCCGCGGTCACGCGCGTGACCTCGTTCAAGCGCTGTGCATGAAGGCCATCGAGGCAGCATCGACCGCTGTTTCGACATTCTTGCCGAGACGCCCGAGATCACGCGCGCCATGTCGACGGCGACGCCTTGCGCAAGCTATGCGATCCAGCGCGATATCTCGGTTTGTCCGCGGAGATGGTGGATCGAGTATTGGCCAAATTGGCGGACTGAAACTCACCTTACGCTATTTTTTTCAGCAGGGCGAGGACTCGCTCGAAGCGCTTGCCGCTACGGCGGGCGCAGCAGCCAGGTGAACGACAGCCGCGACTGAACGAACACCGCCTTTGGGTGGGTAAAGGTGAGAAACCCGCGCTCGCCGTGATAGGCCCCGATTCCCGATGCGCCGATCCCGCCAAACGGCAGGATTTTCGTTGCTGAAATGCAAAAGCGTGTCGTCGATGGTCACGCCGCCGGCGGTAGTGCGGTCGAGAACCGCCCTGCGAGCTGCCGTGTCACCGCCAAACATATGCCGCGAGCGACAGTGGCGCGCGCTGCGGTGTCGATCTGTCGATCGCCTGATCAGCTGAGAGTCGTGAGCTTCGATCGGCGCGACTCGGTCCGAAGATCTCTTCCTTCATGACCGCCATGCTGTCGTTCACGCCGATCAGTATCGTCGGCGCGAGCTTGCGGATCGACGAAAGGGGTCGTCGTGACGTCGGGTTCAGCAAGACGGCACGCGCCTTTTGCACCGCGTCGTCGATCAAGCGACCAGCCGCCGGAGCAATGCGGCGCTCGCGTACTTCGTTCAGTTACGTATTGCTGCCTTGAGGTTCGAAGCCTTGGCGCCGCGCGCGTCGAGCACGATGTCGGAGCAAGAGACCTTCTGGCCACAACTCAGGCTGCGCATGCCGCTTCAACAGCGGTGGCGTGCCTGAACGTCCTTGCCGCCGCCTTCCGGCGCGGGCAAAATAACCATGGAGGTGTTGAAGAACTGCGGTTCCGATAGTCATGGTACTTTCCTGCATTGATTTCCGCGGCGGCGGAGATGCCGTTACAGGCGGGGCTTTGCGGTGTGCAGGAAGGAAGTTCAGCCGTCGTCAGGCGCGCACTCAAGGCGGGCAGGGAAAGTCACAGGTGCCTTCTCTGTAACGGGCCGTAACTCCACGTGTGGCGCGACAATACGCGCCTGGACGGGATGGGCAATCCCACTGACCGGCGCAGCTGCAACCGCTGGTAACCACAACTGTATACCGGGATATTGGCGGCGAAAAAACGCGGAAAGGAACCTTTTTTCGCACTCGCGTTCCCGTTCCCGGGTGAGCGGGAAAAGCGAAGGTCAGTGGACCTTTCGCCCCGGCAGGCTGCCGCAGCGGCGCCTTGAAAGCGCGACGCGAGGCCCGGAACGCCGCGAGCCAAGCGGCGGCAGTGAGCGCAACCTGCTATAATCGCTCCGTCAAATCCACGGTGGCTGCCATACGAAGTGACCATCCATCACGATCCGCATTGCTCCAATTCGCGCAAAGGCGCTGGAGACGATCCGCGCCCACGGCGTCGAGGCCCCCACATCATCGAATATCTGAAGCGCGCCGCTGTCGCCGGAAAAACTGCGCCACCTGATCAAGCCCAGGAGATGCACATGATGGTGCGCGACATGGTGCGCACCAAGAAACCCGCCTATCAGGAAATGGGGCTGGACGGCGCCGACGAGGACACCTGCTGTGCGCGTGATGGCCGCGTATCCTGAACCGGCCGGTGGTGGTGACCGACAGGGCGCCAAGCTGTGCCAACCGGGCGAACGTGGAGAAAGTTGCTGTAACCCCTCCGCTGTCATTCCCGCGTAGCGATCGGGCGTGGGGAAGAAAGTTGGATGCCTAACACGCTGTCGCTATGAACTCGCGGGCATGACAACAAGGACTAACGCCCCTGGTCGGTCTGCATCCGGATTACCCGGGCCGCCCGGGCCGAGGCTGGCCCTGATGCCCGCCGCCGATGATCAACATGGCGAGGAGATGACCGCGTTGCGCCCGCCGGCCACGGTCAGGATCCGATTACGATTACTGTGGCTGATGGGTTTGCGCCATTGGTTCCTCTCATGGGGATTTGCTGGAAGGAAAGCGGGGGAACAGGCGGATTGGTTCAGAAGGCGTCCGAACATCAGGTTCCAAAGAGTAGCGTTGCCAGGAGGATTTCCGCACACCGACCGGCGAAGAGCTCAATCTCCCCAACGGCTCCGGCGCTTCGATGATATCGCCAGGCTGCGCCCCCAGGATCGCCTGGGCCAGCGGGCTGCGGAGGCTGACCAGGCCACTTAGGCAGAGACATCGGCCTCATCGACGCCGACAATGCGGAAAGCTCTGAGTGCGGCCTTTGGCGCTGGATGGTGACGGTTGAGCCGAATGACACCTTGTCATCGGTCGAGGGTGGCACCACTTCGGCGGTCGCACTTTTCGGATTTCCCAATAGCGCCAGATCGCGGGCCGGGGTCTCGCGCAACAGAACGTGGCTGTCGGTTTTCAGGCTCGCCTCGATGCGGGCGATATGGGCGTCGATCTGGGCCAGGCCTTCGAGGGTGACGAGGTTGGGGCCGTCATCGACCATTCTCTCTGGCGGGGCAGCACTTTCTGCAGTTTCCTTTACAAATGCGCGGGACATTCGACCTCCGAAGCTGAGCATGTGGATGGGCCGGTCCGGCGCCTCGCTCAAGCTCAGCGTTACCGCCGGCGGGGGCCTGCTCGGACTGCTCGGCGAGATAGTCGTCCCGTTACTCGCCCGGCGCGTGGAGGTCGCCGCCGCTGATCTTAGCACCACTGTCATCCCCGGCCTCCATCGCGTTGGCGATGCGAGAAGAAGGACCCAGTTGGAAGGATCAAGCCCGGTCTTTCCACCTGGGTTCCCTTTCCTCGCCACCGCACCGTCGTGCGTGGCTCGCCGGACATGACAAGCTAGGGGAAGAGTCGGGGTCCGTTAAGCCACCGCGGCGCTGACCTGCTGGTTGTTCGGTCAGATAGTCGTCTGATATCGCCCAGGGCCGCGGTTGAGTTCGCCGCCGCTGATGCCTTCGGCGCGGGCGACTCCCGTCAGGCTGGCTGCCAGCCGGTCTCAGTGCAGGTACGCGCTGACGCTGTGGACATGCGCGCCACCAGTCCTTGACGAAGGTTTCGATTTCGGTGCTCATCTGCCTGGCCTGCATGGTGATGTCCCTCTTGGTCGTCTGGCTGCCGCCGCGATGCGCCCTGCGCGGCCGGCAGTCGTTTCGAACTTGATTCCGTAACGCGCACCGACGACGTTCAGCCCGATCTGATCGCCGCTAGCGCCGGTAAAAGATTCCGCTCACCGGCATGGCCTGGCTCAGGTCGCGCGCCACCGCCACCGGGATCAGGTTGAATGCCGCCCATCTGGCGGTTGGTGGGATCGAAGGTGATCCAGCCCGCGCCCGGCACGAACACTTCCGCCCAGGCATGGGTGGTGCCCGCCCCGAAGGCTGGATGGGATTGAAGATATAGCCCGGAGACGATGCGCGCTCCGAAACCCAGGCGCGCGCCGCTTACGAGCAGGACCGCGAAATCGCGGCAGGAACCGCGGCCCAGGTCAGGGTGCGGGCGGGCGGCTGGGTGCCTTCATCCTCGCGCCTGATGGCTGGCGGTGGCCGAGATGCCGGCATTGAGATCGCTTGAGCAGCGCCAAGGTGTCGGTGGGATTGCTGCGCACAAAGCCGGCGGCCCAGGCCGACACCCGTCCCATGGGATCGGGATATTGCAGGCTGAGCAGCGCGCCAAGGTCGGTGCGCTCCTCGGCGGAATAGGAAAACGGATAGGTGATGGCGCCGGCGGCGATGGCAAAGACCCGGCCAGGCGGCGCTGGTCAGTTCCAGGGTCGCGCGCTCTCGATCTTCAGGCGTGTCGCTGTCGGTGACGAAGTCGGCGGTGGCGATGGAGTTGCCGAACACGTCCTGGGCCCAGGTTGAGGGCGGCGGGCGGCGAGGTGGTGATCTCGCTGGACACCAGCCGCAGTTCATGGCTTTCGCGCGGCCGCAGCATCAAGCGATGCGGGCCGAGGCCGGACCGGCTGGCGGTAGCGATATTCGGTGCGAGTGGCGGATCGGAAAAGAGCGGCAAGGATCCAGCCGCTGCGCTTGGCAGCGCTTCTTGGGCGCTGCGGGCGGGGCGATTTTCGGCGGCGATGCGGGCGGTTTCGGCGTCTGGGCTTCTTCCAGGCGCAGGGCGCTTGAGGCGTATGGTCTTGGCGTCGTTGGCGGCGCTTTCGGTGCTCACCTGCAGCTTCACCAGCGCGGTGCGCTTTTCCCAGGCTTCGAACACGCCATTGGCGGTGCGGACCGCGGCCTTCTTGGGATTCATGGGATCGGAAATGGTGACTCTCCCTGGGACAGAGTTTGGAAGGAGGCAAAGGCGGCGCGTGTTTACGCACCGCCTCTGCCGGTTACGATCAGATGGCCGAAAGATTGGCGGCCTTGGAGCCGCGCGCATCCGGCTGGATGTCGAAGTTCACCTTCTGGCCTTCATTCAGGGTGCGCATGCCCGCCGCTTCGACGGCGGAGATGTTGCACAAACGCATCCTTGCCGCCGCCTTCCGGCGAGATGAAACCAAAGCCTTTGGCGGAATTGAAAAACTTCACGGTACCGATGGTCATGATTGTTCCTTTTAATCATCGGGTTCCGTCCGCGCGAAATGCAGGAACGGCCGTGGAAACAAGAACATCAGGTCGGTGGAAGTTTTCGGTTCGTCCGGCGCGCCTGCTTGACAAGGGCAGGTCAGAAAGACAGAAGCGCTTCGTCTGACTTAGGACGCAAGAACCACGTAGGACCTGATATAGGCGCTTCTGGGCCACGTTTTACAATAAATGCTGCTTTTATCGCGTGCGAACAGCGGCTTAGCGCGGCAAGAACCTGACGTCACAAGCTCCGCCGGACCGAAGCCCGGCCAAAAGCGTCAGGCCCTGCGGCGCGGGGAACCATGATAGGGTTAAGACGGGCAAGGGGAATAATCACATGCATCTTAAAGCAGTCGATACTGGCCATCATGATCGCGGCCTGCATTCCCGTGTTGATGCTGGTGAATGCTACCGGCGGCTGAACATTCCGATCCGTCCGCCGGAGCGAAAGGCATGCCGGGCGCTCTGGGCACAATCGAATACAAGCCCAGCGGACTGGAAAGGCAAAGTCTCCACCTATTGGGACGATACCGATGGCGTCGCGCCAAAGGTGGCCGGGTTTGCCATATCGGCGTGACGCAAGACGGCAAACCCAATGGGCGATTCTTCGGCGAGGCCGCCAGAGCAATCAGGATTCTGATCGAGATCCAATCCGGGCGCCGGCGTGATCCATGTCCATGCGGGCGATCTCGGACATCCCGACACCTTCGACTGCAAGGCGTGGTGTGTAGGTACAAGCAAGGCTAAGGGCGGCGTCTGCAAGGCGGTCGCCGGTCCTCCCCCATCGTGCACGGCCTGAGCCTATCGAAGCGCACGCTTATCTCACCCGCGCCCGGCTGGGCGGTAGCGGCAGCGTACGAGCGCGCAGTGGCCGGTAGCGGCAGCGTAGTGGCGCCGCGTCGGCGAGCTGGCTATCGGGCACCTGCTCCCAAACGTCTTGGGAACATTGGGACGGCCCGCGCGCTGCAAACGCTTGCGCCCACCCTTTGACGGAATGGGTTTGGACGGGCTGTCGTCAGTGGAATAGGTGATCTCGGCATCCAGATTGGCGCGGGCGACGTCTGTCTGGCGCGCGAAAGGATCATCGGCAATCGCCAGGGCGGTGGATTGCAGCCGCTTGAGTTCGTCGCGCAGCCGCGCCGCTTCCTCGAATTCGAGGTCGGCGGCGGCGGCGCGCATCTTCTTCTCGATCTCCGCGATCACCGCCTTGATATTGTGGCCGACGAATTCGCGGCCGCTCTTCGGCCAGCAGCGCCCGCATCCACCGTGACATGGTCGCGCTCATACATCGATGCCCATGATGTCGGCGATGTTGCTGCTTGACGCTGAGCCGGCGTGATGCCGTGCTCGCGTGTTGTAGGCCTCCTGCTTGTCGCGGCGGCGCGCTGGTCTCCGCCATCGCGCGCTCCATCGAGCCGGTGATGCTGTCGGCATAGAGGATCACCTTGCCGTCGACGTTGCGCGCGGCGCGGCCGATGGTCTGGACCAGCGCAGGTCTCGCTGCGCAGGAAGCCTTCCTTGTCGGCGTCCAGGATGGCGACCAGGCCGCATTCCGGGAATGTCGAGGCCTTCGCGCAACAGGTTGATGCCGATCAGCACGTCGAACGCGCCCAGGCGCAGATCGCGGATGATCTCGATCCGCTCCAGGGTCTCCACGTCGCGTGTGCATGTAGCGCACCCGGATGCCCTGCTCGTGCATGTATTCGGTCAGGTCCTCCGCCATCTTCTTGGTCAGGGTGGTGACCAGCGCGCGATAGCCGCGCTTGGCGATCGCGCTGGCATTCGCGCGATCAGGTCGTCGACCTGGCTTTCGACCGGGCGCGACCTCGACCGGCGGATCGATCAGCCCGGTGGGGCGGATCACCTGCTCGGCGAAGATGCCGCCGGTGCGCTCCATCTCCCACGGCCCGGGCGTGGCGCTGACATAGACCGATTGCGGCCGCATCGCGTCCCATTCCTCGAACTTCAGCGGCCGGTTGTCGATGCAGGACGGGCAGGCGGAAGCCGTATTCGGCCAGCGTGAACTTGCGGCGATAGTCGCCGCGATACATGCCGCCGATCTGCGGCACGCTGACGCTGGCTTTCGTCGACGAACACCAGCGCATTGTCGGGCAGATATTCGAACAGGGTCGGCGGCGGCTCGCCGGGTTTGCGGCCCGGTCAGCCAGCGGGAATAGTTCTCGATGCCGGCGCAGCGAGCCGGTCGGCCTCGATCATCTCCAGGTCGAAGGTGCGTGCGCTGTTCCAGGCGCTGGGCTTCCAGCAGCTTGCCGTTGGCGCGGAAATCGGCCGAGGCGCTGGATCAGCTCGGCCTTGATGCCCTTCATCGCCTGGCTGAAGCGTCGGGCGCGGCGTCACATAGTGCGAGTTGGCATAGACCTTGATCGCGTCCAGCACGCCCGCCTTGTGGCCGGTCAGCGGATCGAACTCGGTGATCGATGTCGACCATCATCGCCGAACAGCTCGACGCGCCAGGCGCGGTCTTCGTAATGCGCCGGGAAGATGTCGATGGTGTCGCCGCGCACCCGGAAGGCGCCGCGCGCGAAGTTGTCGTCGTTGCGGCTGGTATTGCAGCGCCGACCAGATTCGGCATCAGCGCGCCTGGCGGTCGATCCGTGTCGCCGCGCTGAATGCCGACGGCGGTGCCGGAATAGGTCTCGACCGAGCCGATGCCGTAGATGCAGGAGACCGAGGCCACGATGATGACGTCGTCGCGCTCCAGGATCGCCCGCGTCGCCGAATGGCGCATGCGGTCGATCTCCTCGTTCACGACGGAGTCCTTCTCGATATAGGTGTCGGTGCGCGGGATATAGGCTTCCGGCTGGTAGTAGTCGTAATAGGAGACGAAATACTCGACCGCGTTCTCCGGGAAGAAGCTCTTGAACTCGCTGTAGAGCTGGGCGGCCAGCGTCTTGTTGGGCGCCAGGATCAGGGCGGGGCGCTGCAGTCGCCTCGATCGACCTTGGCCATGGTGAAGGTCTTGCCCGAGCCGGTGACGCCGAGCAGCACCTGGTCGCGCTCATTGGCGTTGATGCCCGCCACCAGTTCCGGGATGGCGGTGCGCTGGTCGCCCGCCGGTGTTCATATCCGACTGACCAGCTTGAATTTCTTGCCGCCTCTCAGATTTCTCGGGCCGCGCCGGGCGGTAGGGGCATGAACTGCGCTGATCGGCACGGTCTGATAAGGCCGGGTCGATGGCGGGATCGGCCTTCCAGCCGGATCAGACGCCGAGCCGCCTCCACCGCCGCCTGCAGATTTGGCGGCGGCCGTCCGCCATGCCCAGCAATACGTAAG
>ERZ1370068.7625-contig-6531_pt1 | contig 63359 bp, 74 predicted proteins | sample MGYA00561227_ERZ1370068 | MGnify/ENA primary metagenome ERZ1370068 (study PRJEB38410, sample SAMEA6850437) | metagenome | study: Metagenomic assessment of the ecological functions of the soil: analysis of the soil microbiota associated with the...
GTTTACTTCGTTCAGTTACGTATTGCTCCCAAGCCAGCGTCAGCAGGAGAGAGCCCAAACCAAGAAGTCTCTTGCACCGCATGTGCCGCTGCCTCGGTTGCAAACTGACGCCATCATATTTGCATAATCGGTTGATGCATTCCAGGTATTGCTGGATGAAGCGGCGCGGGTGCGCCTCATGCTCCGTCGTTACAGGGAACTGGGCGACTCGCGAAATGACGATGCCCCTTCCCTGGCAGCGCGCGCCGAATCAGCATGCCCCGCAAGCGAAAGAGACGCCGCTCAGTGCCTGCTTTGGGGTGCGCCGTGACAAGGCGGCGCTTTCCAGTGGGTGCGAGGCCCACCCGGCGAATCGCTCCAGCCGGAAGCAACCGGAGCAGGCATGGAGGCGACGAAATGTCTGAAGCCTTCGGATAGCGGGTCACGAATTGGTGACCGCGCGAGTTCGCGCCGATGACGCTGGGCTATTAGGCGCTTACCACCGCATACGGTTCGGCTGCTGGTGTGGTGCGAAGCTGCTGGCACCGTGCCGAAGCCCGATGTAGCAGATCAGGTCGAGCGATGTGGTGCCGATACCGCCGTTACCGAATGGGTGCGGCGCTTGCCTGCTCAGCCTGTGAGGGCCGCAGGTCGATTTCGTCGTCAGCGGGCGGCACGCGAGGGGCTGACGTTTTCGAAACGCGCGACCAATGGCCTTACCACAGCGCTGCCGTTGCCGCGGCGACGCTGGCTTTGAAGCTTCGCCTTGCGCCGGGCGAGGCGTTCCCTGGTTCGGGGGTGCCGTTGCTGGGCTTTTTTCATGTCACCGAACCTTGTGTCAAATGTCGCCTCGGATGTTGCCCGAAGCTGTTGAGGGTATCAGAGGTTAGGTCATTTCAGACCTAACCCTCGTCTATTTGGCTCCCCGGGACGGATTCGAACCATCGACCCAGCGGTTAACAGGTGCGCCAGAACGCCTGGTCTTCGAGGGCGCACCGGTGCTGGAGCCGCCGCTGGCGCAAGATCGGGAGAGTCGGCGGCCCATCGTGACCGGGGGCGAGGTGCTCGACACCGTCGCCACCTGTCCACCACTCACGATCGTCGAACACGGCGAAACTTCGTGAACTGCGCGCCAAGGAAGCGGCGCGGCTCGCACCCGAGGTCGCGTAAGTCGAAAGCGGAATTCATCACGACAATGCCAGCGCTTAGCCGAACGTACCGGCATGGATCAAAACCGAGCCCGTCGTGGTCGTCGAGCGCCAATGCTCAGGCGTCTTGCTACCCGATGTCGTCCTCCCCTTCGATGACCCCGACTTGGCCGGCGGCACCGTCGCCGACGTTTTGGCAGATCCGAGCCGCTTCGGAAGGCGCCACCCTCGCCGATCCTCTTGAAGGAGACCGGTACAGCTCTGCAAAGCCAACGTCATGCGCCGGGCGGACGGAACCCCATGGATACACAGCTTCGCGCACGGACCACCTATGAGCTGAAGTACGACTTCGCCGCCGCCCTGACCGCGCTGGAGAAAGCAGTCCGGTACGGCTGCCAAGCTGTTCGTCAATCTCGCCCTGTGCGGTGACCTCACCGCCGATGAAGCCGAACCTTCGGACCGCGCTGCCCAACGTGCCGTCGTTGGCAAAGAAGCGTCCGCTCGACCGAATGCTTAAAGCCGCCCGCCAAAAACAGCGGACCCAGTGGGCGGAGGAAGAGCGCCAGCGCTGCGCCGCCGAGCAGCATGACCCGAGACCACGGATCGACGCACCCCAACCGGATGCACCGTGGCTCCGCAGATATGGCGGTGCTGGCGAACGAGGTGCTTAACCGATCCACCGATCCCGAGCCCCCGATGCGCGACGATCCCGGAGTGAAGCCGGTCGCAGTATCGTAGCGCGCCGAGCGCAAAAAGTAATGGCGGTCTGGCCGGCTACGTTCTGCGGATTGGCCGCCCCGGCCTCGAACTCCCCGCCGGGCGTGAGGCGATACCGCGGGCATGGCCCCGCGAGAGGCAGATGTCTTCCGATCCGCAATCCGCTAGGCTGCCGTCCTCCCCGCGCAAGGCGGGCACATTCAGGGGAGAGAGACCACAATGGCGAAGGCGTGATTGGATCGCGTGCTATCGTTCGGTCTCAGATCCGGAAGCATTGGCGGCTTACGCCAAGCTCGCGGGGCCCGCGATCGCTGCTGCGGGCGGACGTTTTCTCGCGCGCGGCAACGCGGCGAAAGCGTACGAGGCGGGACTGACCGAGCGCGTGGTGGTGATCGAGTTCGACAGCGTCGAGCGCGCGGTCGCCGCCCACGATAGCGAGGGCTATCAGGCTGCATTGAAGGTGTTCAACAAGGCCGCCGATCGCGATCTGCAGATCGTCGAGGGCTGGCGTAGCGCGCAGGCCGCCGCTCTGAGGTGAGCGCGATGCATGTCTTCAATCTGCTCAAAGAGCAGGAGTGGGATCCCAAGCGCCACGTCGAGAAGGTCCTCGGCGAGGTCGGCGAGGGCGACGTCACGGTCGCGTGCTGGGAGCCGGGCCAGATCAGCCCCAATCATTGTCATCCGGACGCGACCGAGATTTATTTCTGCTTCGAGGGCGGCGGCAAGATGCGCACGCCGAAGGAACAGTCGACATCGTGCCGGGCGCGTTCGTGGTGCATCCGCCGGGCGAGCTGCACGAATACATCAACGGACCGCAGCGCACGCTGCTCTTCCGGGTGCGCTACGGCGAGGACATGTCGAGCCGCCATTTCGAGTGGCGCGGCAACACGCAGTGGACGCAAAAACCGCGGGATGCCGAATATTTCCGCAGCGCACCCGCCGGGATGAGGCCATCCGCAAGCTCGAGTCCGCCACGACGACGCTGCCATCCGTGACTCGCGCCGTTCAGGCCGTGCGAGCCGACGAGCAAGGGCGCATGTCGGTACGCCCGGCGCGCCCGCAGATTCCTTCGCTGTTCAGAAGCAGCTCACCTGGTTTGCGAAGGACGTGATGCCGGCGTTCAAGCAGGCATGAGATCAGGATCGAGGACTGCAGCGACATGAAGGAAAACGTGAAGCGCGTATTCTACGTGCGCCAGGTCGCCGCATCCCTGTTATCTCGACATCATCGCGCAGCGGCCGGAATCCGGCTCGACAAGCTCGAGAACGAGACGCCCGACGAGGCCGCCCAGCCGATCATCGCCGCCGCGCATGCCTATCAGATCGGCTCGGCGCGCGACGAGCTGCCGTCGCAGTTCCACGCCCAGCGCGACCTGCTGGCGCGCATGCCGAACCTGCTCGTCGTCTCCACCAGCGGCGCCGGCTACGACACCGTCGACGTCAAGGACTGCACCGAGGCCGGCGTGCTCGTCGTCAACCAGACCGGCGGCAACGCCGAGGCGGTGGCGGCGCATGTGCTCGGCGATGATGCTGATGCTCTCGAAGCAGATCATCCAGACCAACCACGCGCTGCGCGCGGCACCATGCACGACCGCACCGCCTTCATGCGGCAACGACGTGCAGCGGCCGCACCATCGGCATCGTCGGCCTCGGCAATGTCGGCCGCCGCGTGGCCGAGCTCTGCCGCGGCCTGTTCGCCATGCAGGTGATCGCCTGCGATCCCTATCTCGACGACCGAGACCATCGCCGCGCGCGGCGCCGCCAAGGTGACGCTCGACGAGCTGCTGCGGCGCGCCGACTTCGTGTCGATCAACTGCCCGCTCGACGACGAGAACGCGCGGCATGATCGGCGCGCGCGAATTCGCGCTGATGCAGCCGCACGCCTATTTCATCACCACGGCGCGCGGCTTCATCCACGACGAGCGCGCGCTCGCCGAGGCGCTGCGGAGCAAGCAGATCGCCGGCGCCGGCCTCGACGTGTGGGACAAGGAGCCGCCGCCGCCGGACCATCCGCTGCTGCAATTCGACAACGTGATCGCGAGCCCGCACACCGCCGGCGTCACGCGCGAGGCGCGCGCCAATATGGGCCGGATCGCCGCCGAGCAGCTGATCATGACGCTCGACGGCAAGCGCCCGCCGCGCATCGTCAATCCGCAGGTGTGGCCGGCCTACGCCAAGCGGTTCGAGCAGGCGTTCGGGTTCGCGCCCGAGCGAGCGGATTGAACGTCGGCGTGCAAACGTCGCGCTCAGCTTGGAGCCGAACTTGGGTGAAGCGCCCGTCGCGATAGCGGAACAGCGTGTCGGTCAACTCGTACGGTCCCTGGGCCATGAATTTGGCAGTCATCTCGCGCACCAGCTTCAGGCCGTTCCGATCGCGCGAAGCCGGTCACCAGCAGCGCATCGCGTGTCGGTATGGCGACGACGATATCGCCGTTGACCTTTGACCTGCCCGCCCGACCAGATGTCGTCGATCAACAGCAGGCTGGCTTCGTAGCTGCCGCCGGCCGACATCGAGCCCGACACCACCGATGCGCCGCATCTCGATCTTCGGCAGGAGGCGCTTGAGGTTCTCTATGGCCAGCGTCCTCAACGCCTCGCGGCTGAGACCGAAATCCTCCTGGGTCGTGAGATAACGCATCCGCTCGGGATCGTCCTGCGCGTAGACGATGACCAGCTCGTTGTTGAAACGGTCCGCGAGATGCTGCTGTGCAACGCCCTTGGCCTTCAGCGTGTTGTGGAGCTCGTCGAGCCACTGCCGGTCCTTGATGCACCGGAACGATGCGGGTGCGGTCGAGCCCTGCCGCCTTGCTCGCCGGCTGCGAGAACATTGCCGTGAAGGTCTGGACGATATCGCCGAACCGCTGGGGATCGAGCTTGTATTCGTTATATGCATTGTTGAGCTGGATGTTGCGGACCAATCCGTCCGTTTCCTTGATCGTCAATCTGAACTCGCCCGCGACGCGATACGTTCGATGACGGCAGCGCGCGTCAGGCGCGCGCAAACTCCTCGGTGAAGGCCGGCGGGTGAGCATCTCGGCGCAAAGCGCCCCGCAAAACGCCACGATACCAAACAGCACTCCCAACAGGGGCCGCATGCCACTCCCCAACCGCGTTTTCAACCAATCGGCGCGCATCGGCATGACGGATTGAAACGCCCGCCTGCGGCACCGTGACTGCAACATGCCTATTAGAACATAACAAGAACAAAAATGCAAGCACGCGCGCCGGCTCCCCTGCGTTTCTCCACGATAGTGACGCTAATCACCGCGCACGCAGCCCACAATCGCTACGATCGATTGGTAGACAGAATTCCGTCGGCGCGAATGCAGACCGCTTAAACGCGACGTCAGCGTGGTTCCTGGCAGAACCGGCGGTCGACACACCGCCAGCTGGAGATGCATCGATGACACGAAGCCGCGAACCGCAGCTGGTTGGGAGCGAGCAACTGGCGTCGACTGCTGGAGACTCGCGGCAGGTGGCGAAAGCGATCGCACCTGCTCCTGCACGCAGACCACCACGACCCGGTTCAGCGGCTGCTGATCGGGCTCGAACCGGAGAGCTACGTCCGCGCGCACGTGCACAGCGAGCAGTGGGAAATGATCGTGTTGCTGCGCGGCAGGTTCGATTTTCTGATCTTCAATCCGCAGGCGGAGCTGGTGCAGCGCCTGGCGATGAGCGTGGCTTCCCCGGTTGCGCAAATCCTCGTGGCAACCTGGCACAGCGGCGTGGCACTCGCGCCGGAAACGTTGGTCCTGGAGGTAAAAGCCCGGTCCCTACCGACCGAACGAGTTCGCTCCGTGGGCTCCCGAGGAAGGCGAGCCCGCGAGCAGCGCGTTTGTGCACTGGGCCGCGGGCGCGAGCCTGGAGCAGATGGCGCTCCCACGATCCCTGACCGCCGTTGCGCGGGCGATCGCCGCGCCTGCATCATCGCCGGTGTTGCGGCACTCGGCAGCGTCCCAGCTGGCGGGTGCCGGATCGCAGCAATACGGCAAGAATAGCCAAACGCCGGCAATGCCGGGCGGAACGTCGCGGCCGAAACGGCGTTAAGTTCGGATCGACCCGGAGCCCTCGATGGACGCCGCAACCAGCCTCGACGACGCCGTACGCAAGGCACAAGACATCATGTGGGCGCGCTTTCGCCCGGCAGCGCGCGGGCAGCCGCAGTCGTCAAGCTCAGAGACCTCTTGTGGTCAGCAAAGATGACTCGAGCGCTCGCCATATCCAGCGACAACTGCCTGGCATTCGCCCTGCGTCAAAGCCGCATTGCGCTCGCCGATACGTCCGCGTGGCCGGACAAGACCCTGTCGGTATTGTGGACGATCCTCGACGATCCCGCTCTCAACGCCGCCCTCGGGATTCCGCAAGCGACGGACGCGGCGCGACGAAATCATCCGTGGCGCTGACGGCGTAGTCACGGACGATAACAACCGACGCTCTCAATTTAGCCTGAAGCAAGCGCTAGTTCCGCTTGGGGTCGCAGACCACGCGCAGACCGTTGTTGTCGAGCCAGCGGCCGCCCAGGCGGACCTGCCGACAGCCGGCAGGAAGCGGCCGGCAGCCGATGGGGCCACATTCCACCTGCGCCCCGCGCGCGCGGAATTGTTGCCCACCTCCCGGTCCGGACTTTGGGAAAACGCGCCGATCTGCGCCGGCTGCAGGCTGCGCGATCAGAACAAGCAGCAACGCGCCCAAAAGCGAAATTCCGCAGCGAGCCATACCCGGCTGCTCAGCTGCGCTTGGACGTCAGCGCCGCGTCTCTTTCCGGCGTTTCCGGCACGATCGACGGCGCAGCAGGTCACGCTCACGCTGCCGCAGCCACTCGCGGGTTTCCTTGCGGCGTTTCTCGGCCTCCCAATGTCCCGTATATCCGGGCTCGTAGGGGAGGATGAATTTGGAGGTCTTGAGCATGGATATCTCCTTGGTAAGACAACGACGAGTTCCCATCCCCGTTCCACCCGCCAACGCGCCAAGATCAAGCAACGCAAATGTCTGAGCTGACATGGGTTGGCCCGATGTCGTTTCACCAGCCTCCCGTCATGACGGATGCGTAAGGGTTCGAAATTGCCGACGGCCGCCGTGCAAGACCGCAAACCGCTCTCTCCCTCGATTCCACCGGGGAAACCCGAGCAGGATTGGTCACCGCGGGCTCCATTAAGATTCCCTTTAGCTATGGGGCCGATCATCCCGGGCGCGATCCAGGGGGAACTGGGTCACCAGAGGGTGGAATCATGGACGACGGGCAGCAGAGACCTCGTGGTGCAATCGGGGCGATCTGCGCGGACGCCGAGCACAAGATCGGGGCCGACCCGATGCAACTGGACTTATGGTCGGCGCTGCAACCGAGATACGACACGTTCGAAGCGGCCGCCGACCAGCATCCCCGTGCCTTCATCAGCAAGACCCAGCCAACCCGAGCCTCTGCGCAGGGTATCAGAACCGAGGCCCCTGCTGATCGATCCGCTCGGCGCGCCCCAGGCGGACTCTGCGATCGATCACGGGATCACGCCCCCGTTCGGGACGAGCTCATGGCCTCGACGCCGCCGGCGGCTAGCTGGTTTCACCCTGCGCTCGTGACCGGTGCGCTCGGCGGTGGCGGTCGGCGTCGGATGGCTGGGTGGAGCGAGCCCTCCTTCTTCTTTGCCCCCACCGCCGCTCCCGTCCAGCAAGCCAATTCTTCGGGGTGCGCGCGCGAACCCGGCAAGGACACGGCCTGCGACAGCACCAAGACCGACCGCGAGGCCACGCCGAGCGCGCCGACGCCCGCCAAGCTCGCGAGTCCCGGAGCCGGAGCCAATCGTGCACGCGAACCGTCGCGAGGCACGCAACAAGCCATCGCGGCCACCAACAAGGATGTGTCGACGACGAACTCCATCGCAGCGGGATCGACCCAGGAACGGGCAAAGGTCCTGCCCAGACCCGCGCCGGCGCCGGAGACGAGGCCGACCACGATCGAAGGTTGGAGCATCCGCGAGGTCGTTGGCGGAACAGTCGTCCTGGAGGGGCCGGGCGGCGTTTGGAGAGCGGCGCAGGGAGACACCGTGCCGGGCGTCGGACGCATCGAGTCGGTCGTCCGCTGGGGCAGTCGCTGGATCGTCGCGACCAGCAAAGGCCTGATCTCGACGCAGAACTGATTTGCGTGTCGGTGCGCACGCACCGCGAGTGACTCGTGCACACCGCACCCGCTTACGCCGCGAGCAGCATCGCGCCGGCCGACGAGGCGGAACTCCGTACCAGCGCCACGGTCGTTCCCATGATTGACTTGTACGCGTGGCGGGCCGATCACAGCGATAGACGAGCGCAAGTGATGCCGGGCAAGCGGGTTCAATTCGACGAGGCGACCTGGCAGGCCCTCGACCTGCTCGCACGCGACCGCATGATGGATTTTCAGGAACTGGCGGACGAGGCGTTCCGCGACCTTCTGCACAAGCACAATCGCCCGACCGATCTCAAGGCCGCGTTGCGGCAGAGCGCCGGCGTGAGCGCAGAGGTTCACAAGTTTCCCGCCAAGAAAAAGCCCAAGCGACGGCAGCGCGACCGACTGACGGCGTTCCGGAAATACCGGACCGATCAAGTGCCGCCGGTGCTGCGCACGGGGTGGCCTGCCTTGCGCCATTCGCCCACGGTTTCCGCAATGATGCGCACGGACTCCATGGCGGTCTGGCTCAGTTCGGCATAGCCGACCGTCTCGCGTTCGATCCGCTCGCTCTCCGCTTGCAGGTAGGTTCTGGCTTGCTGAAGCTCGCCGATAATCTTTTCCAATTCGACAATCGACGGCGCGCCCATGGTCTTGATCAACGACGAGAACTTGTCGCCGCCCGCCTCCAGCTCAGTTTCGGCGGGCGGAATCGACGCCGACGACGGGTCGGCGGGGACCAGATCGCAATTTCCCTCCGCGACCTCCGTCATCGCCGTGTTGGCTAGCGTGAACTGTTCAGGTTCCATGGCATTCATTGTTGCATCCAGATGGGGCGGGGCGAATGCTTGGCTCGCAATCATCGGGGAGCAAGATTAATGCGGGGTAAATTTGGTTGAGCTGCGCGGTTCGAGCGCAGCCATCCGCGCCAACACAGCGTAGGTTGGAACCGACCAGGAAGACATGCGCGAGCTCCGCAGTCTCGCCAACCGCGACGAATGCTCGATCCCCGACAGCGCCGGGGAGCAGCTCAATTATCCAGAAAGCTTCGCAGCTTGCGGCTTCGGCTCGGATGCTTCAGCTTGCGCAGCGCCTTGGCCTCGATCTGGCGGATGCGCTCGCGCGTCACCGAGAACTGCTGGCCGACCTCTTCCAGCGTGTGGTCGGTGTTCATGCCGATGCCGAAGCGCATGCGCAGCACGCGCTCCTCGCGCGGCGTCAGTGACGCCAGCACGCGGGTCGTGGTCTCGCGCAGGTTGGACTGGATGGCGGCGTCGATCGGCAGGATCGCGTTCTTGTCCTCGATGAAATCGCCGAGGTGGCTGTCCTCCTCGTCGCCGATCGGGGTCTCGAGCGACAACGGCTCCTTGGCGATCTTGAGCACCTTGCGCACCTTCTCGAGCGGCATGCCGAGCTTCTCGGCCAGCTCCTCGGGCGTGGGCTCGCGGCCGATCTCGTTGAGCATCTGGCGCGCACGTGCGCACGATCTTGTTGATCGTCTCGATCATGTGCACGGGGATGCGGATGGTGCGCGCCTGGTCGGCGATCGAGCGCGTGATCGCCTGCCGGATCCACCAGGTGGCATAGGTGGAGAACTTGTAGCCGCGGCGGTACTCGAACTTATCGACCGCCTTCATCAGGCCGATATTGCCTTCCTGGATCAGGTCGAGGAACTGCAGGCCGCGGTTGGTGTATTTCTTGGCGATGGAGATCACGAGGCGCAGGTTCGCCTCCACCATCTCCTTCTTCGGCCTGGCGGGCCTCGCGCTCGCCCTTCTGCACCATGTGCACGATCTTGCGGAACTCGCCGATCTCGAGCCCGGTCTCGCCGGCGAGCACCTGGATCTCGTGGCGGTGCTGCTTGACCTTGTCCTTGTCCTTGGCGACGAGGCTCTTCCAGCCCTTGGCTGAGAGTTTCGACACCCGGTTGAGCCAGCGCGGATCGAGCTCGGAGCCCTGGTAGTTGCGCAGAAAATCCTCGCGCGAGACGCCGTGGCTCTCGGAGAGCCGCATCAGGCGGCCCTCGTAGCCGACGAGGCGCTTGTTGATGTCGTAGAGCTGCTCGACCAGCGCATCGATGCGCGCCTGGTTGAGCCGCAGCGACTTCACCTCGGCGATGATGTCGTCCTTGAGCTTCTTGTAGCGGCGCTCCTGCGCGGGCGAGAGCGAATCGTTGCGCAGCTTGTTCTGGATGTCCTGGTCCTGCAGGCGGCGCAGCCGCTTGTAGGCATCGGCGATGTTGTCGAAGGTCTCGACCACCTTGGGCTTGAGCTCGGCCTCGATGGCGGCGAGCGACAGCGAATTCTCCATGTCGTCGTCGTCGAAATCGCCTTCGTTCGGCGGCGTCTCACCGCCCTCGGCTTCCTCGCCGTTGGCGCGCTCGGACGCCGGCTTGAACGGGGTGGCGCTGGCGGGCGCTGCCGGCGGCGCCTGGGTCTGCGCCAGGCCGCCGGGAGCAGGCTGCCGCGCCGACCGGCTGCGGGATCGGCTGGCCGTCGGGCCCGACCGGGGCCGGCATGGCCTTGGCGTCGGGGCCGGCATAGGTCGCTTCGAGGTCGATGATGTCGCGCAGGAACACCTTTCCCTCGTTGAGCTCGTCGCGCCAGATGATGATGGCCTGGAAGGTGAGCGGGCTCTCGCACAGGCCCGCGATCATCGCCTCGCGGCCGGCCTCGATGCGCTTGGCGATGGCGATCTCGCCCTCGCGCGACAGCAGCTCCACCGAGCCCATCTCGCGCAGATACATGCGCACGGGATCGTCGGTGCGCTCGGTCGGCTCCTTGGCCTCGGACTTGGCCGGCACCTTCTGCTGGACTTCGACCAGCTCGCCGCCTTCGCTCTCGGGCTCCTCGTCGGCCTCCTCGCGCTGCTCCTCGCCTTCCTCGGTCGCTTCCTCGGTTTCGACGACGTTGACGCCCATCTCGCTGAACATGGCGAGAATGTCCTCGATCTGCTCGGAATTGACCTCCTCGGAGGGCAGGACCGAATTGATCTGGTCATGGGTGACGTAGCCGCGCTTCTTGGCGGTGCGGATGAGCTTCTTGACGGCCGCATCGGAGAGATCGAGCAGCGGCAGCGGCGTGTCGGGCGCCTCGGCACCCTCTTTTCCGGCGCCTCTTCCTTTTCTTTCTCTTTTGTGCCGCCTTGGTCTTGCTCACCATGCATCTCTCCTGAAGACGACGCCCGGCCGAGGGCATCGCTCAAAACAACGTCCCTACCCTATGCGGGGAGAATCGAACGGCCGAATGGGCCGCGCCGACCTGGTCGCGACCCTCGGCACCGCCCTGATCTGAACCGCCGGAGTGTCATCGGGGCCCCTTAAGCTCCAATTAACCCTCCAGGCAACGGAAGCCAAACGCTTTTCCGGTTCCGGGAAGTTCCCGGTCCCTCTCCTTGGCTTTCCGACGGCCCGCATTTCACAGCGACCGAACCGGCCGGCCGGAGGAGGCTCCAAAGCCCTCGATCAGCGCCTCGGTACCATCGAGGACCGCGAGTCGCGCCTTGACGTCCTGCAACCAGGAATAGTTAGCCTCGGTCGTCTCCTGTCCCAAGGCCTGTTCGGCTTCTCTGAGTTCCTTAATTAGGGAATGCCATTGCCGATGCAAGGCGACAAGCTGTTTCCACGTCATAAGAACGTCGTCGGGCGCCGCCTCGGACTGCGCGCCCCAGACCGAAGGCGTGGTGATGGCTTTGCTCGATGCGGGCGGCGACTTCGGTCAGCCCGCGGCGACCAAGTTCCGCGATCATAGCCTCGCCATCGCTCGCGGCGCCATGGGCAAAGATGTCGATCAGCTCGCTCTTCACCCGGGCGGCCCCGGCGTGCCGAAACTCGACGCCGGCGAGCTCCTCCAGATGATCGTGCAGAAGCCAGGGGTGGTTGATGACGGCCTGCAGGATCAGCGCTTCGCGCAGCGGAATAGCAGCCCGGTGGCCGCGATGAACCGGGCTCGCGGCCAGTTGCGCGCTCGCCACCACATAGGGTTCGCCGTGGGAAAGGGGGCGAGTAGCGACCGGCGAATAGCGAGACAGGCGCGTGACGAAAGTTGCTTTCTTTCCTGGTTCGCCATTCGCCAGTCGCTATTCGCCCTGCGGCCGGGCTTCTGGCCGCGCCTGCGGCCGCGCGTCGCCGGCATCGAACATCTGCCGCAGCCGGTCGCCGAACTCGCGGCGATAATATTTGCGCACCGGATCGTCGCCGATGGCCGCCGTAACCTCGGCGATCCGCGCCTCGAATGCCGCACGCCGTTCCGGGGTATCGAACCCGCCGGCCTCGGTCTCGCGCATCCACAGCACATGGGCGAGCGGTCGCGCGCGCCCCGATGACCTCGCTGATCGCCTCGCGGCCGCCCGCGCGCACGAGATCGTCGGGATCGTGGCCTTCGGGCAGGCTGGCGAACTTCAGGCTCTTGCCGGCCTTGATCAGCGGCAACGCCAGATCGACGGCGCGATAGGCGGCGCGCCGCCCGGCGCTATCACCGTCGAAGCAGAGCGTCGGCTCGTCCGCCATCTTCCAGAGCAGAACGAGCTGGTCGGCGGTGAGCGCGGTGCCGAGCGGCGCGACCGTCGCCTCGAAGCCGGCAGTCACCATCGCGATCACGTCGACATAGCCTTCGACCGCGATCACCGGCGCGCCCTTGTGCGCGGCGGCGCGCGCGGCGGCGATGTTGTAGAGCGTCGCGCCCTTGTGGAAGAGCGGCGTCTCCGGCGAGTTCAGGTATTTCGCCTGCGCGTCCTTCTCGAGCGCGCGGCCGCCGAAGGCGATGACGCGTCCGCGCAGATCGGTGATCGGAAACATCACGCGATCGCGGAAGCGGTCATAGGGCACCGGGATGTCGTCGCCCGCGACCAGCAGTCCCGCTTCGACCATGTCCGGCGGTCGATATGCCCTTCCTTGCCGAGATGCTCCTTGAGCGCGAAGCGCCTCGGCCGGCGCATAGCCCAGGCGGAACTTGACCTGCGTGGCCGGATCGAGCCCGCGGTCGGCGAGATAGCCGCGCGCCTTGGCGCCGGCGCGCGAGGCGAGCGTCGCCTCGAAGAATTTCGCCGCCAGCTCCATGACGTCGTTGAGCGTCTTGCGCCGCTCGTCGCGGGCCTCCTCCTCGCGTGAGATCGTGGGCAGCGGCAGGCCGGCCTCGCCCGCGAGCCGCTCGACCGCCTCCGGGAAGGTGAGCCCCTCGGTCATCATCACGAAATCGAAAATGTTGCCGTTCTTGCCCGAGGAGAAGTCGAACCACGCCGATCTTCTGGTCATTGACGAAGAACGAGGGCGTCTTCTCCTGGTTGAAGGGCGAGAGTCCCCTCCACTCCCGGCCCGCCTTCTTGAGCCGCACGCGCCGGCCGACGACCTCCGAAACCAGAAGGCGCGCGCGCAGCTCGTCGAGGAATTGGGGCGGAAAGCGCATGCGGCCAGGCCGTGCTGATTCGCTGGGCCTGTCAGTATAGGACGAGCGCGGCGCGCCGCGGCAGCCATGCGGAGGATTGTCCCGGTTATCCACAGGCGCGCAGCCACGGTGGGCCAGCCTGGCGTGCCCACCCGTGCCGCTCGCGCGCCCACGGCGCGTGGGCACAGCGCAGCATCGCCCCGGCGAATGACGGCTGACCTTGCCCGCCGTTTGCCCATCCTACCACGGCATGGGCGCGAACCAACGATCCGATCGAGGCGGTCGCCGACAATGAGCGCTGCGCATCGCGCGGCTCGGGACGAACTCGCGCGTGAGCGCTAAGATGAGCCAACAGAAAATCGCAGGGAGGAAATCGATGACTGCAACCAATGACGCATCCTTCACCCGCCGCACCGTGCTCGCGAGCGCCGGTGCCGGCGCGGGCGCGGCGGCGCTGGGCGGCTACGCCGGCGCTGGCGCAGACCGGCCAGCCCAAGACCTTCGTGCTGGTGCACGGCGCCTGGCACGGCGGCTGGTGCTGGCGGCGCGTCGCCGACCTGCTCGAGAAGCAGGGCCACAAGGTGTTCACGCCGACGCTCACCGGCGTCGGCGAGCGCTCGCACCTCTTGAGCAAGGACATCAATCTCGACACCCACATCACCGACATCGTCAACGTGTTCAAATGGGAGGACCTCAAGGACGTCTGCCTGGTCGTGCACTCCTACGGCGGCTGGCCGGGCTCGGGCGCGCTCGAGCAGATCGGCGACCGCGTCTCGTCGATCGTCTGGCTCGACGCGTTCAAGCCGGAGGACGGCCAGCGCGGCTTCGACTTCGCCTCCGAGTTCAGCCGCAAGGCGCTGCTGGCGGCGGTCGAGAAGGGCGAGCCCGGACGGCCGGCGCCGAAGGCGGAGGCGTTCCACGTCAACGAGAAGGACCGCGCCTGGGTGGACTCGAAGACGACGCCGCAGCCCAACGGCGTGGCGCTGCAGCCGATCAAGCTCACCGGCGCGCGCGAGAAGGTGGCGAAGAAGACCTACATCCGCGCCGCGAGATATCCGCAGCCGGCGTTCGACAAGGCGCTGGCGGAGTGCAAGGCCGACAAGTCCTGGCGCACGTTCGAGGCCACCGACTCCGGCCACGACGTGATGGTCGACGCGCCGCAATGGCTGGTCGATACGCTGCTGCAAGTATCCTGAGAGCGGAGGAAACAAATGACGAACGGACAAACGCGCCGCACCGTGCTGATGGCGGCATGGCGGCATGGCAGTGGGACTCATTGGCATGGCGGATCAGACGAATGCGCAGGCGCAGACCGGCGGAAAGACGTTCGTGCTCGTGCACGGCGCCTGGCACGGCGGCTGGTGCTGGCGGCGGGTATCGGACCTCCTGGAGAAGAAAGGGCACAAGGTGTTCGCCCCGACGATGACCGGGCTGGGCGAGCGCTCGCACCTGATCGGCGGCAAGATCGATCTCGCGACCCACGTCACCGACATCGTCAACGTGATCAAATGGGAGAACCTCAGCGACATCGTGCTGGTCGGGCACTCCTATGGCGGCGTGGTGATCTCCGGCGTCGCCGAGCAGATGCGCGAGGCGATCGGCTCGATCGTGTTTCTCGACGCCTTCGCTGCCGGCGAACGGCGACAGCCTCGCGGCCAAGGCCTGCAGCCCGTGCGCGAAGCGATCGCGGGTTTGGTGGAAAAGGGCGAGACCGCGATGAAGCCGGTGCCGGCGGCGGTGTTCCGGGTGAACGAGAAAGGACCGCGCCTGGGTCGACGCCATGTGCACGCCCCATCCGCTGGCGACGCTCACCGACAAGATTACGCGTGACCGGCGCGCGCGACCGCATCGCCAAGAAGGCCTATGTCCGCGCCAAGGGCTATCCCAGCGTGCCGTTCGACGGCTTCTACGAGCAGCTCAAGACCAACACCGCATGGCGCGTCTACGAGCTGCCGTGCGGCCACGACGCCATGGTCGACATGCCCGACCGGCTCACGGAGATTCTGATCGAGGTGGCGTAGCGATCGACGCGACGCCCGGTACACTGCGACACACTCGCGGAAGAACGTGGCGCGCGGCGTCGAGCCGGAGCAACGGCGCCGCTGAGCGCCGGAACGACCGCCGCTGTCACGAGCCTCACCTACTCCGTCGCCGAAAATCCGGTCGCCTTCACGATCTTGGCCCAGCGCTCGAACTGCTGATCGATGCTCTGCGCGAACGCGGCGCCGGTGACGCCGCTCACCTCGAAGCCCTGGGCCGCGAGCCGCGCCCGCACCGCTTCGTCGGCGTGCGCCGCGATCGCGGCCGCCTCCAGCCGCTTGACGACGTCGGCCGGCGTGCCCGATTTCAGCATCAGTCCGAACCACGCACTGGCCGTCAGATCGGCGTGGCCGAGGTCCGCCAGGGTCGGGACCTCAGGCAGCAGCGGGAGCGTTTCAGGCCCGCTCGCCACCAGCGCGCGCAGCGAGTCCCGCGCGTGCCGGCTCGACCGCGGACTGCAACTGCGTGAAACCGAACAGCGCGTGTCCCGCCAGGAGGTCGATCATCTGCGGGGCGTTGCCGCGGTAAGGCACCTGCGTGTAGCGCGAGGCCGAAGCGCTCGTCGAGCTGGTAGCCGAGAAAGTGCGAGATCGTGCCGGGGCCGTAATTGGCGTAGGAGAGCTTGCCGCGATTGGCCCTTGCCCAGTCCACCCATTGCGTCGAACGTCGTGGCCGGCACGCTCGGATGCGCCACCAGCACGAGCGGGGTCTCGATCCCCTTGATCACCGGAATGAAGTCGGACCGCTTCCAGCGCAGGTTGCGGTAGCTCGACGGATTGATCTCGATCATCGACTGGGCGGCGACCCACACCTGGCTGCCATCGGCGGGCCCGTCGGCCACCCACTGCGCGGCGATGTTGCCGTTGGCGCCGGCCTTGATCTCGATGATCACCGGGCGGCCGAGCGTCGCGCTCATGTGCTCGGCGATGATGCGGGAGTAGACGTCGATCGAGCCGCCCGCCGGCGCGCCGACGGCGAGGCGGATGGGGCCCGCGCTCTGCGCCAGAGCCCTCGGCGCCGAGCGCGCCGATCAGCACGCCCAGCGATGCCGCGCAGATGCGCAGCGTCGCGTCGCAGCCGCGTCGTCATCGCCTGTCTCCCTCTACTGCGGCTCGAGCCCCGCCGCCTTGACGATGCGCTCGGCGACCACGCGGTTCTCCTCGAGATAGCGCGCGGAAATCGGCGGGCCGGTCGAGGATCGGCTCGAGCCGAGATCGACCATGTTCTTGCTTCCGGAACGCCGGCATGGTGCCGATGCGCACGAACTCCTGGTTGAGCCTGGCGATGATCGGCGCGGGCGTGCCGGCGGGCGCGACGAGCCCGAAATAGACCTGCGTGATGTCGCCGCGATAGCCGAGCTCGCGCAGCGTCGGCACATCGGGAATGAGCGGCGAGCGATGCTCGCTGTCGATCGCCAACGCCGTCATCGTTCCCGCGCGCAGATGCGAGATGACATTGGCGAGCCCGAGGAACGCGATCGGGGTCGCGCCCGAAAGGATGCCGTTGACGGCATCGCCGCCGCCGCGATACGGCACCTTCACCATGTCCGCGCCGCTCGACTGCCTGAACTTGTCCATGAACAGCGACAGCGGAACCGACGGCGCCACGTAGCTCAGCGTCCCCGGCTTCGCCTTCGACAGCGCCGCGAGTTCGTCGAGCGTCCTGACCTTCATCGCCGCGTTGACCGCGAGCACCTGCGTGACGAAGAACAGGTTGGTGATCGGGGCGAAATCCTTCTCGGCGATCGAACGCCAGCTTCTTGAACAGGAATTTGTTGTAGCTCCAGCGTCTCGACCGGCAGGATGCAGATCGTGTAGCCGTCCGGCGGCGCTTCCGCGCAGGCGCGCCCGCCGATATTGAGGCTTCGCCGCCGGGCCGGTTTCTCCACCACGATCGGCTGCCCGAGCTGCTTTGAAACTCCTCCCCGGCGACCCGCATGAACACGTCGCTCAGGCCTCCGGGCACCAGCGCGGTGATCGCGCGCACCGGCCGGCTGGGATAACTCCTGCGCCGCGATCGGCGCGGATGCCGCCCCGATCAGCAGCAGCGCGGCGACGGACGCGACCGATCCCTTCATGGCGCTTGCTTTCCTCTCCGTGACTACTGCGGCTGCAATCCGGATTCCTTGACGATCTGCTCCGAGGTGACGCGGTCCTCCCGGATGAAGCGCGCGAACGCCTCCGGGCGTATTCGCGACCGGCTCGAGCCCGCGCTCGATCAGGTTGCGATTGCGAAATCCGGGTTCGCCGACGATGCGGGCGATCTCCTGCGCCAAGCGCGCGACGATCGGTTTCGGCGTCCTCGGCCGGCGCCAGCAGGCCGAAATAGGAGCGGCCCGCGAAGGTCTTCTGCGTCGCTTCCGGGATGGTCGGAATGTCGGGAAACAGCGGCGAGCGCTTGTCGCTGTCCACCAGCAGGCCGATCACCGTGCCGCCCTCGAGCTGCGCGCGCACATTCGCGATCCCGTAGAAGCCGACCGGCGTGGAGCCGTTGAGCAGCGCGGTCACCGCCTCCCCGCCGCCGCGGAACGGCACCCGCACGAGGTCGGCGCCGGTATCCTTCTTCAGCCGTTCGATGAACACGCCGAGCGGCACCGCCGCGGTCGAATAGCTCAGCGTCCCCGGCTTCGCCTTCGACAGCGCGACCAGCTCCGGCAATGTCTTGACGTCGAGCGCCGCGCTCACCACCAGCGCCTGGGTGATGAAGAACAGCTGCGTGATCGGCTCGAATCCGTTCTCCGGATCGAATGCGAGGCTCTTGAACAGGAACTGGTTGAACACCAATGGCTCGCCCGGAATGATGCAGAGGGTGTAGCCGTCGGGCGGCGCCTCGGCGCAGGCACGTGCGCCGATGTTGAACGCGCCGCCGGGACGGTTCTCGACGATGAACGGCTGGCCCAGGCTCTTGTGCAGCTCATCGGCCAGCGCCGCGCATGAAGATGTCGCTGGTGCCGCCGGCGCTCGAGGTCGGCGATCACGCGAACGGGCCGCGTCGGATAATCCTGCGCCACCGCCGCGCAGGTCGGCGGCAACAGAGCGAACGCCGCCAGCCATGCGCACAGCCGGGAGAAACGGTTCATGTGCCTTGGTCCCGGTCACTGCGGCTGCAGCCCTGCTTCGGTGACGACGCGCCCGGAGGTGACGCGGTCCTCGATGAGGAAACGGGCGAATTCCTCCGGCGTGTCCAGGATCGGTTCGAGCGCGCGGTCGATGAACTGCTTCTTGCGGAAGCCGGGCTCGTTGCCGATGCGGGCGACATCCTCGCGGATCTTGCTGATGATCGCCCTGGGCGTGCCGGCGGGCGCAAGCAGGCGCGAAATAGACCCGCGTGAGATTGCCGCGATAGCCGAGCTCGGCCAGGGTCGGAATGTCCGGGAACAGCGGCGAGCGCTGCGCACCGTCGACCGCCAGGCCGGTCATCGTGCCGGCCTGCAGATGGGAAATGAAGTTCTGCATGCCGAGGAACGCGATCGGCGTCGAACCCGACAGCACCGCATTGGTGGTGTCGCCGCCGCCGCGGAACGGGATGCCGACCCAATCGGCGCCGCGCTCGCGCTTGAGCCGCTCGAGATAAAGCGAAAGCGGCAGCGAGGGCGCGGTATAGCTCAGCGTGCCCGCTTTCGCCTTGGACAGCGCGACCAGCTCATCCACCGTGCGCACGTTGAGCGCGGCGTTGACCACCAGCGCCTGGGTATTGAAGAACAGATTGACGATCGGCTCGAAATCCTTGGCAGGATCGAACGTCAGCTTCTTGTAGAGGAACTGGTTATAGGCCAGCGGCTCGCCCGGCATGATGCAGAGCGTGTAGCCGTCGGGCGGCGCATCGGCGCAAGCGCGGGCGCCGATATTCGACGCCCCGCCGGGGCGATTTTCCACCACGACCGGCTGTCCCCAGCGCCCGGTACAACTCCTCGCCGAGCACGCGCGTGACGACGTCGCCGGTGCCGCCGGCGCCGACCGCCACGATCGCCCGCACCGGCCGCGTCGGATAGTCCTGCGCCGGCGCCGGCCCCGCGAGCGACGCGAGCCCCAGGACCGGCAGCAGCAGTTTTCCCATCATGGCGACTTCCTCACCGGCGTTTCTTTTCGTAAGTCCAGCTTGGTCACAATGCAGCAGAGGGCACGGCGCGGCAAGCACATGACACAGCAGCAGCGAGAGAGCGAGGCGCCGTCGGGCGCAACGGGGCGCGCGATGCGGGTGGAGCGCGACGTCAAGGTCACGATGCGCGACGGCGTGCGCATCTCGCTCTGCGTCTATCGGCCGGAGGCCGAGGGACGGGCGCCGGCTTTGTTCGCGGCCTCGCCCTACCAGCACGAGTTCGACAGCGTGCCGGCCTTTCCGCTGTTTCTCTGGCGCGAGACCGGCCCGATCGAATGGTACGTGGCGACAAGGTTACGCCTATGTGCATGCGGACGTGCGCGGCTCGGGGCGCTCCGAAGGCGAATTCGGATTCATGGATGCCGCCGAGCAGGAGGACTATGTCGAGCTGATCGCCTGGATCGCGCGAGCAACCCTGGTGCAACGGCCGCGTCGGCGGCATCGGCCAGTCCTACTACGCCATGGCGCAATGGCTGATGGCGACGCGCAACCCGCCCGGCCTCGCCTGCATCGCGCCCTACGACGGGCTCGTCGACCAGTACCGCTGCTCCAACTATCACGGCGGCATTTTCTGCGGCTACCGTTCGTCCTGGTACGCCAACCTGCGCGCCGACAATCAGCATCGCCCCGCCGGTGCCGCGGGGCGCCCGCCGATGCGTCTCGATCTCGTCGGCGCCATCACCGAGCACACGCTCGACGACGACTGGTGGCGCGAGCGCTCCGCCTTCGAACGGCTCGGGCAGATCAAGGTGCCGGTGCTGTCGATCGGGCATTGGGGCAAGATGGGCCTGCACCTGCGCGGCAACATCCTCGGCTTCGAGGAAGTGCAGGCGCCCAAGAAGCTCGTCGTCACCGGCGCGCGCAGAACGTGCACGAGGCGCACCACCAGTTCGATCAGGTCGAATTCCACCGCAAGGAGCTGCTGCCGTTCTACGATCAGCACCTCAAGGGGCATGGACAACGGATTCATGGACGGCGCGCCGGTGCGCCTGTTCATCCGCGGCGCCGATGTCTGGCGCGAAGAGCCGCAATGGCCGCTCGCGCGCGCGACCTATGTTCGCTATTTCCTGCGCGGGGCCTTCCGGCAGCGTGACCTCGCTCAACGACGGCGGGCTGTCGACCGAGCCGCCGGCGGCAGACGAGGCGGCGACCGCCTATGCCTATCCGGACTGGGAATGGACCAACGGCGTGGTCGCGAATCGGCCCGGACGGACGACCGGATCCGGTGCGGCGGGTTCTCACCTTCACGTCGGCGCCGCTCGCGTCCGATATCGAGATCACCGGGCCGATCGTGCTCGAGCTCCATGCATCATCGGACCAGATCGACACCCGTTTCATCGTCAAGCTTGCCGACCAGGCGCCGCAGGAGGATGCCGCGCGCGCAACAGGGCGCGCAGCCCGGCTTCACCAACGTCTCCAAAGGGCTGGCTGCAAGCCTCGCACCGCGAGAAGGATCCGGCCCGCACGACCGCAGCTGCGTCCGTTCTACACCCACACCAATCCGCAGCCGCTGACGCCCGGGGAGATCTACCGGTTCGACATCGAGATGCTGCCGATCGCGTATCGTGTTCAAGAAGGGTCATCGCATCCGGCTGGAGATCGCCAATGGCGACTCGCCGCTGACCGACGCCGTCTTCACCCATCCCTATCCGCCGACTGCGATCGGAACCGACACGATCCACCACGACCGCATGCACCCATCCTGCCTGCTGCTGCCGCTGGTGAAGGGTTAGTGGGCCGCGGAGTCAGCGTGCTCGCCGCCCTCTTGATGACGCAATCCGCGCCGACCATCGAGCCCGTCGCAGATCTCCCGTCTACGAACGACGGATTGAATCCTCTTGGGCGTGCTTTTCACGCCATTTCGGGCCGGGACCGCGCATGTAGTGCCGTTCGGGTCGGTACGCACCGCAAAAGCTCCTTTGTTCCAGCTGCGCCAGATTTCAGCCATCACCGCCAAGCCGACCGTCGCGAATACGGCATCGGCGGCCTGCCGGCTCGGTCGCAACGTCAAGACTGCGGTGAGGCTCATCACGATGACCTCCAAATCTCTTCCGTGTGTCGCCCGATGACCCTCGGCCGGTTACGCCTTCGATTCCGGATGCGCGGCGGCTGATTGCAACACCGCGATGGCTCGCTTGCTCGATCCACGCTTGTTGATTTCGAGCGCAACCAATCGGGCGACCAGATCCTTGAGATCGCTCGGCAGCGGCTTCGCCAAAGTCGGCAAATAGTCGTCGTGCAGCTGACGACCGATCGCGGTGAGTGAAGCTTGCATGGACCGTGTCATGGCGCTCTCCCGTATTGCGGTTCCAGGTGGTGTCTCCTCCCGTGGCACACCTGCCTTCAACAACAACATAGCCACGACAACGAACCGATCCATTCTACGGAGGTTGAACCGCACGCCACATTCGTTTGCGAAGCTCATACCTAGGTTTAGGATCGTTCGACTTGGACGCGTTGAATCGCTGTGTTATCGGCATCGCAACCTTATCGAGCGCCGAACCTGACGCACGGACCGACTGTCGCTTCTCCGAAAGGGAGTAACGGCATCGTTCCTTCGTGGAGGCGGGAAAATGTCGAGGTCCAGTCCTCCGTGGTGGTCCAACCCATCCGCTGCAATGCGCTACGCAATGGCGGCTCTGTCCATTGTCGCGGCAATCGTCGCCGGGCTGCTGCTGGACAGGTTCCTGGAGACCGCTCCGTTCGTATCCCTGTTTCTCTGCGCGATCATGTTCGCGTCCTGGTTTGGCGGCGTCGGCCCGGGCTTGCTCGCGACCGCGCTCTCCATTTCGGCTTTCGATTACTTTTTCCTGCCCCCGATGCATTCGATCGCGGTGGCGTTCAAGGACATACCGCGCCTTATTCTGTTTGCGATCACGGCCGCGTTCGTGATTGCGCTGAACGCGGCGCAAAGGAGCGCAGCACAGTCTCTCCGGCGCACGCGCGATGACCTGCAGACGGCGGTTCAGGAACTCGAAAGACTCAACGCGTCGCTGCAAGTCGAGAACGCCGAACGAAGGCGGGCCGAGCAGATCAGTCGCCAAGCCGAACGAGAGCTTCAAGTGACGATCGACACCATCCCGGCGCTGGCCGCGCGCTACCGGCGCGACGGCTCCCTCGATTTCGTCAATCAAACCTGGCGGGACTACACCGGTCTTTCCCAGGACAGCTTGACGGGCCAGCGCTGGGGGTCGCGATCCATCCCGACGACCTCGTGCTGGTCGAGCGCGCGTGGCGCACCCACTTGCCGACGGGGGAACCGTTCCAGATGGAACAGCGCCTGCGGCGAGCCGACGGAGAATATCGACGGTTCTGGGTCCGCCGCGTGCCGCTGCATGACGACAGCGGAGCCGTGGTCAAATGGTATGGGGTGGGCCACGACATCGAGGATCAAAAGCGCGCCGAAAGCGCGCTGCGGCGGAGCGAAGCCTATTTGGCCGAGGCTCAGCGGCTGAGCATCACGGGCAGCTTCGGCTGGAAGATAGCGAGCGGCGAGATGTTCTGGTCGGACGAAACCTATCGGATTTTGGAGTCGACCGCGCGGTCAAACCGACGATCGACATAATCCTTCAATGCGTTCACCCGGACGACCGCGAGTTCGTGCGACATGAAATCGATCGCGCGGCGCAGGGCGAACAAGATTGCGACTATGAGCACCGTTTGCTGACGCCGAATGGAAGCGTCAAACACCTCCACGTTCGGGCTCATCGCCTGAAATACGAATCGGGGAGGAGGAAATTGTCGGGGCGCTGATGGATGTCACTGCGACCCGGAAGGCGCAAGAGGCGTTGCACGATCGCACAGACCGAGCTCGCCCACGTCACTCGGATGACGACTCTCGGAGAAATGAGCGCGTCGATCGCGCATGAAGTGAACCAGCCGCTCGCGGCCATCGTCACCAACGGCGAAGCCGGCCTGCGGTGGCTGGACCGGGAGGTTCCGGAAATAGCGGAGGCGCTCGACGCCATCAGGCAGATTGTCGGCGAGGCCCATCGCGCGAGCGGCGTGATCCGAGGGATTCGCGAGTTCTCCAGGAAGGCCGCCCCGGAGATGATCCAACTCGACATCAACGACGTCATCGAGGAGGCAATCGCTCTGGTACGGCACGAGGCGCTTCGCCATGGAGTGACTATTCGGCTACAGCCCGCGCCGGGGCTGCCCATGGTGCGCGGCAATCAGATCCAGCTGCAGCAGGTGATCATCAATCTTGTCATCAATGCTGTCCAAGCAATGGCCACGATTACCGATCGCGAGCGCGTGCTGTTCATCCGCACGCAACGGCAAGATTCCGATCAGGTGCTCGTGGCGGTGGAGGACGCCGGCGTCGGAATAGAACCCGGGAAAGCGGACCGGCTTTTCAGCGCGTTCTACACCACGAAGCCCGATGGCCTGGGCATGGGATTGTCCATCTGTCGCTCGATCATCGACGCTCACGGCGGACGGGTGTGGGCTTCCCGCAATACCGGCCCGGGGATGACGTTTCAGTTTACGATTTCAGCGGATGGGCACGGCGCCGGCCTGGAAAAAGGGATGAATGCGTCCGCGCCGCCCCGCACCGACCTCGGCCAAACGATCCCCGACTGACCGGACATTGGCCGACGCCCGCGCATTACGCCACCGGTGGGATCTCCTCGCTGCGGCCGCGCAGCGGTCGCTCCTCCATGCGAATGAGCGCGATCAGGCTTGCGATCAGGCACACCACCCCGAGCGCGAACACACCGCGGAAGACGTGAGCGAGATCGACGCCGAGCGCATTTGCCGCCGTCGCGCTCATGACGGTGACGCGGCCTCCGCGTTCGGGCGCGACGCCGAGCGTCGCCAGCAGGATGGCGCCCATGGCCGCCACGATGAACGCCGCGGTCAGCCCACGGAAGAAGTTCATCGCTCCCATCGCGGCCCCGACCTGATAGCGCGACACCGCGTTCTGGATCGAGACCGTGCCGACCGGATAGGTCGTGCCGATGCCGAACGCGACGACGCTCAGGATCGGCGGCGACCGCAGATCGGCGGCGTCGCCGGGTTCCAGACCAGGACCGAGAGCGCCGCGATCGAGCACGCGAGACCGATGAGCGGCACGCGCTTGTAGTGGTTGAGGACCATCATCGCCCGGCCCGCCAGGATCGATCCGGGCGTCGACATCACGACGATGGGAATGAGCGCGAGGCCGGAGTCGCTCGCCGTGAACTTGTGCACGACCTCGTAATAGAGCGGCAGGAAGATGGTGAGCCCGATCACCACGCCTTGCGAGAACGAAGTGCACACGGTGCCCATGCGCATCACCGGATTGGCCAGGACGGGCAGCGGCAGGAACGGTTCGGGCGCCTGCATCAGCCGCCAGATGAAGAGGGCCGACAGCACGGCCGCGGCCACGACCAGCGCGGCTATGGGCGCGGAAAGCCAGGGATAGCGCGTTCCGCCCCAGGTGAGCGCCAGCAGCAGCGGGATCGCCGCGGCCGTCATCAGGCCGGCGCCGAGCAGGTCGAGCTTGTGCTTGTGGTCGTGGCGCGGCAGGCGCTTGAGGCTCCGCTGCGCCATGGCGGCCGCGATCAGCCCGAGCGGGACATTGAACCAGAAGATGATCGACCAGTGGAAATGCTCGGCCAGGATGCCGCCGACGACCGGACCGCCGAGCCCGGCGGTCACCCAGACGCTCCCCATATAGGCCTGGTAGCGGCCGCGCTCGCGCGGCGCGACCGCATCGGCAAGAATGGATTGCGCCAGCGGAAGAATGCCGCCGCCGCCGATCCCCTGCAGAGCACGACCGAGGATCAGCATGATCATGTCGGACGCCACGGCGCAGGCGACGGAGCCGGCGGTGAAGATGCCGATGGCCGCGAGCATCATGGCGCGCCGCCCGTGGATGTCGCTGAGCTTTCCATACAACGGCGCGACCACGGTCGAGCTCAGCAGATAGGCCGTCACGACCCATGGCAGCAGCTCGAAATCGCGAAAATCGCGCCCGATGGTCGGCAGGGCGGTGGCGACGATGGTCTGGTTGAGCGCGGCGAGGAACATCGCCAGCATGAGACCGAACACGATGGTGCGGATCTCGCCGTGGCTGAGCACCCAACGTCCGGGCTGCGGGCCCGACTGCGGCTCGGGCAGCTTGGTTTCCGGCATCCGGGATATGTATTCCGTTTTTGCGTCCCTCGTCTCCCCGGTGTAGCATCCAGCCCGCAGAGCGAGCGGACCCAGGACCAGATGCGGGATGAGGCGGCCCCCAAGATGAGGCTCACGCCATGAAGAGCATCCTTGTTCCGACCGAGCAGCATGGCCTGCTTGCTTCGACCTTGCAGTGCGCGCTGCTGCTGGCACGCAAGTTCGACAGCTACATGGAGGGTTCGCGCTGTTCCCGGCCATGGTCGAGCTCTACGCGCTGGACTCCGGCGTTCCGCTTCCGATCGAGGAGGTCAGGGATCATGACGCCGAAATGGCGAAGCAAGCCCGCGGCGCGTTCGAGAAATTCATGACCGGGAATGGCGTGCCGAGGGCGAACGGAGACGCGCACGCTTTCATTCGGCTGGCTGGATGCGGCCCCGGACGGGGACCCCTTCGTCGGCAGCTACGGCCGCGTCTTCGATCTCATCGTGTTGGCGAGGCCGGGCGCCAGCAGGTGGTCGAGGCCGAGCATGACGACGATCGAAGCCGGCTTATTCGAGATCGGGCCGTCCGATCCTGATCGCGCCGCCGTCGCCGCCGCAGCGCATCGGCGAGAACATCCTGATTGCGTGGAATGGCAGCACCGAACAGGCGAGAACGACGGCGTTTGCAATGCCGCTGCTCAAGCAAGCAAGTCATGTCGTCGTGCTCACGGTGCAGGGCGGAACGGTGCCCGGGCCGAGCGGCGAAGAGCTTGCCCGCTGTCTTGATCGCAACGGTGTGCCGTGCGAACCGATCACCGTCCAGCCCGAGGGCCGCAGCACGGGTGAGGCCATCCTGGCGCAGGCGGCGTCGCTTCAATCCGACCTGCTGATCAAGGGGGCCTATACCCAGAGCCGGTTGCGGCAGATGATTTTCGGCGGAGCCACCCGCCACATCCTTGCCCATGCGTCCTTGCCGGTCCTGATGGCGCATTGATTGCACGATGACCGCGGTGTCGGCCGCGGCGCATGGGCATTAAGCGCTGAACCTCACTGCGGTTCGAGGCCGGCGTCCTTGACGACCTGCTGGGCGGCCGCGCGATCCTTCTTGATCTCCTCGGCGAACTGCTCCGGCGTGTTGATCGCCGGCGTGAGGCTGCGGGCGGTGAGATGGCGCTCGCGGAAGGCGGGATCGCTGACGATGCTGGCGACCTCCTTGGAGAGCTTGTCGACGATCGGCTTGGGCGTGCCGGGCGGGACGAAAAGCCCGTACCAGCTGCGCGACGGCGCGCCGGTATAGCCGGTCTCGGCCATGGTCGGCACGTTGGGGAAGTTCGGCGACTTGATGTTGTTGACCATGACCAGCGGCGTCATCGTGCCGGCCTGGATCTGGCCGATGACGTTGCCCTCGCCGATGAGCGCCACCGGCGTCGATCCGCTCAGCACCGCATTCACCGCCTCGCCGCCGCCCTTGAACGGCACCCGCACCCAGTCCGCGCCCTGCTGCTGTTTCAGCTTCTCCATGTAGAGCGCGAGCGGCGGCGCCGCCGTGACGTAGCTCAGCGTGCCGGCTTTCGCCTTCGACAGCGCGATCAGCTCGTCGATCGTCTTCGTCTTCAGCGACGAGTTGACCACCAGCACCTGAATCAGGTGGTAGAGATTGGTGACCGGCTGCGCCACCTTCTCCGGATCGAACGGCATGTTCTTGAGCAGGAACTGGTTATAGACCAGCGGATCGGCGTTGATGATGCAGACGGTGTAGCCGTCGGGCGGCGCGTCGCCGCAGGCGCGCGTGCCGACGTTCTGCATGCCGCCCGGCCGGTTTTCCACCACGATCGGCTGGCCCCAGCGTTTGTGCAGCTCGTCGCCGAGCGCGCGCATGAAGATGTCGCTGATCCCGCCCGCGCTGGTGGTGGTCAGGGCCCTGATCGGCCGCGAGGGATAATCCTGCGCGCGCGATGGCGTCGCCGCCGCGGCGGCGACGATCAATGCGATGATTGCGGCCGAACGTCTCATGCTGTCTCGCTCCCGTTGTCTCTCATTGTGGCAGCAGGCCTGCGTCCTTGACGACGCGCTGGGCCTCGATCCGATCCTGCCTGAGGAACTGCGCGAACTCCTCGGGCGTATTGAACACGGGCTCGAGCCCGCGTGCGATCAGGTTTTTGTCGCGGAAGGCCGCCTCGCTCGCGACCGACCGGATATCGTTGGCGATCTTCGCGATGAAAGCCGGCGGCATGCCCATCGGCGCGTAGAGACCGAAATAGGACCGCGTCAACGGGCCGCGATAGCCGGTTTCCCGCAGCATCGGGATGTCGAGGAATAGCGGTGAACGTTGCGCGCCGTCGAGCACGAGGCCAGTCATCATTCCGCTCTGCAGATAAGCGGTCAGATTTCCAACGCCCAGAAAAGTAATCGGCGTCGCGCCCGTGAGCACGCCATTGACGGCGTCGCCTCCGCCCTTGAACGGCACGCGGACGAGGTCGGCGCCGTTTTCCTTGTTGAAGTTGTCCATGAACAAGGCGAGCGGCGCGGCCGGAGCCGAGTAGCTCAGCGTGCCCGGCTTTGCCTTCGACAACGCGGCAAGTTCGGCGAGACTGTTCACCTTCAGCGCGGAATTGACCACCAGCGCCTGCGTCAGGAAGAACAGATTGGTCACCGGCGCGATGCTCTTCTCCGCGTCGAAGCCGGGGTTCTTGTAGAGATATTGATTGTAGGTGACCACCTCGTTCGACATGATGCAGATGGTGGTCCCGTCGGGCGGCGCTTCGGCACAGGCGCGCCCGCCGATATTCATGCCGCCGCCGGCGCGGTTCTCGATGACGATCGGCTGTCCCCAGCGCCTGCTCAGTTCCTCGCTCACGGTGCGCATGAAAATGTCACTGATGCCCCCGGCCGCCGAGGACGCGATCACCCGGATCGGCTTGGCCGGATAGTCCTGCGCCTGCGCAACGCTCGCGAGTGCGAGCGCTGCGCAGACCAGCGAACCGAACGGGATCGAGCCGCGCACCGGGTTCCCTCCGCTTTTCTTTTGCTCTTATGCCGGACAGCCTAGCATCAACGGTTGCCGTCGCGCTTGCTGGCAAGGCCGGGGCGACTGCGATAATTCGTCTCCGTGCTCGGTCAGCTCCCTTCGAGCCGGTAGCCGTCCTCGATGAAACCGAACAGCCGCTGCACGCGGTAATAGCGCGCCGAGCGCGGCTGCGTGATGCCCCACTGGTCCGATCGGCCGGGCGGAAACTTCCAATGCTCCGACCCGCGCGGCACATAGCCGTCGTCGATCTGCAGCACCTCGGCGGTGTACTCGATCGGCACTTCGTCCGGCCCGCAGAAATAGGCGAACACGTTGTTGCCGGGCCCATGCCGGCCCGGCCCCCACTCGATCGGATAGCCGTTCTCCTTCATCCGGCCCATGCCGCGCATGACCGGAATCGAAGTCCGGCATCTCGAAGGCGATGTGATTGAGCGTCGGAAGGCCGGTCTTGGCGAGCACGATGGAGCTGTGCTCGGTGGTGTCGCAATGCAGAAACCACAGCGGGGCGTTCTCGTCGATCTGTCGAAAGCCGAGCGTCTCGGTGAAGAAGCGATAGCTGGCGTCGAAGTTCAGGGCGTTGAGATTGACGTGGGCGATCTGGCGCGGCCGGTCGGTCATGTCCTTGGCGTCCGCGTGATCGGCGCACGCGCACACGAATGCGAGGTTGCGGCCGTCGGGATCCAGGCAGCCGAAGCCGTAGCCGCCGCCGTCGGCGGCGAGCCGCGCCGGCGCGCGTGACCGGCCCTCCCGCCGCCGAGATGGCGCGGTGGAGCGCGTCGACGCCGTCGCGGTCGGACACGTCGAACACGATGCGCATGAGCCCCGGCCTCGGCCCGCGATGCAGGCCGACGATATGATGATAGGCCGCCGGTTCCCGCGATAGAGCTGAGCGCCGTCGCGCGCCGCCACCGGCCGCAGGGCCCAGACGCTCTCGTAGAATCGCCCGGCTTCCTCGAGGTTCGTGACCGCGAGCTCGACGCTGCGGACACCGCGCACCCGACACTGCTGCATCGTCGTCATCCTTCCGGCAGCGCGCGCAGCTGTGAGTGAGAGCGAGGCAGAGGAAGATATTGGCGTCGCAGTTTTGTGCCGCCTATGAGCCGTGGCACCTGACCCACTCAAGCAGAGTCTGTCATCAGGCGGCTCAACCCTCAATGCACCGTGCTTGTCGCGCAGAACCTGATCGGCGCGGATTGAATCTTGCGCCCCCATCAGCGGCATCGACACTCCACGGGCCGCCGCCGGCGAACGCGATATGAGAAAGATGAAGCAATAAAGAATGGCGGCGTCGCCGCGGTTGAGGATCGGGAAAAAGCCCGCCGGCGCGTGGCTGATGAAATAGGCGAATGCCATCTCGCCTGACATGATCAGCGCCACCGGCCGGGTGAAAAGACCGAGCGCGAGCAGCGCGCCGCCGACGAGCTCGATCGCGCCGGCGAACCAGTACATCGAAAGCAGCGCGGGGGTCGGCAGCGGCGACGGCCAGCCGAACAGGCGCGACGTGCCGTGCTCGAAAAACAGCAATGCTGCAACGATGCGCACGATGCTCAGCACATAAGGCGCGCAGCGCGCAGCGGTGTCCTGGATGGTCACGGATTGCCCCCTGGTTCGACGGCCGCGTGTCTATCCGGAAATCGCCCTGCGACGGAATCACATTTTCCTGAAGACGAAGCATTCTTCGCGCTGATCGCGGCACCTTCGGCGGCCGGCATCCGCAATCTTTCAACCCCGAGGATACGGACTCGCTCCCTGGAGCGTCGGCAAGCAGGGTCCAGCTAGTTGCGCGAAGTCGCGCGCGGCTTGTGCGACCTTCGTTGCCTGCGAGACTTCGCCGATCTTGCTGGAGGGACGCTTTGTTCGGCGGCGCTGGCTCGGAAGCGGTCGCATGCCCTCTGCCAGCGGTATCGCCGGCCGGCGGATATGGCGTGAACTGTGCCGCGCGGCGCAGCGCAAGTGCGCGCCAAGCCGCCTCTGACATGGGCGGTCGCGAGCCTCCACCTTGTGAACGCGGGCCAATTCCTTGTTCACCCGCTTCAGTGCGGCCGCGAACACCTGCTTTCGGTGGAGCGGACGTTCAGCGGTGCCTGGGAAGCTTCCACCGCGCGCCTCGGCCTTGCCCTGGACCTCACGCTGCTTCTGTCGTGTCAGAGTCCGCTCCTTGTCGCGCATCTGTCGCAGGCGGACGCGCAATGTCCGCAACCCCTCGGCGTCGTGTTCATAAATCTCAGGATGGTGCGTGGCCCGGATGGTCTCGTCCTCTTCGCGGCTGAGAAGGCTGCGCTCGAACTTGCAGGATACCGGACATGCTCGAACCTCCATTTTGAAGCGGTCGACTACGTTCTCGACGTCACTCCCTAGGCAGCCCCTGCGCGGTCAGTTGCCCGCCAGCAGCCCCTTCACCAGCCCGGAGGCTCTTGCCGAAGTCCATCTTGCCGGCATGGCTCTGCTTGAGCGCGGCCATGACCTTGCCCATGTCCTTGATGCTCTGGGCGCCCGTCGTCTTGATGACCTCGGCGATCGCCGCCTTTGCCTCCGCCTCCGACATCTGCGCGGGGAGATAGGCGCGGATGATGTCGATCTCGCCGCGCTCCTGGTCGGCCAGTTCCTTGCGCCCGGCCTTGTCGTAGATTTCGACCGATTCCTGGCGCTGCTTGATGAGCTTCTGGAGGAGGCCGAGGAGTTCGTCATCGGCAAGCACCGGCTTGCCCTGGCCTTGCGCCTCCAGGTCGGCGTTCTTGAGCGCCGCATTCACCAGGCGCAGCGTCGACACGCGGCGCTCGTCCCGGCTTTCATCGCGCCTTTCAAGGCGGTGTTGATCTCGTCGCGCAGCACGGCTATGGCCTTTCACAACAGGTGCGCCCTCCTCGATCGAGTCGAGCCGATCCCTCGACCGGCGGCGCGGCTTGAGATTTAGGCCTTCGATGACCGAGAAACAACCAGCAGACGCCGGCAGAGCCGCTCGCCAGCGCCTCCCAATCGAGCGAATCCTGGGCCGAGCCCAAGGCCACCGCGCTGCTCGTGCTCGCCGACGGCACCGTGCTCGAAGGCGTGGGCTTCGGCGCGACCGGCCACGCGGTCGGCGAGGTCTGCTTCAACACCGCCATGACCGGCTACGAGGAGATCCTCACCGATCCCTCCTATGCCGGGCAGATCATCACCTTCACCTTCCCGCACATCGGCAATGTCGGCACCAACGAGGACGACATCGAGACCGTGAACATGGCGGCGACGCCGGGCGCGCGCGGCGTGGTGCTGCACACCGCCATCACCGCAGCCGTCGAACTACCGCGCCACGCGCCACCTCGACCAATGGCTCAAGGCGCGCGGCATCATCGGTCTCTCCGGCATCGACACCCGCGCGCTCACCAGCCTGCATTCGCGTCAACGGCATGCCGAACGCCGTGATCGCGCACGAGCCGTCGGGCCGGTTCGACCTCGAGTCGCTCAAGCAGGAAGCGCGCGCGATGGCCGGGCCTCGTCGGCATGGATCTCGTGCCGATGGTGACGTCGGGACAGCGCTTCACCTGGGACGAGACGCCGTGGGAGTGGGACAAGGGCTACGGCCGGCAGGACGGCCCGAAGTTCCACGTGGTCGCCATCGACTACGGCATCAAGCGCAACATCCTGCGCCAGCTCGCCGGCAACGGCTGCAAGGTGACGGTGGTGCCGGCGCAGACCTCGAGCCGAGGACATCCTCGCGCTCAAGCCCGACGGCGTTTTCCTCTCCAACGGCCCGGGCGACCCGGCGGCGACCGGCGAATATGCGGTGCCGGTCATCCGCGAGCATCATCGACAGCGGCATCCCGACCTTCGGCATCTGCCTCGGCCACCAGATGCTCGGCATCGCGGTCGGCGCCAAGACGACGAAGATGCACCAGGGCCATCACGGCGCCAATCATCCGGTGAAGGACCTCGTCACCGGCAAGGTCGAGATCACCTCCATGAACCACGGCTTCGCCGTCGACCGCGCGACGCTGCCGGCGAACGTCGACCGAAACGCATGTGTCGCTGTTCGACGGCTCGAACTGCGGCATCGCGCTCAAGGACAAGCCGGTGTTCTCGGTGCAGTACCATCCGGAAGCATCGCCCGGCCCGCGCGACAGCCATTATCTGTTCGCGCGTTTCACCGAGATGATGCGGCAACGGAAGCAGCGGTGAAGTCGCGCAGGCTGCAACGGCGGCCGCTGCTGCGCCGAGCATTCTTCAGGACCTCGCTCGGTAACGATGGACGTTCCGGTGAGAGTCTATTTCGGGCAGCGGGCTGCAATTTCGGAAGCAGCTCGATAGGGGATCGTGGCGTTGCTCGATAACTTGTAGAGCTCATCGGCGATTGCCATATCCGCAATCGAGCGCATCCTGAAGGAGTTTCCGCACCTGGCACTCTTGGACGATACTCATCGCCGAATTTCCCGAGATGGCGGCGTCATAGGCCTGGGTCAGGCAGACATCCAGGGGCCTGAATATCTTGTCGATCAACGTGAATTCCACGCTGCTCTCGATGAACGAGTATGCATCGATGCGCAAAAACTTCACGAACGAGAAGAGATTGGTTTGATTGTTGGTGTTCCATCGCACGAGCGCTTCGTCGTATAGCTTTTCCGTTCTTTGATTTCATCGAGCTGAGCGCCTCCGGAAAAAGATGAAGCCAACATATCTGCGCGAGCGCGGCGCTCATATATGGAGCGGGACAGGTTCTGAACTGCGGTCTTTCGCATTTCAGTTTCCGATCGCGCCTGTTCCGCCTCCTTCGCTCGGTCGCTGATCCACTGGCTGAAAGCCACTCCCAATACGCTCGTGAGGACGAAGGAGATGAGAACTATCGCAAGCGGGTGCCGCAGAAGCTCGTAGTACTTCGTTGTCTCTGGCATGGCCGCGCTCGCGCAAGTGCCGTCCCCTCGCAAGCATGGCAGCAAACGCGCGATGCGCAAAGCTGCCTGGCGGCCAGCCGATGCGACGCGCAGGTGCGGTAGCGGGCGGTAGATCACGCCGCACGCAAGATGGGTGAGCATGCCGCCTCCCATTGGCCAGCGCCTACATCGATGCGCCGCCTATGCTCAGGTTCAGAGCTATCCATCCGAGGCGGGGGACGGCAAGACGCGATCGAGCTCTGGCAGGAGTACGGCGGTTGCCTTATAGTCCGCCGGCCCGCGCCGGGCGAAGTGGGGACGAAGCGATGGGCGACTGGATCGCCTTCTGGGATTCCGAACATTCGATCTACGTCAATGCGCGCCATCGCGACGTGCATTACCGCAAGATTGCGCAGGACATCCGCGCGCACCTTCCGGCTGGCGCCGCCGTGCTCGATTATGGCTGCGGCGAGGCGCTGCACGCCGACCTCGTCGCCACGTCCGCCCGGACGCTGATCCTATGCGAGGCCGCGCCCATGGTGCGCGCCGCGCTGGCGCCGCCGCTTCGGCGGGAATCCGAAAATCGAGGTGCGCGCGCCGGAGGAGATCGCGGCCCTGCCGTCCGGATCCCTCGATGTCGTGGTGCTGCATTCGGTCGCGCAGTACCTCACCCCGAAGGAGCTCGACGATCTGCTCGTCCTGTTTCACCGGCTGCTGCGCGCAAACGGTGTCTTCATCCTCGGCGACGTCATCCCGCCGCACGTCTCGGCCCTGGGCGATGCGGCGGCGCTCATTCACTTTGCCGCCAGCAATGGCTTTCTCGGCGCCGCACTGGTCGGGCTCGGGCGCACGTTCGTCTCCGACTACTGGCGCCTGCGCTCGAACCTCGGTCTCACCCGCTACGGCGAGGCGGCGGTGATGGAGAAGCTGACCGCCGCCGGATTTTCGGCGCGGCGCGCGCCGGCGAATATCGGCCACAACCCCGCCCGCATGACGTTTCTGGCGACCAGGGTTCCGTAATCCGCGCATACGGAGCTCTGCATCACTCCGCCTTGATGCCGCCGGTGGCGATGACCTTGGTCCAGATCGCCTTGTCGCGCTTGAGAAACGCGGCGAAGTCCTCGGGCGTGCCGCCGCCGGCGACGAGGCCGTTGGTGGCGATGTGGTTGGCGATCTCGGGGCTCGCCAGGGCGCGATTGATCTCGCGATTGAGCACATCGATCACATCCGCGCGGCGTACCCGCGCGCACCATGATCCCGAGGAACCCTACTCCTTCGTATTCCGGCACGCCCACCTCGGCGACGGTCGGGACCTCGGGCAGCATCGGCATGCGCGTGCTTCCGGTCACCGCCAGCGCGCGCAGCTTGCCGGCGCGCACATGCTCCAGCGCGCCCGGGATGTCGGAGGCCAGCACGATTGACGTCGTTGCGCAGCAGCCCGATCAGCGCGGGCCCGAAGCCGCGGAACGGGACGTGCGTCATCTTGATGCCGGTCTCCTGCGCGAGCTTCTCCACGGCGAGATGGGAAACGAGCCGTTTCCGGCGGAGCCGTAGTTCACCTCGCCGGGCCGCGACTTGGCGTGCACGACAAGCTCCGCCAGCGTGTTCACCGGCAGCGACGGATGCACCACCACCACCGCCGGAACCGTCACCAGCAGGGCGACCGGCTCGAGATCGCGCTCGGCGTCGTAAGGCGTCTTGTGGCCGAGCGCGGGATTGGTGGAGATGTTGGTGCCGGCCTGCAGCAGCGTGTGGCCGTCGGCCGGTGCCTGCGCGACCGCGGCCGTCCCGACGATCGAGGCGGCGCCGGGCTTGTTCTCCACGATGACGGGTTGTCGAAGATTTTGCGTGAGCTTGTCGGCGACGAGCCGCGCGATCGTGTCCGCGTTGCCGCCCGGCGGGAACGTCACGATCATGTGGACCTGCCGCGCCGGATAGGTCTGGCTCGCCGCGGCGACGTCGGGCTCGAGCAGCATGGCGCCTGCGAGAAAAAGTGCGAACAGAACCTCTCGCCATTCGTCCTCCGGTTGGTGGTTGGCGTTGCCGCGGGCGGCGCGACGACTGGATCATGGCGCTGGCCGCTGCAGCTCGACATAGGATTGGCGGCTGTTGACCGTTTCCAGGTCGAAGCCCGCCGCCTTCTTGAAGCTTGCCGCGGTGTTTTCGAGCTCGTCGCTGGGAGAGCACGTCGGTGATGTGATCAAATCCGTCGGGCGCGCGCTCTTCCGCGATCTGCAGCACCGTCTCCAGGCCGAGATTGCGGTTGCGGATGATCATGTCGTTCATCGCGGCGATGCGCTGGTCCTGGTAACGCACGAGCGCGTCGACCGCATCGGCGCTGGCAAGGAGCGAGGCCGCCAGCACGCGGCCATCGACGATCGCCTGCGACCCGGCTTGCGCCCCGACCGGCTGCATCGGATGCGCGGCATCCCCGATCAGCGTGACGCGGGAAAAGCTCCAGCGCGGGATCGGATCGCGGTCCACGTTCGGCAGCTGCAGCACGCGCTCGGTGCGCGCGAACAGGCCCTGCACGTCGAGCCACGGATAGCTCCAGCCCTGATAGCGATCGACCGCCAGCGTCTTGTCGGCGACCGTATCCCAGGCCTCGAGCGGCGGCGCACCGCTGGGTATCTTCGTGTAGGCGAGCCAGTTGATCATCACCTTGCCGCCCGGCAGCGCCGCGATGGGATAGATGATGGCGCGATGGGTGCGGTGGCCGACGACCACCATCGAGCGCGCCGGTCAGATACGGATCGCCTTCGACGATCCCGCGATAGTGCAGATAGCCGTCGAACACCGCGGCTTCGCCGGGATAGAAATGCCTGCGCACGGCGGAGTGGATGCCGTCGGCGCCGATGCAGACAGATCTCCTTCCGCTTCGCCCACCGGCCGGCCGGCCGGATCGGTGAAGCGGGCGAGGACCTTGTCGCCGCGCTGCTGCGAGGCTTGCGAGCTGATGGCCGGTGACGAGCGCCTGCGACCCAGCGCGGTCATGGATGGCCGCGAGCAGGATTTCCTGCAGCTTGCCGCGCGAGATCGAGATCTGCGGCCAGCTGTAACCCGCGGCCTTGCCGCGCGGCTCGGTCCAGATCAGCTGCCCGTGCCTGTTGTAGAAGGCGAGTTCGGCGGTGAGGATGCCCGCGCCGCGCGAGCTCTTCGCCCAATCCCAGCGCGGTGAGCTCGCGCACCGCATTCGGCTGCAGATTGATCCCGTGGCCGACGGGCTCGAGCCTGGCAACCGCTTCATAGATGCGGCAGTCGACGCCGATCTGGTGGAGGCTGAGCGCGGCCGAAGACCCGGCAATGCCGCCACCGACGATGATCACCTGCATGCGATTTCCTGCAACACCCACTTCAGTTCGGCGCGATGCCCGCATCGCGAATGACCGTCCGTAGCGCGTGTGGTCGGTCGCGATCAAGTCCCGGAGACTTTCGCTGCCGGCGAAATCGGAGATCGTAGCCGAGCGGCGACAGCCGCTTCTGCACGTCAGGGAGCTTCGTGATCTCGCCGATCTCCTTGCCGAGGCGCTCGACGATATCGCGGGGCGTCTTGGCCGGAGCCGCGATGGCGAACCAGACACCGACATCGAAGCCGGGGAGCGCGTTCTCCGCGACGGTCGGCACCTGCGGGAGAATGGCGATGCGTTGCGCGGACGCGCGTTGCCAGGGCGCTTCACCTTGCCGGTCTCGACGAATTGAATGACGGCGTTGGGCGTCGCCCAGATCAACGGGATCTGCCCGCCGAGGAGATCGTTGAGCGCGGGCGCCGTGCCGCGATAGGGCACGTGGGTGATATCGATCTTGGCGGCACTGTTGAGCATGGCGGCGGCGAGATGGTGCGGCGAGCCGACGCCCGGCGTTCCGACCGAGAGCTTGCCGGGATTGGCCCTGGCGTAGCGCGATCAGCTCCTTCACGTCCGCGACCGGCAGCGAAGGATGCGCGAACAGCAGGAGCGGCGTGGTGGCCGACCTGCGCAATCGGCGCGAAATCCTCGACCACGTCGAACGGCACGCTCTTGTGCAGCCACTTGTGGAGCACGGCGGAAATATCCGAGGAGCAGGAGCGTGCGGCCGTCGGGCGCCGCCTTGGCGACGTAATCGACACCCGACCACGCCGCCGCGCGCCGACCCGGTTCTCGACCACCACCGGCTGCTTGAGCCGCTCCTGCAGCCGCTCGGCGAGCGACGCCGGCCGATGGTGTCCATGCCGCCGCCGGCCGCGATCGGCACGACCAGCGTGATCGGGCGCGTGGCGTCGCCGCGGGCGCTTGCGCGTGCAGCGGAGCAACGACACCGATCGCGATCGCAGCGAGAACAGCGGCCACCAGCGTGCGAGCCGAGCGCATGTCATGTCCCTCCCCGTCCTGCGACCTTGTTATCGTCGGCCTATGTCTGTGCCGCGTCGCCTGCAGGGTGACGGTAACCCGCCGCCGTTGCGACGGCAAACGTCCTGCCCGGAACGCACGCGTCGCGCCGATTTCGTCGTACTGCAACCGCTACGGCAAGCCCGCGCCACCGTGTCGGCCATGACGGCGCCGCGGCGCCGAGCGGCACTGCGCCGGCCCGACGGTGGTGTCGTGCGCGGTCTGGTGCTCGATCTCGGAGTTGAGCTCGGCGCCGACCAGCACCACGATGGTCGAAAGCCACATCCACATCATCAGGCCGACCACCGCGCCGAGCGCGCCGTAGGTGGCGTTGTAGTTGGCGAAATTGCCGAGATACCAGGAGAACAGCGATGACATCGCGAGCCAGGCGAGCGCGCGCGAAGACGCTGCCGACGCTGATCCAGCGCCATTTCGCCAGCCGGCGGCTCGGTCCATAGCGGTAGAGCACGGACAGCCCGAGGATCATCAGCACGAACATCACCGGCCAGCGCAGATAGCGCGACGATCGGATGGTCGAGGCTGGTGACGCCCGAATGCGGCCAGCAACAGCGGAAACACGACCACGAGCGCGATCGCCACGCCGACGCGCCGGCAATGGCGCAGACGGTGAAGAACAGCGAGACCACGTTGAGCCAGATGAGGCCGCGCTTCTCCTCTTCGTCGTAGATGATGTTGAGCGCGTCGAAGATCGCCTTCATGCCGGCATTGGCGCTCCACAGCGCGATGCCGAGCCCCAGGAGAAAGCCGAAGGTGAGCTTGCCGTCGCTCTTGGCCGCGATGCGCGTGATCTCGTCGCGCAGCAGATCGAGCGAGCCGGCGGGGACGATATCGGCGGCAATCGAAAGATGCTTGCTGATCGTCGCCGACATTGGCGAACAGCGCGTAGGACGACACGCCGGCGGCGATGGCCGGAAACAAGGCGACCAGCGAATAGAACGCAACGCCCGCGGCCAGCGCCAACAGGCGGTCGTCCTGGATTTCGCGATAGGTGCGGACGAAGACGTCCTTCCAGCCGCGCCAGGGAATCTGCGACGGCGCGCGCGCGCCGCGGCCGCGGCCGCGTTCGACGGCGCGCAGCTGCTGCAAGGTCAGCGGCTCCTGCGCCGGCGTCGCGCGCGGCGGAAGAACCGGAGGCGTGCGGCCTTGCGGCGGCGATCGTCCTGAAGCTTGAGGCCATAGATGATGCCTGCCGTGACCATCACGGACGCGGCAGAACCAGGAAATCAGATTGTCCAGACGATGATTACGGACGCGGGGACGGTCGATGCGGGGACTCATGCGGTTACCGGAAGGGGAACGGCCAAGGTGGACCGGTCGTCAACGATCTGCTGGCGGCATCAGGTTTCATGCACATTTGGGCGAATTGGCCGTTGGCGAATTGGCCTGTTGACGCGGCGGCGGGCTGCCCTTCCCTGCCCGGTGATTGATGGTCTAAACAGCGCCCGCGCGCGCGGGGCACGCAGCCTCTGCGCCGGCCTGAAGGACGCGCAGCGACGCGCCCTTTTTGTGCCCTGAGCAGCCCAGATACCGTCGAGCGACATGCCCAAACGGACCGACATCTCCTCGATCCTGATCATCGGCGCCGGCCCGATCGTCATCGGCCAGGCCTGCGAGTTCGACTATTCGGGCACGCAGGCCTGCAAGGCGCTCAAGGCCGAGGGCTACCGGATCGTGCTGGTCAACTCCAACCCGGCGACGATCATGACCGATCCCGATCTCGCCGACGCCACCTATATCGAGCCGATCACGCCGGAGATCGTCGCCAAGATCATCGAGAAGGAGCGCCACGTCGTTCCCGGCGGCTTCGCCCTGCTCCCGACCATGGGCGGGCAGACCGCGCTCAACACCGCGCTGTCGCTGCAGCAAGATGGGCGTGCTGGAGCAGTTCGACGTCAGATGATCGGCGCCACCGCCGACGCCATCGACAAGGCCGAGGACCGCGAGCTGTTCCGCGAGGCGATGACGCAGCATCGGCCTCGAAACGCCGCGCTCGCAGCAGATCAAGACGCTGATCGCAGGCGCTCGAGGCGCTCGAGGATATCGGCCTGCCCGCCATCATCCGCCCGTCGTTCACGCTCGGCGGCACCGGCGGCGGCATCGCCTACAACAAGGCCGAGTTCATCGACATCGTCGAGCGCGGCATCGACGCCTCGCCGACCAACGAGGTGCTGATCGAGGAATCGGTGCTGGGCTGGAAAGAGTTCGAGATGGAGGTGGTGCGCGACAAGACGCGACAACTGCATCATCATCTGCTCGATCGAGAACCTCGATCCGATGGGCGTGCACACCGGCGACTCGATCACGATCGCGCCGGCGCTGACGCTCACCGACAAGGAATACCAGATCATGCGCGACGCCTCGATCGCGGTGCTGCGCGAGATCGGGGTCGAGACCGGCGGCTCGAACGTGCAGTTCGCGGTCAATCCGGCGGACGGCCGGCTGGTGATCATCGAGATGAACCCGCGCGTGTCGCGCTCGTCGCGCGCTGGCCTCGAAGGCGACCGGCTTTCCGATCGCCAAGGTCGCGGCCAAGCTCGCGGTCGGCTACACGCTCGACGAGATCGCCAACGACATCACCGGCGGCGCGACGCCGGCGTCGCTTCGAGCCGACCATCGACTACGTGGTCACCAAGATCCCGCGCTTCGCGTTCGAGAAATTTCCCGGCGCCGAGACCGACGCTGACCACCTCGATGAAATCGGTCGGCGAGGCGATGGCGATCGGCCGCACCTTCCAGGAGAGCCTGCAGAAGGCGCTGCGCTCGCTCGAGACCGGCCTCACCGGCCTCGACGAGATCACCATCGAGGGCCTCGGCCAGGGCGACGACAAGAACGCCGTCGCGCGCGGCGCTCGGCACGCCCACGCCCGACCGCCTGCTCAAGGTGGCGCAGGCGATGCGGCTCGGCTTCTCCGACGCAGGACATCCACGCCGCCTGCAAGATCGATCCCTGGTTCCTCGCCGAGATCCGCGGCATCGTCGAGACCGAGGCGCGAGATCAGCGCCAAGGGCCTGCCGACGACGGCCGGCGCGTTGCGCCGCCTCAAGGCGATGGGTTTCTCCGACGCGCGGCTCGGCAAGCTCACCGGCGTGTCGCGCCGAGACGGTCGACGCAAAAGCGCCGCGCGCTCGGCGTGCGGCCGGTGTTCAAGCGCATCGACACCTGCGCCGCCGAGTTCGCCTCGCCCACCGCCTACATGTACTCGACCTATGCGGCGCCGTTCGCCGGCAGCGACCGTCTGCGAGGCCGCGCCGTCGGACAAGAAGAAGGTCGTCATCCTCGGCGGCGGACCGAACCGCATCGGGCAGGGCATCGAGTTCGACTATTGCTGCTGCCATGCCGCGCTTCGCGCTGCAGGAGGTCGGCTACGAGACCATCATGGTCAACTGCAATCCGGAGACGGTCTCGACCGACTACGACACCTCCGACCGGCTCTATTTCGAGCCGCTCACCGCCGAGGACGTGCTCGAGATCATCGACACCGAGCGCTCGCAACGGCACGCTGCACGGCGTCATCGTGCAGTTCGGCGGCCAGACGCCGCTCAAGCTCGCCGAGCCGCTGGAGCAGGCGCGAAGTTCCCGATCCTCGGCACCTCGCCCGACATGATCGACCTCGCCGAGGACCGCGACCGCTTCAAGCAAGCTGCTCGACAAGCTCGGCGCTGCGCCAGCCGCACGAGCGGCATCGCCACGAGCCCGACCGAGGCGCGCGCGATCGCCGAGGCGGTCGGCTATCCGATCGTGATCCGGCCGTCCTACGTGCTCGGCGGACGCGCCATGGAGATCGTGCTCGACGCCGCCCAGCTCGACCGCTACCTCGCGCGGCTCGCCGGCGATCTCGACCGGCCCTCGGAGCTCGTGGTCTCGCAGCAAGCGCCCGCTGCTGATCGACCGCTACCTCTCCGACGCCATCGAGGTCGACGTCGACTGCCTCGCCGACGGCAAGGACACGCACCATCGCCGGCATCATGGAGCACATCGAGGAGGCCGGCATCCATTCCGGCGACAGCGCCTGCGCGCTGCCGCCGCATTCGCTCGGCGCGAGCGCGATCGCCGAGCTCGAGCGCCAGACCCGCGCGCTCGCGCTCGCGCTCGAAGGTCGGCGGGCTGATGAACGTGCAATACGCCATCAAGGACGGCGACATCTACGTGCTCGAGGTCAACCCGCGGGCCTCGCGCACGGTGCCGTTCGTCGCCAAGGTGATCGGCGTTCCGGTCGCCAAGATCGCGGCGCGGATCATGGCCGGCGAGACGCTCGCGAGCTTCGAGCTCAAGCCGCCGCAGTTCGACCATGTCGGGGTCAAGGAGGCGGTGTTCCCGTTCGCGCGCTTCCCCGGCGTCGACACCGTGCTCGGGCCGGAGATGAAATCGACCGGCGAGGTGATGGGCATCGACCGCAACTTCGCCATCGCCTTTGCCAAGAGCCAGATCGGCGGCGGCTCGCGGCTGCCGCGCGAGGGCACCGTGTTCGTCTCGGTCCGGGACGCCGACAAGCCGCGCGTGCTGGAGGCCATGCGGCCTGCTGGTCGACGCTCGGGTTTCGCGATCATCGCCACCTCCGGCACCCAGCGCTACCTGGCCGAGCAGGGGCGTCCCGGCCAGCAAGATCAACAAGGTGCTGGAAGGGCGCCCGCACATCGTCGATGCCATCAAAAACGGCGAAGTTCAGCTGGTTTTCAACACCACCGAGGGGGCGACGGCCCTTGCCGATAGCCGCTCGCTGCGGCGGGCTGCCCTCTTGCATAAAGTGCCATACTACACCACTCTTTCAGGGGCCGTCGCCGCAGCGCAGGGAATCAAAGCCTATCTCGGGGGCGACCTCGAGGTGCGTACGCTGCAGAGCTATTTCGGCGGCAAGGTCCCATCCGGGAAACCGGGGCCGGCCGCCTGACGGTACGTGTTTGGGACAGGAGTTCAGGGTCGCGTGGCCGGATGAAACTTCGGCCCGCGATCGGAATTGTTGTCTCTTGGCTGGAGCCGGAGGTTTGAAGCAAGCAGATGGATAAGATCCCGATGACAGCGGCGGGCTATTCGACGCTCGAGAACGAGCTCAAGCACCGCCAGCAAGTCGAGCGGCCGCGCATCATCCAGCAGATTACCGATGCGCGCACGCACGGCGACCTGTCGGAGAACGCGCGAGTATCACGCCGCCAAGGAGTCGCAGTCGCACAACGAGGGCCGCATCGCCGAGCTCGAGGACAAGCTCGCGCGCGCCGAGGTCATCGACGTGTCGAAGCTCTCCGGCGACACCATCAAGTTCGGCGCCACCGTGACGCTGGTCGACGAGGACACCGAGAAGAAGCAGGTCTGGCAGACTTGTCGGCGAGCCCGGAAGCCGACGCCAAGAAAGGCAAGATCTCGATCACGTCGCCGCTCGCGCGCGCGCTCATCGGCAAGGCCAAGGGCGCCAACGTCGAGGTGGTGACGCCGAGCGGCGCCAAGGCCTACGAGATCAAGAAGGTCGAGTGGCGGTAAAGAGGAACCTGAGCCGCCCGATCCGCGGTCATCGCCGGGCTTGTCCGGCGATTCTATGTTCCGGACGACACGACTTTTCATAAAGGATCACAACACGCAGGGTTTGACTGCGCGATGAGCCTATTTTCTACGCCCGAGGCGGTCGTTTGATAACTTGCCTCTCGTCGGATGGCTCCTTGGGCCGTTTCGTACACCTCAAAAACAGACGGGGGATCAGCATGAAGTTCCGGCGTGTTCGACCACATGGACGACGCAGGGATCCCGCTCGGCCAGCTCTACGCCGACCGGCTGCAACTGGTCGAAGCCTATGACCGCGCCGGCCTCCGCGGCTATCATCTCGCCGAGCACCATTCGACGCCGCTCTGGCTGCGCCGCCTCGCCCGGGCTGTTCCTCGCTGCGGCGGCAGCGCAGCGCACCAGGACACTGCGCTTCGGACCTCTGGTCTATCTGTTGCCGTTCTATCATCCGCTGCGCCTGATCGAGGAAATCTGCATGCTCGATCAGATGAGCGGCGGGCGTCTCGAACTCGGCGTCGGGCGCGGCGTGTCGCCGTTCGAGACCAAGGCCTACGGCCTCGACTTCGCCAATACCGGCGAGATCTATCACGAGGCCTTCCAGCTCGATCCTGAAGGGCCTCGCATCGGACGAACTGACGTTCGAAGGAAAGCACTACCAGTTCCGCAACGTGCCGATGATCCTGCGGCCGGTGCAGCGCCGCATCCGCCCCTGTGGTACGGGACCACGATCCCGGAGAACGCGGATTGGCCGGCGGCAAACGACGTGAACATCGTCACCATTGCATTGCGTCCGACGGTGCGCGTCATCACCGATCGGTATCGCGCGGTGCGCGCCAAGCTCGGCAAGGCTCCGACGGGCGGTCCGCTTCTTGGGCGTGGCCCGCCACGTGGTGGTGGCCGATACCGACGAGGCCGCGCTTGACGATCGCGCGACGCGCCTATCCGCGCTGGCGCGACAGCTTCCGCTGGTTGTTCGCGCGCCACGGCGCCGAGCCGCGCGATTGCGGGGCTTTATCCGCCCACCTTCGACGAACTGGCCGCGATCGACAACGGCGTCGCCGGGATCGCCCCGCACCGTACGTGACTTCGTCGCGGCCGAGGTCGAGGCGAGCGCGAGCAACTACCTGCTGTCATGGTTCGCGTTCGGCGACATGACGCTTGCAGGATCGCTGCGCTCGGTCGAACTGTTTCGCGCGACGTGATGCCGGCGTTCGCCAACGCGCGCGCCGATGCCGCCGAATGAGCCGGCAGGTTCGCTGCCCACTCGACCGCTCCTGCTAGCGCGATGTGTCGCGCCGGTGTCGACGGGCGACGTTCAATCGCCGACGGCGCGCGGCAGCTCTCCGCGGGCGCCGTCAAATCCATGCGGCACCATGGCGGCGTCCTTTGAATTGCGCAGCGTCAGCGAGGTCTTCACGTTGCGCACATGGGGCGCGGCGGTGAGCTCGGCGACGAAGGCCTGGAAGGTCTTGAGGTCAGGCGCCACGCATTTGAGGACGAAGTCGATCTCCCCAGACAGCATCCAGCATTCGCGCACCAGCGGCTGTGCGCGCACGAAATCCTCGAAGGCTTTGAGGTCGGCATCGGCCTGGCTGGTGAGGTGGACCATGGCGAAGACGGTCACTTCGTAGCCGAGACGCTTCTCGTCGAGCAGCGCGCGATAACCCTTGATGTAGCCGGCCTGCTCGAGCGCGCGCACGCGCGCGCAGGCAGGGCGGAGCGGAAATGCCGACCCGGCGGGCGAGCTCCACGTTGGTCATGCGGCCGTCGTCCTGCAGCTCCTTGAGAATCTGCCGGTCGATGGCGTCGAGACGAGCGGCCACGGGCGGCTCCGATCATCGTCATGGCGTTGACGCACTTTTAGCGGGGTTTGCGATTCTCGCGAAACATTATTGCGCGAAGCAGGTAACATAAAACCTCCAAGAGCTTCACAACCCTGTGGCATTCTGGTCTGCATATCTTGCATGGCTGCCCGGAAGCCATAAATTGTGGCGACACAAACGGTTTCGGGACCGGCCTGCCACTCGGCGCATGCCTTGAGGCCCGTCGGACCGGTGGGCCGCCTGGAAGCGCGGCATTGATGAGTGAGCGCGCGTCAGCAGCTAGGTTCGCGCAATCCGCCAACGCCGACTGCGTCGAACACCGGCTTCCACGTCTGCTGAAGGCGCGCCCGCAAGCGCACAAAGGGTCTTTTCTCGATGGGCGAGATCACCCACGCCAAGGTCGTCATCATCGGCTCGGGGCCTGCGGGCTACACGGCCGCGATCTATGCCGCTCGCGCCATGTTGGAGCCAACCCTGATCGCAGGGCATCCAGCCCGGCGGCCAGCTCACCATCACGACCGACGTCGAGAACTATCCCGGCTTCGCCGACGTCATCCAGGGCCCCTGGCTGATGGAGCAGATGCAGAAGCAGGCCGAGCATGTCGGCACCAAGCATCGTCACCGACCACGTGAGCAAGGTCGATCTCGCGCGCCGGCCGTTCCGGCTCGAATGCGATTCGGGCGACCGCTATCTCGCCGACAGCGCTGATCATCGCGACCGGCGCGCAGGCGCGCTGGCTGGAGCTGCCGTCCGAGCAGAAATTCAAGGGCTACGGCGTCTCGGCCTGCGCCACCTGCGACGGCTTCTTCTATCGCGGCAAGGACGTGCTGGTGATCGGCGGCGGCAACACCGCGGTCGAGGAGGCGCTGTTCCTCACCAATTTCGCCGCCAAGGTGACCGTCGTGCACCGGCGCGACAGTTTCCGCGCGGAGAAGATTCTGCAGGACCGGCTGTTCAGGAATCCGAAGATTTCGGTGATCTGGGATACCGTGCTGGAGGAGGTGGTCGGCGAGCGAGAACCCGCTCAAGGTGAAAGGCGTCGATTCTGCGCAACGTCAAGACCGGCGCTCTCAGCGAGCGGGCTGACCGACGGCGTATTCATCGCCATCGGCCACACGCCCGCATCCGAACTGTTCGTCGGGCAAGCTGGAGATGAAGCCTTCCGGCTACATCAAGACCGCGCCGTTCTCGACCGCGACCTCGGTGCCGGGCGTGTTCGCCGCCGGTGACGTCACCGACGACGTCTACCGCCAGGCCGTGACCGCCGCCGGCCAGGGCTGCATGGCTGCGCTCGAAGCCGAACGCTTCCTCGCCGCGCAGGGCGAGGCCGAGCCGGCAGTCGCGGCGGAATGAGACACGCCGAGGCGCAATGAGCATGGACTGGGACAAACTCAAGGTCTTTCACGCCGCCGCCGAGGCCGGCAGCTTCACCCATGCCGGCGAGCAGCTCGGGCTGTCGCAATCGGCGGTGTCGCGGCAGGTGTCGGCGCTGGAACAGGAACTCGGCGTGTCGCTGTTTCACCGCCACGCCCGCGGGCTCATTCTCACCGAGCAGGGCGAGCTGCTTCACCGCACCGCGCACGACGTGTTCATGAAGCTCGAGGCCGCGCGCGCCAAGCTGACCGACAGCCGCGAGCGGCCGAACGGCGAGCTGCAGGGTGCAGACCACGCCCGGCATCGGCGTGCATTGGCTCACCCCGCGGCTCGGCGAATTCATCGACCTCTATCCCGACATCCACATCACGCTGATCACCACCGACGAGGAACTCGATCTCGCGATGCGCGAGGCGGACGTGGCGATCCGGCTGCGCCTGCCGACGCAGCCCGACCTGATCCAGCGCAAGCTGTTCTCGGTGCGCTTCCACGCCTATGCCTCGCCGGAATACATCAAGCGGTTCGGCACGCCGCGCGCGCTCGATGACCTCGACAATCACCGCATCCTGCTGCTCGGCGGCACCGACCGTGCCCAATCATCTGCGAGAACCGGCGCTGGCTGATCGAGGTCGCGCCGCAACGGCAAGGGCCCGCGCACGCCTGCGCTCACCATCAACAACGTGCTCGGCGTGCATGCGCGCCTGCCAGCGCGGCATCGGCGTCGCGCTGCTGCCGGACTATCTGGTCGAGGAGAACGGCGGGCTCGTGCAGTTGTTCGGCGAGATCCGACTCGATCGCGCTCGATGCCTATTTCGTCTATCCGGAAGAACTCGAAATCGGTGGCGCGCGTGCAGGTGTTCCGCGACTTCCTGGTGGCGAAAGCGCAGCGCTGGCATTTCTGAAGCGCAAACCTCCGCGCGGTCATCGACTCATAACTCGATCGTCGACCTTCCATAACCGGCTGCGAGCCGCATGGCTGGCATGCGACCCTCTGTGTTGTATGAGAAAATCGCGTCTGCATACTGTCAACGCACTGGCGGCAGTCGGTTGCCCATCCTCCCAGATTGCAATCGTCAGATCGTCAGCTGTTCCCCTCTGGAAGGTGATTGTCGGCCCCGCGCCGACGAACTCTGCAAACCGGACCCGCGAGGGTCCGGTTTTCTTTGTGCAGATGTCTCTCCGGACCTTCGACGCCGCTCGGACCTTCGACGCCGCGGTTTCTTTTGCGCTGTTGCAGACTGCGGTCTTGCGCGCGCGCCCAAGCCATTTACGTTATGCGGGTTCAAACAAACTAGGGAAGAACGACCATGGCCTGGACCACTCCCACCCTCGTCGAGATCTGCATCGGCCTCGAGATCAACGGCTACCTGCCGGCCGAGTTCTGATCCTCGACGCATCCGCGTCGGTCCTGAATGGGGCGCCTCACCGCCATCGTGCTCGGCTCGGCGGCGGGGGAGGCTTTCCGCAATGGAATTGTCGTTGCCCGACATGCCGGTTGGCGTGGGCGGGCGACGCGCGCGTGCGGCCGCGCACCCAGGCGAGCCTCGCGGTCACGGCCGACGGCGAAAACTGGGTGCTGATCAACGCCTCGCCCGATCTCCCCCAGCAGCTTCGGCAATCGCAGGCGCTGCATCCGCGCGCCGGCAACGCGCGGAAGCCCGATCAAAGCCGTGATGCTCACCGGCGCCGAGATCGATCAGGTCGCGGGCCTGCTGAGCCTGCGGGAGCGCGAGCCGTTTGCGGTGTGCGCCACCGCGCGCCACGCTCGCCGCGCTCGCGGACAATCCCATGTTCGGCGTGCTGGCGCCCGACGTGGTGACGCGCCAGGCGGTCGTTCGCCGGCAACGGCCGTTCACGCTGCCGGGCGGCTTGCAGGCGCGAGCTGTTCACGGTGCCGGGCAAGGTGCCGCTCTATCTCGAAGGCGAGAACCCGCAAACCGCGAGCGAGACGCGGCGCGAATGTCGGCGTCGAGCTTGTCGCGCCGGCAGCGCGCGCATCGTCTATATTCCCGGCGCCGCCGCCGTGACGCCGGCGATGCGCGAGCGGCTCGACGCGCGCCGACGTCGTCTTCTTCGACGGCACGCTCTTTCGCGACGACGAGATGATCGCGACCGGAACCGGCGACCAAGACCGGCCGCCGCATGGGGCACATGCCGATCGACGGCGACGACGGCTCGCTCGCGGCGCTCGACGGGCTCGCCGCGCGGCGCATCTATGTCCACATCAACAACACCAATCCGATCCTGATCGACGGTTCGCCGGAACGCCTGCACGTCGAGGCGCGCAGGGCTGGGAGGTCGCCGAGGACGGCATGGAGATCGTGCTGTGAAGCTGATGACGCCAGACGAACTCGAAGCGCAACTGCGCGACATCGGCGCGCGGCGCTATCATCGCCTGCACCCGTTCCACGAGCTGCTGCACGGCGGCAAATGCACGCAAGGGCCAGGTCCAGGCCTGGGCGCTCAACCGCTACTATTACCAGGCGATGATCCCGATGAAGGACGCGAGCCTGATCGCGCGCTGCGAGGATCCGGCGCTGCGCCGCGAATGGCGCAGCCGCCTCGTCGACCACGACGGCGAGCGCGAGGGCGACGGCGGCATCGCGCGCTGGCTCAAGCTGACCGACGGGCTCGGGCTCGACCGCGACTACGTCGTCTCGCTGCGCGGGCCTGCTGCCGGCGACGCGCTTTGCCGTCGAAGCCTATGTGCACTTCGTGCGCGAGAAGACGCTGCTCGAGGCCGTCGCCTCGTCGCTCACCGAGTTGTTCTCGCCGCAGATCATCGGCGAGCGGCTCGACGGCATGCTCAAGAGCTACGATTTCGTCAGCGCCGACACGCTCGCCTATTTCTCCAAGCGCGCCGCCGCTTGCCGCAGCGCGATTCCGACTTCGCGCTCGACTACGTCAAGCGCCACGCCAAGACGCCGCGAGGCGCAGCAGGCGGTGCTCGCGGCGCTCGAATTCAAGTGCGACGTGCTGTGGGCGATGCTGGATGCGCTCTACCATGCCTATGTGGCGCCCAAGCATGTTCCGCCCGGCGCCTTCGTGCCGCAGGACTAGGAGCAGCGCCGTGAGCGATCCGAGCCGCCCATCGCCGCCGAGGCGCGCCCGCGACTGCCGCGCGGGCGTGCGGCTCGTCCACAACGAGGCGCAGGGCGGCTGGGTGCTGCTCGCGCCCGAGCGCGTGTTCAAGGCCGACGCAGATCGCGGTCGAGATCATCAAGCGCTGCACCGGCGAGGCGACCTTCGGCGAGATCGTCGACGACCTGGCCAGAACCTATCGGCGCACGCGCGAAGAGTCCTGGCGGACGCCGGCACGCTTTGCGCGGCCTGGCCGACAAACGGCTGCTGGAACTGTGATATCCTGCGGCGGGTTCGCGCTTGCAGCGGAAGCAGCGCCATACCTAGATGTGATCGGGCCAGACGACGCCGAGCCCGGCCCGGTGACAGGACTAACGAAGCGGTGGGCGCTGCACGAGGCAAGCTTGACGTGACATCGGCCAACTCAGCTCCCCTGCACACGCCGCTCGGCCTGCTCGCCGAGCTGACCCACCGCTGTCCGCTCGGCTGTCCCTATTGCTCCAACCCGCTCGCGCTCGATCGCGCGCGAGGACGAGCTCGACACCGCGACCTGGGCGCGCGTGTTCCGCGAGGCGGCGGCGCTCGGCGTGCTGCAGGTGCATCTGTCCGGCGGCGAGCCTGGCGCGCGGCGCGACCTCGTCGAGATCACGGCCGGCGCCGCGTGCGGCCGGCCTCTACACCAATCTCATCACCTCGGCGGTCGGCATCACCGACAAGACGCTCGGCGCGCTCGCCGAGGCCGGGCTCGATCATGTGCAGATTTCGATCCAGGACAGCGACGCCGTCGTCCGCCGACCACATCGCCGGCTACGACGGCGCCTTCGCGCGCAAGCGCGCGCTCGCCGCCGAGGTCGTGCGGCTCAAGCTGCCGCTCACCGTCAACGCGGTGATGCACCGCGCCAACATCGACCGCATCGGCGACATGGTCGATCTCGCGCTCGCGCTCGGCGCGAGCCGGGTCGAGATCGCGCATGTGCAGTATTACGGCTGGGCGCTGAAGAACCGCGCCACGCTGATGCCGACCGCGCGAGCAGGTCGAGCGCGGCCGCGGCGCTGGTCGAGGAGCTGCGCACGCGCCACCACGGCCGCATCGTCATCGACGCGGTGGTGCCGGACTATTACGCGCGCTATCCCAAAGCCCTGCGTCGGCGGCTGGGGCCGGCGCTCGCTCAACGTGACGCCGGCGGGCAAGGTGCTGCCCTGCCACGCCGCCGAGATCGATTCCGGGCCTCGAATTCTGGAACGTGCGCGAGCATTCGCTCGCCGACATCTGGGCGAACTCGCCGGCCTTCAATGCCTTCCGCGGCACCGCCTGGATGCAGGAGCCGTGCGCGAGCTGCCCGCGGCGCGAGCAGGATTTCGGCGGCTGCCGCTGCCAGGCCTTCGCGCTCACCGGCGACGCCGCGCGCCACCGACCCGGTCTGCCATCTCGCGCCCGACCACGCCCGGGTCGCCGAGCTCGCTGCGGTTCGGAGCCGATGCGCCTTACGTCTACCGGCGCATGGAGCGCCGGGCGGCAAGCAGCGACCCGTCGTCAGGAGCCGAGAAGGACAGACCGTCTCCTGATCACCGGCTTGCGCTTTGTGTCAACGGCCAAGCCTGATTCCGATTGCGGATCGCCGCCATCTGGCAGACACTGCCGCCAACAAACCGATGTGAGGAGGATCGCATGCCCATCCGTCTCGTCGCCCCAGACCGGTCTTTTGCTTCCAGCGATGCTCGCGATTGCGTTGGCAGCCTGGCCGGCCGCCGCGCAGCAGTCGACGCCGACGCCACCGCCGCCCACGCCCAACCAGCCGACTTCCGACGCCGCCGGCAAGCTTCGCGGCATCAATCCGCCGCCCTTCCCGATGGCGGCGGACAAGCTGCCGGTGCCGCAGCTCAAGGCGCCCAAAGGGCTTCAAGGTCGAGGTCTTCATGAGCGGCATTCCCAATGCGCGCTCGCTGCGGCTCGGCGACAAGGGCACGGTGTTCGTCAGCAACCGCATCCTCGACAAGGTCTATGCCGTCGTCGAGAAGGACGGCAAGCGCGAGGTCAAGGTCGATCGCCTCGGGCCTGGACCGGCCGAACGGTCTCGCCTTCCACAACGGCACGCTCTACATCGCCGAAGGCACCAAGATCTCGAAGCTCGAAAAGATCGAGGACAACCTCGACAATCCGCCCAAGCCGGTCGTGATCTACGACCGAGTTTCCCGAACCATCAGTCGCACGGCTGGAAATTCATGGCCGTCGGGCCCGACAACAAGCTCTACATCAATGTCGGCGCGCCCTGTAACATCTGCCTGCCGCCCGAGACCAACGCCCAGATCCGTGCGCATCAATCTCGACGGCAGCGGCGCGGAAGCCTATGCGCGCGGGCGTGCGCAACTCGGTCGGCTTCGACTTCAATCCCGCGACCAAGGAGCTCTATTTCACCGACAACGGCCGCGACTGGTTCTCGGAGGATCTGCCCGAACGACGAGCTCAACCGCGTCGACCAAGGCCGGGCAGCATTTCGGCTATCCCGTATTGCCACCAGGGCAATCTGCCGGACGACGAGTTCGGCTGGGGCCGCTCGTGCAGCGAGTTCGAGCAGCCGGTCGCGCTGCTGGGACCGCACACGGCCGCGCTCGGCATGCGCTTCTACACCGGCAGCATGTTCCCGGCCGCAGTATCCGCAACGCGCATCTTCATCGCGCGCCACGGCTCCTGGAACAAGACCAACAAGATCGGCGGCGACATCATTGCCGTCGAAGCTGCAGCCGAGACGGCAGCGTGAAGTCCATGGAGCCGTTCATGACCGGCTTCCTGCAGGACAACAACTATATCGGCCGCCCGGTCGACGTGGAGATGATGAAGGACGGCTCGCTGCTCGTGTCGGACGACTATGCCGGCGCGGTCTACCGCATCAGCTACGACGGCCGCCGGGTCGCCCAACGCTGATCGTCCGCGGCCAAGTCGCGCGTCGCAATCGTGCCGGGAGTGCGGCTTCGCCTCCTCAAACCGATTGCGCGCGGGCGGCAAAGCTATCGGACACTGAACGCAAGGACGCTGATCGCGCACGCCCTCCGCACGAGCAGTGGGGCGGCGCGGGAATAAAGATTAATCTTCTGCATCAAGGAGGGATCGCACCATGACCTACCGCATCGCTACGGCAGAGCCTCGTGCTTGCCGGAACTATCGGCGCATTGCTCGGGGCTGCTTGGCCCGCGGCCGCGCAACAGCCGGCGCCCGCGCAGCGAGCCGCGCCGTTGCCGCCCGGCTCGCCCTTGATCGGGCGTCCCGACACCGCCGACGCCAAGCAGCTCGCGCCGGTGCCGGCCCCGCCGCTCGCGGCCGCCGCCGACAAGCTGCCGGTCGACGAAGCTCAAGGCTCCGAAGGGTTCAAGGTCGAGGTCTATGCCAGCGGCATGCCCAACGCCCGCTCGCTCGCGCTCGGCGACAAGGGCACCGTGTTCGTCGGCTCGCGGCTGCAGGACAAGGTCTATGCCATCGTCGACAAGGACGGCAAGCGCGAGGTCAAGGTGGTCGCGTCGGGCCTTTACCGGCCGAACGGCGTCGCCTTCAAGAACGGCACGCTCTACATCGCCGAGCTATCGCAGATCTCGAAGATCGAGAAGCATCGAAGACAAACTCGACAATCCGCCGAAGCCGACCGTGATCCTCGACGACCTGCCGAAGGACGAAGCGCACGGCTGGAAGTATCTGGCCATCGGGCCCGACAACAAGCTCTATTTCGAGATCGGCGCAGCCCTGCAACAACTGCATGCCGGCCGAGCGGCTACGGCACCATGCGTCGCGTCAATCTCGACGGCAGCGGCATGGAGATCGATGCGCGCAAGGCATCCGCAACACGGTGGGCTTCGATTGGCACCCCGTGAGCAAGGAATGTACTTCACCGACAACAGCCGCGACCTGGATGTCGGAGGACCTCCCAACGACGAGCTCAACCGCATGACCAAGGTCGGCCAGCACTTCGGCTCGCCCTTTTGCTATCAGGGCGACCTGCCCGATCAGGAGTTCGGCTGGGGCCGCACGTGCAGCGAGTTCACGCCTCCGATCGCGCTGATGGGGCCGCACGCGGCCGCGCTCGGCATGAAGTTCTACACCGGCAACTCGTTTCCGCGGCGAAGTACAAGAACCAGATCCTGGTCGCGCGCCACGGCTCGTGGAACAAGAGCCAACAAGCTCGGCGGCGACGTCGTGCTCGTGAACATCAAGAAGGACGGCAGCGCGGGGCCGATCGGAGCCGTTCCTCACCGGCTTTCTCGAGAACAACGCCTATGTCGGGCGGCCGGTGGACGTGATGGTGATGAAGGACGGCTCGGTGCTGGTCTCCGACGACTGGAACGGCGCGGTCTGGCGGGTGAGCGCCGGCAACGAGCGCACGGCCTCGCGTTGATGCTCCGGTGTCGAGGGCGGGTCCCACGCCCTCGACGCTGCAATCGGCGTTGTGCAAGAGCGTTGGAGGAAACATGCGCAGCCTTGCGGTCGGGGCGATCCTCGCCGGTTTTGGCTGCGCAGTCCGTCTGCGCGCAGCCGCTCGATGCGCGGCTGCCGACCTGCTTTGCCTGTCACGGCGAGAACGGAACCTCGCAGCTGCCCGAATATCCCCTCGCTCGGCGCGCAGCCGGCGTTCTACACCACGGTGCAGTTGCTCATGTTCCGGGACAAGCTGCGCGTGACCGAGCCCATGAACGAGATGGCGAAGGGGCTCACCGATGCCGAACTGCAGAAGGCCGCGGACATCATCTCGAAGCTGCCGCCGCCGGTGCCGGTCTCCGACACGCCCGATGCCGCCCGCATGGAAAAGGCGCGCGCGCTGAGCCAGCAGCACCGCTGCAATTTCTGTCACCAGGCCAATTATGCCGGGCGGGAAAATGTCCCCGGCTGGCCGGCCAGCGCGAGGACTACCTGCTCAAGGCGTTGCGCGGCTACAAGGACAATTCGCGACGCGGCTTCACGACGCCAGATGTCGGAGGTCGTTTACGACTTGAAGGACGAGGATTTCGTCGAACTCGCCTATTTCCTCGCCCGGCAGAAGTGACGCTATTCGTCGCGCCCTGCGATCTCCGCCTGCCACGGCGCGACCCAGCGCTCGATCGCGCCCGATCAGGTAGTTGAGCCGTCGATCGCCATCACCGTGAGGAACGACGATCGGCACGAACATTGTGGCGGTGTCGAAGTTGTTGGCCGAGGTGATGATGATCGCGCCCAGCCCCGAGATCGAGGTGAAGAACTCGGCGATCACCATGGCGACTACGGCGCGCCGACCGCGAGCCGGATGCCGGCCATGATGTAGAGGCAGCGTCGCCGGCAGGATGATCCGGCGCAGGATCACCGGAGTCAGGCGCCACGAACGACTTGACCGACCTGCGATCAGCGTCTTCGGCACCGCGGTGACGCCGAGCCAGGTGTTGATGCAGATCGGGAACACCGACATCAGGAACACGACCGCGACCTTGACCGCGAAGCCGAGCCCGAGCCACAGCACCAGCAGCGGCACCAGCGCCACCAGCGGCATGGCGTAGCCGGCGGTGATGTAGATGCCGATCGCCGCCTCGACCGTGCGGAAGCGGCCGATGATCGAGACCCGACCGGAACGCCGATCACGATGGCGAGCCGCATAGCCGACGAAGAACGGCCGCAGGCTGTCGAGCAGCGCCGTCCAGCAGCTTCCCGATGCGCGCCAGCGCCAGCGACCGCCTGCGGCGATCGCGCTCGGATAGGAGCCGAACACCGGGTTGATGTCGCGGCCGAAGATCTCCCAGGCGCCGAGCGAGTACCACGAGGCGAGCCGATCGGTGATGACCCAGCTCGGCACCGGCGCCGGCGCGGCGGCGCGCTCGTCCGGCGTTCCGCGCCGGCACGCCGGCGCTGCCGGATCGGCGACATTCGACCATCGGTGACCGACGTCTCAGTGCAATGTGCCGATCGGCGCATGCAGCGCCTGCCAGACGCGGTAGCGGGTGTCGGCGAACTCGGTCGGTGCCGCGCACGGCGCCGAGATCGCGGCCGCGGCCGTCGAGCAGCACCGTCATGATCTCCTGCACCATGCCGTCGCTTCATCACCACGATGCGGTCGGCGATCAGCACCGCCTCGTCGAGATCGTGCGAGTGACGAACTGGGATGGTCTTGCGCGGTGCGCGCGTGCAGCTGCAACAGCTCCGCCGTGCATGGTCTCGCGCGTCTGCGCGTCGAGCGCGCCGAACGGCTCGTCCATCAGCAGCACCTTGGGATCGATTGCGAGCGCGCGCGCGATGCCGACGCGCTGCTTCATGTCCGCCGGAGAGCTGGTGCGGGCGGCGGCTGAGCAGATCCGAGAGCCCGACGAGCTCGAGGTAGCGCCGTCGCGGTGTCGCGCGCAGCTCGACCCCGCGCATGCCCTTCATCTCCGAGGCCGAACATCACGTTCTGCAGCGGCGGTCAGCCACGGCAGGCAGCTCGGCGAACTGGAACACCATGCCGCGATCGTGGCCGCAGCCCCTGCACCTCGCGACCGTCCACCGTGACCTTGCCACACCGCGACGCGGTTTCAGGCCCCATGGCGATGCGCAGCGCCGTGGTCTTGCCGCAGCCGGAGGGTCCGATGAGCGAGGACGATCTCGCCGTCCTGCACGGTGAAGTTGACGCGGCTGAGCGCCTGCACGGTCTGCAGCCGCGCCGTCGATGCGCAGCGTGAACCGTTTCGATATGTCGTGCAGGGTCACCTGCTGTCACCCATGCTATCGGAATAGCCTCTCCCACGGCAGCGCCATCGATGCGCCTTCCTCCCGTCAGCGCATGTCCGACTCGCAAGAATGTCTTCGCGCAGGAGCAGATGCCGGGTCGCGGTCATCAGGCCGCAATGACGACGAACGCGCATACCGCTCATCGTCGCCGCGTCAACCTCCTGGCATCATTTGCCGATGCGCGCCAGCGCTTCCCTTGCGGATATCGGGATAAATCGGCTTGTTGATGTCGCCGCCCTTGCGCAAGCTGGCCGAGCGCGATCATCTGATCCTGCGATCGAGACCAGGCTTTCGACCGGAATGGAGAAATCGGGATCGACCACGCCGGGCTTCAAGCCCTCCTCGTAGACGAAGGCCGGGCGCGGGTCGTCGGGCTTGGCGCCGGTCGCCTCGCGCGTCAGCGCGATGGTCTCGTCGCGATGGGTCACGGCGCTAGCGCAGCGCCTTGATCTGCGCGGTCATGAAGCGGATGAGGTCCTCGCGCGCGCTCGTTGAGCGTCTTGCCCGTCACCAGCGATGCAGAAGCGCAGGAACTGGGCAGCACCTGGCGCGCCTCGACCAGCACGCGCATGCTCTTGACCGACGGCAGCGGCAGGTACTCGTTGGACACCACCGCGCGCGTCGACCACGCCGCCCAGCAGCGCAGTGAAGCGATCGCGGTCGCCGCCGACGGCGGCGATCTTCACCTCGGCCGGGCGGCACCTTGGCCTGCACCAGCGCGGCGCGCGCCACCATGTCGGGCGGCGTGCCCGGCGAGGATGCCGGCGACGGACTTGCCGCGCAGATCCTCGATCCTGTCGATGCCGGGCCGCGCGAGCATGACATACGAGCGCCGCGTGCCAGTTGCAGCCGAGCAGTTTCACGTCGGCGCCGCGCGCAGGCGGCGACGGCGCCGTAGACACCTGTCGTAGCTGTCGACCTCGCCGGACAGGCAGCGCCTTCATTCCGGTCAGGTCGTCCTTGACGTCGAGGACCTCGACCTTGAGCCCCTCGCGCTCGGCAAAGCCGCGCTTTGGCCGCCATCGGAAGAAGCCGGCGTCGGCCTTGCGGGAGGATCATCGCCTGCCGCCACGGCTTGAGGCTCTTGCGCACTGCCCGGAAACACCAGCAGCGCCCGCGACAGCGACAGCACCGCCCAGCCGGACCAGACCAGCTCATTCGTTCGCTCCCTTGCTCGACCGGCGTGTTGTTTTGCCGGCTTATCCAGCGGAACTTGATCGGTCGATAAACATCGGCCGCCCCGGAATCCTCTGGCAAAATTCCCGCTCAAAGATCATGCGAGCGGCGCATCTGTTGCCGGCATTTTGACGCGATGGAACTTGGTGACGATGGCTCGATGCACTACGGTTGCCACGCATTCCGGTGTGCTCCCTCCCCCAACCAACCCCGGCTTGCCGGGAGTTGGTCAAATCAAGTTGCCGGAAGCGGGCAAGCCCGCAGCCGGCTGGGGAGGTTGGGGGTGGGGGCAGAGGTTGGCGGACGCATCTCGGTCGCAACAACTGACCCCCCCTCCCCAGCCCTCCCCCACAAGGGGGAGGAGCGAACCGCCGTTGCCGCTTGCGATGATCCAATCTCAACGAGGACATGTCTCCGAGAGCCCACGTAACGGGGATCGGCATATAAAATCCGCGCAATCGAGATAGAAAACTCCGCGTAACGGGGTCGGAATAAATGACATCTACGAGAACCAAGCCGCCCGCGTCGGACGCGCGCGGGCCGCAGATCGTCAGCAGCAACGGCACCGCATCGGTGCATCTCACGCTCGCGGTCTGCGACTACGAGCACGTGCGCGAGATCACGCAGGGCCTGGTGCGCGCGGACGGCATCGCGCTGACGCCGCTGATCTTTCCCTCGATCGAGGAGATCACCTTCCGCTTCACCAGGTCGCTCGAATGGGACGTCTCGGAGCTGTCGTTCGGCAAATACATCTCGCTGACCTCGCAGGGCAACGCCCCGATGGTCGCGATCCCGGTGTTTCCGTCGCGGGTGCATCGCCATTCCGCCATCTACGTGCGCAGCGACCGCGGGATCAAAACGCGCGAAGGACCTGCGAAGGCCGCGCGGTCGGCATTCCGGAATGGGCGCAGACCGCCGGCATCTATGTGCGCGGCTTTCTCGCCGAGGACTACGGCGTCGATCTCGCCAAGATCCAGTGGATGCAGGCCGGGGTCAACGAGCCCGGGCGGGCGGAGAAGGTGGAGCTGAAGCTGCCCGCCGGCATCCGCTATCGCGCCGCGGCCCGACACCAGCCTCTCCGCCATGCTCGCGAGCGGCGAGGTCGATGCGGTGATCTCCGCGCGCGCGCCGGAGGCATTCGCGCCCGGCGGCGCGGTGGTGCGGCTGTTCCCGAACTACCGCGCCGAGGAGGAGCGCTTCTTCAAGAAGACCGGCATTTTCCCGATCATGCATCTCATCACCATCCGCCGGGCGGCATTCGAGCAGCATCCCTGGATCGCCATGAACCTGTTCAAGATGTTCGACGAGGCCAAGCGCCGCTGCCTCAGCCGGCTGCGCGACTTCACCTGCGCGCGCATCCCGCTGCCGTGGGCTGCCGCCATCGCCGACGAGATCGCCGCGAGATTACGGGCCCGACCCCTATCCCTACGGCATCGAGGAGAGCCGGCCGACGCTCGAGGCGTTCTGCCGCTACGCCCACGACCAGGGCGTGACCCACCGGCGCATGACCATCGACGATCTGTTTCCGCGCAGGGTGCGCGCCATGGCGCAGGTGTGAGCGCCAGGGCGAACCAGCTCACAAACGCGGCCGTGCGCTCAACGAAGAGTCATGGGATACGATAAAACGGATTGGGCAGGAGGAACGTCATCTCCGCGTGACCACCGGCCAGGTCGGACGGCTGATCACCGACATTGGCAATGATCGTGTGCCCGTCCTTTTTCGATCCTCTCGCGCACGCGGCGTCTTGAAGTCGGCGGCGGATGCGTAACGAGGCGCCGTTCGCTTCCAGGTAAAGTCCCCGATAGCCGGCAAAACCCACCGCACGATGACTTTGATTGTTGCCGCCCGTTGCCGCTCATCCCGGCCGGAAATGAAGAAGACCGCAACGCCCAACGAACGCGCTTGCTTGAAACCGCAAGCGTTTGCCCGATTGCAGGGTTCCGCGCGCGCAGGTCCACGCAATCCATCCGCATGGACCATTGGGCAGAGACCTGCATGGGCCCTCGAACACGCAGCCGAAGTCATCCGCCATGATGACCTCCCAGTTCGACAGCACCGTGTCGTCGATATCCAGCACCAGGGCCGCCCGGCTGACTTGCGGCGACGCGCTCAGCCAGCCGGGCGCTGACCCGAGAAGCCACGGCGGCGAGGTCGCGCTCATAAGCTCCGATTTGTAGTAGGCGATGGCGGCAAATTTTGCGTCGCCGACATTGGGAGGTTCGCCCGGCGCGAGGGGCTCGGCTGACGCCACGCGCGAAACTCTGGAGGATCGATCAAGACAGCAATCGTGGCAGCCGCGAAGAAGAGACTCTGCGCAGATCGTGTGCAACGGTTGCTCATTGGAGCGACACCTCGTTCCAGAATCCTTCCGAGCGAACCAGGACCGCGGTGAGAATACCCCTCGCGGAGGTCATGCGCCTGGGAAGATGCCGGGGTTGACAGCCAGCCCTTTCTGACCAATACTTTCCTACATGGTGAACTATAGCGAGCGGCTCGACCGGACATTTGCGGCGCTCGTCGACCCGACTCGGCGGGCGATTCTCGCTCGGCTCGAACGCGAAGACGGCGCATCCATCAGCGCGCTGGCGCAGCCCTTCGCGATCAAGCTGCCGGCCGTGATGAAGCATCTCGACGTGCTTGACGATGCCGGCCTCATCACCCGGTCGAAAGTCGGGCGCACCGTGACGGTACGGCTCCGGCCCCGAGCCCATGAGGGAAGCCATGGATTGGCTGCGCCGCTACGAACGCTTCTGGTCGAACAGCCTCGATCGGCTCGCGGCCTATGCCGAAAGCAAGGAAGCCGAAGCGAGGAAGAACAGACGATGACCAGTCTAACGCTCGTGCGCCGGATCAAGGCGCGGCCATCGATTGTCTTCGATGCGCTCACCACAGCGGAAGGCATCGCCAGCTGGTGGGGCCCCGACGGCGGCCCCGTGCTTGTGGCGGAGACCGACCCGCAGGTTGGTGGCCGCTTCCGGGTACGCTTCCGCATGCTCGATGGAAGCGAGCATGAGAGCAGCGGCGAATATCTCGAAGTCGTGAAGCCCGAGCGGCTGAGCATGAGTTGGCGCTGGACGGGCGGCGTCGAAGATCCCGGCGAGTCGCTTGTCGAGATCAGGCTTCGCGCCGTTGCCGAGGGGACCGAACTCACATTCACACATTCGCGCCTGCACGACGAGGAGAGTCGCCGCAGCCACGAGGAAGGCTGGACCGGAGCGCTCGACAAGCTGGAACGCCATTTTCTTGCAGTCGAACGGAGCTCTCCGTGACCAAGCATCCGCCGCAGAGCCAAGCGTCGCTACAGCCATGTGGTCGGCTGGAGCGAAGCCTTCGACGAGCTTCAGCCTACGCCACGAAAATCGCAAAGGAGCACATCGCATGATCACGATCTCCGCTTTCAAATGGGTTCCAGAGTTTGCCCAGGGCCAAGTGCGCGATCTGCGCGCGCGCTGGGCGCTGGAGGAAGCTGGTCTGCCTTACAAGACGCGCCTCCTCGAACTGGGCGATCAGGACAAACCGGACTATCGCGCGCTGCAGCCCTTCGGGCAGGTGCCGATCCTCGAGGAAGACGGCCTCGTGCTCTTCGAATCCGGGGCCATCGTGCTGCATATCGGCGAACGGAGCGAGATGCTCCTGCCGAAGGACGCGAGCGGACGCGCACGCGCGACGCAATGGCTAATCGCGGCGCTCAATTCCATCGAGCCGTTCGTCATGAACGTCGCCCTGATCGATCTCTTTTACGCGAATGAGGAATGGGCGAAGCTGCGCCGCCCGGGGGCGGTGGAGTTTGTGCAGAAGCGCCTGTCCGCGCTCTCCAAGTCGCTCGGCGACAAACCCTACCTCGATGGTGACCGCTTCACCGCGGGTGATTTGATGATGACGACTGTGCTGCGAATCCTGAAGCACACCGACATCGTCACAAGCGACAAGCGCCTCGCCGCCTATGTCGAACGCTGCACCGCGCGGCCTGCCTTCAAGCGAGCGTTCGATGCGCAGATTGGTGATTTCAGGCAGGCTGCATAGCCCGAGATCGGGCCACCGTCGTGATCCAGCGGTCCCTGATTCCGAGTCAACGCTGCAAAGCGAAAGGCCAAGCAATGCGCAAGAACACGATTTGCCTGTGGTACGACAAGGACGCCGAGGCTGCTGCCCGCTTCTATGCCGCAACCTTTCCCGACAGCGCGGTCGGTGCCGTCCACCGTGCGCCCAGCGACTATCCCAGCCGGCAAGAAGGGCGACGTGCTGACGGTGGAATTCACGGTCGCTCGGCATACCCTGTCTCGGCCTCAACGGCGGTCCCGTGTTCAAGCATAACGAAGCCTTCTCGTTCCAGATCGCGACCGAAGATCAGGAAGAGACGGACCGCTACTGGAACGCAATCGTCGGCAATGGCGGGCAGGAGAGCGCAGTGCGGCTGGTGCAAAGACAAGTGGGGCATTTCCTGGCAGATCACGCCGCGCGTGCTGACCGACGCGCTGGCGGCCGGCGGCGATGAAGCAAAGCGCGCTTTCGATGCGATGATGGGAATGAAGAAAATCGACGTCGCCGCGATCGAGGCGGCGCGGCGCCTCGAAGGGCCGGACTCATGCCGGCCCCACCTGGCAGGTCCGCTTGGTGCCAGGAACGACAATCTGTTATCGTTCTTGGCGTCCCTCGTCTGTTCGCAGCAATTGCGTTTGCCTCTTCAAAGCGGCGAACCGCGCGTTCGGGATCGAACGGTCCTTCCAGCAGGGTTTCCGGGTCCCACTCGCTCCTGTGCGTGGGATCGAAGAAATCGCCGCCGTACACATGAATTGCGCCGGTCAGGCGGGGAATCGGATTGGTGACCGAGTGGATGATGTCGTGTCCGAGAGGCGCCGCATCCCGCTCGCACAGCGCCTTGGCGCCGGCAGCCTCGACCTCTCCCGGGCTGCCGGGCAGGCGGCGCCAGAAGATGTTGTCCTCGCGTCCCGTATAGATGCCGATGACCGCCCACATTGAATGGTTGTGGGGCATGATGGTCATCATCGGCGCCCAGACGACATTGAGGATGGTCAGGTCATGCGACTGATAGAGTTTGTGGAGGCCGGCGCGCTTCGGCTCGCCCAAGGCTCTCAGCACGGACGCCGGATCGGCGACTGCCCGCGCGACGACGTCGCGCACGTGCTTGTGCGATCTGTCGGCCGCGAGCGCAGCCCGGCAATCGGCGGTGAATTGCTCGAGATCGAACATCGTCGTCCCCAGTTCGATAACAAACCGGTCTGGCCAATTCCCCAGGCGAAGCTCGGTCAATTTCGCCCGCGAGATACTGCTTCGCCGCGACAAGGTCGGGCCGTCCACCATCGGCCTGGGCCGCAAGCGCGACGAGCTTCTCATAGTAGCTCCTGGCCTGCGCGCGATCTCCGGCCCGTTCGGCGGCCTTTGCGGCGCCCGCAAAGGAGCGATAGCGGTTCGGATTGTTGCGCAGCGACGTTTCGAATTCCTTCAGTGCCTGCGCAGGCTCATTCGCTTCGAGCAGCAACTCGCCGAACAATTCCCGGATCGGCGAGAGACGGTTTTCCATCGCGACATGCTTGCCGCTTCGATCTTCCAGGTCGGCGGCCTGACGCATCGCCGCAATGGCATCCCCTTTGCGGCCCTCGGCGAGCGCAAGCCAGGCCCGCGGCAGCCTGCTCCTGGATGGCAACTTGTCCGGTCCAATAGGCATCGTTCGCCTTGGCAGAGCCTGTCCTTGAGCACGCGAAGCTGATCGATGGCCTCCCTGGCCTTCGCCAGATCTCCGCTGCGGGCAGCACCGATCGCGCGGCCGAACCAGGCGATCGCCTCGGCTTGCGCGAACGGCGTTTTCGGGATCGCGAGCGCCGCGGCTTCCAGCAATGCGTA
>ERZ1370068.4652-contig-3712_pt1 | contig 63358 bp, 104 predicted proteins | sample MGYA00561227_ERZ1370068 | MGnify/ENA primary metagenome ERZ1370068 (study PRJEB38410, sample SAMEA6850437) | metagenome | study: Metagenomic assessment of the ecological functions of the soil: analysis of the soil microbiota associated with the...
GGTTACGCATTGCTAGCTTGAACGTCGAATGACGAAGGAATGACGAAGCCCCAATGACGAAAGTAACGGGCTGGGAGGCGAGCGCCATTTCGATTTTGTCATTCGGATTTCGTCATTTGTCTTCCCGTTGAATTTCTCGCCCTCGTTCCTTTTGCCAATGCAAAGCTGATTGCAACAAAATTGAACTAGTTTAACACCTATGCTTTCTAATTAGCCTATGAACACGAAACTAATTTAATCATTTGTCACATCATCATTGATCGCCACCGCAATCTTTGCCTTCGATCCGCCCTGCCTGTTAGAAGCGCTGCGTCGGATTTTTCTGTCACCGACGCGAAAGGCTGGGCAAGACGTACCCCTCGCAAGGCGCAAGGGTAAGATGTCGTGCTGAATGGTTTAATCCGAATGCCCGTTCGTGAAGAAGCATTACGGCGGCGGCAACATGCAAAAGTTGCAAGATAGAATACACTTGACTGGGCGTTGGTTCGGCCGACCACTCGATACCTCCAATGCGCCCGGCACCGAAGCGGCAACCTGGTTTTGACGGACGGAACGGCGGAGAAAGATCGCAACCTGCCTGGAAGACGCAGTGCAGACCGCGTTGCTGCTCGACCCCGACGCTGGCAAAGCCGGGCGCGCTTTTGGCGCCAAGAACACGCCTAACATGGTGATAATCAATCCGGAGGGAAAAATCGCCTACGAAGGAGCGATCGACAGCAAAGCGACGCCGAACGCAGCGGCAGATATCCCGAGCCTCGACTAAATGGCGTCGGCGCGGCGGTTGGATGAGTCGCTGGCAGGCAAACCCAGTCGTCCACTGCCACAGACCAAAGCCGCACGGGTGCTCGGTCAAATATAAATCACCATAGCGACGTTGTTGCTTGTAGCTGAGGCGGCGGTCAACGTGACCGCTTTTGTTTGCGGATCGATGCAGTTCAGCCTCCGCCCTCGGCGAGAGCCAGCACCAAGCGCACGATTGGCATCGGGGAAAACAGTCGAGTCAGGAACATTGCAAGCTTCATTGCAAATCCAGGAATCGAGCGGCCGGTCTGCTTCCAGCGCTGCCAGTGCCGCGCACGACCTGTTTGCTCGAAACAAAAGATTTTCGAACCTTCAGGCTGTGCGCCCGGACGGCTGGCGACTTCTTTGAAATTCCGTCTCGCACGGACCCGGGCACACAGCACATATGCTGACGCCCCGCCAGAGTTCGGCCCGCAGCGCTTCGGAGAAACTTGTCATACGCTTTGCTGGCGGCGTAAACCGCGTTGCCAGGGATCGGAAGAAAGCCAGCCGACGAGCTGACGTTTAGGATGCCGCCGCGCCGTTTTGCTATCATTTGCGTGGTAGCTAAACGGCGAGTGAGTGAAGTAAGCACATCACGTTTACCAGCAGCATCTGCTGGTTGCGAATGGACGTTCGTCGCAAAGGGACCGCTATCGCCTAGCCCGGCATTGTTGATTAAAAGATCGACATCTTGTCATGCGCGAGCGAATCAATCAGGAACCTCGATTTGCGCTTATCGGCGAGATCGACAACGCGAACGTGGACGTCCAGGTTTGGATTTTGATTCAACAATTCGTCGCGTAAATCGGCTAAACGTGCGACGAACAATTGTGCGCGCACGGTTCGTGCCGGTGTCGCGGGCAAATTCGCAACCGATGCCGGAAGAAGCGCCCGTGACAGCGCGTTACAGCCGTCGAGCTTCATTTTTTTGTCGCTGTAGTGGCGGGCGTGCCGCCAGCGGAGGTTCGCGACTTGCAGCCGACACGGCTGCCTCAGATTCCAATTCGCGTTTTGTGAGCAACCGCCAATGTCCTTGCGGCAAATCACCAAGCCGAAGAGTTCCAACGCGAACGCGGAGAAGATGTTTGACGCGGTAGCCAGCGGCTTCAAACATGCGGCGAATCTGCCGATTTATTCTCGCTTGCCATCTGGAATGAAGACGCGCGATTTTGGCGCGCTGACCGTCGAGAAAAAATTCTCGCAGCAATCGGCGCGAGTTTCGAACAAGCCCGGGATCCCAATGGCCGATCCAGCGTGACTTCATGCTCCTTGTCGATCTTGTAACGCGGATGGGTCAAGCCGCTGGGCGAGTTCGCCGTCGTTTGTGAGAAGGAGCAGACCTCCCCTCGGTTTGCGCGTCGAGACGTCCGATGCTGAAGAGCCGGGAGGTAGAATTTTTGTGGCAGCAGATCGAAAGACGGTGTCGCGCGCGTGCGCACGGTCTTTTTCGGGTCGAAAGCAGGCCCGGCGGGTTTGTGCAACATGATGGTAAGCGGCTGGAGCGACATGAACTAGTTTGCCGTCGCGACCTGCACGTGGTCGAGCGCGTGGCCAGGTTGTGCGCTGAAGTTTGTGCAGACTTTACCGTTGATGGTGACGCGACTCGCCGCGATCAACTCATCACAATGCCGGCGCGATCCGACGCCAGCGGCCGCGAGAAACGGTTAAGGCGCATGGCGCTTCGTTAAAGCGCTGACGCGTTGAACCGTTAAACTCGGACCGCTAACGGGCTTATACATCCGGCTTCGTTTTCGGCAGGCCGACGACTTTACTGCCTTGCTTCCACCGACCGCGCTTCTTCAAAGCTCGACGCGCTCGAAGCGTTTTAGCACATTGCGTCTGGCGGCTAAAGTGGTGCTTGCCCCTTTGAAACTGCGATGTTGCGACATGGATTAGGTAAAAGTTACAAGAGTTACAGCGGAGAAATGAGTCGCCACATTAGCCGGCTTCGGATTTTTCAATGCTTTAGGATCGCCCGTCGCTGGCCCGTCCCTCGCGTCCCCAATGCACCTTTATAGCTGATTACCAAGCACACACATACGTCCCCGACGTAATGACCTGGTGATAAACGTGAAAGCGACTGGTCAATAGTTGTTTCCAGTAATCCGCCCGGTCTTGCTCCACTATGAGATAAACCGCATTGGGCTGAGCCCATTTTTTTAAGACAGCGTCTTCATTCAGGAAAATATCTGTAGAAGGCTCGCGCGATTGGGACCGCTCTCTGGCGGTTTTGATTAACAAGAAAGAACTTCCGGATTCAGATAAAAAATTAGGGCTACTGCTCTCGTCGAGCGGCCCTTCAAAAATCAGTATCGCTGGCTGCCATCGGGGCGCGCATTCAGAAATCGGGGCTCAGCATCGGCGAGTGAGAAATAAGACGCGGTTCGTGCGACACCTTCTATCATGCTGAGCCCATTGGAACCATCGAGCAGCCAGGGCGATGGCAGCAAGTTTCGCGCGCCGTTTGAAAATAAAGTAAAGCGCGACCAGCGAGAAAGCAACGAGCGAGCTGCCGGTTATCGTCACTAATGGATCGTAGATGCCAGCCAGGCTGATATGGGCATCATCTGTAACGCCTTCCAGGCGGTCCAGCGCGCATCCATCGTCCCCAGTTTCCGTTTAAAGATCGGGCGGCGCCGGCATGGAAGAATGTCGCCACGACGCTGATCATACCGGCGAGACCCACGGCGATTGCGCCCGCGGCGCGCCAGCTCCTGTGGCATTCTGTCCCAGCTACGACTGCGCCCAGAGCGCAAACGCGCTCCACATACTCATCGAATAATAATCCTGCCGTTGCCCGAGAAAAGAGCAGCGGGACAAAAACGACGCCCATCCAGCAAAGCGGCACTGCCTCGGCGAAATTGATCTCAGGCAGCCGCATCACGCGGCGCCAGGCGAAGATCACTCCGGGAGCAGCGCGATCGACCACGGAAACCACCAGGCCAAATGCATGAACACAAATTGATAGGCAGGCACGCCCAGGCAATCGTGCGTTTCATCGGAAAGCCCGCGCAGATGACCCAACCATTCCGAGCTGAGTAAATGAGGAAAATAACCCGGAAAATGCAAGTTCCGCCCTAAATATGCCAGGGGGCAACGATTAAAAGAAAGATCGCCAGATATTCCCAGCGCAAAAGCGCGCGATATCGCAGTCGCGCTTCACGATAAAATATCGACAGCAAAAGAAAACTGCCGCCGGATAAACAAGGCCCGAGTAAACCTTTGGTGAGGCAAGCGAAGGCCGAGCAGATCCAAAAGCCAGCGAACCAAGCTTCCGCCGGTGACGCCGGCGCTGATAACCACACAACCCGCAGAAAATCGCGCCCGCGATGAACGCGCTGACGAGCGGTTCGGGCATGACAATGCGCGCGAGCAAAAAAGTGCCGCAGCAGCTGAGATAAATCAGACCGGCAATGAACCCTCGCCAGTAGTCCGTGAGCTTTTCTCCAATCAAGAAAATCAGGGCAACCGAAAGCGACCACCGCCAGCGCGACCGGGAGCTGCGCGCAGCTGCAACGTTTATGCCGAAGAGCTTAGAAACGAGAGCCAGCATGAGCCAGTAGAGTAGGCGGTTTTTGCAGGCGCGGGATACCGTCGTTCGTTGGCAGGAGCCATTGATGGCTCCTCGACCATCTCGCGGGCCGCTCCCTGCATATTGTCCCCTCGGTCTGCAGCGTACAGGTCGCCCGCGCCAATCGTCGCCACGCGTAACGGCGCCGCCGACGCAATTAGAATCGCCAAACAGCGCGTGACGCATAGGCGGCGGGCGGCAGCGCCGGCGGCTCGAGGAGAGTTTCTTCCAGAGCTGAGCCGCGGACGCCTGCGGTCATTGAACAGATTCCTCCCCAGAAATTCTGATCCGGCATTCGTCTGTGGCGTAATCGGTCGAGTGCTCTTCCGATGTTCTTGCCAATTTTCAGGCAAGCGCAGCAGTTTTCCCGTCGGCATCTCTCAGGATCAGCGCGAGCATCTGACGGCATTGGGCAATCAACGTTTTGTCATCTGGTCGCGGGATTCGGAAATGCGCACCAGAACCGCGCGCGTTCAACCTGATCAAGCCATCCCTCAATCACCAACCGATCACCGAGTTTGGCTGCGCGGCGATAATCAATTTCGGTGCGCACTTCACCACAGGATAGGTTTGCTTCTTTCGGTCATCTCTGTGAGGACGAGACCAGTTCCCTGACGAGGTGCGCGCGATCTCGATGAAACGCAGATAAGCGATATTAGAGACGACGCCTCCGCAATCGGTATCGAAAAACATCACCTGCACTTCTGTGCGGATTTGCAGTGGGGCCATGGTAGGCTTTCAAATTTCAAATTTGAGATTTCAAAGTTCGCACGTTGTTGCCTTGTAAGAGGTGCAAAAGGATGATTTGGTGACTTCGTAAGTCATGGTCGCGAGTGTGAGATTGCAAAATCTAAAATTTCAAATCTCAAACTTTGTTGGCCAGAATCGAGAGCACTGCATCGACCACTTCCTGAATGCTAACGGCTTTCATGCAGCGAAAATCAATTGGGCATTCGCGGAGAAAAACAGGGGCTGCATTCGACATGATGTCGCAGGATGATATGACCATTGCCGGGTGGCCCGGTCAGACGCGGCTCGGTGGAACCAAAAATAGCGACTACCGGCACGCTCAGCAATCCGGCGAGATGCATCGTGCCGGTATCGTTGGTAAGCAGTAAACGGCATTCCCGCAACTCATTGATAAGTTCATCCAGCGTCCGGCCGATCCGATTCACGCAATGATCGCCGATTGCAGCCGCGATCCGATCGCCTATCGCTACGTCGTTCTTCGTTCCGAACAAAATCCATTGCGCTGATGTTTGTCCGCTAATGTTTGCGGCCACCTCGGCGAATCGCTCCGGCAGCCATCGTTTGGCCGGACCGCATCTGCGCCGGGACAAAGGCCGATTCTTACTGGCTGATTGCCAATTGCCGATAGCTGATTGCTGGTTGCCGGTTGAGACGTTGGACGCTTCCGCTCCGCATTCGCGCGAGATACGAAGGAAGCGTAGCGAATGATGTTCCGGCGGCCCTGGTTTTCGCGTCTCGGGCACGGTTTGGTTCAGTAACCACCTCCTCCAATGCCCGCGATAACCAACCCTGCGCGGAATTCTGCTTAACCAGGACTCAAGAGCAACACGCAGCGAATTCGGGAAAAGGATCGCGGCATCAAAATAGGCAGTCGCCGGAGCAACCCAACAGCCGAAAGCAGCGAACCATTTGGCAAAGGAATAATCGCATCTACTCCGGGAACGAGCTTCCACATCGGTGCAGTCCTGGCAGGCGCGGCGATTGAGACTTGAGCGTCAGGACGCCCATTCTTGATCGCGCGGACTGCGGGGACACTCATCACCGCGTCCCCCAGCCAGTTGCTTGAACGAATAAGAATGCGAAACGGCTTCAGTTGTTGTGGTGAAATCTGGTCTGGCAGATAGATACCGCGCTTGTAATGGGAAAGGAGAAAATGCGGCTGTGGCGTCTTCCACCGATTATGCACCCAAAACCAATCTTCCGGTGCGCGCGGATTTGTTGCTCGATGACTTCATTTATCCCGAATGTAAGCGCCCCGACAGATGCCTTTGAGTATCAAAGCGCTCGGTAAACACCACGCGCCATCGCGCGAAGCCCTCTGTGTAAACTCCTGCAGCGACTAGCGCGGCCCGGTGCGCTTGGCCAGCAGAGCAGCGCAGCGGTGAAGTGGAAGCTAGTCTTCCAAAAACGGCGTCCAGACGCCGTGGTCGCCCGCGTGTTGGTCGCACAGAACACCAACGCCGCCGCCGGAACGAAGCAGGTCGATCACGGGTTGGAAACCGTCTTTGCGATCAAAGAGTTCCAATCCGGTCTGACTGCGGGTGCGCCGTACGTGCGCGTCGATAAATGGATTGCCGAGTCTTTGATAAACGCTGGCGCCCTGTACGTAGCCAACGAACTCGGCATTAGCTGGGCAAACAGTTCCCAAATTCCGAGATGACTCAACACCAGCATGACCGGAATACCGGTTGCGAAACCGACTTTCCATCGCCTCGATGTTTTCAACCCTCACCCGCCGCAGGATTTTCTCCGGCGACATTTGCATGAGTTTTGCGCTCGAAAGCAAGTTAGCGCCCAGGCGCCGAAAATGACGGCGCACAAGACGGCGCAATTCGCGCGGCGACTTTTCATTGGCAAATGCAATCGCAACGTTGCGTTCTGCCAGACGCCGATATTTCGCTGAAACGAGCCACGCGCAAGAGCCGAGGATTTGCCCAACAGCAAAGAGCAACCACTAATGGCAGCGCGGCGGCGATGACCGACCCCGCGCGATAAAGAAGATAAACGACAAAATCGAACATTGCGGGACCGCCGGTATCGCAGTGTGGCGCGGCAGGGTAGATTTGCCTGCGACTTGCTTCAACCAATATAATATGCGCTGTCTCGCCGTCCGTGGATATGGTCCGTCATCACCGTCAGCCAATCCCCACGCACTATTTGCTCCTCCACCGCAAGGTTAATTGAAACCCCCATAATGCCGAAAATCTTTCTCGCGAACGCGCCGATTTCTCGCTAGGCAAATAGAGCAACCAACTGAATTAAAATGAACAAGCGCGAAAAAGACCTCTGGCAAGGCATCGATCCTGCGGCACAAAAGGCTCTCAGCGCTCGTGATTATCGCACAGCATCTTTCGCGCAGGAGGTTTCGGAACGAGGGCGTGGACGCCAGCGAACTCTGTGGTCGCAGGCCACAAGCAGGGCAAAAACGTCGGCGGTCACCGCGAACTCGCCTACATCACCAGCACAAAAATACACTCTCGGGCCCTGCATGGCGGATTCGACGGGACTTTCCAATCCCGTCACGCTCATCGGGGCAACACCCGACTACAAACTCGCAATCGTATGCGACGGGACGGGCAAAATGGCCAACGTCAAATTCGCGAATATCGGCGTTCCGCTATATCCGGATGGCACGTTCTCTACCGTCAAAGACTGGCCGCGTCGCCAGCGAGGTTAAAGAACCTTGGATCCCAGGCGTGGAAATTTTCTCCCGAAGAGTTCACCCGCAGCGTCACCGCGGGTTCTTTGGCGAATTCGTGCGGCGCGACGAAGGGATTCTCGCGCGGGTTGGCCTGTGGCCGAAGCAATGGTCGGCTGCACGGATGTTTGCGCACACCGCGAAAGGTTTCCACGTGCACCCGCCCGAGCGTTCCGGAAAGCGCCGCCGCAGCGGATTGGTTGCGCCGCTTGTTCGTCGATGAACCGGAAAACTATTCGCTGCGACGCGTACGATGACGAGCAATGGGACGTGATGTTCTTTTTGCAGGGACGCGTTGAAATAATTTTGTGCGACATCAGAGCTGGGTTGCCGCGGCGCGTTATGCGCTTCTTTATCGACGGCGACAATCATCGCAGTCACAACAACGCTCGGCGTGGTGATTCCGCCGGGCGTGGCGCACGCCATTCGCGCTGAAGGCGCGGAAGATGTCGATCATGGTTTACGGAACAAGCACGACGTTTCCATCCCGAATTCGAGGGGCGCATAGCGAGCGAAGTCGAGAGCGCAGAGTTGCCGGAGGGGTGGCGAAATTTCTTTTCCCGTAACTCTCGACGGAGACAGACGATATGGCCTTCTCGGTGATCATTGTCCTCATATGTCTGTATTGGCTTCTTGTCAGCAGCCGGATCGGTGTGCCTTTCGAAATACTTATTCTCGCCAAAAGTAGAGCAGATCTTTTTCGGCCTGTTCCATATTGCAATCGCAGGATTCTATCTGGCATTTACCGCCTCACTTTGGGCATGAAGGAGCGTGGCAACTCGAAACCGGCGGCGTCATTGTCTTCGCTGTCTTCGGGCTGCTTGGCATTCGGCTGCCAGTTGTCCTCATAATCGGATACCTCTTGCATGGTGTGTTTGGGACGCGCTTCACGAGATTCATGCTCATGGCGGACGCGACCTGTTCGGTGACCAGCGGGCAACTGATCTCCCACTGGCATACGGCGCCTTCTGTGCGACTTCACGACTGGTGCATGGCGGCAATATTTCTACACCCGGCGCGCTCAATGGCGTGCTGCTTGGGTTAGGCGTTAGCCCACTCCAGGCGTTTCCGCGCTCACAAGAGCGCCGCTACACGCTAATGAAGCGAAGCTGATCCCTTTGTCTTGAAATGATGGATCGGCCGCAGCCGGTTTCGGCCGAGTTGGAGCGCGACTTGGAACGTATCCGGCAACTCAATCGCTGGTTCGGCAGCTATCGTCTTGTTTTGAGCTTTATGCGCCGTTGGATTAAGCCGCGGTGCTCCTACCCGCATCGTCGATCTTGCTGCCAGGTTCCGGCGATATTCCGCGATTGATTGCCGATTACGCTCGAAGGATTGGCGCGCAGGGTCGAGATCGATGCTGTTGATCGACAGCCCGCGACCCTGGAAATCGCCAGGAAGTTGAGCGCCGGCTACCCTGAAATTTCCTGTCACGAAACCAATATTCTCGAATGGCATTCCGTCGAAAGCGTATGACATCGTGCTTTTGCACGCTTGTCGCTTCATCATTTCAGCGACGAAGACGCCGTGAAGTTCGTTGCGACGATCTCGCGAACTGTCTCGGAGATTTGTTCTGGTGTCGGATTTGCGGCGCGGATTTTTCCTCCAGCCGGGCGTTTATCTTTGACCGCGCTCATTTTTCGCGAACCGATGACGCGCTTCGACGCGCGTCTTTCTGCCGCACAAGGGCATTTTCATTTTCCGAAATGCGCGATCTCGCGCGCAGCGTGCCGGCTGGACCAAATTTCGGGCAGAAAAAATTTCGATTCGCGCGGCAGGCGATTTGGCTCGAATGAGAATTACGCAATTGCCCATGCCACTCGTTTGCAGCCAGTTCTCGAAATGCCCTTGAAAGTTCGTCTGCGAAGAGGTAATGGACTGAACTACCAAATACGGAAGCATTTATGCCGCTACTGAAACCCGATCCCACGTTTTATCCGTCGCCACGGCTGGCAATGCAGGCTCCTCCGGAAAAGCATGCATTTGTCGCCGCGCTGAATCCGCCCGGCAGCAAACTCAACGACGCGCTGTTGGTTGTCGATGTTGATCCCGAGTCGCGCACGCTACAGCCAGCGCGTCGGGCGAGGTCAAGATGCCAGAGTTTGGCGACGAGCTGCATCATTTCGGTTGGAATGCGTGCAGCTCGGCGCTCTGCCCATATGCGCCACATCCGCACGTCGAGCGCCGCTACCTGGTTGTGCCCGGAATCCGCTCGTCACGCATTCACATCATCGACACGAAGCCCGAATCCGCGAAAGCCGAAGATCGTCAAAGTGATCGAGCCAGAAGAAGTTTTTGCGCGCAGCCAATTATTCGCGTCCGCATACGATTCACTGCGGGCCGGAAGGCATTTACGTCAGCGCGCTTGGAGCGCCCAATGGCGACGGCCCGGCGGCATTTTCATGCTCGATTGCGAGACGTTCGAGATTCTGGGTCAGTGGGAAATGGACCGCGGCCCACAATTCTTGCATTACGATTTCTGGTGGCATCTGGGATTCGACACGCTGCTCAGCAGCGAATGGGGCACGCCGAACATGATTGAAAACGGACGTGCAACCCGACCTGCTGCTCGGCGGCAAATACGGGCATCAGATGCACGTTTGGGATCTGCGCCGGCGCCGCCATTTGCAGGCGCTCGATTTGGGCAACGAACAGCAAATGGTTCTCGAGATGCGCCCCGCGCATGACCCGACGAAAGCTTACGGCTTTCGTTGGCGTCGTCGTTTCTGCTCAAGGATTTGTCCGCCTCGGTCTGGCTCTGGCATCGTGACAATGGCGGCGTGGGGTGTCAAGAAGGTGATCGAAATCCCAGCCGAACCGGCCGACCCGGAAAAGCTGCCGCCGATGCTCAAAGATTTTAAAGCCGTGCCGCCACTGGTGACGGACATCAATTTGTCGCTCGACGACAAATTCCTTTACGTTTCCTGCTGGGGAACGGGCGAGTTTTTGCAGTACGACGTGTCCGGATCCGTTCAATCCGAAGAAGACCGGCTCAGTGCGCATTGGCGGCATTGCCAATCGCACGCCGCACCCGAAGAAACCAGACCAGCCGCTGGCGTGGCGGACCGCAAATGGTGGAAGTAAGCCGCGACGGCAAACGGATCTATTTCACCAACTCACTTTACGCCGCGTGGGACGAGCAATTCTATCCCGACGGCGTGGCAGTTGGATGGTGAAACTTGATGCAGATCCGGACGGCGGCATCACGTTTGACGAAAACTTTTTCGTCGAAAGCAGCGATTACCGAGTTCATCAAGATCCGCCTCGAAGGCGGCGATTCCTCGAGCGACTCCTTTTGTTTTCCGTGAGCGGGCTCTGGCCGTGGCTGGCGGTCTTTGGGCTCGGTCTTTTTCACGGCATGAATCCCGCCATGGGATGGTTGTTTCGCTGTTGCGCTGGGGCTGCAGGAACAGAAGCGCGCAGCGGTGCTTCGATGCGCTGCCGCCGATCGCGCTGGGGCACGCGCTTATCCATTGGGATAATCATCGCTGCGGTTCTTGTGGCCCGAATTAGCCTGCCGCATCGCACTCTGAAAATTGCCGCCGCAGCGATCCTGTTTGCTTTTGGTTTGTATCGTCTTTTTCGGTCGCGGCATCCAACTTGGGTGGGCATGCGAGTCGGTTTCGGCGATTTGACGCTTTGGTCCTTTGTCATGGCGTCGGCGCATGGCGCGGGTTTGATGCTTATCCCGTTATTTCTGTAGATCGCCCCGCTGCGCCGGGAGCGCGCATCACACGACGATCATCGAACATGCACGCTGGCATTCCGCGAACTTCAGCGCGCCTTCTCTGCTCGACGAGTGCTCAGTCGTAGTCCACACATTGGGATATCTTCTAACGACCGGCGCTCGTCGCGATTGTGGTTTACGAAAAACTTGGGGTCGGCGATACTGCGCCACGCGTGGTTCAACGTCGATTTGGTCTGGATGCTTGCGCTGATGATCACCGGCGCATTTATCCTCTTCCTTTGAATTGACGTCGGACATCCGCATCGGTGATTGTGTGAGAACTGGCGACTGTGAAAATTCTTGACGACGATCGCAGAGGCGTGCAATCGTCGAGCTGCATGCAAAACGGCGCGTGCTCGTGCCGACGATGGGTGCCTCTGCACAAGGCGCACTGCGAGTTGATCCGCGTGGCACGTGAACACGCCGGAAGAGATGGCGAAGTGGCGGTGAGCATCTTTGTGAACCGCTCCAGTTTGGGCCGGGAAGCGATTACGAGCGGTACCCGCGCCCGGAAAAAGCCGATGAAGAATTTTGTCGAAACGCCGGTGTCGATCTCTTGTTCCGACCGAGCGCCGACGGAAATGTATGCCGACGATCGTTCGGTGTTCGTTGAAGAATCTTCGCTTTCGAAGACGCTCGAGGGCAAATCGCGGCCCGGACATTTTCGCGGGGTTTGCACGGTGGTGGCGAAGCTGTTCAATATTCTTGCGCCGGACGCGGCGGTGTTTGGCGAGAAAGATTTTCAGCAACTGGCGATCGTTCGCCGCATGGTGCGCGATCTCAATTTCAAGATCGACATCATTGCTGTGCCGACGATGCGCGAAGGACGACGGGCTGGCATGCAGTTCGCGCAATCAATATTTGAATGCGGAAGAGCGAAAGCAGGCAGCGGTTTTGTGACAAAGCGCTTGCTGCTGCGGCGAATGGCAGTCAAAAATCCGCCGGAGACGTCGTCGCTCGTGCGCGGAAGGTAATCGGCGAAGCGCCGCTGGCCCGGATCGATTATGTCGAGCTTGTCGATGCGATAACTTTGCAACCGGTTGAAATCGCTGGGCCGAGCTCGTTGCTCGTGTTGGCGGTGTTCTTCGGGAGAACTCGTTTGATCGACAACATCCTGCTCGCGATGAAGGAATACGATTTCGTTGTGATCGGCAGCGGCATCGCCGGTCTCAGCTTTGCACTGAAGGCGGCGAAGCACGGATCGGTAGCTGTCATCACGAAACGCAAAGGCGCCGACACAAACACCGCTTGGGCGCAGGGCGGAATCGCCTGCGTGACCAGCGATGAAGATTCATTTGAGCTGCACGTGCGCGATACGCTTGAGGCCGGCGCCGGATCTGTGCGACGAAGCGGTCGTCCGCACGATTGTGACCGAAGGTCCGGAGCGCATCCGGCGAGCTGGCCGAGCTCGGTCTGCAGTTCGATGAGCGCGAGGTCTCAGGCCACCGTGAGTTTGATCTCGGCAAAGAGGGCGGTCACTCGAAGCGCCGCGTCCTGCATGTGCGAGACGCAACCGGGAAGGAGATCGAGGAGACTTTGCTGCGCGAGCTGAGCCGGCAATCACATGTCGAGCTATTGGAAAATCACATGGCGGTGGACTTGATCACCGCAGCCAAGCTCGGTTTCGCCGCAGAAGATCGCTGCCTCGGCGTCTATGTTCTGGATGAAAAACCGGTGAAGTAGAAACGATCCGTTCGGACCGGATCGTGCTCGCGACCGGCGGTTGCGGCAAAGTTTATTTGTACACGACGAATCCGGACATCGCGACCGGAGACGGCGTGGCGATGGCATGGCGGGCGGGCGTGGCAGATCGCGAACATGGAGTTCATCCAGTTTCATCCGACCTGTCTTTTTCATCCCGAGGCGAAATCATTTCTGATTTCAGAAGCGGTGCGCGGCGAAGGCGGCATTTTGCGCAACAATCGCGGCGAAGATTTTATGAAACGCTACGATGCGCGCGGCTCACTCGCGCCGCGCGGACATCGTGGCGCGTGCGATCGACGCGGAGATCAAACGCTCAGGCGCGAAATGCGTGTTTTCTGGATATCACGCATAAGTCGCCGGAATTCATTCGGGAGCGTTTCCCGCACATTTACGAGACGTGCCTGCGATTCGGGATCGACATGTCGAAGCAGGCCGATTCCGGTCGTGCCGGCAGCGCATTATCAATGCGGCGGGATCAAAACCGACGTAAATGGCGCGACAAGTTTGCGCGGGCTGTATGCGATTGGCGAGGTCGCGTGCACCGGCTTGCACGGAGCAAACCGGCTTGCGAGCAACTCGCTGCTGGAAGGCTTGGTCGTGGCGCATCGCGCGGCAGCGGCCTGCGTGCGCGGACGCGATCGGCTTCGAAGACAAGAAATTCCGTTGCCGGAATGGAAATCGGGAAACGTGCAGGACGTCGATGAACTGGTCGTGATTTATCACAACTGGGACGAGATCAGACGCCTGATGTGGGATTACGTAGGGATTGTGCGCACCGACAAGCGGCTGCAGCGCGCGCAGCGCGCGGTTGCGCAATCTTCAGCGCGAAATCCGCGAGTTCTATTGGAATTTCAAAGTGTCGGTTGACCTGCTCGAGCTGCGTAATCTCGCGACGGTGGCAGCGCTTGATTGTCGATTCGGCGCTGAGCCGGAAAGAAAGCCGTGGCCTCCATTACACGCTCGATTATCCCGAGGCGGAAGATCGACAATTCAAACGCGATACGGTGCTCAGCCGCGGTTGAGCTGGATCGGACAGTGGCATCGCGTCGCAATTGGAGCACACACGCGGCGTTGCGCACTCGGAAAATTTGCCTTGCCTGAAGCGCGCGAAATCGGATAGAAGATGGCGGCGTTTGCAATGAAGGAGACTTCTTAGCGGTCTTGTCTGAGTCTGGCGGTCTTTGTCGTCAGACTTTTCAGGCGATGAGCAATCCACTTCGCCATATGCGACGCGCGGCAGATTTTGCCAAGTATGCGATGAAACTGCGGGAGCAGGCGTTGCTCAAAGTTGAACCGCAAGTTTTTGTCCCGACCAGTTCTCGCCCGGCGATCCAGCGTTTCCCGTGGAAAACGAACATCGTGACGACGGTCTTTTGGGTTGGAGAACAAGCCGGAGGCAACAATCCGGTGCCCAACTACAAGAGTTCCTGGGACGCGAATTGGACGAGCGAATTACGGCGGCTTCGATAATCCTGATCCGTCAGCGCGGCGCAATTATATCCCGGTGGCGTTTCATTCCACGACAAAATCCATTCTACTGTGCGCTGCCGTATAACGACGTCACGCATGGCCAGTTCAAGCCGGAAGCGCCGCTGGTGATTCCCGTGGTTCAAACAAGCCTATACGGGGCCGGGACAGTCGGTGTGCCAGGCATCGCTGGATCGCCATTCGCAAAGGCAATCGCACTTGTTATGCGCAATGGGAAGATTGCGGCCCATTTCGCACCGACCATTTTCAGTACGTCTTTAGAAATGAACGACCCAAGCCGAATCTGAACCATGGTGCCGGGCTGGATGTTTCCCCGGCGGTGCGTGATTACCTCGGACTGGCGCCGACCGACGTGACGGATTGGCAATTTATCGGAAGTGCGTGACGTGCCTCCGGGACCGTGGCGAAGCTACGGCGAAAATAATCACTTCGTCATCGCGCGCAGCAAGACTGAAAGCAGGTGGCGGACGGGTAGCGTTGGTGCCGCGGAAGAAGTAGGCGGATAAAGCGCCAAACGGAGTTCCCATTCCTTGTGCGTTCGTCAGTTCGGGCTTGTCATCTCGCCCGGCCTAAGGCGCTCGGCGGGAGATTACCGACGGGAGCAGCATGCGATGGAGAGTTGGCGCTCCGGCCTCGAGGACTTCGGATGAGAGAGCTGCGGCGTGGCCATGCGAATCAGTTCCGATACGGTGACGAATTTAAAGCCCTTGGCCTCGAAGCGCATCGAAAGTGGAAGGCATCGCTTCGATTGTCCCGGGTGAATGTCGTGAGATAGCACGATCGAACCGGGCTGAGTCTCCTTAAGAATTCGATTGCGAACCACAGCCGGGCCGGGCCGCTTCCAGTCATAGCGGATCGACATCCCAAAGAATGATCTGATATCCGAATTCATCGTGAATCCAGCGCTTTTCGCGGTCGTGATAGATCCGTATGGTGGCCGCATTAACGTAGGGCGCTTGCCGGTGGCGTTTTTGATTGCATCATCGGTTCGCTGCAATTGGCTGCGACACCCTGATCCGACATCTTGCCGAAGTTAGGATGCGACCAACTGTGGTTTCCAATTTCATGCCCTTCCCGGGCAGCCCGCGCAACGATCTCAGGATGTTCCGCGACATTTTCGCCGATCACGAAGAACGTTGCCTTGATGTGATGCGCCGCGAGTAGATCGAGCAGTTTTGGGGTAAGCGTTGCGCTCTGGGCCATCGTCAAAGTCATCGCGATATAAGGACCATCCGACATGAACGGAATTGAACGTGATATTCTGCTGCGCGTCGGAGCTTTCGCGCCGCTCTTTCCGGAGTTTGCGGCGCGATTTTCCGGACTCGGCTCCAAGCGTCCGCGTCGCGACGAGCACAGCAACGCAAAGGAAGTAAAACGGAGAAACGAACATGAGCACGAAAAGTGCGCTGGACGAATCGCGTGTATCTAGCCAGAGGTCGTCAGCTGCAACGCAAGGCGCGCGCCAGTGAAATCAAGCAACGACGCATTTCGCGTTTCCACAGGGCAAAAGCTGGAACGCGCTTCAACCTTTGCGCAATTTTTCCAGTTCCGCGATGAAGGCTTCAGCGCCCGGCAGATATCCGTCGTGACTGCCAAAGCTTTTGCCCATTGCCATTGAGCAACGATCAGGTGGGAAAGCCGTGCAACCTCATATTGGCTGTGCGAGTTCCAGGTTTTGCTTTTTCAATTCAGCAGCTTTCCCTGCTACCGAGAACCACCAGGCCGCGGGAAGTCGAGCTCCAAGAGCACCAAGTTTTCGCGCGCGTAATCTTTAAATTGCAGACTGCGAGAGAACGTCCTGGTCCAATCTGATGCACCAGCCGCACCAGTCCGAACCAGTGAAAATTAAGGAGCAATAGTTTGTGGCTGGACTTGGCCTCTTCTTGTGCTTTCTTGGTAATCGTTCGAGCCAGCCGGACTCGGCGCGCGCTGCCAATTGGCGCGTGGAACAAAAGCAGACTTGCAACAGCGATGAGAATGAGACGATGCGTTTTCACATCGCCACCTTCGATGCAGACTACAGCCCGCGCGCAAGCACGGTAAGCAACCGTCCGCTGCGGCAATCGATTCTGTTATCCGTGTCCGCAAATAGCCCGGCGGGACAACGCCGGGCTATCAACGGCATAATCGAAACCTAACGCAGATGCTTCGAGACGAGCTTGGTCATCTCGAACATGCTCACCTGGCTCTTGCCATTGAATACCGGCCTGAGTGAGTCGTCGGCGTTGATCATGGTTCGTTTCTTTTTATCCTGGCAACCGTGCCTCTTGATGTAGTTCCAGAGCTTTTTGGTAAGCTCGGAGCGTGGCAGCGGCTGCGACCCGACAATGGCAGCAAGCTTATCGTCAGGCTGGACCGGTCTCATGAAGGCGGGATTCGGTTTGCGCTTGGAAGTTTTCTTTTGGTTTTCGGCATGGAGGCTGATTAACGTTTCGCTCGGAAGAGAGCAACACTAAATTTTGAGTAAACTAAAAATTTTTATTGCCGGCCGTCCGGCGCACCGCCAAAGCCGCCATATCGTCCGGCGAGCGCTTCGCCGGCTTATCGATGGCGCTGTCTGCGCTAATATTCGCCTGAGCGAGCGCCTCGGCGCTGGGCGCGGAGTGATCCAGCATTTTCTCCAGGAGTTGCTGGAGTCAGACGCGACTGGCGTTCGCTCTTCCTTGTCCAGCCGAACAAACCGTCTGTGTAGAGGAGAAAAGCGTCGCCCGGCTCTAAGATCGATCAATCGTTTCGGTAAATTCTGGTGTTCGATCAAGCCCAACGGAGGCGCAATCGAAGCGATCGATCTCGTCTGCGCCGTTGTGACGCGCGATCAAAAGCGGAGGATGCCCTGCGCCCACAACACTTGCACTGTCCGGTTGACAGGATCGACTGCGACGCACATCGCGCGTCATAAAGGAGCGCGCGCCAAAAATACTGCGAAAATCATGGTTCACAGCTTCCATCACGCTGGCCGGTGTAGTCGTGTTCCACGCTGCCGTGGTGAAAGAGAAGTTTTGCCAGAGTCGTGAGCAGCGCCGCAGCGGCGCCGTGACCGGTGCCATCTGCGATCCAGAATAAAATCCGGCCATCCTTCATTCGCAGCCAGCCATAGATATCGCCGCCGACCTGGATGACCGGGCGATAACAGGTCGCAACCTCCCAACCTGGCAGCGCTAGCGGTTTCTGTGGAATCAACGATTGCTGCGTTAAACGCGCAGCTGCCAGATCGCGCTCAAGATTACGGCGCCATTTCTCCAGTTCATCATTCTGCCGCTCTAATTGTCGCCGCATGGAGCGGAGGCGAAGCTGAGTCTCGATTCGCGCCCGCAACACCGCGGCATTGACCGGGCTTTGTCACTGAAATCATCCGCGCCAGCCTGCAGACAAAGACACCTCGCTTTCTTCACTTCCATGGCCGGTCAACATAATGGCGGGAATCTGCGCGACTGCCGGATTGCTGATCCGAGCGAAGGCGTGTCAACACCTCCGCGCCGTTTAACCCTGGCATATCGAAATCAAGCAGCAGCAGCGAGGGCGGCTTGGCGTGAACGATCTCCAGAGCTTCGGAGCCGTTCTTGCACACGCGACACTTGTAACCAGCAGCCGTGAGCAATTGCGCCAGCAGCCCTGCGACTCATGGCATCATCGTCCACGACCAAAATCTCTGCACGGGAATTTGTCTGACATCTCTTCTTTGGATTCGGATGAAATGCGCCGCGGTCATTGTATTTGTGCCGCTCGTTTCTCAAGACATGCGTAGCGGGCTTGAAGAAAAAGTGATTTAATGCATTGGCAACGAGTCGGACTCCGGATACGATTGCGACAGTATTTCCATTTATGAAATTTTCATTGTCGCTTGCGCTTCCTCGCGGCCTTCTTGCTCGCCTCATGCGCTGAAGAGCCGCCACCGCCAACTGCTCCGCCATAGCGCCGGCGAATTATCCTCGCCAACCAGACCGAGGAATATCCGCCGCAACAACAGCCGTTCAATCCGAACGGGCCAGTTCAACCCACGAGTACGCCGCCAGTCGAGACCGACAGCAACGTTCACCTCCTCCCACAGCTGCGCCGACGAAGGTAAGCATTGCGAAGGGAGATTATCCGTATGGAATTCCTGTGCCTGGCAAACCGCACCTGGTGGAGAGCCCTTATTCGCCTGGCAAATACATCGATGTGGAAGGATTTCCTCCGGGAACCGAAGTGAAGGATCCTTGACACGGACAAGATCTTTCTCGTGCCGTAACTGGACGGTGCCTGCCCTGATAGTTTAGCGCAGTTGCTCCGATGCTGGATTCTGCCAGATACTGGATGCTGGATTAGCGCTCAGCTTATCATCGAGGATCTCAGCATCAGGTCATCCGGCTTCGCTTTTTCGATTTTCTATGGAGTTACGGGTAAAACGGGCGCCCTCGAATTGACCTCGAAATTACTGTGCCGGGCGATAAAAGCATTTCGCATCGCGCGGTCATCATCGCAGCTTTCTCGAATGGGGTGTGCACTCTGCAGGGATTTCTTCCCGAGTGAAGATTGCATGCACACCGTGAACGCAATGCGCGCATTGGGCATTAAGATCGAACAGCCTGAGCCGACCACGCTAATCGTTCACGGGAAAAAGCGGGTCCTTACTGCACCGCAAAAAGAAATTAATTGCGGCAATTCCGGCACGACCATGCGGCTTCTCGCCGGTCTGCTGGCAGGACAAACATTTGAAAGCCGCCTGGTCGGGGATGCGGGACTGTCGCGACGTCCGATGGATCGCGTGATCGCGCCGCTCTGTGAGATGGGCGCGAGCATCGTTGCCGAAGGGCCGGACGATACCGCCGCCGCTGCGCGTCCGCGGCGGTTCGCTTGCGCGGGATTCATTACCGTCCGTCGGTGGCAAGCGCACAGGTCAAAGGTGCGTTGCTGCTGGCAGGTCTTTTTGCCAGAGGCAAGACCACTGTGGAAGAACCGTTGCCGACACGCGAAACCACATGGAAAAGATGTTCAATTATTTCCTGGTGCGGACTGCAGCTGAAGAATGCTGGCAGCGTCACTGTATTCGGCGACCAGGTGCCGGAGTCGCGCGACTTTGCCATTCCCAGGCGACATTTCTTCCGCAGCGTTTTGGCTGGTTGCTGCCGCGGCGCAACGGAGAGGACATCTGCTTGTCCGCGACGTTGGTTTGAATGACACGCGAACCGCGTTGCTTGGCGTTCTTGCTCCGCATGGGTGCGCAGGTGCGCGAGGCTGTTGAAGATGTCGATCAGCTTGAACCGCGCGGGAATTGTCGAAGTCACTGGTTTTCCGCTTAAAGGAACCGTCATCCAGGGCAAGGAGGTGCCACCGACTTATTGACGAACTGCCGATTTTGTCCGTTGCAGGCGCCTTGGCAAACGGCAGGACAATTATTCGGCAGGCAGGGGAATTACGCGTTAAAGAAACTGATCGCATTGCGCAATCGCGCACAATTTGCGCACCATGGGCGCCCAGGTGGCCGAGCTGAATGATGGCCTCGAAATTCATGGGCCGGCGCCCGCTGCACGGTGCGCAGCGTGGCGAGCTTCGGCGATCATCGCATCGCGATGGCGTTTGCCATAGCGGGTCTCTTCGCCGATGGCGAAACCATTGTTCAGGACGCCGAATGCATTCGCGAGTCTTATCCAGGATTTGAAACGAGTGCTCGAAGAGTTCACGAATCCGAAACGGATGCAGGTCAGCACGCCGGTGATCGGTTCGCTCACTCCCACTGCGCCAGAGGCAACCTGACGTGGTAGCAGCCGCGCAGTGGCGCGCTGCATGGACACTGCGCGAGCACATCGTGACCCATGCGATTTCATGCACTCTTCTCAGCGAGATTTTCATCGAGTAGTCGCGATTGATGGCCCAGCTGCCTCTGGCAAAAGCAGTGTCGCGCGAGCGCTTGCCCGACGGCTCGGCTTTGTCTACGTCAACTCGGGCGCGATTTATCGAGCGATCACCTGTGCACCTTCTGCAAAAACGGCATCAATGCAGAAGAGATCGACCGCATCGCCGAAGCTCTCGAGTCAGCAGCCATTACCGAGCCGCATTCAAGACAGCGAGTCGCACATCCTGTTATCGATAATGTCGATCCCGCGGACCATTTGCGCGATGATCGTGTGAACGAAAGTGTTGCACAGCGTTAGCAGGTTTCCGTTGGTCCGCGAAATTGTCGCGCAGAAACTGCATGAGCACGCGCGCAGCGAAGACTTGGTCGTGGAAGGGCGAGACATTGGCTCGGTCGTTTTCCCAGAGACCGCCTTACAAATTTTATGTCGATGCTTCTCCCGGAGGTGCGTCTCCGGCGTCGTGCCGCACAGGGCGAACGCGACGAAATCAGCGCTGCGCGATCACGCCGATTTTTCACGGCTCTGTTTCACCGCTCGTCATTGCCGAAGACGCACACGTTATCGACACGTCGCATCTTAACCGATCGAGAAAGTCGTCCACGAAATTCGTCACCCGACTTCAAGCAAACGGGTCTGCAGGATTCAGACGATCTAGATGATCTGAGATCCAGATTGCAAAATCGATCGTCCAGTCACTGAAATTGCTCAGTCGTTAAATGAATTTCTATTACTGGCTTGGCTATCACTTTTCTCGTCTAGCCGGGCGATTGTTTTTTCGGTTTCGCGTAATTCATCGGGAGCGCATGATTCAGAGCGGGCCGGCGATTCTGGCAATGAATCACCAGAGTTATCTCGATCCGCCGCTTGCAGGGACTACTGAGCGATCGGGCGATATACTTTCTGGCCAGGCGAACGCTGCTAGACGCGCCGACTGCTCGGCTGGCTTTTGCCAAAGCTGAATGTGATCCCAGTTAATCAAGAAGGCGTGGATCGCAGCGCCATTAAGGCTTTGATTCGCGTTCTGAACGCGGGCAACGGTGCTGCTGATTTTCCTGAAGGCTCGCGCACGCTCGACGGTAAGCTTGCAGCCGGCCGAGCCCGGATTGGGCTTGGTGATTGCAAAAACACTCGCGCCAGTCGTCCCGATGCGAATCTTTGGCGCGCACGAAGCCCTGCCGCGCGGCGGTGGCGGTTTGCACTTTGTCCCAATTACGATCGTCATCGGAGAACCGATCTCATTTACCGCAGCCGACCTTGGCCTGCCGGGAAAAATCTCTACCAGCAACTAAGCCAGCGCGTTATGGATGCAATTGCGCGCTGCGCCTGCACTGACGACGTGCCTTGCGCTTGTAAGATGGACTTCGATACTAAGGCGTGAATTCACGCCAGCCATCCCTTGAGAAACCGAGACCATCCCGGTCTCAAAGAGCGCTGTTGTAATGATGCTCATCGTCATTGGCGCACTGGCCTTATTGGCCGTCTTGCGCGAATGATCCAGCGTTTCCGGCATGGCCAGGTGGAGACTGTCGTGGTCAGACCGGCTAACTACAACCAGCGCCGCAGGCGCGCTTAAGTTTCGTTTGACTAGAGCGTTGGCCTTTCGTTTGCTTCGTCCGAATTACGGAAGACCAAAATACAGTTTACTCTTTGTATGAAAAAGCTTTTGTCCTTTCGATGCTCATCGCGTTTGCGATGATTTGCGCCTGCCGAAAACAAGATTCTGGCCGCTGAACAGCCAACTTGCTCAACCGAAAGCGGAACTGGACGCACGCGAGAAAGTATTAGACGAAGAGAGAAAAGCATTGGCGGAAAGAGCCATCGAGCGCCCGCCATGATTCCCCTGATCTTCAGTCGCAGGCAGGATTCGCGACCCCGCGCAGGTGAAAGCAGAAAGAGAGAGGAGATTACAAGAGCTCCCCCGAGACTTGCAGGGTCTGATCGCCGACCCTCGCAGGGGCGAGATGAAAACGACACCAGAATGCAAGAACGACTCGCTCAACGACAGCGTACGGATGGAAGAATTCGAAAGAGCGAGGATGGCTCACGCGGTAAAACCTCACTTGAGCGGAGGCGACGTCCACCAACTCCATCTCCTGACGATAGAGGCTACTTCGCCGTCTCCGTCGCCTACGCCTGAGTAAATTCGAACCTTTGCTTACGCGTCTGAGCCAAAACTGGCCGCCAATTTTGCGTGTTGCGCTGGCAAGCCTCGCGAGCGTATTGGAGCGTGTCGATGGAATCGACGTTCTTGTCGCGCCGGATTGCCTTGATTCTCGGGAAACGCAGTGCCAGTCCACTGGCGTGACGCGTGCTGGGCTGGATTGAATTGAAGGCGACTTCCAGCACGACATCCGGTTTCACTTTACGATAACGGCCGTGATCGGCGATCGTGTTCTGCTTGAAGTGCTCGGTTAACTCAGCAATCTCTGCATCGGTCAATCCGCTGTAGGCTTTGCCAATCGGCAAGAGGTCGCCAGTCGCTTCATCGCGCACGGCGAAGGTGTAATCGCTCAAGACACTGATTGCGCTTGCCATGGCCGAAGCTCCGCCGCGACCACCACCACATCCAGCGTCGCCAGCTCCTTCTTCAGTTTGAACCAAAACATCCCGCGGCGTGCCGGGTAAATAAAAGCTCTCCGGGTCTTTGATCATCAGACCTTCGTTCAATCGCCGGCGAGCCTGTTGAAACGTTTGTTCGATCTCCGCGGCAGAATGGGCCGGAGATCACTCTCGCAATTTGAAATTGCGACGGTAATCGCAAGCTTCCGGAGATGTCTTCGCCGCTCGCGCAACGGAGTTCTTAGCAACGACTGCCCATTCAGCCAGAGAAGATCGAACACGACAAACGCGACCGGCACGTCTGCTACTGCGCGCGCGAACAGATCCTCACCGTCGCTCTGTGCGGCCGAGCCGCCTTTGCAGATCGAAGAACGTGAGCCTCCGACCTTCCTGGAAAGCGATGATTTCACCGTCGATAATCAGCTCTTCCTGGAAGTTCCTGGCTTGATCGGCCAATTCTGGAAATTGACCGGTGATGCGCCGCAAATCGCGCGAGAAAATTTCAACGCGTTGCTGCGGTGCGATGAAGCTGCGCGCGGATACCGTCGAATTTGTCCTCCAAATAAACCGCTAGCCAGCGCGTTGATGACGCCGGGCTGCCGATCGGCGTCTGCGCACAACAAACCGTTGCCACACGGCTTCGGCAGCTCGGCTGAGGAGTCGCAAGCATGGACTTGACCGGACGAAAGATCGACAGCTCCGCCCGCTGCAGTTCCTTCCGCGCGAGCGAGGGCTGCGCGTCTGACCGATGTCGCCTAACAACATGTTGGCCCCTCTTACCTGGTCGAGCGCAACGTCAAACGCCTTTGCGATCGCTTCCTCGACCAAACCCTCGCGCAATCCGATGCGCAGATCGCCGGTCAAGATTTTGACGACGTACTGACCTTCGCGTCGCTGACAAGCATGGAGAATCGGTTTTGCAGCAGCTTCGCCTTGGCGCTGGGGCCGCGCGCAAGGTGGAGATTTTCGGAACAATTCGCGCGATTCACGGAGGCTGGAACGGCTGCGGCGCTGTTCGCCCATCGAGAATTTCGAACGCACTTTTGCCGGCATCTCCATGCGCGCCGGCGATGCGATGAAGTTCCGCGTCGTCGATGCTGGTGGCGGCTTGCAACGCGCGGAAGATGACAGCCCACCCAACCTGCAGTGTGCGCAAATCACTTTGGGCAAACGCTCTTCCGGTAAAGTAGAGGGTCGCGATCGGAAGTTGCTCGCTCGTCAGGCCGCGAAGGTAATCGGCAAGCAGCCGAATTTTCTCCAGCTTTGCGGGAGTCGCAGCGATGGCTTCACCAATATTCGCAAACGCGAGAAATTCGATGGGGTATCGGACGCGTCTTTCGGAAACGGTGCCTTCAGTTGATCTCGGCAGTATGCGGCACGCGCGCACTCGCAGGGACAGGCCGCGTAGCTAGCCGCAGTAGGCAGGTGCAGTTCCATTTGGTTTTCTTCGCTCAATGCCCAGGCTTCTACGCCACGCGCCCGTGAAATCGCGGGCAAACGCAGCCGCGAAACCATGGAGCGTAAGCACTCGCCTGGGCTGTACGAGCTCAACGTAGCGGATCAAATCGTCATAATCCGCGTGATCGGAGAGAGGAAATGCTGCGTCGACTTGGTAGCGATAAACCGCGTTTGGGTCGACCGCCCAGCCACTGATCATCGCCACGCGTTTGTGCGGAATTTTTTCCAGCATCTGCGACCGATTCGCGCTCGGTGGACAGATGAGGACTCTTCCCGCAACATCGTTCGGGTTGTAACGCACGTATTTGCAAAACGATTGACCGAACTGCTCGTAGATGCGCGTCATTCGATAAACCGAGCCATGCAGCATGGGAGTCAGGCCGGCTCCATCAAGCGAACACAGTATCTCCTGGGCTTTGCCTAACGAGTAACCCAAAAGCACCGGCCACGTTGCCGCCGTTCAATCGTTTCGCGGCAAAATGAGATCATTTGATCAATGACTTGTTCCGTTGGCGGAAATCGATAGCGCGGCAGCCCAAATGTAGTTTCCATGATGAGCGTTTCGGCGTGGCGCCACTGCGCTTGTTCAGCGGATTTTCCCGGACGCAGTTTGAAATCCCCAGTGTACAGCAGCGTTTCGTCACCGATGGAAAGAAAACATTGCGCCGAACCAAAGATGTGTCCGGCTGGCAGTAACGTAACATCGATGCCATGCACGGTTCGTTCACCACCGAATGGCAGAACGTGTTCGGTGCGATGACCCGGCAGCCGACTTTGAAGCAAACGTGCTGTCGGCTCGGAAATGATAATCTCCTGGTGAGGCGCAATGTGGTCGCTGTGCGCGTGCGAAATGAAAGCGAAGCGCTTTGCGTCCCAGGGATCCAGCCACAGGTCCTGTTTCGGCAGGTAAACGCCGCGTTCGTAACGAACTTCAATCATAAAAGCGAATTTAGTTTCAAATTTTCGCTAGTTCCATAAGGCCGATGAGATATGTGGTTGCGCATTGACACCCAATTCAAAACCCGCCTTTATTACGTAAATGAGGTTTGCCGTCGCACTTTGGGTTTTGGCTCTTTTTGCCTCTCATCGCTTCCGGGAAGCCCGCGCCCGTAGAACCGAGAATCGTGGAAAAAGTGACGCCGCTCCCGGTGGCGTTAGACAAGGATTTCGAGTTTCGAAAGACGAAGCTTTTCATCATAAGTCAGAAAGCAAACACAAGTCAGCACGCTCGACAGTCAACGAGCTCAATTAATAAGAAGTCGCACTTCGCCGAGCCAGAAGACGGCGACGCTTCAGGACGCCCCGATTACATTTGAGCGGCAATACCGGATGTTCGGCGCTGTGACAGGCACTCGATCAACGACAGCGGTTCGGTAATTACTTCGATTTCTTTTGGCGGGCCAAACGGACCCTCGGATATCACGGTGCGTTTGGAGTATCGTCAGGAAAAATTGCACGAGCACGTCCAGGCACAGGAGATTTCATACCAAAACGTGCATGGGACTCATAAGACGGAATTCAAGGTTATTGGAGACGATTACTGGGACGACGGCGAGGTTATTGCCTGGCGCTGCCTCTTGATCTCAAACGGCCGGATCGTGGCGGAAAATCGTTCGTTCATGTGGGAATAGTATTGGACAGCGGTGGCCGGCCGCTTTCTTGCTCATTAGGCGTCCAACGGCGATGCTTCATTAATGCGGCCCTTCGCGCCCTGCGTTTCGAATCAATTCCTGGAACTTCTGGCGTCCCGTGAGGTTTGACAGCATGCCTTTTGGACTAGTATCCTTTAAGGAGCTAACTGTGGATTCATCTATTCAAGTAGGGGTAAGAGGCCCGACCATATGGGTGAAAGTCGAGGGGAAGGGTAGTTTCTCAATAGCGGCAACCTCAAGGAGTTCGCGCGCGAGATGTTGGACCGCGGCTATCGCGAATTTGTCGTGGATTTAGCAGATTGCGCCATGATGGATTCAACATTCATGGGAACGATGGCCAGCGTGGCCTTGCGGTTGAAAGAACTCGGTCGCGGCCACCTTCACATCGTTCACTGCGGGAATCGCAGCCAGGAGCTTCTCTCTGGATTGGGCCTCGATCAAATATTTGATATTCATAGCTAACGGAGCGCGCGCGCCGGAATGCGGAGCGCTCGAGCAAACTCCGGAAGACAAGTCGCGAGAGGCCCAAAAACAGGAGCAGGCAGAAACGATGCTGGAAGCCCACGAGGCACTTTGCGAGGTGGCACCGGAAAATCGCTTTCGATTTAAGGACGTTCTCGATTTCTTAAGACAAGACCTTCATCGCGAGACGCCTTCGAAGTAAGCTGGCCCTTGCACGATGTGGCCGACTGTTCTCCTCGGACTGCTTGTCGCGTCCATTGCCGGATGGATTGCCACGAGCTATCTCCAGAGACAGCGGATTCGCAAGCTAGAGCGGTCGCATGAGGAAATCCAAGTCGAGGAGACGCTCGTTTTCGATTTCCTGCACGGCCTTGGCGAAGCCTTTCGAGAGACGATTCGACCTCAGGAACTTCATCGGCTCATCGTCGAAGGGGCTACGCGCATTCTCGACGCGCATGGCGGCGCGCTTTATGTAACGGATCGCACTGGCGCGAAAGCTCACGCCGGCTTTCATCTCCAAAGGCTGCCCGCCGTTAGTCGATATTCCGACGAACATTTTGCAACAAGCGGCCGCCTCTCCCACGCGCTGTTGAGAGGTTTCTCCGGCTGCATACAGTCACCCCGGACGAAGGCCTGATCGGACGCGTCTGGCAAACAGGCCAATCTGTTTGCTTAAACGAATTCTCCGAGGCGCCGGAGTTGGCGAAGTTACGCGGCAGCGCATTTGGCAGTGGATCCATCATGGCGGCAGCGCTTCGGCTATGGAGATCAAGATCTGGGTGTCCTGGCGCTCGCCAATGGCCCGATGGGTGCAGCCGTTTTCGCAGGGCGATTTCGTCGTCTTTAAATCGATCGCTGAGCAATCTGCCTTTGCGCTCTACAACGCCATCATTTATTCGATGGCGAACGAAAAGAAGCGGCTGGATCACGATCTTGAGATTGCACGGGACATTCAGCGAATTTTGCTCCCGTCGGAAGCGCCGGCCATTGATGGATTTCAGATCAGCGGCATCAACGTGCCTGCCCGCCAGGTGAGCGGCGATTATTTCGACTACATCGAAGTGGATGACGAACGGCTGGGCGTGGCGATCGCAGACGTTTCAGGCAAAGGTGTCCCGGCATCGCTTATCATGGCGATTTGCCGCAGTGTGTTGCGCGCTGAGGCGGCGCGGAACCCTTCTCCGGCAGATGTCTTGCGAAAGGTGAATCGTCAGCTTTACCCCGATATCAAGGAAGACATGTTCATCAGCATGGCCTATCTGATTCTCGATCACCAGCGGAACGGCATTACCCTCGCTCGCGCCGGACACGACGCGCCGCTACTGTATCAGCGGCGGTCGGAGATTGTTGCGCCAGTAAAATCGCCGGGCATGGTCGTCGGAATTGACAGCGGGAGCGTGTTTGATAGGCTTACGGTTGACTTCGCCGTCTCCCTCGAGCGCGATGATTGCCTCGTCCTCTACACCGACGGTGTGACCGGAAGCGCTCAATACCGAAGGAGACGAATTCGGCATCGATCGCCTGATGCAGTCGGTTCGCTCCAGCGCGAAAGATGGCGCCCAAGCGATTGTAAAGAAAATCATCCAAGACGTGCGCGACTTTAGCGGCCCGGCACCTCAAAATGATGACATGACGTTGATTGCGATTCGCAAAACATGAAAAAATTCCTGTTGCTGAACAAAACAAAGAAATGACGGAATCACGCCCGGCAAAACATACGCCTTCATCCGGAGCGCCTGCAGGTGGGCGCGAGGAATCTGAGACGGAAGATCCAATGGCCGGCTTACAAGCCGATCTAGACCGGTTCCGCGATCTCGCGCTGCGCAGCCAGGCGGACTTCGAGAATTACAAAAGCGCTGCGCGCGAAAAGGAAGAAGCAATCAGCTACGCCAACAACTCGTTACTCCAGCGGTTGGTCGCAATTATCGATAATTTTGAGCTTGGTCTCGCAGCCGCGAAAGAGCAGGGGCAACAATCCCCGATTTATTCCGGAATGGTTCTCGTCCAGAAACAACTGAACGATTTGCTCGCCGAAAATGGGCTGCAACCGATCGAAGCCGAAGGCAAAACCATTCGATCCAAACCTGCACGAAGCAATCGCACACGAGCCGAGCGACGAAGTTCCCGAAGGGACCGTGCTGCGCCAGGTCCGTCGTGGTTATCGAATTAAAGACCGATTGCTTCGGCCTGCGAAAGTTGTGGTTTCCAGCGGGCCGGCAAAAAAGTGAGCCTGCTTGCTTGCTGCGCCTCTCAATCGCATAGGTCACGCACGACTTGTCGGCCACATGGCAACTGAGAAACGCGATTACTATGAAGTGCTGGGCGTTGGGCGAAGCGCCACCGATGAGGAGGTGTCAAACGCGCCTATCGCAAACTCGCGGTCAAGTTTCACCCTGACAAAAATCCGGACGACCCGCACGCAGAAGAAAAGTTCAAGGAGTTAGGCGAAGCGTATGATGTCCTCATGGATCCGGACAAACGCGCGGCCTACGATCGGTTCGGTCACGCAGCGTTCGCTTCCGGGTGGCGCCGGATTTGGACGCGGTGCTTTCCATGATCCGTTCGAGATTTTCCGCGAAGTTTTCGGCGGCGGCGGATTCGGCGGCGGAATCTTCGAGACGTTCTTCGGCGGAGCCGGTGGCGCACGGACAGAAGATCGACGCCGCGGTTCAGATCTGCGCTATGACATGGAAATCAAACTGGAGGAAGCGGCTTTTGGAGTCGAAAAGCAGATTGAGATCTCGAAGCTGGACACATGCGATAAATGCCAGGGCAGCGGCGCTGGAACCAGGCTCGCGCAGGATCAGCTGTTCCACCTGCGGTGGCCGTGGTCAGGTCGTCAGTTCGCGTGGTTTTTTCACATTTCGCAGACATGTCCCCGCTGTCACGGAGCCGGTGAGATGATTGAAAAGCCGTGCCAGAAATGCCGCGGCGAGGGACGCGTGGAAAAATTGAGCCGAATCAAGTTGCAAATTCCCGCTGGAATCAGTGAAGGCACCCGACTGCGATCGTTAGGCAATGGCGAGGCCGGCATCGGTGGCGGTCCGCCAGGCGATCTTTACGTGGTCATTCACGTCAAGGAACACAAGATATTTCAGCGTGAAAGTGATGATTTGTATTGCGAGGTGCCAATCCCATTTTCCGTTGCGGCCTTAGGCGGCGAGATTGATGTGCCGACGCTTGGAAGGCAAAGCGCATCTCAAAGTGCCAGCGGGCACGCAAAGTGGACAAGTGTTCAAACTGCGCGGCAAAGGAATCGTGAACGTCAACGGCCGCGGGCATGGTGATTTGTTCGCGCGTCTCATTGTCGAGTGCACCGTCGCACTTGAACGCGGAGCAGCGTCGCAAGCTCGAGGAATTTGCAGCGGTTTGCGGCGACGAAAACACTCCAATGCGCAAAAGTTTCTTCGAACGCGCGAAGGAATTCTTCAAGTAAGCGGCGGAGATTCCGTGGTTCGCAAAAGCGTCAAATTAATCGAATGCCCACGTGATGCCTGGCAGGGTCTCAACCGGCAAATCCCGACAGAACTCAAGGCGCGTTACCTGCGCGCACTGATCGCGGCAGGGTTCAAGCACATCGATGCTGTAAGTTTTGTTTCTCCTAAAGCCGTCCCGCAAATGGCCGATAGCGAGAACGTGCTGGAGCAAATCGATCGGCCTGACGACGTCGAAATCATCGGCATCGTGGTGAATGAGAAAGGCGCCGAGCGCGCCATGGCAGCAAAAGCAGTTACGACTCTGGGTTATCCTTGTTCCATCTCTGAGACGTTTCTGCGCAAAATCAAAACCAGACACTCGAAGATTGCTACAAAGTGCTGGAATCGATCAAAGGCAAAGCTGACAACGCGAGGCTTGGCGTCGTTGCTTACATTTCGATGGCGTTCGGAAATCCATACGGCGATCCGTGGAATGCAGATGAGGTGTGCGAGGCAGTAGAGAAACTGGCCGCGATTGGTATCCGGTCCATTTCGCTGGCTGACACCGTTGGAGTTGCTGGCCCCTGATCTGATTCAGCAGCATGGTCCAGTCAGTCACGAAGCAACACGCCGATTATGACATCGGCGTGCATCTTCACAGCGCACCCGATGCAGCCGCAGCAAAAGTGCTGGCAGCCTACGATGCGGGTTGCCGCCGTTTTGATTCTGCTATCGGCGGTCTTGGTGGATGTCCATTCGCGCAGGACGCGCTGGTCGGAAACATTCCCACCGAGAAGCGTGCTGGCAGCGCTTCAACGCGCGAGGCATAGAGCTGCCGATAAGCGAATCACTAGACAGCGTGGTGGCGCTAAATTCCGGAATCGCGCTCGAGCTACGCATAGGTGAAATAAGTCCCGTAGCTTTGCCATGCATCGCTTCTACATCGCGCCGAAAATTGGAACCCGGTTGCGCTCGACGTTGAGCGGATCGGAAGCGCACCACGCGCGCGACGTCCTGCGCATGAAAGCAGGGGAGAAGCTTGTTCTGTTCAACGGGCAAGGACGCGAAATTACCGCGGAAATTGTCGATCTTAGCGGCGACCGAAATCAGACTGCGAAAATTGCACGAAGCTGAAACGCTGCCGCTGCAATGCCGGATTGTTCTCGGACAGGCCATTCCAAAAGGGAAAACATGGAGCTGATCGTGCAGAAGGCGGTCGAGATCGGGGCAGCCGAAATTGCGCCGATCATTTCCGATCGCACGATTGTGCAGGTCGATTCCGAAAGCGCCGCGCAAAAACAGTCGAAATGGCGGCAGATCGCGATTGAAGCGGCCAAGCAATGCGGTCAGAACTGGCTGCCGCGTGTGCACACGCCGAGAAAATTAGCAGAATTATTTTCTATGGCTTCGAGCAATCATTCGATCTTCGGCTGATTGGATCGCTCCAGCCTGACGCGCGACACCTCAAGAAGATCCTGGCAGATTATTCGAGCGAACATGAACTCCGCCCTCGTAGCGTGCTGATGCTTATTGGGCCCGAAGGCGATTTTACGCCTGCAGAACTTTCGCTCGCGCGTCGCCATGGCTGCCAGCCGATCACGCTCGGGCCAATCATCCTGCGAGTAGAAACGGCGTGCAATCTATTGCCTGAGCATTCTCTCCTACGAATTACTGATTTAATCGCCGTGGACGACGGCTTTCTCGATCGGCGGTCGGTATCACCAAAAAGAAAAGCGGCGATGCGATGGCGGATCGATCTGAGCCGGACTGGCATTAGCACGCGAGCCGCATGCGCTGCCAGATTCTTGGCCGATTAGTCAGCCACCGCCGCTTCAACGGCAGATTCGTCTGGAAGATTTGTTGCAGGCGTCCGGTCCGGCGGCGCGGCTTGATTGAAGTGATTGTAAATTGAGTGCCGTCGTCGTCTTTGTTCAGAGAGACGGTTTGGCCGACTTCACGACCGAGCAGCGCCTGTCCAATCGCCGTCTGATACGAAATGATGTGGCGATCGGGATTTCCGTCCCACGCGCCGAGGATGGTGCACGTTTCTTCCTTGTTTGTCTCCGAGTTGCGCAGTGTCACGATTGTGCCTGATGGAAACGCGCGAGGTGTCGAGATTCTCAAAGGAAGTCCCGCGCGCGTTGTGCAGCATTTGTTCGAGCTCTGCCTTGCGCCGCATCAGGACGCTTTGCATTTGCTTCGCCGCTTTAAATTCAAAATTCTCGCTCAGATCGCCATACGACCTGGCGAGTGCGATCTCTCTGGTGTTCTCTGGAATTTTTGTTTTCACGAGCTCTTCGTATTCGGCCTCGCGTTTTTCCAAGCTGCTCCAGGAAACGATAAGTGGTGCAACCTTTTCCTGTGGTTGCGCGCCTGTGATCACGCTTTCCAGTTCTGGATAGACTTTCACGATCCGCGCCAGTAAGGAGCGTTTCGTCAACTCGTCAAAGAGCGGGCTCAGCTGGAGCCGCCGCATCGCATCGCGCGCGAGACCGACATCTGCGTTTGTAAAAATCTCGCCAAGCAATTGGCGGTCGTCGACCAGGGCGCGCTGCAACTTGCTGGCGCGACCAGGAGCGTTGTGCTGTTCGCGTTCCAGCGCAGCAAAAATTGCACTGAGCAAATCTGGCGTAATGAGCTCACTCCAGCTTTCCCGTTCACTACATAACCAGGCGAGCATCTCGCTCGTGGCCGAATGTTCGCGAATGCTTCGTTCCAGCACTGTCCGAAGCTCGGCATGCTGGCCGGCTTCGCTTAAGAGGCGCGGAATTTGTGCGACCATGCGGCCGTGACTGCCTTGCATCCAATTTAAGGCGCGCTCCGTCCAGCGCGGACCAAGCGCCGACGGCAACGCTTGCAAGATTCTTTTCTCTTTTGCCGCCGGCAATTTGGGCAGGATTGATGTCAAACGGTTTTCTTCCTCGAGAATTAATTTTGAAAGGGTCAAACCGATATGGGTCGTGTGCAGAGACGGGACGCGCCCAAGCAAATCGTCCCGCGCGATGATGAACTCGAACGCGAGCTCAGGATGCATTTTCTGGTTGCGCACCGCCGTGTTCTCGATGGCGACAATGATGGGTTGAAGCTGTTTTTCAGGCTCCTTGAATTGCTCGTGAAATTTTATGATCTGCTCGAAGGCCGCGATTTGTTCTTTCGGCTGTCGCGCTTTGTTGAAAGCAGCGATCAGCTCCTCAGCGTGCGATACGCCTTCGCCGCGAATTTGGATCGGCTCGGTTTTTTTGCGGGGATAGAAAAAGCGCCGCTCGCCTTCAGTGCCTTCTTGGTTGATTCCCACCAGCGTTTCCATTCCGCCTCGGTGAAAACATCGGCTATCAGCCATTCACCGATCTGCTGGGTGGTAGCTTTGCCGTCCAAACTTTCCACAATATTTCGGACCACTGCGACAGGATCCTCCCTTGCCAAATTCTTAATCGCGGCGAGGTCCGTCGCCTTGCGGGCAAGAAAATGCTCAGGCGCGAGAGGCTTAAGATTCTCCGCCGCGTACTGAACCTGCATGGCATGGGACTTTTTGCTGGCGAAATCGATTTCAATCTGATTGAGGAGCAGGTTCCATTCGCGCACGCGGCCGAATCCCCAACTCTTGTGGAGACAAAATGTGCCCGGCCTTAGTTTTTCCAGTTGCTCGGCGGCTTTGGAGGTGAGCTTTCCCGATTCGACAAGCTTTTCTAGTTCAGGGTCCATTAATCGGACATACAGGTCCTATGTGACGTATAGGCCGCATGGGCGTTTAGCGCAATTTGCGATTGCCGCGCGCCTCGCGGCATGAAAACCTGCCCGCCGTGACGACGAGCATCTGGTTTTGGATTGCGTTTCACATCGGCGTCTTCATCGCGATCGGAATCGATCTCTTCAGCTTCAAGCGCCGCGGTCGGGAACTAAGCATACGCGCTGCGTCTCGTCGGACGCGCGATCTGTGGTCGTCGTATCGCTTGCATTTAACGCCCTCGTCTGGCGCATCAAAGGGCCACATCACGGCCTCGATTTTCTTACAGGGTATCTCATCGAGTATTCGCTGAGCATGGATAATATTTTCGTGTTTGTGCTGATTTTCGCGCATTTTCGCGTTCCTCCGCTCGCACAACGCCGCGTTTTGGTCTGGGGAATTGTTGGAGCACTCGTCATGCGCGGGACCATGATCTTGGTGCGGTATCGCGCTGGTGCAACGCTTTCATTTCGTTCTGTATCTTTTCGGTCTCTTTTGCTCATCACCGCAGCCGCGCATGTTTTTCGGAAAACATCCAGCGCGCGATTTCACAGAGGGTTGGGTGTTGCGGACGTGCCGTCGGATCCTTCCGATTACGCGCGAATTCCACGCCGAACATTTTCACGTGCGCGTCGATGGCCGATGGATGCTTACCCCGCTCGCTCTGACCATGATCGTGATCGAGGTCACGGACCTGATCTTTGCCGTCGATTCGATTCCCGCGATCTTCGCAATTACGCGCGATCCGTTCATTGTTTATACGTCCAATATCTGCGCGATTCTCGGCTTGCGGTCGCTTTATTTTCTGCTGGCCGGTTTGATGGATCGTTTCATTTACCTGCGAACAGGACTTGCATTCGTGCTCGCCTTTGTCGGGATCAAAATGATTATCGCGGATTATTTGCCTATGCCGAGGGCCTTTCACTCGGGATCATCGCGCTCATTCTCGCGGTCACCATAGCGTATTTCGATGATTGAAGACGCAGAACCGTGCTGCAGCCGAAGGCCAAAAATAAAGTGTTGCTTTCGCTGTTCGGAATTATTTAACTAATTTGGAGACGCCTATGAAAACCATCCTTTCCCTCGCAGCGGTCGCTGGCCTTGCCAGCGGAGCTCTTGGCCGATATTCAAGATCCGCCTTCGAACGATTATGGCCCAACGCGCAAGCTCGGTCGCGGCCTTTCGAATTTTGTCATCGCTCCGACTGAGTTCTTTGTGACGGTGAACCAGGTTAACCAAACAGAAGGTAATTCCGCGGGAGCTGGTTATGGCGTTTGGCGCGGACTGGGACGCGCAGGCGCACGACATGTGGCTGGTCTTATCGAGATTTTGACATTTCCGTTTCCAATTTGGCGGGAAAGCTATTACCCCATTCTGCCGCCAGACATTCCTTACATTCACGCCGGCTACCCGGAATTTCCGCCTGAGGTCGGTAACGAGTCGAAATATCCTTACGTGCGCGATTCGCATCAGGATTTCAACTAGTATTCGCGTCCAGTTGGCTATTGTTCGGCTTGAGGTGCCCTTGCCGTCGCATTAGGTTTGACGCGTTTAGAATCAAATTCCTGAGTCGCGGACTGACCACAAGCTCTGTCGTCAGTAGTCGCGGTAAACGGCAATCTAGCCGTATTGACGTCGGTTGACGCTGAGAGTAAAATAGACGACGCGATAAAGGCGCGTTGGCGATGCAATCGCGACGTTTTTCTGGCGCTGCCGCTCATCGGCATCTCTAACGGTTGGTCTATTTCGCCAGCCGGCAAGTTCGGTTTGATGCTGGCGTCATTGCACGCGAGTGCATCGCCGGTGTGGCCGCCGGCGGGAATCGCGCTGGCCGCAACACTCTTGTTCGGTTATCGCGTATGGCCAGCCATCTTTATTGGTGCGTTTCTGGTGAACGTTACGACCGCGGGAAACGTGGCCACATCATTTGCCATCGCCATCGGCAACACGCTGGAGGCGCTGGCCGGCGCATGGCTCGTGAATCAATTCGCGGGCGGCAAAGAATTCTCTGATCGTCCCCAAGGCGTCTTCAAATTCGCGCTTGCAGCAGGGATTAGCACCATCATCAGCCCTGCTTTCGGTGTGACCAGTCTTGCCCTCGCCGGCTTTGCCAATTGGACAAACTACGGCGCGATCTGGCTGACATGGTGGCTCGGCGATGCAACGGGCGATCTTGTTTTCACTCCCCTTGTTCTTCTCTGGACCGGTGCCTCAAAACGACGTTGGAACACAAAGGAAGCTGCGGAAGTCGGCACGCTGCTCCTGTTGCTGGTGCTGCTGGAGCAGTATTGGTCTTTGGCGGGTGGCTTGAAATTTCGTCTCGGAATTATCCGATCGCTTTTATTTGTGGACCCATTGTGATTTGATGGCCTTCCGCTTCACTCAACGCGAAACGGCCACGGGGATTTTCATCCTGTCCGCGATCGCGGTATGGGGAACGCTGCGTGGCTTCGGGCCGTTCGTTACAGAAACAGAAAATCAGTCGCTGCTCGCCCTGCAATCGTGGACAGCGGTGCTGGCAATTACGGCGATGGCGCTTTCCGCCGGTATGGCCGAGCGACGGCGCATTGAGGAAGAGCTTCAGCAGCAAAAGTCGGTCGTGGAAACCGCTAATCGCACCAAAGACCATTTCCTGGCCATGCTTTCGCACGAACTACGCACGCCGCTCACCCCGGTCATTTCCGCATTGGAATCGCTCGAGACAGAACCGACGCAAACTGAAGACACCAGGTCGGCCCTGACCATGATCCGTCGCAACATCGAATTGAAACACAGCTGATTGATGACTTGCTCGATTTCACCCGAATCGCCAGAGACAAAATGCAACTCGCGATTCGTTCCGGTCGATGCGCATCTGGCTATCTCAAATGTGGTGGAGATTTGCCGCGCAGAGGCCGAATCCAAAAACTTGACGTGCATCTCAATTTGCGGGCGAACGCGCATCACGTAGCGGCAGACGCGGCAAAGTTTCAGCAAATCGTCTGGAACTTGCTCAAGAATGCGGTCAAATTCACACCGGACGGTGGTGAGATCGCAATCTCTTCTTCCAATCCGTCACCAGACGTCTCTGACGATCAGCGTGCGCGACACCGGTATAGGCATGGAACCAGAAGTCATGCAGCGCATTTTCGACCCGTTCGAACAAGGCAATCGCTCGTTTGAGCGCCGATTTGGCGGCCTGGGCCTTGGCCTCGCGATTTCAAAATCTCTCGCCCAAGCGCACAGGCGGCACCCTCACCGCGCAAAGCGGCGGACGCGATCGCGGATCGACATTCATCTTCTCGCTGGCAACGCTTTCGCCGGCTGAAGTAGCCACGGTCCCTGCCAAAGTAAGACGAAGCTCCGCAGCAAGGCCTGAAAATTCTGCTCGTCGACGATCACCACGACACGTGCGCTGCGCTGGCGAAATTGCTTGTCCGCCGCGGGCATCTCGTGGCGGCGACTCACAATGTCCGCTCGGCCATGGAAGCGGCAGCGTGCAACAAGTTCGATCTGCTCATCAGCGATATTGCTCTGCCGGACGGAAGCGGCATGGACTCTCATGATCCAATTGCGCGCGATCTCTAAAATTCCGGGGATCGCGATCAGCGGTTTTGGCAACGACGGCGATATCGAAAGGAGTTTGCGCGCAGGTTTTTCTCGAACATCTGATCAAACCGATCAAGCTCGAAAACTTGAAGCCGCCATTGAGCGTGCCCTCGCGGGGTAGTGCACACCTCTGGCGAGTTGATCGCATGCGCGTCGTCGATCTAAAAATCGAAGACATTGCTTTCGGCGGGAAAGGCGTCGGCCGCGACAAGCGGAAAAGCCGTCTTCGTTCCTTACACGATTGAGGGCGAGATCGTTTCCGCCGAGATCGTGCGCGAGAAAAAGCAATTCGCTGAAGCGGAACTAGTCGAAGTAAAGGAAAGGTCACCGGATCGTGTAGAACCACAATGTCCCTATTTCGGCCGTTGTGGCGGATGCGCTTACCAGCACATCAGCTACGAACATCAGCTTGCGATCAAATGGCGACAGGTTCGCGACGCGCTGCAGCGAATCGGCAAACTCGAAAGATGTTCCGATGCGACCGATCATCCCGTCGCCCAAGCAGTACGCGTATCGCAATCGCATCACTGTGCACGCGCAGGACGGCGTGATCGGTTTTTTCCGACGCGATTCGCACCGATTGATCGACATCGAGCATTGCCCGATTTCGCGCGATGAAGTCAATCGCGCGCTAGCCGAATTACGCGCGCAACCATACGTGCGCGATGGCCATTACACGTTGCGGGCTTCGGCCAGTTCGCGCGTTTTTCGCCAAACCAACGACGAGGTGGCAAATGCGTTGCGCGACTTGGTCGTCAATCTCGTTCCGCCGAATCAAGCAGCTGTTGATCGATGCTTATTGCGGCTCAGGATTTTTGCAAAGCGCTGCTCGACAAATTCGAGCGCGTAATCGGGATTGATTGGGATCGAGTTTGCAATCGCGGCTGCGAGAGAGAACGCGACCGAGAAAGAGACCTACATTGCCGGCGATGTGGAAACAGAATTCGTTAAGCGAGCGACGGCTTCTCTAGCCGTCGACGGTGCGAGACGCGACGGCTGAGAAGCCGTCGTTCCTTGACTCTCATCGTGGATCCTCCCGCGACCGGGCTGAGCGCAAACGTCCGCAAAGCCATCATCTGATCTCGCGCCGCACAACGCTCATTTACGTTTCATGCAATCCGCCGACACTCGCGCGCGATTTGAGAGAGTTGCAGGATAAGTTCATCATCGAATCGGTCACGCCGCTCGACATGTTTCCACAGACCGCCGAGATCGAAGTAGCGGCGCATCTTCACGCGTAAGCGAGGAGATCACTGTTTCAGGCGTTAATGATTTTTTAACGCCTTTAACGCGCGCGTTTAATTAACGCCTCGGCCAAAGTTCGCTCACTGTTAGGAGTTATGAGCCCATTCTTTACCGTAGCTATCATTGTTTGGATCTTCTCTTTATCGGGAGCGCGGTTTATGCGCGTCTCCGCGAGAACCGAAGAAAGTCTTCGCCCAATTTTCGTTCAGGAAGACGCAATTCTTGGCTGGACGCTTGATTGGCCTCCCAGCTTCAGTTGGCCATCAACTATGAACGACCTGATCTTCGCCGGAATTGTAACTCTATTTTTGTCGTGAGCGCTCTTTACGTGCGCTTTTGCGATCACCTCTAGGAGGACCTCATGGGAACAATCATCGTCGGGATCATCGCGCTGTTGCTGTTCGTCTATCTGTTCGTCGCCATGATCCGCCCGGAGAAATTCTAAGGACTCGATGATGCAAGCTTCTGGTTGGCTTCAACTCGCCCTCTACGTCGTCGCGCTCGCGCTGATCACCAAGCCGATGGGGCTTTATCTGCTGCAGGTGCTCGATGCCAACGGCAAGACGTGGCTCGATCCAGTGCTGCGTCCGCTGGAGCGCGTGACGTATCGAGCTGATGGGCGTCGATTCCGAGCAAAGAGCATGATTGGAAGCAATACACGCTCGCCATGCTGCTGTTCAGTTTGGTGGGTTGCCTGTTCACTTACGCGATCCTGCGCTTGCAAAATTTTCTGCCGCTGAATCCGCAGGGACTCGGCCCGCGTGAGCGCAGCATCTTGCCTTCAACACGGCGGTCAGTTTCACGACCAACACCAATTGGCAGAACTACGTCGGCGAATCCACCATGTCGTATTTCTCGCAGATGGTCGCGCTGGCGTTTCACAATTTCGTCTCGGCCGCGACCGGCATTGCCATCGCCGCCGCGCTCGTCCGCGGCATTGCGCGACACTCGGCCAAGACGCTCGGCAACTTCTGGGTCGATCTCGTCCGCGTGACTTACTACCTGCTGCTGCCCATTTGCCTCGTCTTCGCGGTCTTCCTCGTGTCGCAAGGCATGATTCAAAACTTCAAGCCGTACACGAAGGCCGACGCTGGTCGAGCCGATGAAAGATCCAGGTCGAGAAGAAGAACGACAAGGGCGAGACGATCAATGGACGCCGACGGCAAAGCCGGTGATGGAAGAACAAACCGTCACCGAACAAAACATCGTGCAAGGGCCGATGGCGTCGCAGGTCGCGATCAAAATGCTCGGCACCAACGGCGGCGGTTACGTCAACGCCAACGCCGCGCACCCGTTCGAAAATCCGACGCCGCTGTCGAATTTCATCCAGATGCTTTCCATTTTCTCCATCGGCAGCGGACTCACTTATTACCTGGGCCGAATGGTGAAGAACCAGAAGCACGGCTGGACGGTGTGGGCGGCGATGTCGATCGTTGTTTGTCGGCGGCGTGCTGCTCTGCTGGTGGGCCGAGAGCGCACGGCAATCCGATTCATCAACAACCTCGGCGTCGCTGCCGCCGACGGCAACATGGAGGGCAAGGAAGTCCGCTTCGGCATCTTCAACTCCGCGCTCTTCGCCACGATCACCACCGACGCCTCGTGCGGCGCGGTCAACTCGATGCACGACTCGTTCACGCGCGCTCGGCGGCTTCGTGCCGCTGTTCAACATTCAGCTCGGCGAAATCATCTTCGGCGGCGTCGGCGCGGGTCTTTACGGAATGCTCGTCTTCGTCGTGCTCGCCGTGTTCATCGCCGGACTGATGGTCGGCCGCACGCCGGAATATCTCGGCAAGAAAATCGAGGCCTACGACGTGAAGATGGCGATGCTGTCGCTGCTCGATTCTCGCGATTTCCATTCTGGGCTTCGCGGCCTGGGCGGTCGTGAGCAAATGGGGCCTGGCCGGTCTGAACAACAACGGCCCGCACGGGCTCGAGCGAAATTCTCTACGCCTACAGCTCCGGCGCGGGCAACAATGGCAGCGCTTTCGCCGGACTGACGCGCGCAACACGCCGTGGTACAACACCACCCTCGGTCTCGCCATGCTGTTCGGTCGCTTTCTCGATGATCGTGCCGATCATGGCCCTGGCCGGTTCGCTGGTGCAGAAGAAGGTTGCGCCGGCCAGCGCCGGCACTTTCCCGGTTTCCGGCGGCACGTTCCTCATTCTGCTGCTCGGCACGGTGCCTGTTGATCGGTGCGCTGAATTTCCTCCCGGCGCTCACGCTTGGACCGGTGGTCGAGCACTTCCTCAACCTCCAGGGAAAACTCTTTTGACCGCCGTTAGTCGTATGAAGCAGAAAGCTCCTTCTCTCTTTGACTGGAACATTGCCGGCCCGGCGATCGGCGACGCTTTCAAGAAGCTCAACCCGCGCCTGATGATCAAGAACCCGGTCATGTTCGTGACCATGGTGGGCGCGGCGCTCGACCACCGTTGGCATCTTCACGGCCGAGCCGGCGCTGCGCGGCTTCGTTGCGCAACTGGCGATCTGGCTGTGGTTCACCGTGCTCTTCGCCAACTTCGCCGAAGCTGTCGCGGAAGGTCGCGGCAAAGCGCAGGCCGCCAGCCTGCGCAAGAGCCCGCAAGGACACGATGGCGCGCCGCCTGCACAACGGCCGTGAGGAAAAAGTCCCCGCACCGATCTTGCAGAAGGACGACCTCGTCGTTTGCGAGGCGGGCGATGTGATTCCCGCGGACGGCGATGTGATCGAAGGAATCGCCAGCGTCGATGAAGCTGCCATCACCGGCGAATCCGCTCCGGTCATTCGCGAAAGCGGCGGCGACCGCAGCGCCGTCACCGGCGGCACGCGCGTCCTGAGCGACCGCATTGTCATTCGGGTTACGATGGAAAAGGGCGGCGGCTTTCTCGACCGCATGATTGCTCTGGTCGAAGGCGCGCGCCGTCAAAAGACGCCTAACGAAATCGCGCTGACGATTCTGCTCGCCGCGTTGACGTTCATCTTCCTGCTCGTCTGCGTCACGCTGAAGCCGTTCGGCATTTATTCCGCCACGAGTCTTCTCGATTCCCGTTCTGATCGCGCTGCTCGTTTGCTTGATTCCGACAACGATCGGCGGCTTGCTCAGCGCCATCGGCATCGCGGGCATGGATCGCGTGCTCCAGCGCAATGTGCTGGCGATGAGCGGACGCGCGGTCGAAGCGGCCGGCGACGTGGACGTGCTGCTGCTCGACAAGACGGGCACGATCACACTTGGCAACCGCATGGCCGTCGCGTTTCATTCCGCGCCCGGAATCACGGACAACGATCTCGCCGACGTCTGCGCAGCTTGAGTTCGCTCGCCGATGAAACGCCCGAAGGCCGCAGCATCGTCGTGCTGGCGAAAGAGAAATTCGGATTGCGCGCGCGCGAAATGCACGAGCTGCACGCCACGTTCATTCCGTTCACCGCGCAAACCCGCATGAGCGGCGTCGATCTTCACGCGCATCGGCAGCCGAGCCGACCATGCGCGTCCGCAAAGGCGCGGCGGAAAGCGTGCGCGGATTTGTCGAATCAGCCGGCGGAGTTTTCCCGCAGGCCGTGACGAAGACGGTCGATGAAATCTCACATCGCGGCGGGACTCCGCTCGTCGTCGCGTCCGACATGATGACGCTCGGCGTCGATCGAATTGAAGGACGTGGTGAAAGGCGGAATCAAGGACCGCTTCGCGCACCTGCGCAAAATGGGCATCCGCACCGTGATGATCACGGGCGACAATCCGCTCACCGCCGCCGCCATCGCCGCCGAAGCCGGCGTGGACGATTTCATGGCGCAGGCGACGCCGGAACAGAAACTCAAACGCATTCGCGAGGAACAAGGCAGACGGCCATCTCGTCGCCATGACCGGCGACGGCACCAACGACGCGCCCGCGCTCGCCCAGGCCGATGTCGGCGTCGCGATGAACACCGGCACGCAGGCCGCGCGCGAAGCCGGCAACATGGTCGACCTCGACAGCAACCCGACCAAGCTGCATCGACATCGTTGAGATCGGGAAACAGATGCTCATCACGCGCGGTTCGCTGACGACGTTCAGCATCGCGAACGACGTGGCGAAATACTTCGCGATCATTCCCGCGATGCTGATGGCCACCTTTCCCGCCATCGCGCCGCTCAACATCATGCACCTGCACAGTCCCACCAGCGCCATTCTCAGCGCCGTCATTTTCAACGCGCTCATCATCATCGCGCTGATTCCGCTGGCGCTGCGCGGCGTGGCCTACAAACCGATGGGCGCGCTCGCGATCCTGCAGCGCAACCTGCTCATCTACGGCTTCGGCGGCGATCATCGTGCCGTTCATCGGCATCAAGCTCATCGATGTCATCATCACTGCTCTCCACCTCATTTAGTTTATGAAAGAACTTTTTTCTGAAATTCGCGGCGCGGTCTTGGCCACGTTGGTCCTGGCGGTTGTTTGCTGCGGTCTTTATCCGCTCGTCGTCTTCGGAATCTCGCAGGCGCTCTTCCGCGACAAAGCCAACGGCAGCTTGATTCTGGATCAACGACGGAACCGTGCGCGGCTCGAAGCTGCTCGGCCAGGGATTCACCGGCGAGAAATATTTTCATCCGCGTCCTTCCGCCGCCGGCAACGGCTACGACGCCGCCAACTCCGGCGGCAGCAATCTCGGGCCGACTTCACAAAAGCTGAATGACGCGATCAAAGATCGCATTGACGCCTATCGGAAGGAGAACGGCTTGAGCGAAAACGAATCCGTTCCCGCCGATGCCGTCACCGCGTCCGGCAGCGGCCTCGATCCTCATATCAGCCTGCGCAACGCCGAGCTGCAAACTCCGCGCGTCGCCAAAGCTCGCGGCTTGAGCGAGGAGAAAGTGCGCGAGCTGATTCAGCAATACACCGACGGCGCGAGACCTCGGTGTTCTTCGGCGATCCCGGCGTGAACGTTCTCGCAACTGAATCTCGCGCTCGACTCAGTCGCGGCGAAGCCATGAAACCTTCGACACTAATTTCTCCGGCAGCCACGCAGTCGGCGAACGATACGCCTTCGCACCGACTCTGGCGAGCGACAACAGCTTACGTGTTCGTCTTCGTTCCCGTTTACATCGACGCAGAATCGGACGCGACGGTGCGACCAACTACTCACGGCCCGCTCGCGAAGTTCCGCGTCTTCTCAGACAAAGATCGCGATCTTCATCCTCCTGGACCAGGTTCACGAGATCGCACGTCCCAGCCATCTCTTATGAACGCCGGTTCGTCGATAACTGCGCGTGCTGCCTCGCCTCATTGATGAAACACCTTGTATTTGCTTTCGTTGTCGCTTTGTCTCGCCGCAATCGCTGTGGCAGGCGAAATCGCGATTGTAACGCCATCGCCCGACGCCGGCACCGCGCTTAAGATTTCCGGTTGGATCGACAGTGGGATCACCTTCAATCCTGCCAGCCCGCAAGATAATCAGAACTTTGGACGGTTCTTTGACGATCGCGCAAACGAACCGCTGCTGAATCAGCTCGTAATCAATTTCGAGCGCGCGCTGGCGCCGCAGCCCGGCGCAGTTCGATTGGGGTTTCAAGTTGCAATTCATGTACGGAAGCGACGCGCGCTTCATTCATTCGCTTGGTCTATTCAGCGACACGGCGGCTACCTCGATCGTCCAGCCGGACCTGGTCGAAGGATATCTCAACCTTCACTTTCCCATTATCAGCGAGGGCGGCCTCGACTTGAAGCTTGGCAAATTCGTCACCCTGGAAGGAGCGGAAACGATCGATCCGCGCACAAATTTCTTCTACTCGCATACCTACATTTTTAACTGTTGGAATTCCGTTTAATCACACCGGCGGCGCTGGCGACCTTTCACGCGACCAAATGGCTCGATCTTTACTCCGGAATTACGCGGGGCGTTAATACGAGCATTGAGGATAACAACGACTAGCGTCTGCTTTTCACGGCGGCATCGGACTCAATCTTCTCGATGGCAAACTGACGATTCTTGCGACCACTTCCATCGGTCCTGAAACACCGAACAACAATCACGATCAGCGTTACCTCAACTGACATCACAACCACGTGGAAGATCACTGACAAGCTTACATCCATCACCGATCTCAATTATGCGCTGCGACGACGGTCAGCTGATGCCCACGCCTATGGCATCGCGCAATATTTCACCTATGCGATCAACAGTTGGTTAACTGCCGGAATACGCGGCGAAATCTTCTGGGATCGACGACGGCTTTTACGTGGTCTCGTTTGCCAACACCCATGACCCGATGCGCGCCTTGGAGGGCGAACCGACCATTGATCCGCGCACCGTCGGTGGCGGGCAGACAACCTACGGCGGCGATCACGGCCGGCGTAAACATCAAGCCGCCGATGCCAAAGCCGATTTCGCGGTCTCAACGATCCGGCCCGGAGACTGCGCTACGACGCGCGCGTTAAACTGGACACGCAGTCCATTCAATCAACTCAAGTGACGTCGACCAGTTTACTGTCGGCGTAGATTGCATTCTTATCGTTCTGAGCTTCTACGCAAGATCGTCGAGGAGGTCTGATCGCGTTCATCGCGAGTTCGCAGTTCACTGTTTTCGAAAACGGTTCACGATGGCGTAAGATGCCAGCGACGGATAGTGAGCGAGGCGGAACGGCCTGATCCGGATGAGATTCTCGCGCGCATGAAGCGCGACGAAGACGCGCGTCTGCGCGCGGCAAGCTCAAGATTTTCTTCGGGATGTCGCCCGGCGTCGGCAAGACCTACGCCATGCTGCAAGCCGCGCGGCAGAAACAAGCGGAAGGATGCGAGGTGGTGGTCGGCATTGTCGAAACGCACGGCCGCAAAGAAACCGAAGCGTTGCTGGAAGGAATGCCGATCATGCCGCGCGACGCAGATCGAATATCGCGGCACAACGCTCGACGGAGATGGATCTCGACGCCATCCTCACGCTGGCATCCTGGCCTTGCGGTTGTTGACGAGCTCGCGCACACCAATGCGCCGGGCTCGCGTCATCCGAAGCGTTATCAGGACGTGCTCGAGCTGCTCGATGCTGGCATCGACGTTTACACACACGCTCAACGTTCAGCACGTCGCCAGCCGCAGCGACGTTGTCCGGCAGATCAGCGGCGTCATCGTGCAGCGAAACGGTTCCTGATTCGGTTCTCGATCTTGCCGACGAAATCGTCCTTGTCGATCTAACGCCGGAACAACTGCGCGTCGCGCTTGGCCGAAGGAAAAGTTTATCTCGGCGAACGCGCGGAATGGGCGGCGAAAAATTTCTTTCGCGAAAGCAATCTCACCGCCTTGCGCGAAATGGCGCTGCGCCTCGTGGCCGAACATGTCGATCGCGATTTGCGCGACATCATGTCGAAGAAAAATCGCCGGGCCCGTGGAAGAGCGGCGATCGCTTGCTCGTCGCGGTGAGCGCGAGTCCGTATTCGGAAAGGTTGATCTCGTTACACGCGTCGGCTGGCCGCATCGATGGAAGCTTCCTGGATCGTCGCGAACATCGAGAGACCCGCGCCCGCTTTCGCAAGAAGAGCAAACGCGCGTTGACTCGTTATCTCGCGCTGGCGCGTCAGCTCGGCGCGGAAGTGATTTCCACGCCCGGCACCGATGTCGGCGAAGCGCTGCTCCGCATCGCCCGTCAACACAACGTCACCCAAATTGTCATCGGCAAGCCGCTCGGCTCGCGATGGACAAGCTTTTGAAACGCGACCCGCTGCGCTGGCTCATGCGCAACAGCGGCAACATCGACATCCACATGATTCCGGCGGACGAATCGGCGCCGCCGCGCGCGAACCAATCGAGGAACGTTTGGCACGCGCGCCGTGGCGCGACTTTGGCATCGCACCTCGTCATCGCGGCGGTCGTCACCGCGTTGTCTTTGTCGATCTTCGACTACACTGGTTACTGGGCCGTCGCGCTTTTCTATCTGCTCGCCGTCGTTCTCGCCGCCACGCGATTGCGCCGCTGGCCGACGCTCTTTCTCGCCGCGCTCAGCGCGCTGCTCTGGGATTTTCTCTTCATTCCGCCGCGCTTCACCTTTTACATCAGCTCATTTTCACGACTTCATGATGTTCGGCGCGTATTTCGTGATCGCGCTCGTCATCGGTCACCTCGCTACGCAATTGCGCGAGCGCGAACAATCGGAGCGCCGCCGCGAAGAACGCGCCACCGCGCTGTATCGTTTGACGCGCGCGCTCGCCGCCAGCCGCGATCTCGATGAAGCGCTGCCGAAAGTTTTGGCGCTGATCAAAGATTTCTTCCAAGCCGACGCGGCGGTTTGGCTGCGGGATGAAGGCGGTCTTTCCTGCCATCCGGCCAGCACGTTCGCGCCCTCGAGCAAAGACGAAAGCGTCGCGATGTGGGCGTTTCAAAAAAACAGAGCTGCCGGAAAATCCACCGACACACTTCCTGACGCTGAATGCGTTGCATGTTCCGCTTGTGACGGGCGATCGCGCCGAAGGCGTGCTCACCGTGCGGCTCGCGTCATCCGCCGACCATCGAGCAACGCGAATTGCTCGACGCCTTCGCTGCGCAGCTCGCGCTTTTCGTGAACAAGGAGCGCGCGTTGGAAGAAAGCCGCGCAGCGCAGGTCGCCCGCCAATCGCAGAAATTACAGAAGGCGCTTTTCGATTCTGTCTCGCACGAATTGAAAACGCCGCTCGCCGCGATGTCGGCGGCGCTGCAGCAACCGCAGCCCGATCGCGCGGAATTGCAGCAAGCCGCTCGCCGTCTTACCCGCACGGTCGATCATTTGCTCGACGCGACGCGTTTGGAGTCCGGTCTGCTTCCAACCGGTGCGCGAGTGGTGCGATCCGGGTGAGCTGGTGCGCGAAGCGGTTGCCGCTCGCCGGATTGAAAGAAAACGCCGTGCAAATCAGCGTCGCTGAAAAATTTGCCGCATGATTTCCGGTGGACGCGCGCCTGATTCAGCAAGCGTTGGGCGCGCTTGCTCTCGAACGCCGCGGCTCATGGAAACAGCGATCAGCCGATCGAAGTGAGCGCGGCGCGCGACGACTCCATGCTCGTCATTTCTGTGGCCGATCACGGCCCCGGTCTCGGCCCGGCGAAGAAAACAAAGTGTTCGAAAAATTCTATCGCGGTCCGGGCACGCGTCCCGGCGGACTCGGCCTCGGTCTTTCCATCGCGCGCCAACTGGTCGAAGCGCATGGCGGTCAGATCGTCGCGCAAAATCGCGAAGAACGGCGGCTGCGCGTTTTTCCATTCGTCTTCCTATCGGCGAGCCGATGCGATTGCCGATGCGACCGTTCTGAGAGCGAGCGTATCGCTGCAAATGAAACCGGTCGCGTTCGATCATCGACGACGAAGTGCAAATTCGCCGGCTCCTGCGAGTCGTGCTCGAAGGCGAGAACTATCAGGTGCACGAAGCCGAAACCGGCCAGCAAGGCTTGATGGAAATCGCGAGCGCGCCGACCCGGCCATCATTCTTGCTCGATCTCGGCCTGCCCGATCTCGATGGCCTCGAAGTTTTGAAACGCTTGCGCGAATGGAGCGAAGCGCCCGTGCTTGTCCTTTCCGTGCGCGATGATGAACAGGAGCAAAGTCGCTGCGCTTGATGCCGGCGCGGACGATTACGTCACCAAACCGTTTAGCACGCCGGAATTGCTCGCACGCCTGCGCGCCGCGCAACGCAAGACCCGGCCGGAAGAAGAAGTTTCCGTCTTCAAGAGCGGCGATCTGATTGTCGATCTTACGGCGCGCGTGGTCACGCGCGCCAGGCCGTGAAATCAAACTAACTGCCACCGGAGTACGCCTTGCTCCGCTTGTTCGTGAAACATCCGGGACGCATCCCTGACGCACCGCTACGTCCTGCGCGAAATTTGGGGCCGAAATCCGAGGAGCATCGGCGGCAATACCTGCGTGTTTATGTTACGCATTTGCGTCAAAGATTGAGCCGGACCCGGCGACGACCATCTCTGATCAGGCATCAGTCAGGAATTGGTTACCGCTTCGCAGCTTAGTCGTTTGGTGCGGCTTTGACTGAGAAGAGCTTGCCACTGAGACGAGCGCGCAATGGAGATTCTCCGCCACTAAGCAATGGCGCAGCTGATTGAGGATGTTGTTCTCGACGCGAGTGCGGGCGTGCACCGACCGCGCAATCTGGATTGGAAACGCGCTGCCGCCGTTGCTCTACGGCGATTGGGGCACGAGCAAGGCGTACGTCATTGGTCTGGCGTTTGTCGCCGCCGGGTTTTCGTCGCTGCCGATCATCCTGGCCGTTTGTGCGCTCACCGGGCTGGTCGGCATCAATTACATCGTTATCTGCCGTCATTTCCCTGATGGCGGCGGTGTTTACTCCGCCGCGCGCGAGCAGAGCCGGTTGCTGGCGGTGGTCGGGGCGCTGCTGCTGGTTGCGGATCTTACGGTCACGGCTGCGCTCAGTGGCTGGTCTGCATTGAGCTATATCACTTCGGGCGCGGAGCATATCACTTGGATCAGGTTTCTTCGCGATCACATAGCGCTCACGACGATCGGCGTGCTGTTATTGATGGGCCTGGTCAATTATTTCGGGCCGAAGCATTCCGGAAGTTTCGCTGTAGCGCTGGCGTTGCCGACTGCGCTGGTAGTGGTGTCTTCTGATCGCGATGAGCGCGCCGCATTTCACCACGCGCTTTCTCGAGCCGCGGCATCAGAGTCTGACTACCGTCTGGGTGCAATTTGTAAGCGTGATCCTGGCGCTGTCGGGCGCGGAGTCGATCGCGAATCTCACCGGCGTGATGAAACTCGATCCTGGATCGACAATGGAGCACCCGAGTGTCGCGCGCGAGATCGCTCAAGGCGATTACGCCGGTGGCGATCGAGGTTGTCATTGGCACGGCGCTCCTCGGATGGGCAATGCTTTCACTGCCTTCCGTCCTCGGATAAGACACTGCATCTTGACAGATACGGGCGCGATCGCCGCGGTTCTGGGACAGCGAGTGAAGACATGTTGCGCTTCATCGGCGAGCAGTTTGCCACCGCCACATTTTCGCCCGCGAGTCGGCCAGATTTTCGGCTGGATCGTTGGAATCGTTTTCTGCCTGCTGCTCTTGAGCGCGGCCAACACGGCCATCGTGGCGATGATCGGTCTGCTTTACATGATGTCGCGCGATCGCGAGATGCCGCGGCAATTCCGTCGCCTCAATCGGCATGGGGTTCCCGTGTGGCCGTTGTTCATCGCCAGCGGCCTGCCGAGTGGTCGTGCTGCTTTTGCGGCAAACTTTACCGCGCTGGCCGGCCTTTATGCCATCGGCGTGGTAGGGGCGATCACGGTCAACGTCGGTTCGTGCACATTCAATCGCACCATGGGTTTCACCTGAGTACGATCGCGTGCTGTTTGCCGTCACGTTCGTAGTTCTGGCTTTTGTCGAGCTTACGCTAGCGCACACGAAACTCGATGCCCTGCAATTCGTGCTCGCGATTCTAATGGGCGGAGCTGGCATTGCGCGCTTACACATTGAAGCGTCAGGGTCTCACGACTCTCACCGTGACGCGTGAAGTTGCCCGGATGGTTACGCCCGACCTCGCGGCAACCATGCGACCGCGTTTGCAGGAAGGTCAAAAAATCATGGTCGCAGCGCGCGGAATCACACCGGTGCTCAGCTTTGCCTTGGACGAAGCGCAGTTGCGCAAAGCGACGCTCTTTGTGCTCTACGTCAAAGAGGTCGCTGTTTATTACACGGCAGCCGGCACACGGCTTGGCCGCTCCAACTGGCAGGACGATCCGGAAGCAAATGCTATCATGTGCTCGATGCGCAAACTCGGGAGCGAGCGCGGCATCAACGTGGTTCCGCTTTACGCCGTAAGTCAGGACGCCGCCACGACAATTGTCGATCTTGCCGCAACCATGGGCATGGATTTCCTCGTCATCGGTGCCTCGCAACGTCCGGCGTTGGTGAAGCTCCTCCGCGGTAGCGTTGCCACAAACGTCGCTCAGCAGTTACCCGAATCCATTCAGTTGCTCATCTTCGGCTAACGGGGTTTCGGAGCAGCTTATTTTCGAATCCCAAAGAATGCTTCGAGCGCGCGCGTGCCCAGGAGCTTTCCAAATTTTGATCACTTCATAAGTGATGATGGTGGTAAAAGCTCACAGCGAACAAAGCGCAGACTGCTTCAATCGGCAGACCGGACCACGCTCCGATGTGCAGCCCGATCAGAGTGCCCGTGCGATATTCCCACCAACCATAGCGGCAAAGCGAGCGTCACTTCCCAAAGCAAGCTGATCAGCAGAAGCAGAAAAAACGTGAAGCTGAATGCGCGCCAGTTGATGAATGGTTGTGCGGTGTGAAAAAAGCCAGCCGATGGAATCAGCGGAAGCGCAGACGAAGATAAACAAAATACCACGGGAATCCTTCGCGCTGCGCCGGATACAAACTTTCGGTACAGAATCGCGGCGGCGATCAGGACAACGCCAAGAACGACAGAAGCAAAATGAAAACGGACGATGCGCAGGTATGCCTCTGGCCGCCGCCGTGTAATCGGGGACGTTGTAGGCCGCCATCCAATATTCATCGCACCAGATGTAACTCAGCAGCACCAGCATGAAGCCGGCGAGATAGAAGACGAATTCCTCGATTGGAATCGCTCCACCCAGCGCCGGTATCTCACAGCCGAGCGTGGCCGCTTTGTTTGGGAAAATGAAGAAAAGCGTTTGCCAAAGAGCAGGTCGAGCGAGAAACCGAGCGGCGCGAGCACCGCGATGGTTCGCCAAAATGCTTTTCGCGGAAACTGCAGATCGGGTCGGCAGGCAAACCACCACGCGAGCGCTGCAATCGGAATAATAAACAAGAGCAGGCTCCATGTATATCAAGCGGCGTCGGATTATCTGAAGTGGCTTGCAAAATGACCGGGTGAATAACAGTGCGCAATGCGATCGCAGCCGGAACAACGAGCGCCGCGGCGATGGCGAACACGACATAGAAAGATTTCGCGCTCTCTCGCATGATGCCCACAGCGTACACAGAATGGTTTTAAGTTTTAAGATTTAAGTTCTAAGTTTGAGCGCGCACTATTCTCCTGCTTAACATTCAAAATTTTCGTGACTCCGCTCAAAGTCCTCATTGCCGATTCGATCTCCCAAGCGCGGCATCGATGAGCTTTCACGCGATGACGCGCTCGAGGTTATGATCAAAACCGGGCTGAGCGAAAAAGAACTGATCGAGATTATCCCCACATTCAGCGCGCTAATCGTGCGCAGCCAGACAAGAGTCACAGCGGACATTTTGAATGCCGGCACGAAACTTCGCGTCGTAGGCCGCGCCGGGGTAGGGGTGGACAATGTCGATGTTGAGACGGCGACGCGCCGCGGCATCGTCGTGTTAAACGCGCCCGGCGGAAATACGGTTTCCACTGCCGAACACGCGCTTTTCACTGTTGCTCGCGGTGGCGCGCAAGATTCCGCAGCAGACGCAAACGTTCGCAGTAAGCATTGGGACAAGAAAAACTTTGAAGGCGTCGAGCTTTACAACAAGACACTTGGCGTTATCGGCATGGGCCGGATCGGCAGTGAGTTGAGCCGGCGCGCCATAGCTTTCGGGATGCGGGTGGTCGCGCTACGATCCATATCTCTCCGCGACGCGCGCTCGCAGTCTGCAGGTCGAGCTGGTGGACGAAGCTCGATGATTTGCTTGCGAGCGCCGATTTCATCTCGCTGCACACGCCGCTCACCGCAGAAACGCCACATTCTCGATGCGGCGCGTTTGCAAAAAACAAAACGCGGCGTGCGCATCATCAACTGCGCGCGGGGCGGTTTGATTGATGAAGCCGCTCTGGCTCAGGCGTTGCAAGATGGGCATGTCGCGGGCGCGGCGCTGGATGTTTTCGAAATTGAACCGCTGCCGGCCGATTCGCCGATTGCGCAGCGCGCCCGAATCTTGTTCTGACGCCGCATCTCGGCGCATCCACAGTCGAAGCGCAGGAAAGCGTTGGCATCGAGATCGCGCAATCGATCCGCGCGGCGCTGCTCGAAGGCACCATTCGCAACGCCGTGAACATGCCTCAATCTCGACGCGAAAACTCTGGCGATCATCGGACCGCATCTGCGTTTCGGCGAAAAGCTCGGCAGATTTCTATCGCAGATCGCGCCGAAACGCGTTGACTCGCTCAACATTAATTACAGCGGCAAAGTCAACGAGGCGGATACGACTGCGATCACTCGTGCGGTGCTTGAAAGGCTTTTTGCAAATCGCCGGCGGCAGCCGAGGTCAACGAAGTGAACGCGCCCGCGTTTGCCGAAACTCTCGGTCTTAAAAGTTAGCCGAGTCGCGATTGAGCGCACCGCGGTGATTACACCGACATGCTCGAACTTTCAGCTGTTGCGGAAGGAAAAACCGTGTCGGTCGGTGGCGCATTTTTCGGCGCTACGCCACGAATTGTCAGCATCAACAGCCGCCCGGTTGAAGCGCGGCCGCACGGCGTCGTGCTCGTGTTGGAAAATACCGATCGTCCGGGAATGGTCGGCCGCATCGGCACGTTGCTCGGCGAGCATGGCGTGAACATCGCCACGATGTCGCATTGAGCCGGAATCAGGCCGGCGGCACCGCGCTGACCGTGTTGAATCTCGATACCGCGCCGAGCGAAGAATTACTGAGCCAAATTCGCGCCAGTGAAGACATCCACTCTGCCCAAGTGATTCAGCTTTGACCGGTAGCGACGGCTTGTGGCAGCCGCCCAGAGACTGATACATAGGCGCTCGCCGCGGCGAGCCTGTACCCGCCATCGGGTTTCAAGCCAATTGCTCTTGTCGGCGAACAGTCAATCCGATACAACTGGTCGATGAATATGGACTTCAGCGCTCATTCAATCATTTGGACCCTAATCATCGGATTGGTCATCGGTGCGATCGCAAAGTTGTTGATGCCGGGGAAAGATCCCGGTGGTTGCATCGTCACGATTCTGCTCGGCATCGCCGGCGCATTCGTATGAGCACGTGGATTGGTCGCATCTTTGCGGGCGAAAATTACGTCGCTGGCTGGATCATGTCGGTCGTCGGAGCAATGATTCTGTTGCTGCTGTATCGCTTCCTTTTCAGCGCGCGGCGCATAGCGTGGCGGGACATCGCGCTGTTGTAGCGGTGCTTGTGTCAAGCACCGAAGCCGTCCGATCAGGCGTTCGCCGCGGCGACGCATCTGCAATCAATCCACGGCGTTTGCTCCTGTGTTCGCGAATGCGGCATTGTCATTCTCCATGGCCGCGCCGACAGAACGCCCAGTGATCATCGCGTTCGCCGCGCTCTATGTGATCTGGGGCTCTACTTATCTCGGTATTCGGTTCGCCATTGAAACGATTCCACCGTTTCTGATGGCAGGCGCGCGATTCGTGTTGGCCGGAGTAATTATGTACGCGATCGCCTGGTCGCAAGGCATCGCAAATCGAGCTGGGCGAACTGGCGAACGTCGCTTGATCATTGGCGCGTGTTTGCTGCTCGCAGGCAACGGCGGCGTTACGATTTCAGAAAGAAGTCATCGATTCAGGACTGGCGGCGCTGATCGTGGCGATTGTTCCCATTTACATTGTGCCTGCTCGGTTGGATGACGGGAATGGCGCCGAAACCAAGCTCAATTATGTGGCCTCGCGCTCGTCGGAGGTTTTGTTGGCGTTGGGATTTTGTTCAGACCGGCGCTGCATTTTTCCTCAAACGACGCCCGACATCCTGCGATTGGAATATCGATTCTGCTCGTTTCGTCTTTCATCTGGTCGGTGGGCTCGCTCTACTCGCGCGTTGCAAAACATGCTGCCTCACCTTTTCTCACGGCCGCTCAACGAAATGCTCTGCGGAGGAATGCTCCTTTTGTTCGTGGGCATCGCCACCGGCGAGCTGCGACGCCTGCATCCCGGTTCTATCTCTATGTTGTCCCTCGGTTCATTTAATTTATCTGGTGATCATTGGGGCTGTGGTTGGATACACGGCTTACGTTTGGCTGCTCCGTCACTGCGAGCCCGCGCAAAGTCGCCACTTATGCGTGCGTGAATCCGATCGTCGCGGTCCTATTGGGCACTCTTTTTGCCAGGAGAAGCTGTAACCATGCGCACGTTGATTGCCGCCGCTCTCATTATTGGTTCCGTTGCGCTTGTAATCACGGCGCAGCAACTAAGAGCCAAGGGCGGAGCCGCCGTGAGCGTGGCCTTGGAGCCGGCTGATTGAAGCGCGATGGAGCGCACGCTCCCAGGCCGGCAGCGAAGAACATCCTAGTTCGTGCATGTTTAGCGCCAAAGGCGCCGTGTCAGCTCTAGCGCTGCGGGCAACGCCCCAGGAATTCGATTGCGCCCGGACGGCCAAGCGCTGAAAGCGCGATTCAATTTACGCGGTTCGATTCTCAAACGTAACGCTCGGCGACAAACGATGCTGAAAGGTTTCCGGGCAGTTCGCATATTCTCGCATCCGAGTTCAGCCGGAGTGAATCGCGCTTTCAGCGCTGATGTTTTCAGGTTTCCGTAATCCTGGGGCGTTGCCCCAGGCTTTGACGTGAATGCCGCGCCTTTGGCGCTCCGAAAGTTTTTGTTGAGCAGTTTGTAGCTCTTTGCGCTTTAATCTGGTATGGCAAGCGATTCAGAAGGATCGACGGGAAGCAATCGCCGTGGTCACGCGCAACTGGCAGGCGGAAGTCGAGACCGCGCGAACCTATCGCGATCTAGCCGAGCGCGAGCGCGACGAAACGCAAGGGCGTTCTTTTGCGCATGGCCGAAGCGGAAGAGCGCCACGCGCAGCGTTGGGAGAAGAAGCTTAGAGACCTCGGTGCGGAGCCACCTGTATTCAAAGACACGATTGCGCGCCGATTGGAATCGTTGGTGGAACAGATTTGCCGGAGCCGAGATCGCCATTCGCCGCATGGAGCGACCGAAGAACGGCAGGAAGCGCAATTTCATGACGACCAAGCCCAGCGCGCATTAGCCGGCGAACAGGATGTAGAAGAATTTTTGCGACAAAGCGCGCTCGAGGAAAAAGCTCATGCGCGGGCGTTAAGCGCGATGGCCCCACCGGCCGGTCCACGCACTGCGCTGGACAAAATCCTGAAGCGCGAACGCTGGCACGGGCGAGGAGGCAGTTGGGTGGCCGACGCGATCTATGGCGCAAACGATGGACTGGGCGCGGTCTTCGGAGTTGTATCCAGGCGTAGCCGGCGCGACGAACAACCAGCAGCATTACATTCTGATCTCCGGCCTTGCGGGAATGCTTGCTTCCACGCTCTCAATGGGTGCCGGGGCGTATCTCGCAGCAAGGCAACAAGAAGTTCATCGACCAGCACCATTGACAGCGTGGAGCAAGCTGTTCTACTGGCCAATCAGGTAACCGATGACGCTTTGGTTGTTATTTAGCTTTCCGCTGCGCCCGACAATTCAAACACCGCGATCGTCGTTTGCGCCGTAAATGTCGCATCGATACCAACTCGCCCATGCCAGCGTTCACGCTCGCGGCGTTTGCGCTCAACGCCGCGCATATTTCTTCGAGGAGCGCTGTCGCAAAATTAACCCGTCCTGCTCGCCGGCTAATGTGCGTTGAACGGTCATGAAACCGCGCTTCCTGCCGTTCTTCATCCGGCGAGATAATCACGTATTCCACCAACATTCAATCGACATCATCTTTATTGTGGCTCCACTAAACTTCTTCTTAACGCTGCGCGTGGCATCTTCCGCTTTCGGCCATGCACTGGAGCGCCTGATTTCTCATCAGGCTCGCGCTCGGCAAATCGCGATGGGCTCGCCGCGGTCTCGGCTCCTGCCAGCTGCGCTGTTCCGGCGATCTTCCGTCGTCCTTCGAATGCTGCAAACTTTCAGGCGCCAGGCGCGGCATTCACGTGGGGCAACGCCCCAGGACTGTACAGGAAATCGAAAACACCAGCGCTGGCGATTCCGCCTCCGGCTGAATAGGTAGGAATGCCCCGACGCCAACCTTCAGCATCGTTTAATCGCCGAGCGACGAAACCGCCAGAAACCAGTCGCTTTCAGCGCTTGTATCGAAGGCAATCCTCGGGGCGTTGGGCCTGACATGGCTGCTGGCGCCTAAGCTCTGCAGTAGAGGACGCTCTCCGCTTCCGGCTAAGGCGGCGCCGATCGCGCTCAATCAGCCGACTCCTACTGCTGAATTCTTGCGCCGTGATGCAGCGCAACTAAGCCAATAATAGCGGCTATCAACATTGCTATATTCCGACAGAGATAGCAGTTCACAGTGAGCTTTCAGCGAACTCACTGAACGCGGCGCAGCAAATAAGCCGTCATCGAAACAGCTCGAATCACCAGATATCATCAGAGGCAATGCCGCGAAATCGCGTCGCCAGATGGTATTGACATTCTTCCGCGAAACGACGTGGCGCGACCGCTGTTACACGGCTTGCGCGGTAAAGCAGCGAAAGAAACGAGCAGAATCGTATTCCAATCTCGGGATAAAGTCGACTGAAAAATCGCAGCAGTGATGTACCAGTCGCTCAGCGCCTGCCTGCGAGCGTGGCGCCAATGGTAAAGGATGTGCCATCGGCAGCTACTGGCCGCCACAATGAACATTATACCGTGAGCGATCATCACCCAGCAAAGGCGCGTTCCTCTCGCTCGAACCAATACCGCTGAATCATGAACTTGACGGGTAGTGATCATATCATTCTTTGACCATCAGCGTCGCGTTCAGCAAACGGATATTTGCCGGAAGTGTTTATTGATCAGACGCGACAGGGGGCTTCGGTGGCGACGCAGCACCGCGTCACTTTATGCAGCAGAGCGTGCGGCAGCGGCCCCGGGATCGTTGCTCCGCGACATGTTCCAGCGATCGCCCGACCAGTGCCGGCGATCGTGACGATACGGCGGGATACTCCCGGCATCCAATAGCACTTTGCGATCGCACCGATGATCAATCCGTGATTAGGGTCAATCGGCGCTGAAGTCCGTATTCGGCTACCAGTTATCATCAGACCGAACAGACGCGGCAAATGAGTGACGGCTTCCCAGCCGTCGTAAGCATAAATCTTATCAAGCTGAATCGCTGAACCAGTGGTCTTCATCGAGTGGCGCCGTGATTCTTCGCGCTCGATGATCGGATTCAACGCGATCAGCACTGTGCCGCCGACGCATTCCGCTCCGATGTTCCACATGTGGCGATCGTTCACGCCATGCTCGCTCGCAACCGGACGATGCACTGGCTGCAGCGCGGTGATCAGCGTAACCGATCGGCTGTTGTCACGGCGTCGTGGCGTGCTTCCGAAGAACACGCCGCCGACCGACGCGGTTTTCAGGCTGAAATTCGACCGTAATCTTCGATCACCCGGCGCGCTCAGTCGCGACTCGGTAACTGCTGACCTCGGCAAACGCGGGCGCGATTCACTTCGTTGACGGCGCCGCCGCATTGCAAAACTGCTTTCAGAGACTACGCGGTGATCACCTGGTCATCCGCGCTCGTTGATTTGCCACTAGCGAATGTGTTGAGGCGAGTCAACGTTTCGGCGCGATCTACGACAGAACTCGCCGAAGGCGCAGTGCGGTATCCGTAATCGCGTCGGATTGGGTGTTCACGGCGTTGCGATGTCTCGCACGCTCGTACAGCGCCGCGCGGATCGTACCAACGCTCCTGCGCTTTCGACCGTGAAGCGCCAGTCGACGTCAGGCGCTGCGCAATTGCAGTCGCCGGCGTGGTCTATTTCAACATCCAGCTGCGCCGCGGCCGATGCCATCTTACGCCTGAACAGCGGCTTCGTGAGCCAAACCGCCGCCGCGATGATCACGCGCCCCGCCTGATTTTCTGCCAAACGCGCGCATCAGAATGTGGCGCGTTTCAATGACGGCGTGTCTGGCAGTGAATCGGCGCTCGCAACAAGATCATCGATACAAGATCACCGATGATACCACGAACTGTGCGAGCAGGCGTCTCCATCCCAAACTCCCATGGCGCGCCGGCAGCTCACTGCCGATCCGCCCGCATGCCGACAACGCCAAGTATCTTTGTTGTAAGTTCGACGCCTTCAAGTTTTCTTTGTCCCAATATTGCGAAACGTTTAAAATCTGCGTCTGTCTGCGCGCCTGAACGTGTTCGGCGATGGCTCCACCGGGCGCGCATCAACTAATCTCAACTGACGTTGTCCACCTGCCCCAGCCCCGACAGAACTCGCCGGCGCTCAATCGCCGTGTCTGGCACGCTTTTGATTAACGCTGAGTATTTGAGATAATCGATCATTCGTAATCGCAGCCAGTTTTGATGAACAAATAATCTGCGTTGAAGATCGAATCGCTGTCGCGACCAGTGAGTCACGAAAAGTACAGATGATGCAGGAGAATGTTTAGCGCTCAGGCAGAACCAAATCTTAAGGCAAAACCGTTCTATTCTCATGACGTCATGCGAGCGCGAAACGCCTACATGTTCATGCCGCGGCAGCTCGTTGTTCCGGCGTCTGCTGCACTGTCACCGGTCATTTTGCAAGCCGCAGTAATCCGGCCGCACTGATCTCCATCGGAGCCTGCTCAGTATTTATTATTCGATTGCATTCGTGTTGGTTGCCTGCCGTCCCCAGTGTGCAGATATCGCGGTAACTCGCACTCGGCTCGACAATAGCAGCAACACTCATTTTCCCAGGTAGCTGATTAATGGTCTCGGCGCTGGGTGAACGTTCGTCAGAAGAATTCGTCTAAGCGACTTCTTTGGTATAGTCATATCTGGTGCGATGATGACGGATGGCGTACAACGTCGATTACGGCGGCGGCAAACGCTGCGCGCATCCGTTTCTGCTCGTGCGTTCGTTTATCGCGAAAGTATCTGGCACGGCAGGCTATTTATCTTGTCTGCGCTCCATCGGCAGTTTTTCACGCCGCGTGTTCATCGGCTTTGGCGCGCATCAGCACGTCTGCTTCTGCTGATCAGCTTGCTGAAGTATCGCTGCCTATGGTTGTGAGATATCACGCGGGCGTTCTGATAGGGCTGCATCGGCGTGGTTTCGATCTGCTGTGAAGCGTCTGCGACCTCTTTGGTCGCTGTGTTGCCACTCGATATCGCATGTCAGAACTGAAGCCTGGCAGCCTGGGATTCAGCCGCTCCGTTAGCGCCGAGATGAGCAACTGAGTAGTTCAGTAGCACTGCGAGCACGTTCTTCCCGGCGTAAACGATTACGTTGTGCGCATCAGCTCGCATCAGCATGATAGCGATCCTGCCGGCAAATACCTGCAATAAACAACGACACTCTTTGACATCGGCAAGCTTTGCGCAACATCTTCGTCCAAAGGCTGCATTCCGCGACGCTCCTGCAAACGCGATCGCATCGTTGCCATCAGGCGAAAGTCGTAGTTGTTCAATAATGGCGCTGTCTCAGCCATCGATCCTGGCGCAATTCACGACATCAGTTTCGTGTGCGCAGCGAATCATCGACGAACCCCAGTGACGGCAAACAGCGATCGCCCAGGTGAGCCTGGTGCGGTAGTGAGCGCGAACCGGCGTTGACCGTGATCTACGCGTCGGCAACGAAATTGCTGCAGCGATACCGGCGGCATCAACCGACCTGCGAACCACCGTCGAGGCGACGGGAAATCTCGCGATCGCGCGACATGTAAAACGAACCGATCATCGCCGCGATATTGCATGTTAGCCGCGCTCAAGCAGCAGGCAAACGACTCAACAATCAGCCGAATCTATTCGATCCCAGCAGCGGTAACCGTGCTCGCCGATAAGCACAACATATCTTCGCGTCTGAACCGCGGAAGTCGCGCCATCCATCTGATTAGTGCGATGTTTTATCCAGCGGCAGGCGTGAGGGCGTAGCGCCCTCGTAGCCAACGATCGATCGCCACCGACATGATCTGCTGGTGAACTCCGCGTCTCGAGGTGTTCCGTGTGCGATCGGGGATCGGCTCGCTCACGCCGTGCGATGCGCAGCGCAGGATTCGCAGCGCAGATGCGGGCGGCAGTCGCTCTGATGCTGACCGGCGGCGTGGTGTGCGGCGGCGCTAATCGCGATCGAAGCGCGCCGCTGCCAGCGCCGATCAGCAACGCCGGGCATACGCGAGGCTGCAGATAACACCGGTCGGGCCCGTCAATAACCTGGCACGCCAATCTCGTGAGCGTAACCGATCGCGAAAGAGCCGATCCCAGCCTATTGCTCGCGCCGAAATGATGTAACCAATGCGAACCAGCCACTGAGCACGGCAAATGTTCATCAGATCCTGGCCAGCGGCAACGCCGACCTGCCAGCAACCGGCTGCTCGCGCGGATCTTTACCTTGCCGTGAAAATGACGGCGAATAACGATAACAAATTGACCGAAACCAAACGCAAACGGCGGCGGCGACGAACCGGCGACAATTGCCAGACAATTAAATCGCGCTGGCTCGTCTTTGTCATGCGTGGAACGGGCGGCAGCGTTTGTCGAATTGCGCGACGTGCTTCGCGATCGGCACAACGATCATTGATGCCTCTTCTCAGTCAGAAGCGCCAAACGACTGAAACTGCCTGGTATTATTATTTGTTTGGTACACGATCGGCATCTTACGATAGTGTGCTGGCTCTTGCATGCCGATGCTCCGCAGTTTCGATTCGCATCGCGCAGGGTGCGTCGAGAACGCGTCGGCATTGCGAACAACGCGAACAGTGCTCGTGACGGTTGGTTTGATTTCGCGGCCGGCGTGACCGCGTAGCAAATTATCGCGGCCGAATCGCCGCAGACGGAGGCGCTGGTGACTCATAGGCGATGCGCAAGCGGCTCAGGTCTTACCCAATTAATGACAAACTGTCGGCACGGCCTCTCTGCATCATCGCGCGGTCAGGATCTTAGGCAGCTTCATCCGTCCAGCGCAAACGGCAGCTGCCTGATTACGGATCGAACGGCGAAGATCAGGAAGATCACATCAGTCGACAACGATTCGTCAGTACCTTTGGCCAGTTTGAAACCTCAAGCACCTGTTGATCATCAAACACGACTCTGAAATTAAACGGCCGATGATGACAACCAGGCTCAGTTAATAAGTGCTCAAAAATCGATCGCCTCATCGCTTGTCATCTGTTCTTTGGCGGCGAATGGAAGGCGTGAGCCTGCGATTTTGCGCAGTCCTGCCGTGACCAACTCGACCGGGCCAACGATAGACCGGGCCATTCCCTGGAACGTTCACCCCGCCGGCGCTTTGTTTTCGTGCCGGGGTGGACCTGAGCGCGGTCGGCGACGAAAATGACGAGCATGAGCCATATTCTCGACTGGCTGACCGCATGCGCGGGCGGCGTTATTTTGGCAGCGCTGTCTCGAAACTGTTATCAGACGCGCGTCCGCACCGAAATCGTGGCAGTTGATCAGCGACATATTCGCGCGGCGTTCTTTCAATCCAATCGCAGGATCTTTTTCGCGACCGGATTCCAAGCGCGTAACGTCAGCAGATGATCGACCGTGGTGAACCAAAAATAACCACCATTCCGCGCCAGTCATCGTAACCGTGTTTTCAGTCGTGCGGATTATTTTGATAATTGCGCTTTGCTCAACGCTGTTCGTATTCACGAAGAGCGCGACTCTGCGGCAAACTCGAACAAAATTTGTCGCTTATGTCGGCAGATGGCGCTCGGAATCGGCGTTCACTGCGCCGACATCGGAATGATCGCGTTCGCTGGTGCGAATAATCACGGTCATCACGAAAATACGCCAGATATCAATGAAGTCGTGAAAATGAAGTGATCTTAAGATGGCCTGAAACAGATGTGGCTGCACTGGCGGCGAGAAGAGTTGCCGGCTCAATCGTGTGGCGGCGAAGAACGACGGCAAACAGATAAAGCGACGGCCAGTAACCGGTAATAGTGAAGATAGTAATGACGATCCGATGACGACTGCCGCGATAGCGACAAAGTCGCGTGCTCGCGTCCTCGACTGGTTCGGCGACACATTAAATCGCCGTATCATGTGGATATCGTGTGTCAACTGCCGCGAATTCAACGCAACGGCAAAGCCCATCGCGACAACGGTGTCTTTATCGTGATGTTATCGACGGGCGATGCTGAAGCGTTTCTCTCGACGCCGGGCGTCACTCGCGCCAGGCGACGTGGCGCGAACTAACAGATCAACCGCGTTTCTTGCGGCGAGCGCGATCTCATTGCGACGTCAGGCTCCGTGTGGGTAACCGGCACGTCAGCCAGCGCAGACCAGTCTGTTTCGCTGACTGCGACATCGCGCTCCACGGCCGGCATTTCTCACTCCGACATGATGTCGCGCAGATCGCGTCGTATGTTTGAAGCAAGCCGACTCGCGGATGCTTTTCCCGGAAGAGTAACTTCGCCGCCCGCTCGTACCAGCTCGCTTCAGCCAGATTTTGCCCGAGCCGAATTATCCGACGTGCATTTAAGCACGATCACAAAGATCGGCAGATCGGGACGGGATCAGAACGTTTCGTGGACCGCGCCAGTTTGCGACTGCGGCGACCAACTGGCTGCGATCTGGCATCGAGTAACTCAGGCACGTCTGGCTGGCGCTGGGGATGACGCGGCCCAGCGCAATTGACCAGCTGCAGCCGACAACAACAAGTTCAGGATGCCAGGTGGCATCGGATCATTCCATCGGTGTCTAAGTGCCGCGATACTCGATCTGCGCGCGGCATGATCGGCATTCCTTCCGGCAGCACTCCTCTTTGCGGCGTCAATGTTTCCACAATGCCTAACCACCACACTCGCGTCCTTTCCATGCGCCGACCGATCGAGAAAATCTTGAGCTTACGCGAATTGAACTTCCGTTCCTGCGCTTCATCGCTGCAGCATCGCGTTCCATGATGTTCCAATCGCTCATGCAGCGTGGTTGACATCATCGTTTAGCAATACGTAACG
>ERZ1370068.7498-contig-6411_pt1 | contig 63324 bp, 105 predicted proteins | sample MGYA00561227_ERZ1370068 | MGnify/ENA primary metagenome ERZ1370068 (study PRJEB38410, sample SAMEA6850437) | metagenome | study: Metagenomic assessment of the ecological functions of the soil: analysis of the soil microbiota associated with the...
GGTTACGTATTGCTCGTCTCGACTGTGCCGTGGACTCTCAGCGTATAGACGCAGGCTGATTTGATATTGGCGGCGTTATACGATAGTGCGCTGAAACCAGCTGGATCAACAGGCAATGACGGCACTTTCACGAATACGGCGCTCGGCGCGGGCGCCGCGCCGGCGCTGACGGTGTAGGAAGCTGTTGAGGCAAGTGCCAGATCGCCGGCGATTTCGACCACACTATGCAGGCGACGAAGACTCGTTCGAACAATGAGTCGCACCGCAGAGGGGTAGTCGATCGTGGCCGTGAACGAGGCCGGATCGGCGTCTTCGAAGAGAAGGCCGCCTGTGCAGGCCATCAGGTCTTTGCGATATCGGCGTGACATCGGAGTTTTTGGCGCGGTCTGTCTGATTGACAACGACGCGGCTGGAGTTGACCTCCTGACCGTCAACGGAGCTGGTTAGGCATCACGGTCAGGGCGCAATTAGCGCGGCAGTGAAACGCCTGCGCCGCGCGTTCGCCAGTTGTTCCAACTGGCAACGACAATCTCTGCGACGCTTCAATGGAACAGGCGTGGCGCGGGTCCGGAAGAACCCGAAGTCAGTCGCGTGGCGCTGTTGTCTGGCGACATCGACAACGACGGCGACACCGATGTCGAAGGGCGGTCGATCGCGGCGGATCGATCAGGACTGCTTATCAACCACATCGGCAGCACCAGACATTGGGTGGGGTGAGAGTGGTGGGCGAACGCCGCCCCCTCGACAAGCTCGGGGCGCCCTGAGCGTGCCGAAGGGCGCGACATGGTTGGCGCGCGTGTTGAATCGTCCCCGCCAATCAGTCCCACACTTCGGCGTCGGGCCAGGGGCCGATTGGGTGGGGCCTGCTGCGTCCGCCAACGATCCCAGAGTGTTTGTCCGGCGACAATTTCAGATCGCCAGGTCCGCGTCGAATGGCCAAGTTGGAACGCCGAAGATGGACTGGATGCGTTGGTCAGATCAGGATACGCGACGTTGAAGGAGGGTGACGGGGTCGGAGAGAGGCTCACTGGTGGCAAGCGTTGCCGTGGATTCAGGGCCTCATTGCGTCTCGAGTGAACGCAGAGCCGAAGACCGAGGATCAAGACGGACCTGGCATTGAGGTCGTGGTTGCTGATCCGCGGTCGAGAATCGATCGCAGCCCAGCTGGGTGCGAGCGCCACGCTGCGCTTCACGCAACAGACGGATCCGGCAACACCCGCCGCTCATTCTGAAACGGGAAATATGGCGATGGGCGTTGTTGATGGCGGCCGAGTTCCACGAACCGCGCAAGCCTCGTTCCAAAATGCAGAGGCCCTCGCGCCGAGCGACCTGGTGCTAATGTAATAATTTTCAAAGACCGGTCAGAGTAAAGGACATCCCCAACGCGATGGTCAGTTTTCAGAGTGGACGCTGCGGGTGGCGCCCACAGACGTGCCAACGATGATCTGGCTCGGAGTCAGTGCCGATCAGGACGACCGGATCCTCGCGGAACCGCGCCACGAAAGCGCTATCGCTTCAGCCCCGCTCGACGCCGTGACAGTTTGCGTGTCTTCGGACGCACGGTAAGCATGACAAAGACTACAGTCGAGCCGCGCAAAATCTCGAACAGGCGCTTGTGCTCATAGTTGGGCAGTCGATCATCCACCATTGCTTTGGCGAGCATTATCGTGGTCTGCGACTTCGCAGAGATGGAATTGCACTTCAGTATAACGGCACGCTGCAGCTCGAGCCTGACCTCGGGCGCCAGAAGAAAGTTTTTCCCTTTGACGAGGTACTGATACAGCGCGCTGGACGGGCTTAAAGAAGCGCCGACGTCGCCGTGGTGGAAGAGGTGATGGCTGCCGCGGCCGAATATCTCAGAAAGTTGTAGTTCGGCCTCGATTGCACCGCAATGCCAGCTGGGGCAATCGCGCTCTTCAAGATGGTGACCGGCGCGGCGCGGTCCGAGCAGTTTTCAGGAGGGGCAAAAGGCCCTGGCTGTCACCGAGTTGCCGCGGGCGCACTGCGCCTCTCTCGTGGTGTGATCCACGAGACGCCGGCGACCATCAGCAGGCGATCAAATCCTTCATGTCTGCGCTCGAATCGATCCTCGTGGACGCGCCGGTCTGGTCGAGTCGTTGAGACGCAGTGGACAAACTCGAACGATCGCTGTCGGTTATGCCGAGCGTATATTCTGCGGATTGACCCCGGTGCGTCCAAGGCGCGTTTGGGCTGCGCAGCGTGGCGCTATCAGAGCTCAAAAAAGCGATCTAGAGCGAGATTCGAGATGAAGGCCAGTTGAACCTGCGGTCTGGCGGTGGTCCCCGGCGCCCTGGCGCAGCGCCGAGACTGATCGCGCATCGCACCAGGGTCCCGTCAGTCGTCAGTCGCGCCTTCCGATGAAGGCAGACCTGGCAGAGTGATTTGTTTCGTCGACCAGAAGAACGCACGGCGAATCGTCGTCCGGTTGAATAACGGCGAAAACTTCATCGCCCTGGCCCAGGCCGAATCGATCGATCCGACCGCGGCTGCGGGCGGTTTCGGGCAAAGGTGACGCTTCGCCACCGCGGTTCCCCGTGTTGAAAGACGCCCTCGTGGGTGTCGCCCTGGACACCTGAGAGTCCCGTGGTCCTGATCCTGACCGGATTGCCATCCTGAAGGTCGTCGAAGACACCGATCCGGTCGATCAATATTGAATGTGGCTTGCTTCGCAGACGTGCGCTACGCTCGCGACAAAGGCGAGCGTGAGATACGTGATCGATGAGCGGCCCAGGAGGAGATCCTGCGGGCATTTTCCAAGCCGGCCGGCTGGAACCAGAATCCTGCGATTTGCCAGGCGTCGCCAATCCATGTCATCGCAGAGGTCGCTCTAAAGATTTCGTCGAGAAACAAGCAGTCCGCGCCTTGCACCACCTGCTGACATCATGCGCGTTTAATTTCGCTCTGGCGTGGTGATCGATAGTCGGAGCGACGGTCAGTGGCGACCGCGCCCTCGATCAGTATCAATATATGTGCAGCTGAAACTGCGCGCAGGTGGCCGCCTGCCCGCCGCAGTGCCGCGGATGGAGGAAGCGCTCGGCGTAGCCTATCTGCACAAGTCCGAACTGGCGAACGATGTCCAGCGCGCAGCCCGGCGTGAATGGTGCGGTGTTCCCGCCCTCTGACTACTGCGCCCAGGCGCTCCCGAGTCCCGTCGAGGGGCGGCGCATTGCCGGGCTGCGCTGTACGCTGCCACATCAATGACTCGAAAGAGCCATCGATACCAAGTTCCTGAAGGAGAAACCCGACGATTCTGAGAGGTGGTGGCTTCTCAATCTCGCCTACATGAATTGTCGTGAGGGGCACTGGACAAGTTCCGACTGCTCATCTGATTCCGCTGGCAGCGTGTTGGCTTCCGCTAATGGAAGACGTTGGAAACGCGATGGTCTACAAGCCGCATTCGAGTGGTGGCGATCGGCGGAGGCGTCATCGTCAGACGATTTCGCCGTGGAAACGGCAGTTCGACGTCGTCACGTCCAACTTCGACAGTTGCGGCCCGCATGCACTACTTCCGCAACAACGGGGATGGCACGTTCACCGAACGGACATCCGCGGCAGTGACTCGACGGCCAGCTGGGCGGGCTGAACATGGTGCAGACCGACTCACAACAACGACGGCTGCAAGGACATCCTCGTGCTGCGCGGCGGGTGGGAGGTGCTCCCAACGCAAGTCATTGCTGCGGAACAATTGCGACGGCACGTTCACCGATGTGACCGTCCGCAAGCGGACTGGCGAAGCCGGCGACGAGCACGAACACCGCGGCGTGGGCGGATATCAACAACGACGGATTGCTCGATCTGTTCGTCGGCAACGAGGATCGCGCCTCGCAGCTGTTTCTGAACAAGGGCGGCGTGCCTTCGAAGACATCTCCTCGCGCCGCCGGTGTCGATCGCGTCGCGTTCTACCAGGGCCGTGAGCGCGGCGGACTATGACAACGACGGATTCGTGGACTTCTACGTCTCGAATTTCAACGGGACCAACTTTCTGTATCGGAACAATCACGACAACACGTTCACGGAGACTGGGCGCGCGCGGCTGGAGTGCCCGGCCCCGGCCACGGTTTTGCGACCTGGTTCTTCGACTACGACAACGACGGATGGTTGGATCTCTTCGCGACGAGCTATTTCACGTCGGTCGACGAATCGGTTCGCACATACCTCGATCTCGCCCACAACGCGGCGCCGACTGAAGCTCTACAAGAACCTTGGAGATGGGAGCTTCCGGGATGTGACGACAGAAGTCGGCCTCGACAAGGTGTTCATGCCCATGGGCGCGAATTTCGGGAGACATCGACAACGACGGCTTTCTCGATATCCGTCTCGGCACTGGAAATCCGTCCTACGCGTCGCTCCTTCCCAATGTGCTCCTTCGCAACAAGGAGGGGAAATCGTTCGTGGACGTCACCGCATCCTCTGGCACCGGCGAGGCTGCACAAGGGCCACGGTATCGCCTTTGCCGATCTGGACAATGACGGCGACGAAGAGATCGTCGCTGAAATCGGCGGCGCGACACCAGGAGACAGTCATCCACTGCGACTGTTCGAGAATCCCTGGTCACGGAAACGATTGGATTAACCTGAGGCTCGTGGGTGTCAAGACCAACCGGGCGGCGATCGGCGCTCGAATCAAAGCTGACCGTTGAAAACGAGGGACGCGGAACCCGCTCGATCTATCGTTCCGTCGGGAGCGGCGGGTCCTTCGGCGCTTCGCCTCTGGAGCAGCACATCGGCCTGGGCAAGTCGGCGCGAATCGTCGAGCTCGAGATCTGGTGGCCTGCCAGCAACACGCGCCAGCGCGTGACGGGCCTGGGAAGAATCAATCCGTGGAGATCACCGAGTTGACGCGGAGCTACCTCGAGACTCGAACGGCGTCCGGTCCGCCTCGGAGGAGCGAGGAAGCCTGAATAACGCGATCGGACGGACTCCATCATCCAAAAGCCGAAGGCGTCGAAGCTAAGTTGCGTACAAATTCGTGACAGATTCAGCTTGACATGTATACCTGCCAAGATTAGCTTGCTGCCCAATCTTTATAGCCGCATACGCGTCGGGCGCGTCGTAACTGATACAGGCAGGGAGGTCAGCGATGGTGCAGCTTAGGCCGGCGTTCCTCGCGGTTCCTGGTCGCGTTGCTGCGTGTTGCTCTTACCATCGGCGGCCCATGCGCAGGCCGCGATCACCGGAGTCGTCACCGACAGCCTCGGGCGCCGTGCTACCGCGGCGTGACCGTTGAAGCCGCCAGCCCCGCGCTTGATTGAAGAGGACCCGGATCGGTCGTCACCGATGCCACTGGGCCAGTACCGCATCGATCGACCTGCGGACGCGGCACCTACTCGCTGACCGATCTCGCTAGACGGGCTTCAGCCACCGTCAAGCGCGAAGGCATCGAGCTGTCTGGGAAACTTCGTGGCGACGGTGGACGCCAACCTGACGGTCGGCGCGATCCAGGAAACGATTACGGTGAGCGCCGAATCGCCAATCGTCGACGTGCAGAGCACCCGGTCAGCAGCAGACCATCGGCCGGGACGTGCTCTCTTCGATTGCCTCCTCGCGGAACGTCGTCGGCATCCAGGCGCTCATTCCAGGCATGCAACGCGGCATGGGGATTCAGGCGGCATCAACGGGATCGATGCAGGGCGGGGCTACCGCGATCCACGGCGGGCGCGTGAACGATTCGCGGATCTATGCCGATGGCATCAATATGGGCTGGGCCGGCACCGGCGGCGGCGGCGGCAACATGCCGCAGGTGGCCGCCGCGCAGGAAGTCGTGATGACCATCTCGGGCGGGCTCGCCGAAGCCGAGACGGGCGGCGTCGATCTTCAACGCCATTCCGCGCGACGGGCGAACAACTTCAGCGGCCAGTTCAACTACAGCGGCTCGAACGGCTCGCTGCAAGGCAGCAACTACACGCAGGCGCTCAAAGATGCGGGCCTGCGGGCACCGTTCGAGCTCATCAAAGCTGCATGACGTCAGCGGATAGTGCGGCGGCCGGATCGTGCGCGACAAGCTGTGGTTCTACTGGACGTACCGCCAGGTCGGGGGGAGCGCACGGTGCCGGGCATGTTCGTCAACAAGAACGCCGGCAACCCGAATACCTGGACGGTGGACTTCGACCGAACGCAGCAGGCGTTCAACAACAGCCTGGAGCGTCAGGGGACGATCCGGCTGCACGTGGCAGGCGACGCCGCGCAACAAGTTCAACTTCCACTGGTCCGAGCAATATAACGACGCGAACTACGGCAACGTGGCGGCGCGCGCGCCGCCGACGACGCCGGAAGCGTCGAGCCGGGTGCTCTACATTCCATCCCGTCAGCCCACGTGCCAGCTGGCAGTCGCCGATCACGGGCAGGCTGCTCGCCGAGGCCGGCTGGGGCACGTATCAGGCGCGTACCGCTTCCGGGCCGCGCAACGACGACGACATTCAACGACGGCGATGATCCAGCGGTTGGAGCAGACCGGCGAGCTCGGTTGCAGCCGGCGCAGACTGCATCCGGGCCTGTTCTCCCGGATGCCCCGAGCCCCGGGCAAGGTGGATTCACGCACTCGCTGATCGGGAACGCTGGCCAGCGCTGCGCGCATCGCTGACGTATGTCACCGGCGCGCACAACATGAAGTTCGGCTACCAGGGCGGGTTCGGCAATCCGTCCCAGACCTACAAGAACTACACCCAGGTCGTGCAGGTCCGGACGAATCTCGGCGTGCCGAACCAGCTGACGCAGACCATCTCGGTCGGAGCCGATCGACACAGTCACGTCCGCAATCTCGATCCCGACGAATTTCTACGCGCAGGATCAGTGGACGCGCAACCGGCTGACGCTGCACGGCGGCGTGCGGTACGACTCAGCTGACCTCGAGCTATCCCGACCAGGGCATTGGCGGTCCCGGCTGGCCGCTACGCCCCGAGCGAAGCTCTTCTTCCGAGCCGGTCGACCCCGGGGTACGACTGGAAGGACATCACGCCACGCGCTGGGCGTCGCCTACGACCTGTTCGGGAACGGGAAGACGGCGGTCAAGTTCAACGTCGGCAGGTATCTGGAAGCCATCACGGCGAGCAACAACGATCTGGACATGAACCCGCTGATTCGCACGGCCACGAACACGACGCGCGGCTGCGACGGTTCAACGGATCTCGTTCCGAAGCCGGTGACCCGCGGCGCGACTTCGTGCCCGGACTGCGATCTCAACAACCCGGCGGCGAACGGCGAATGCGCAGGCGATGGACAGCCAGACCCTGGAGCAGCCGGTGTTCTTCACGGACCTTCGATCCCAGCTTCGTCGGCGGCTGGGGCACCCGGCCGAACAACTGGGGACTCGGCCTGTCGGTGCAGCAGCGAAGTGATGCCGCGCGTCTCGGTGACCGTCGCCTACAACCGCAACTGGTGGGGCAACTGGTACGTCGTGGACAACCGGGCGACCAACTTCGCGGACTACACGCCGTTCAGCATCCACGCGCCGCTCGATCCGCGGCTGCCGAACGGCGGCGGCTAGACGATCGGCGGCCTGTACAACCTCGTGCCGGCCAAGGTCGGGCAGGTGGACGAGCTCGCGCAAGTTCGCACAGAACTTCGCGAATCAGTCGGAGAACTGGCAGGGCGTGGACTGTCACGTGTCGTGGCGCGGCTGCGGAATGGGCTCACGGTGCAGGCGGGGCACGAGCACCGGGCGCAGGGTCGCGGACGGCTGCGACGTGCGGGCCAAACTGCCGGAGCTGGGTACCGGCACAGCCAGCGCGGGGAGCGACGAACAGCTCTGTGACGGCGAACGTCAATGCCCTCGGCGGCGGCCCGTTCGCCCTCGTCGGTGAACGAACCCCTATTGCCGCATCGCCGGAACCATACAGAACGGACTTCCGGGGGCTCGCGCTCGTATACGATTCCGAAGGTGGACGTCCAGGTGTCCGGGACGTGGGCGAGCATCCCCGGGGACTCGCTGCGGGCGGACTACGCGGTGACCAATGCGTGGATCGCCGGCGGGCCGCAGCCGCTCGGCCGGAGTCTCACCGGTGCGCCTACCGCAACCGGTGAACCTGATTCGCGCCGGCCACGATGTGGGGCGAGCGGACACAACAACATCGACTTTCGCGTCGCGAAGATTCTCCGGTACCGGCGGGATCGCGGAACCCAGGTTGGCGTCGACATCTTCAACTTGATGAACGCCGACACGGTGACGAACTACAACTATCGGTTCGTGCCGGGTGGCACGTGGCTGACACCGACGACCATTGTTCCGGCGCGCTACGCGAGGATCAGCGCACAGATGGACTTCTGAAGAACCGGTTGTCAAGGCGCCGATCGTTTCGAATCACTCGTTGATGACGCTGAGGCCCGCTCTCGCAGGAGGGCGGGCCTCTTTTGTCGACGAGGACATCGATAGCGGAAAAAGTGGAGTAGCGGCGAAGTGGTGCAAGCGTAAAAAGTGAAACGACCACTTAGTTCTCCACTTCTCAACTTTCCACTTCGACTTAGCTGATCCCGTCTCTTTGCAGAAACGCGCGCTCGACATACCCCGCAACAGGCCGATCATCCCTCGGACGCGTGAAGCTTCCTTCATGCGCAGTGCATTGAGAAATTCGGCGATCGCGAGCGCGGCGGCGGGCGTCGTGTTGTGGACCGCCATGCTGGGCGTCGCTCAGACTCCGGCCTACCGTGCGCCGCGGACCGCGGATGGAAAACCCAACCTGAACGGGATCTGGCAGGCCCTCAACACGGCGGATTGGGATCTCCAGGGCCACGCCGCCGGCAAGGGTCCCGTGCCCTCGCTCGGAGCGGTCTTTCTCGTGCCACCGGGCCTGGGCGTGGTGGAGGGCGATGAGATTCCCTATCTGCCGGCGGCGGCCGCGAAGAAGAAGGAGAATCAAGCGAATTGGGTGAAGCTGGACCCTGAGGTCAAGTGCTATCTGCCGGGCGTGCCACGCGCCACCTATCTCCCGTATCCCTTTCAAATCGTCCAGTCTCCAGCAGACGATCATGATGGCTTACGAATACGCTGGCGCGGTTCGCGTCATCAACATGGGCGCCCCGACCAAGGCGCCCGGCGACAGTTGGATGGGGTGGTCCAACGGCCGCTGGGAGGGTGAAACGCTCGTGGTCGACGTGACCAGCTCTGAACGATCAGACGTGGTTCGATCGCGCCGGCAACTTCCATAGCGACGCGCTGCATGTCGTCGAGCGCTACACGCCTCGCAGCGCGGACACGCTGATATTACGAAGCCACGATTGAGGATCCGAAAGTGTTCTCGCGCCCCTGGAAGATCAGCATGCCCCTGTATCGTCGCGTCGAGAAGAACGCCAAGGCTCCTGGAATACAAGTGCGTGGAGTTCGCCGAAGAGTTGTTGTATGGTCACTCTGAGCAAGAAGCCCAGTAACCAGTTCGGTGCAAAGGAGGCTCCCATGAGCCATCGCTCGCTGTGTTTCAACGACTGCGCTCGGCGGCTTTGGTCGCGCTGTGATCTAGTCACGCTGCTCGCGCAGGCTCCGCGCCGGACAGACTCCAATCGCCCGTCACGAAGCCAACGACAGCCGCGAAGGCTTGGACGCCACCGCGCACACCTGACGGCAAGCCGGACCTGCAAGGAATCTGGACCGACAACACGTTGACGCCTCTCGAACGGCCGAAGAAGCTCGGCGCCAAAGAGTTCTACACGGATCAGGAATTTGCCGAACTCTGACCAGACGGGCCCGCAAAGGGGAGACGTTGGTCGAGGAAGCGCGACCTCGGAGCCGCCGCGTCCGCAGGCTGTGCGTTACGACCTCGAAGCTGTACGGTTTCGACCCGACCAAAGTCCGTTTCGCCTCCACGAAGCGCACCTCGCTCGTCGTCGGGCCGGAAGGCATCGTGCCTCCCATGTTGCCGGAGGCCAGGGAACGAAACGCCGCACGCGCTGCGATGAGCAAGGGACACGAATTCGACAGCCACGCGAACCGCCCGTTGGGTGAGCGCTGCATCCTGATGCACCAGCAAAGAATTCCGATGATTCCCGGCGCCAATGAAGGCAACCTTCTGCAAATTGTGCAGGGGCGCGGATATGTGACCCTGCTTCACGAGACGGACCACTCCACGCGCGTCATCCCCACCGACGGCCGCCCGCACGTCCCGCAAAACATCCGCGCTGTGGCAGGGCGACTCCGTGGGGCATTGGGAGGGCAATACGCTGGTCGTCGACACGACCAATTTCACGAACCTGACCGCTGTACCGCGGATCCAGCGAAAACCTGCATCTGGTGGAACGCTTCACGCGCACGGCGGACGACACGATGATTTACCAATTCACGGTTGAAGATCCCACCACGTGGGCCAAGCCATGGACCGCGGAAGTTCCCTGGACGAAAACGCAAGGGCCCAGGTACGAGTTTGCCTGTCACGAAGGCAATACGATGATCTCCAACATTCTTCGCGGCGCCCGTGTCGGAAGCAGGAAGCGGCGCAGAAGAAAGCGAGGAAGTGAGGCAACAACATGAGGACAAGGCTAGTTGGTCGTCGTTGCTGGCTGCAAGCCTGCTCCTCGGCGGCGGCGTCGGCATGGGCGCATCACGCGTTTGCCGCGGAATTCGATCAGAACAAACCGATCAAGGTGCATGGGAGCGGTCGTGAAGTGGGAACTGACCAGTCCGCACTCCTGGATTCACATCGACGTGAAGGAGCCCGACGGCAAGTCGGTCACGTGGATGATCGAAGGCGCGAGCCCGAACAATCTCTACAGGCTCGGCTTCACGAAGGAATCCCTGCCGCCTGGGACCGAGATTCTCGGTCGAGGGCTACCAGGCGAAGGACGGGTCCACTCGCGCGGTCGGCAAGAACATCACGTTCGCTGACGGCAGAAAGCTCTTCCTCGGCTTGTCAGAAGCGGAGAGCGGGCCAGACAAAGTAATCACAAACCCGGCATCGCCGAAATTGCTTACTGTCGTGGCTTGAGCGGAGCTGGCCTGCCGAACTTTGCCTCGTCAACCGGACACGTTGGTCTGTATCTCGTTCAGCACAATTGAATCGCGTCCGTTCAACCACGCGTAGGTGATGCGGAATGGCAGTTTGATTCCGTTGACGTCGCGATAGTCGGCGAAATCGATCTGCGTCGGAACGCGACCGATTGGCGAGCTGCCAAAGCGCAGCTCACGCAGAAGCAGGCCGCTCTGCCGGTCGAAGCTACAGCGTCACGAGAAGACCTCTCGGTCCGGTTCCCTGCACGACATCGACCACGTGGGTCTGTCCCAGCGTCACGTCCTGCTGGAGCGACGACTGGCTGGATGGCGCCGGAAGATCGGTAATCGAGGTCGGCGGGCCCGTTTTCAGATTCGTGAGAATCTGCTTGATCTGCCCTGGAAACGACAACTGCGCGTCGAATCTCGCCCCATCCAGATCGCCGCCCTCTCAACTGAAACTCTCCCAGCACGTTGAGCGGCGTTCTCACCCAACCGGTACTGCCGTCGTAGGTCCTGATCTGATCTCCTCGACCCGTTTCTTCCTTGAACACGATGATCGTCGCGCGCTTGTCCGGCGCCTTTCGCGACAATTTCGACGGCGCCGCCGCCTCCGAATCCTCCGAAACCCACGCTGGTCCCTTTGCCGACAAAGCTGGTCAGGCCGGCCAGGCGTTGGCCCCCGCCTGCCGCCTGAATGTATCTGTCCAGGATCGACTCGGCGGAAGGCACTCCAGGCGCCTGCACGACGACGTCGTCGGGCTCGAAGGGTGGCGTGCCGTAGATCGTCATCCATGGTCGGCGTGGTGAGCGGCTTGTCGCGGTTGCGATGGCAGGTCCAGCACGTCACCAGCTGGCGTCCCCCGAAGTTCGTCCGGTTGATGGTGGCAACCATCGTCACCATCGTGCGCGCTCGTCGCTTTCTCGGCGTATCGGCCGCCCAGTCGACCTTGTCCGTGCCGGCCCCTTCGTGACAGTCCGAGCAGTCGAACTGTAGCGCGGCCGTCATGATCCCCATCGTCTCGAGGAAATCGTCGACAGGAATCCCTTGAGCACCTGGACATTCTTGAAGACCTCTTCCGCAAGAAGGGGCTTTTCCTGGGCCGTAGTCTGCGCGGTCGCCAATCCCGTGCCGATCAGCCCGGTAACGGCGAGGCAGAGCGGCGAGCCCATATCCATCGCCCGGAGCGTCGCATTCCTTGGTCTGCTCCACGTCATATAGTGAATCCTCTCTGTGGTGCAGGTGGACGAGGCCGCCAGTATAGTCTCTGAACTGACGATTCCGCAGAGCACTCGCGCGGTTCTGCAACATCATTGACACGGCGTGCTGGATACTCGAAAAGCAGAGAAGGGAGCACGAGATGTCAGCTCTCAACTTTCGATAGATCCCGGTTCATCCTGCTGATCGTCGTCTGCGTTGCGGTGCAGCGGAAGTCGCGTTCAGGGCAGCAGCGTGGAGGCACACCTCAGACTGACAGCGTTCAGCCGGTGAACAGCGGTGGCAATCCCTATCGCGTCATACCGGGATTGGGCGCAGCTGAACATCGAGGCAAGGCCGTGGGGCGGCTCCAACGGCGTGGCTATCGATCGCGACGGCAAGTCCGTGTGGGCGACCGACCGTTGCTCCCCGGGGACCGCTCCGGGTTGTCTCGGGACGAAGGCCAACCCCGTTCACAAGTTCGATGAGTCGGGGAAGGAGATCAGGAGTTTCGGCGGCGGCATGTTCGTGTGGCCGCACGGCATCCACGTCGACCGCGATGGAAATGTGTGGGTGGCGGACGCACGCGCGGCGAGCCCGGAGGAGCTCACCAGGTTTCCTGGCGAAGGCAACAAGGGAAGCGCGGTCGTCAAGTTCAGCGCCGAAGGCAAGGTCCTCATGACCTTGGGGAAACCCGGCGTCAGAGGAAATCCACCGGAGGCCTTGACCGATCCGACCGACGTCGTAACCGATGCGAGCAATGGCGACGTTTACGTGGCTGAGAGCCACACCGATGTGGCGGCTACAAATCTGGTTGGCCGCATCTCGGTGTTCGACAAGAACGGGAAGTTTCTCAGAACCATTGGAAAGGCGGGAACCGGACCGGGCGAGTTCCGGACACCGCATGCGCTCGAGTTCGATTCCAAGGGCCGGCTGATCGTCGCCGACCGTCACAACCATCGCATTCAGATCCTGACGAAGGACGGCAAGTCTCTCGCTAGAGTACGACGAGTTCGGCCGCGTCAGCGGGCTGGCCATCGACAAGGACGACACGATCTACACGGCCGACTCAGAGTCGACCGAAAGAGTTCACCCGGGCTGGCTCAGGGGATTCGGATCGGGAGCCTCAAAGATGGCAAGGTGACGATCTTCATTCCGCCACACAAGACGGATTCTCCCGATGGCGCCATGGGGGAAGGGATTGCCATCGATGCCGCTGGCAATCTGTTCACTGCGGAAGCAAATCTGCGGGGCGTGACGAGCTTACGTCAAGAACTAAGTTCGCCTCACTTGGGCGCTACATACGCTTGATGACGACGAGGCTGATGTCGTCGGCAGGCTCATCGAACGCGACAAGGTCTTCCCTGACCGCCTCGTAGATCGCCCGCGCCGACCGATCTTTCACGCGCCGAACCGTGTCTGCTCCAGTGGCTCGGAAAGTAGTCCTGCTCGCCGTGCCGGTGTCCGGCGAGTCCATCGGTGTGCAGGAGGAGAATGTCTCCTGAGCCCATCAGCGACCAGTCGTTCAGTGTGTAGCGGTCCTTGAACCCGAGCGGGCTCGTCGGTCGCCGCCTCGTCGATCATACCGAGCGACGGCAGCATGCCAACCGGCGGAAACGAGATCGAGGCTGACCTCCATGAAGCGATCGTGCTGGTTCGAGAAGACCGCGGGTGGCGGCTGACCGGCCGACAGGAACCGAAATCGCGCGTCCTCGAAATCTCGCCGTAGATCATCGACACGAATTTGTGCGCGCCCGAGGATTGTATAGAATCGCGTATTGAGATTCTCGAACAGGCGTCTCGTGATCCGGCCGAACATGTCGAGCTCGTAGATCGCGCCGAGCAGAAACGCCTGGTGCAGCATCGCGGCGAGTAACGCGTCGGTGACGCGGTGGCCGGACACATCGATCACGAACGATCCCCGCCATCCGCTGGCAGCGTTGCAGCTGCTCGGCAATTTCGAAGCGGCCCCGTGCGACGGCGATCCTCGATGCGCGCCGGAAGATTGAACCGCTGTTTGAAATCGACGTAGATCAGGTGGTCGCCGCCGATTGTCCTGTTCAGCGCCAGCGTTCCGCCGAAGACATCGACGCCCTGCAGGCGCGGGAGATCGCCGCGGCTGGGGAAGCAGGAATTGCGCGATCTGTTCAAAGTTGTCCAGTTCTCTCGGTGAGATGCCGGAGCAAATGTCTCAGCACCTGCAGATCATGACGACATCGTGATCTCCGCGATTGCGAGTTCGTGGGTATGAGAACCCTGATCATCGCAGACACCCGTAACAGTCGATGCTGTCGACCTGATGATTCGGATGACTCGTCCCAAGCAAAGACTGATGCCCACGACAGGCGTCGCGCGAGACGCACCCTGTTCACGACGTGCACGTGCTGCGAGTCTGCGAGGGTGGCATGATTGCCCTCTGTGCTTGATGAAATGACGACTTATGCCCGGGACGCGAGCTTGGAGCGCTTGGACGGGGGAGGACGCCTCGAACCATGGCTCGTGATTCGCACTGCATGTCTGGCGCGTTGACGCACGCTCTCTTTTCGCCGCTCACAATCGCCCCGACGACGCGGATCCGTGATTCGCGAACAATGCCGCAGCATTGGAGGCGGCTCATCTCGCTACGGGCATCCGAGGTGATGACGGATGAAAACTAGCTCGATCGTCGCAGTGCCGATTGCCGTGGCGCTGGCGTCTGCCGAGGCGCAATGGCTGAACCTATCGTGACCCTGGATTCCACGCACGCGAGACGGACAGCCGAATCTGTCTGCACCGACGCCGCAGGCTGAACGGAAAGCCCGACCTCTCCGGCCTGTGGCAGGCCGAGCGCACGCCCGTGAGCGAGTTTGTCCGCGTGCTGGGGCCTGGGCTGCCTCAAATCCAGCCCGACTTGAACGACGATCACAAAGCATGTGCTCAACGTGTTTTGGGATGTGAAACCCGGGGAGGAGCCGCTTCGGCCGGAGGCCGCCGCCCTCACCGAGCAGCGGCAAAAGAGCGGTCGAGATTTCCAGACCGCATACTGCCTGCCTCGCAGCATCCTCCGCCGCGATGTTGATCCTGAATTTCAAATGATTCAGGCCCTGGCGAGATCGTGGTTCTGGCGGGCAACGGCGATCCTCCGCGCCAGATTCACCTCGACGGTCGCAGCTCGCCCGAAGGACCCACAACCGAGTTGGATGGGGTCGTCGGTGGGACAGTGGCAAGGGATACCCTGGTGGTCGGAACGACCGGCTTCAACGAAAGGGGCCTGGCTGGACGGCTTTTGACACCCGCGAAGCGAGGCCATGCGCATCACCGAACGGTATCGTCGGCGTGACGTTGGCCACATGGACCTGAGGTGACCTTGACGACCCGAAGTATTACACCCGGCCGTTCGGCTTCTAAGACCACGCTGACTCTGGTCCCCGACGGCGACGTACTCGGTTACGTCTGCACAGAGAACGAAAAGATAGTATGCACCTTCCAAGAGCGACGTTCTGAACGCCACACCGCCTACTTCTTGAAATCCGCCGTCCAGTTGAGGATCACGGTCAGCGCCGGCGCGTCGGCTGATCGACTACGGTGTTGACGAGGAACCGCTGGCCATCGGCGGTGACGGCGTAGTCAGTCGGGGAACGGCGGTTCGGCTCGGGACCTCGACGTCGAAGAGTCCTGGCGGTGCCAGCGCTGAAAGTGCGGCTCCGTCTGTCGTCACCGGCACGGCGGTCAGCTTGCCGTCGGCGGAGATGTAGAACAGTTCTTTGCCGTCGCGCCGCCACCTGGCTTTCGTGCCCCCGGCGACGAGATCTGCGTTTGCCCGCTCGCCGCCGGAAACGGCCGGACGCACACCTCGAACGTGCCGGATCTCGTCCGGACGTACGCCACCCACCGGTGTCGTGGCGAGAAACGAGCCTGGGCTCGCTGAACGGCGCACGAGAAACGTGCCTCGCCTTGCGTTCTCCGGTCAACGTCAACACGCCCAGGTCGTAGCCGCGATTCGTCAACTGACCATATAGAGAAGCAGCCCTCCATCGCGTGAGACATCAAGGGGAAACGTGGCGCCAGCCGCCGGCACCACACTCAGCAGCAGGCTCCTCTGGTCCGCCACCGATCGTCTTCTGGAAAATCGCCGTCACTCCCCATGCGGTTCGACCCGAAGAGCAGGCGATCGCCGTCGGCGGACCACGCTGGAAACCAGTCGGTGGCCGGATCGGACGTCAGGCGCGAGGCGGTGCCACGGGCGAGCCCCAGCACCCAGAGATCTGGCTGCGCCGTTGCGGCATCTGTCATTCTACGGCGACGTTCTTTGATCGGGCGACAGGCGCGGAACCGTACAAACGCCGCATATGGGTTGGGGATCTCGTTGACGCGCCGTTGCGGTCGCGCCAGCGCAGGCTCGTGGTCAGCCCCATTCTGGGACTGTGGGCCAGCACACCGGACGGCGATGCGGCCACGGCTGCGTAACCCATTCCAGCAGTCCAGTAGCCGACGTGGTCGCCAATACGAACGGAGTCGCCGTTCGTTTGAAGCGTTCGGTCATCGAACGCCTGCGCAACAGTGTCCTGTCACGGACGAACACAAGGTGCCCTGAGGCATACACGGCCATCAGGTCGCTCGAGAACGCGCGTGGACGACGAAGAGTCGAGCGCCAAAATCCTCGGCACGGGCTTCGAACTGCGCTGAAGTAGAGAAATGCCAGTCGTCCAGAAACTGTGCCAGACTGGCCGATGACCGCCTGATCAGGCTGAACGTCAGGCCGCCGTCACGACACCGCCCGGACGCAGATTCGGGAAATCGGGCTGTTTCCTGACCGCCAAACACGATGATGCCATCCGGGTTCCAGGCACCGCCAGGCGGTACGACTGGGGCGTCACTGAGCACCTGCGGCACCCCGCCGGTCGTATCGATCTTCTTGAGCTTGCCCCCCGCGAAAACGCACGTACCGCCGTCGGGCGACCAGAGCGATACGACGCGCCTTCGGTGCCGGGAGCGGTTGTGCCTGACGTCGTCGAGCGGGCGGATCCAGAGTTGCGACGCGGCACGCCTCCGCGCAGCGACGAATGCGAGACGACGGCCGTCCGGAGAGAGCGCGAGCTGCGCGGCGGAAGCGACCGGCGCCATGTCGCGCGTCACGTCTGCGGGCGGCTGCATTGAACCGGACGAGGGCGGCGGGCGTGGCGACCGCTGACATTTACCGGCCGCCGCCGACAACGCCGATCGCGACCGCGCCAGATCGCCGCCGCCGCAATGGCGCCGTTTGCCACGCGGCGTAGTTCCTGTTCTCGGCGTTCCGGTGACTGCGGTTGCGCCAGATATTCCTTCCGCGGCCCAGCGCAGGGCCGATCCCAAATCGGACGCGGTCTGCCAACGGTAGTCCGGGTTCTTTTTCCAGGCACTTGCGGACGATGGAGTCGACGAGCGGACGGCGCGAGCGGCTGCACGGTGGTGAGCGGCGGTGGGTCGCGCCGAGAATCGCGCTACGTGAGATTCGCCCGCGTCTTCCCCTCGAACGCCTTCTTTCCCGCGATCATTCCCGTAGAGCACGCTGCCGAACGCGAAGATGTCGGTGCGCGCGTCTGCGTGGCCGCCCTCCTGCTCAGGCGCCATGTATTGGAACGTGCCGAGGATCGTGCCCCGCGCCGTGATCGCCTGGGGCGGCCTCGTGGGAGTGTTGGTGGGCGCCGTCGACGGTCAGGGCGGGTGCCGTTCGGGCAAGACCGAAGTCGAGCAGCTGGCGATCGGCGGCGCTGGAAGCTCCGCTACCGGGTGACGGCGCGCTGACGTTCGGCTTCAAGTCGCGATGACGATCCCCTGGCGGTGGGCCGCGGCCAGCGCGCGTCGGCCATTCGCATCGCGATCCGCAGCGCTTCGTCGAGCGGAAAGCCAGATCTCCTGGCGCTCGCGCGTGCGCACCGGCTCTCCAGTGTTTCCCTCCAGGAGCTCCATGACGAGAAACGCGGTGCCCGCGTCCTCGCCGACGTCGAAGAGCGTGCAGATGTTCGGATGGGCGAGTTCAGAGACGTGCGCGCTTCGCGGTCGAAGCGTTCGCGGAACTGGTGGGTCGGCGGCCAGCGCCTCGGGAGCACTTTGATCGCGACGGTGCGATCGAGACGGGTGTCTCGGCTTTTACACCTCGCCCATGCCACCAACAACGCCGACCTGGGCGGTGATTTACGGGCCGAGTCAGGCACCGGGAGCCAGAGCCACGCTGATTTGGTCGGATTATAGCTGGGCAGATAACGCCCAGTCGGATTAGTAACGATCAACAAAGCGACTCTATCGGTGCCCCGGCGCACGCGCGCACACCTTCGGCCCTGACGCTCATCGCCGGGTCACTTTCGATAGAGCCGTTTGGACCAAGCCGCTGGCGGAAGCGGTCGGGTCAGCTATGTCCGTTCAATCGTGAGCGCCGTCGACGCGGGGCGCGGGAGCAGTAGGTATCCGGCCGGAAAGCGACGATCTGACAAAGTCGAATTAAGGATTCTCGGCGGTTCCGCGGTCTCTGCGTTGGTCGTTGCTTTCCAGCATCCTTTGTTCAGCGGCTGGCGAGGGACAGCCGGAACGCCGCCATCTCCTCGCCGTTTCGAACCAGGAGGACGTCGCCAACCAGCACCGGGTGGTTCCAGGTCTTGCCGTCGATCGCCGGGAACCGCGCGAGCTCCGTTGAACTTGTCGGCGGTCGCTGAGACCAGCGCCAGCTCGCCCTCCTCCGACAGCACGAGCAGCAAGTCCTGCGTCGGGCAACAGCACGAGCTGGCCGTTGCCGTAGCGTCCGCCCTTCCACTTGCGCTTGCCGTCCTCGCAGATCGATGCACGCGAGAATGCTGCCGTCGAAGCCGAACGCATGGCCTTTGTGAACGACGAAGTCGTTGAAGTACGGCTTCAGCCCGTTCGATGTCCAGCGTTCTTCGACCGTCCATCCGCCGGGTCCGTGCGCGACCGCGATGCGGCGCGATGCCACTCGCTGCATCACCGCCGACGATCAGGACGTCGCCGTCCGGCAGTCACGAGCCGGCTGCACGATGCTGACGCCCGTCGATTGCCACGTGCTCCCAGAGCAGCGTGCCGTCGCGCCGGGCGCGACGCTGGTCGCGCCGGCTCCGCTCAACAGCAGAACCTGAGCGACTCCGTCGATCGTCACCAGTGTGGCGAGCTGTAGCCACCGCCGCCGGCCGGGCCGAACCAGCGCGGATGCGCCGGTGCCGATGTCGTAGGCGACGAGCCGGCCGGACGCCGCGACGATGCACGACGTCGCCGACCACCAGTGGCGAGCTGGCGAAGCCCCAGCCCGGACCTTCGACGCCGGTATCGGTCGCCGCGTTGCGCGACCACATGACCGCACCGCTCGCGGCGTCGAGCGCGTTCAGGATTCCGGTCGCACCAAATGTGCAGACGCGACCGTTGCTGAGGGTCGGTGTCGCGCGCGGACCGGCGCCGCCGTTCGACTCCCAGAACCGGACCGCGTCGCGGTGGCGCCACACTGGCTCGCCGGTGGTCGACGTTGTAGCAGGCGACGATCTCGTCGTCGCCGCGCTGTTCCTGGGTGTAGAAGATGTCGCCGCGGACCGCGAAGGACGACCAGCCCGGTCCGATCGGCCGGCGCCACAGCTGCGACCGGCGGCGACTCGGACCAGTCGGTTTCTATCCGACACCGCGGACGACGCCGTCGCGATCGTGGTCCTCGAAAGCCGGGCCAGTCTCCATAGCGACTTTGGTCGCTGCTGAAGCCGGGCGAGAAGTCTTCGGCTGGCGGCTGGAGCCGGAAGCGGCTCGCTGGAGCGTCGGCGGGCCTGGTGAGCGGTTCCGCGTGGAGCCTCCTCCACCGCGGTGGTTGATGCCGGCGGCACAACCGCAGCAGGCGGCGAACGGTTCGTCGCGCAGCTCGCGCCAGTAGCCGCTCCTCGGGGCTTGAGTCCACCGCCAGTGCAAGTCGGAAATCGCCGCCACCGCTGATGCCGCCAGTCCGCAAGAGCGTGAACACGCCGCACGCGAGCAGGATCGCGGCGACTATTGCTGCGCGCCGGCCGCCGCTCGAGAGGCGACGGCGGCCACCACCGCACCGACCAGCGCCGACGCTCAGACGCGGGGTTGCGTAGATCGGCAACATCATCCCCATCATCCCGTTCGAAATGGACTGGTGAACGATGCGAGATGTCGCGAACAGACCGACGATCATCAGGGCGATGGCGCCACAGGCGTTCGGACCACGGCGCCCGGCTGAAGAACAGCCACCACACCAGCGATCGCCAAGGCGCAGACGACCGGACCAATCACACCAAGAATGGCGCTTTCGGGAAGGAGCAAGGCTCACGACAAGCCTGACGAGCAGGACGCATCTGCCGCGATCGCGCCAGGCCACAAACGAATCGGCTTCATACGAGCTGACCTTCGCTCGGAGTCATTTCATCCTGCCTGTCCCCACGCTTCTTCCGACTACTGACCGCAGTGCCTGCAGCGACGTCGCACGCGCGAGGCTCGCGCCGCAGGCAGTCAGCGACGCCACCACTGCAGCGCAGATGAGCACCACGGCCGCCCCCGTCACCGGCAGGACGCCCGGCAACTGCACGTTGTCGATGATATCTCACCGCCCACACGAGCGATCGCGTAGCCACCCGCCGCACCGGCCGCGATTCCGATCGAGGCGATCCACACGCCCTCGGAGAGCACACGGGCCAGCAGTTGGAGCCGGCGCAGACCCGATCGCCAGCCGCACGCCGAACTCTGCGCGTCCGCGCGCTCACCGAAAACGCCAGCACGCCTGCTACACCGCACGACGGCAATCAGCAGCGCGATCACCGGCAAATCCCGAGAAGACGAAAGCGTTCAGCCGCTCCGGCGACAACACCTCCGCCTGCGTATCCTCGAGTGTTGCGGCGCGTTCCACGGGCTGATCTGCGCGAAATCTCGGCGGATGACGCGCGTCACTGCCGGCACGAGCGCGTACGGTCGCCCGCCGCACGCACGAACAGGCGGGCCGGCAGCGCCCACCTGCCGAACCGGCTGATACACCGTCAACGCCGAGCCCCTCACGACGTTCTCGTCGTCCGATCGTCAGCTGACCACGCCGATAATGCGGCGTGCAACGGGTTTACCGAACGATTGGAAGACCGGATCGGTCCCACCGTGAAGTGGCGGTTCAGCGCAACGCCGTTCGGGAGCAGCCGGTGGGCGCATGCTCTGGCTGACGATCACCACGCAGCTCGCTGCCGGAGCGGTCTTCGTCTGTGAAATCGCGGCCGTCGAGGCATCGGATTCCGAGAACGGCAAAGAAGCGAGGGCGCGCGACCATCCGCATCCTCGCTCGTGGAGCTTCCTCGCCATCCGCGGGCATGTAGCCGTCGACGGTGAACTGGAAGGCTAGGCATCGCACCGCGCGTCACGCCACGGGACGAAGCTTCCTACGGCGACCTCCTCGACACCTGGCAACTTGCCAATGCGTCGCGTAGCTTCGCGATAGAGGTCGATCGCTTGTTCGCCCACGAAACCTGTCGCCGACGTTGGGACGTCGAATGCAAGCACCTGCCGCAATGTTGTAGCCGGTGCTCGCGGCCTGCAGCGAGACCAGCGTGGCGAGCAGCATGCCGGCGCCGGCGAGCAGAACGAACGAAAACGCGATCTGAGTCGTGGCGAAGATCCGCAGGCGGCGATTGGTGCCGGGGTGATTCTGGCGCCGCCGGTCGCCAGACCGAGGCCAGCCGGGGCGCGCGATGAAGGCAAACGCGGGACGTACGCGAGCAGCACCGCCGCCGCTATCGCCAAGCCAGCGCCGACCCAAAGCACGCTCGGATCGACGCGTGACGTCGAGCGCGCGGATGGAGAATCGCGCCGCATAACGGGCAACAATCGCGATCAAAGCGGCCGCGCCAGCGCCACGCCAAGCACGGCCCCGGCGCCGCAGAGAACGAGGCTCTCAGCCAGCAGCGTACGCCGGAGCGCGCCCGGTCCGGCCCCGAGCGCGGCTCGCACCGCCAGTTCGCCTTCGCGTCGTACCGAGCGGGCCAGAATCAGGTTGGCGACATTCGAGCACGCGATGACGAACACGAGCGCCGGCCGCGCCAAGCAGCACGAGCAGAATCGTTCGCGCGGGGGCCGCGATCTGATCGCGGAGCTTCGATACGCGTCAGGCTGACGTCGCGCTTTAGTCGAATACGCCTCGGGATGCTCGCGAATCAGTCGCCGCGTGCACGGCTGTCAGCTCTGACGCGCGCCGCTTCAAGCGACGTCGCCCGGCGCCAGGCGGCCGAAGAGCTCCGTCATGCGATGCGTGCGGCTGGCGACCATCGTCGCCCCGAGGTGATGCGGGCTTGTGACGACGTTCGCGATGATCTCCGTGTCGGCCGGATACGGCACCGAGGGCTCGAGGACGCCGACGACTCGTGGCGTGCGCGGTGCCGAGTCGGATGGTCTTGCCGACGACGCCCGGGTCGCTGTTCGAGCGACGTGGTCCAGAAACGGTAGGTGAGCACCGCAACGCCCTCCGCCTTGGGTCCGTCGTCTGGGCGTTCAGCAGACGGCCGAGGACGGGCCGGAGGCCCATCACGTCGAAGAACGAGCCGCCGACGACGCCTGCCTTCACCATGCGCGGCTCGTTCCGAGGCCGATCAGCGTGAAGTCCACGGTAGAGAAGTCGCCGAAGGCGCTGATCGTGGTGGCGCGCGACTTGAAGTCGTTGATTTCGGGCACCGAGAAGGTCATGTTCTCGGCGCCGATGCCTGGGCGTGCTCTGGCGGATGTAGATCAGGCGATCTTCGTCGCGATTGACGAGCGGCCGCAGGAGCACGCCGCGCACGACGCTGAAGATCGCCGCGTTGGCGCCGATGCCCAGGGCAAGCGTGATGACGACGGTGGTCGCGAGACCCTTGGCACGCCTGAGCGAGCGCCACGCGAACCGGATGTCCCGCGCCAGAATCCCGGCCGTGTCGAGCCAGCGACTGCTCCAGACACTTCGAATCGAGTCGCGCGTCAGCGTGACGTTGCCGAATTCCTTCATCGCCGCGAGCCGAGCCGACGCGGGATCTTCGCCGCGCTCGAGGCGCTCCTTCATGCTGAGCGCCAGATGACCGCGAATCTCTTCGTCGAAGTCGTCGCTGTCCGGCCGCCGCATACGCTACTCCTTGCTCGCCGGCGCGGGGCTCATGATCCGTCCGATCGCGTCAACGAGCTGCGACCAGCGATTGTGCTCGCGAGACAATTGAGCTCTTCCCGCCGCTGTCAGCCGGTAGTACCGCGCCCGCTGGTTGGCCTCGCTCACGCCCCACTCCGATTTCAGCCAACCACGCTTGACGAGGCGGTGCAGAGCCGGATAGAGGGACCCGGTTTCGACCTTCAGCAGTTCGTCGGACTGCGCGCGGATGGCTTGGCCAATGCCGTGCCCGTGCTGCGGACCCCATTGCAGGATGCGAAGCACGAGCATGTCGAGTGTGCCCTGAAGGAGTTCCAGTCGCTGTTCGTCGGGCTGTTTCGCCATAGTCGTAGACAGTCTACGGCCTTAGACGTAGGGACGTCTACGGCTGGTTCCGGTCGGGCCTCAGAAGAGCGTGGAGCTCTCTGACTTTCGCTGCCCGTCTCGAATGGGGCATAATCGCGAAGCTCGGGGACGTTCGGAAATCGCAGGAGCGGGCGCGCGGGACCCAGGCTCACCGATGAAAGCCCTTCATCGTGTCCAAATCGAACGAGGATCACGAAACCGTTGGATCGCTGTCGCTGCGAGCTGAGTCGCGTGCGACGGTAGTCCCCACGAGTTACGCCGGGGGACGTTATGTCGTCAGGCGACAGCTCGGCGAGGGCGGCCAGAAGCGCGTGTACGTCGCGTCCGGACACTCGTCTCGAACGCGATGTCGTGATCGCCGTGCTCAAGGTGACGGACTTCAACGACCAAACCCTCGCGCGGTTCGAGCGTGAGGCGCGGACTCTCGCCCGCCTCGGAGACCATCCGAACATCGTCAGTGTGTTCGATATTGGCGAGGAGCAGGGGCACCCCTACATCGTGGCTCAGTTCGTCGATGGGGCTGCGCTCGACGCGCCTCCGAAAGAGCGCGCCCGGTCGCCGCCTGCCCGTCGGCGAGGTGCTGCGAATTGGACAACAAGTGTGCCAGGCCCTGCGAGCATGCGCACACGCAGGGCGTCGTGCACCGCGATTTGAAGCCTGGGAATGTCTGGTTCACCAGAGATGGAACGGTCAAGCTGGGAGATTTTGGGCTCGCGGTCGGATTGGATTTTTCCCGCCTGAGCCTCGAAGGCGTGCTCCTGGGCACCGTTCGTACATGGCGCCCGAACAGGCGCTGGGTCAGTTTGCCGATGCCCGGAGCGATATCTACTCGCTTGGCGTCACGCTCTACGAGCTGGTGGCGGGACGGCTGCCGTTTGTCGGCGACACGCTGGCAGCGATCGTGTCCCAACATCTGCACGCGCCGCCGGTCTGCTCCGTCCTGGCACGTTCCCGGTCTTCCGCCAAGGCTCGATGCGTTGATCCTCCGGATGCTGGCGAAAACTCCAGAGGATCGTCCTGCGAGTGCAGAAGAAGTCGGTCGGGTGTTGACGTCGATTCTGGCGTCGGAGGGGGATCTCGCTGCGGAGGATCACCGTTCGGCCTGGCCGTTGATCGCCTGGCCGCGGGCGTGTTCGTGGGCCGTTCCTCGGAGCTGCAGAGGTTGCGGGCGGGCTTTGACGGATGCGCTCGCCGGGCGGGCTCAGATTCTGCTGCTCACCGGCGAGCCCGGCACTGGAAAGACGGCGACGGCGGAGCAGTTGTTGACCTACGCCCACGTTCGCGGGGCCGACGTCCTGCGCGCACAGTGTCACGAAGGCGAAGGGGCCCCGCTTATTGGCCATGGGTGCAACTCCTGAGAGCTTATGTCGCCCGCCGCACTCCGGATCAGCTCGTTTCGGTGATGGGCACGGGTGCCGCGGCTATCGCCCAGCTCGACGCCGACATTCAGCAGCACCTGCCGGCGTTGCCAGAGATTCCAACGCTCGAGCCCGAGCCGGCGCGCTTCCGTTTGTTCGACAGCGTGACGACCTTCTTCAAAAGCGCGAGCGGAGCCAGGCCAATCGTCATCCTGCTGGACGACATTCACTGGGCCGACACGCCGTCGCTGTTGTTGTTGCAGTTCCTGGCCAAGGAGCTGCGGGCGCACGCGTGCTCGTGATCGCCACCTCACCGAAACCTGGCCCTGGACCGCAAGCATCCGCTCATCCAGACGCTGGGTGCACTTGCCGGCCAGGGGCTCGAGCGTCGCATCGAGCTTGCCGGCCTCAGCGAAGCCGATGTCGCGCGGTTCATCGAGATGACGATCGGTGCGCAGGCGCCGCAAAGGCTGGTCGGTGTCGTCTATCGGGAAACGGAAGGGAATCCGTTCTTCGTCAAGGAAGTCGTGAGGCTGCTCGTTGCCACGGGACAGCTCGATCGGGTCGAGCAGTCGAGCTCGTGGACCATCACACTCCCGGAGGGTGTCCGTGAGGTCGTGATCCGGCGCTTGGCGCAGCTCTCAGATTCGTGCCATCAGGTTCTCGAAACCGCCTCCGTGATGGGTCGCGAATTCGAGTCGAGCGTTCTGGAGCAGTGCGGTGAGCTCGATCGTGGACGCGTCGCCGAGGCGCTGGCCGAGGCCACTGCGGCGCGCCTCGTCACGACGTCCGCCGACATTACCAGCCACTACCGCTTCTCGCACGCCCTTATTCGAGAAACATTGTATGAAGAGCTGCCTGCGTTGCGCCGCGCCGCTATGCATCTCCAGATCGGCCGAGCGTTGGAAGCTATCTACGGCGAGGCGTCCGACGCCCATCTTGCAGCGCTCGCCCATCATTTCCTTCAGGCAGCCTCACTTGGTCAGGTCGACAAAGCCGTCACCTACGCGGTGCAAGCCGGAAGTCGTGCGGATCGGTTGCTGGCATACGAGGACGCCGTCAGCCAGTACGAAAGCGCCTTGCGCGCGCTGGACCTCAACGCCAGAGCCGACCATCCGCGACGAGGAGAGTTGCTGCTCACCTTGGGAGACGCGCAGACGAAAGCCGGTTTGTCCGATGCGGCCCGCGAGACCTTCGGGCAAGCAGCGGCGTGGGCTAGGCGGCACGGGTCGATGGAACAGCTGGCACGCGCGGCGTTGGGCATCGGCGCCGGGACCGCTGCAAGAACGCGTCTAGGAAGTGCCGTCGACGATTTCCAGATTGGCTTGCTACGAGAAGCGTTGGCGCGCTCGAGCGAGGTCGCCAATCCTATCCGTGCGCGACTGCTCGCGCAGTTGTCGTTGGCGCTCTATCACTCGCCCACAGAACGGACCGCGCTCAGCGGACAGGCCGTGGCTCACGCGCAGCTCGACGACGATAGCGCGGCGGAACTCGCGGCGCTCTACAGCCGCTGCATCGCCCTCGAGGGTTTCAACGACGCAGAGGAGCGGCTCGCCCTTGCCACTCAGATCGTGCGCGTCGCCGAGCGAGCGGGCGACACCGACAGCGGCGCTGCGCGGCCACTATCGATGCCTTCGCGAGCGGCTCGAGCTTGCGGACTTGCCTGGCGTCGAAGAAGAGTTGGCGATCTATACCCACCTGGCCAACGAGCTCCAGCAACCTCGCTACCTCTGGTATGTCCCCCTGTGCCGTGCGTCGCTCGCGTGCTTCCGTGGCCGCCTCGCCGAATCGGAGACCCTGATTGCTGAGGCGCTGGCGATTGGACAACGCGCGCAGGACTCGAATGCGACGCTCTTCTGCATTGTGTTGCGGAATGCCGTGCCTCTGGCTGCAGGGACGATCTCGAAGAGAGCGAAGTGTTGCTCAATAGTCTGGTCAGAAAATATCCACTCATCCTGAGCTGGCGGGCCCAGCTCGCGCGGCTCTACTGCTTCATGGGCCGCATCGAGCATGCGCGGCGAGAGTTCACCAGGCTCGCCCAGAACGACTTCAACGACATGCCGATCGACGGTGCCTACGTGTCGATCCTGAGCCAACTCTGCACGGTGAGCTGGTTCTTGTCCGACCGCCCGCGAGCCGAGGATCTGTACCGCCGGCTGGAACCCTACGGCGAACGCAACATCGTGGCTGGTAACACCGCCATTTCCGGTGGGGCGGTGTCGTTCGGTCTGGGCATGGCCGCAGCCGCCGGTGGCTGGTGGGATGAGGCCGAAGCGCGGTTTCGACATGCCGTCGACCTGAACACGAGGATGCAGGCGTGGCCCTGGCTCGTGCTGACCAAATGCGGCTACGCGTGGATGGTCGTGTCGCGCGGGCAGTCGGGCGACCGCGAGCGGGCAGAGGAATTGCTCGACCAGGTCCAGACCTCGAGCAGCGAGGCTCGACATGACCTGGGTGCTCAAGTGGTTCCCTCCGCTCGCCTGACTCTTCGTTTACAATCGCTCAGCGTGAACTGTCTGCTCAAAGGGAGGTTAGCAATGGGCACGCATTCGTACGGACGTCGCGACGTTCTCAGGATGATGACCGCGCTCGGAGCAGCTGGCTTTCCGTTGAGGGCGCTTCGAGCCGATGCGGCGACCGCCTACAACCCCGCGGCCAAGCTCGAGATCGATGTGAGCGAAGTGGAGCTCCGGCGCAACAAGGCTGGACGAATGCTGATGGCTCGCATCTACAAACCCAATGGTGCGGGACCGTTTCCCATCGTGCTCGATCTGCATGGCGGCGCGTGGAACGGGAAGGACCGTCACGCCGAAGAACCGATGGATCGCGCGCTGGCCGCGAGCGGTGTGCTTGTGGTCGCCATCGATATGACGCTCGCGCCCGAAGCGCCGTACCCCGCTTGCGTGCAGGACGCCAACTACGCCGTGCGCTGGCTCAAGGCGAACGCCGCGAAATGGAATGGCGACGCATCGAAGGTCGGTGTGTATGGCAGCTCGAGCGGTGGCCATGTCGCGGAGCTGCTCGCCATGCGCCCGCGCGATCCGCGCTACAACGCCATCCCTCTTCCCGAGGCGCCAAACGTCGATGCGACCGTCGCCTACGTCGCGATGCGCCTCGCCGGTCAGCGATCCGTTCGCGCGCTTCAAGAATGCGGAACAGCGACACCGCGAGCCGATGATGAACAACCACAAGGTGTTCTTCGTGCCGTGGAAACGATCCACGAAAGCAATCCGCAGGAGATCCTCGAGCGCCGCGAGCCGGTGACTCTCGTGCCGCTGCTGATCATGCAGGGCGCCCTCGACGACAACGTGCTCCCGGCCGTGCAGGAAAAATTCGCCAAGACCTATGCCGCTGCCGGCGGTGACGTGCAGTTCCAGGTGTTCGAGGACTGCGAGCACGAGTGGGTGGCGAAACCCGGGCCGCAAACCGACCGCGCACGGGAAATGGTCAAGGCATTCATCGCGCGTCAGTTGAAACATTAGGGAGCTTCTTTACGCCAGCTTGACTGCTGGCCCGTTCGGGCCAATTTTCGTCGGCGTCCAAAATGACCTGTTCAGGGACGCGCTGCGAGAATCCGAACGGTTACAGTGGCGTTGTATCGAGACCGAGCGTCGGAACGGGCAGTCGGTCGGGTCGAGGAACTGTGATGGGTGACTGGCGGCTCTCAGGTACGTATTTCGAGGCGTGTAGCTGCGACGCGATTTGTCCGTGCCGGCGGCAGGGCGGGCGCAAGCCGACGACCACCGGATCGACGTACGGCAATTGTGACTTTGCGTTGTCCTGGCGGATTCTCGACGGCGAACGAGGCGCAGTCTCGCTCTCGGGACTCTCCGTCGTCATGGTCGGTTCATATTTCGATAACGAAATAGGAAAGCCGTGGCGGGTATGCCTCTACATCGACGAGGCTGCGACCGAGGCTCAACATCTGGCCCTGACGGCGATCTTTCTCGGCCGAGCGGGCGGAACGTCGCTTCGCAATTATGCCGCGCGCATAGGAGAAGTTTACGCGGTCAAGCGAGCCCGGATTTGGCCTCGAACACGCGCCTCGCCGTTGGTTCATTCCGTGCCGACAACTACGTGGTCGTACGCGGTGGGAAGCCGGTGCCGTCCGACCTCGCCGTGTCGTGCGGCATACCGGGGCACGACCATCCGGGTGATGAGCTGCAAACCGAGGTCATGTGGGTTAATGACGATGCGCTTCGTTGGGAGGTTCGTGGGCGCTGCGGCTTTGCGACGGACTTCGACTATCGATCAGACTGTTGATGTGCCCTTAAAAAGCTCGAGCTGGAATCCTGTAATTGAAACAAGGCACAATCAGCATGAGTTCCTCGCTGAGAACTGCTGCTGTCCTATTTGTCGCTTCAATAGCATCGAGCGGCTTGCTGCTCGCAATAAGAGACCAAGCCCGGTTCCGAAGGACTCGGTACGTGTGTCGATTCCCGGCTGCACCAAAGGGTATGTCTTCACCGCAAGCCCGCCTAATGCGGAGCAACCGGCAAGCGTGAACATCCCCGATGGCATGCACATGCGCATGAACGGACCGAAGAAGGTGATCGCCGAGATCAAAGCGCACGAAGGCTCGATGATCGAGATCACCGGTCTCATGAAGAAGGGCCAGTTCAACGACGGCGTCAATATCGGTGGAGTGCGCATCTCGCCCGGTTCGGCATCGCCCGGCGGCTCTGGGCAGCCCGACCACGGGTCAGATTCAGATCGATGTCGAGAGCTGGCGTCAGGTCGTGGGTTCCTGTCGATCGCGTTAGAGTCGCTCGGAAGCCACAACAGATCCGCTACGCGCCCGTAGCTTCCGGCTTAAGCCGGAAGCCACATCAGTCAAGCGCTACGAGCTGTGGCCGGCGCACTGCAACACGCCAAGGTAAACGCTCCACGGGCCGACGGCGTCCCGATACTGGTGAGCCATGATCCGCGAAAGCTGGTGCAGGTGAGTCAGATCGTGAGCGGCCCAGGTCGCCAGCAGCTCTGACAACGTCACGACGCCAAGAGCCGGATGGCGTCCGCGCTTGTCGAGATCCTCGGCTTCAGATTGAGGGCCCGCGAGCTCGCGCAGATTGTCCGACCGCAATCGGGCATATTCATCCAATAACTGGCCCAACGATTTCCCCTGGCTTTCCCGCACCTGGCCCCAACGATCGAACGGGTCGAACGCTCGCGTCTCGCCGAATTCGAGCAACCGCCTCGCGCGCGGCATCCAGTCGGGTGCGCTCGCCGTGAATGAGGTGACCGACGACATCGAAGGCGCTCCACGTCGCGTCGCCTTCATCCCTGAGGGTCCACGCATCCGGGAGATCGCGCAGAAGCGCGTCGAGGACAGCGGGCGTCCGGGCGAGCAGCGATATCGTGTGCTCCAGATTTTGTGACATGGTGCTCCTCAGTAAAGATTGCCTGGACCTATCATTGAGTACATTTTCTCGACGCCTTGCGACATTTCGCTGAATCATGAACATCCTGGTTACTGGAAGCGCCGGACACCTCGGAGAGGCCCTGATGCGGACCTTGCCGTTCGAAGGTCATCATCCGGTGGGACTCGACATCAGGAGTCGCCGTTCACGCACCACGTGGGATCGATCGCAGACCGCAGCTTTGTGAGAGCCTGCATGCACGGCATGGACGCTGTGCTGCACACCGCCACGCTGCACAAACCACACATCGTGACCCACAGTCGTCAGGACTTCGTCGACACGAACATCAGCGGGACGCTGAACCTGCTCGAGGAAGCGGCTGCGGCGAAGGTTGACGTCTTCGTCTACACCAGCACAACCAGCGTGTTCGGTCGTGCGTTGACGCCCTCGCCGGGGCTCCAGCCGCCTGGATTACAGAAGACGTGGCGCCGACGCCGAAGAACATCTACGGCATCACGAAGATCGGGGCCGAGAACTTGTGCGAGTTCTTTCACCGCGACAAAGGTATCCGCTGTCTGATCCTTAGAACGTCACGCTTCTTTCCGGAAGCTGACGACCGAAAGGAAACCCGAGAGGCGTACGCCGACGCCAACGTGAAGGTGAACGAGTTCCTCTACAGACGCGGCGACATCGAGGACATCGTCAACGCACACGTGCTTGCGCTGAAGAAAGCCGGTTCGATTGGATTCGGGCGTTACATCATCAGCGCGACAACGCCGTTTTCGCCGAAGGACCTTCGATGATCTTCGGAGGGATGCACCGTCAGTCGTCAGGCGCTACGCGCCGCAATACGAGGAGATCTACGCGGCGCGGGGTTGGTCGATGTTCCCGACCGTCGATCGCGTCTACGTGAACGATCGAGCCAGGAGCGAGCTCGGTTGGCGACCGCGGCATGACTTTACCTACGTCATCGACCGAATCGACAGGGGAGAGGATCATCGCAGCCGCTTGCGCGCACAATCGGGTCAAAGGGTTACCACGACATGGTGTTCGAGGATGGGCCTTACCCTACGTAGGGCTGAGGGCTAGAGGGGGCTGAGAGCTACGTCCGGAGCCGTCTTCCAGTGCCTGGATGGCCTGGTCCAGCATTCGCCGATGATGGAGGTTGGTCGCGCCTTCTTCCGCCCGGGCCTTCGAAAGCGCCAGCTCGATACTCCGTCAGTTTCGACTCCGCCTCTCGCTCTGCTGGGGTCAGGTTCGCCCCTTGCGCGAGAGCGGTTCGCCTCGGACTGCTGGAATTCGACGTCCTTGCTTTCAAATCCACGAGTCCATTCGGCTCTCAGCCTACCGCTATCGGCGTCCTCGAGCGCGCAGGGATTCAAGCTATTTGCGAGGATCACGCAAAATGGATGAGCCGCGTCCTCCGCTTGTTAGAACAACCGGCGATAAGCGTTCAAAGTTCTAACGGCGCCACGGTAGCCGTTTAGAATGTGGCTTCAGATCGTGACTCGATCTCGCGCTCGCTCTGCTCTGGCTGCTATTGATGTCCGCCGTGCCGGTTCTTGGCCAGATCCGTGCGGAACCGGAGGCGCTGGCGCACGCATCACCCGAGCTCATGGTCAGGCTGCGCGCCGATTCTTTCCAGTATTCCGTTTCATCAATCGTCCGTGGATCGCTCGCGTCTGCGAAGTGTTCTCCAAGGATCTGCGGAACGCAGTGGCGGTGCGGCTGCACGGTGACGCGCACATCGAACAACTTCGCGATCACCAACGAGGCCTGGGGCCTCGACGACTTCGACGACTCGGTGCGGGGCCCGGCCCTGGTCGATATCGTACGGTTCCTGGCGTCTATTGATCTGATGGCCCGTCAGCGTGGCTGGACGCACGATCGTCGCGCACTGTTCGATCGATTCTTCGAAGGCTACCGTCGCGGGCTTTCCGATCCCGACTACGCGCCTCCGCAGCCCGACATCGTCAGCCGGCTGCGCGCGGAGGTGCCCATGACGCGTCTGGCGTTTCTCTCGTGGGGCGAGACGATGATGCAGCCGATGACTGATGCGTCGACCGAAGGCTGTCGTCTCGGGCATGGAGGCCTTTGCGCGTTTCGTTCTGAACGAGCGGCCAGGCCTTTCGCCCGACTACTTCATGGTCTCGCAAGCTGGATGGCTCCGCATGGGCGTCGGCAGTGCCACAGACACGAAAATCCTGATCCGAGTTCAGGGCCCATCGCCCGCTCCCGAAGACGATGAGCTTCTCGAGGCCAAGGAGCTGAGGGATCTCGGTGGTTTGAGCTGTCTCGAGGATCAGTCGTTTGCTTTATCTCCGCCGACCTTTCGAGTGATCGCCGGAGCCCAACAGCTCGGTCGGATCCATCACAACCTTCTGGCGTCCGGGCCCGAGCTGGTGATACCCGAGCTCGTGTTTCGTGGTGAAGCGCTCGGCAATTGGTGGATTCGCAGCTGGGAGCCGTCCTATCGCGAAGTAAGGAGTGATGACCTTCGATCGGTGAAGGACCTGGCCGCCATTGCCTACGATTCCGGGGTGCAGCTCGGCGCTGGCTGCCTTCACGAACACCCTGGGCCGCAAGGCGCCGCACTCCGCGAGCAGGCATTGGCATCAGTCAAGCGACTCGAGGCCCGGATTCGCCAGGAAACCTCCGCGGCTCGTAGATGAAATGCTGCTCGGATGGCAGGAGCTCAGGAAACCGCTCGAAACTGACGTGCGGTTCCGCCCAGTCAATCAACTCGATTACGCGCGCAATGCAATCGCGAGAATGAGCGTGGGCACCGCCACGCCAGCCACGAGGCAGACAGCGAGAAGCGCGACGGCCGCGCGACGGCCGAAGTTGAGCGTCCAGCGCGAGCCATCTCGCGTCGGGACGAATAACGCCGGGTTCTCAGCGTTGCAATACAGCTGGCCCAGGCGCCAGTGTTCAGCCACGTAGAGGCCCACTTCGGGCCGGCCAAGCGGCGCGCGCGCGCGAAGGCCCACGATAACGGTAAGGGCCAAGCCGATGACTTCCAGCAGGATGTAACCGGCTCCAAGCCCTGGTCGTCCGATCGTCCACATCCTCACCAGCGCCACGGCCGCGTAGACCTGAAAGGAGACCCAGATCAAGCGCAATCAGCGCAATCGCTTCGGCGGCAGTGGTGGCGGCTTTCACGTCGGGAGCTTCGGGCGCATGCCGGCTGTCGCGACGGAAGAGCAGCAGCGTTCCGATTCCACCGAGGGTCAGGGCCAAGGCCAGCTGGACGAAAGACCGGCATCAGCACTCGTGGGACCGACTTACTGCCAACCGTTCGGAAACCCGTCGGGCTTGAAGTGAACCGGCAGCAGCCCAGGAAGTGAATCGCATCGACACGGCGAGAAAAGTAGCCGTGCCGACGATGACGCCGGCCACCACTTGCACCGCGCGGCGAGTGAGGAGCGTCGAGCGGATCATCGTTGGATGTATCGGCGGCAAAGCCCGCCAACGTTGGTCCGGTCGTCCGTTTACTTCTGGCCGGCGAGTCGGGTACTGCGCGAACATCTCGGCGACTGCCGCGTTGATCGTGGGTTCCAGTTCGGTCGGACTTGGCGTCGATCGGCCTGTCGGTCCGGATCTGGAGCAGGCGGCGACGGCTCGCCGGGTCCAGAAGCGCCACCATCAGCGTCCCACCGCGTATTGCGGCCGCTGGCCGGATGCGTCCGGCTTCGCCTTCACGTCCACGTCGGTGCACGACTGACTGAGTAGTACGCCGCAAGGACATCACCCGGACCAGACGTCGCTTTCGTCATGCCGAGCATGGCGAACTGCTGGTCCACGGCGGTCATGATCTGTGCGTCGATGTCCTTGATGGCTGACGGTTGTCCCTGAGTCCAGGAATAGGTCTTGAACTTCGAGAAATCGACGTTCTTCTCTGCCGTCACCTTGACGCCATACTTCGGCGTCTGGGCGGCTGGTGCTGCTACGATGATGCCGCTCAGGGCGGCGCAAACAATCAATCGCTTCATGGGGATCCTCACGGTTACAAACCGCATCCAGGTTGTCGAGAACGTGGCAGATTCGTTCAAAAGATATTCAACGTCGCCCTACGGTCCGACCGGCGGGGTGTTGGCGCGATCGGGCCCTGGCTCGGCACCAGACCGCGTCTGGCACCGGCACAGGCGAGGCCTGATTTCTGCGCACGAAGAGAATGCCGGCTATCAGACCTCCGACCGCGCCGATCCCGACCCCGATGGCCTGCGCCCGCATCAGTTTTCCAATGGCATATCGGATCACTTCGGGAATTTGCATCGAGGGCCTGAATTTGCGCGCCTTCCGGCAGGCCTCCAGGCGTGATGTACCAGGTCAGCGCGGGAGGGACGATCAAGGAGGCGATCAAGCCGCCCAACAATCCACCGGCTAAAAGCGAAAATCAGAACGGTCTTGATCATGACACCGACGAAACATCATACGTGCGACTCGTCTGTTGCATGTAGACAAAACGCCGCAAGCTCAGGCACAGTCGCTTTGACACACGTCAGACCGGCAGTGAGAATCCAGCCCTCGGTGTCCGGGGCGCCCGCACCCAACGAGGCGCGCCGCCACGGGTAGGATCAGATCATGAAGACCACGATCGCCGCCGTATTGGCGCTGGCGGTTTTCCAGCCACAGGACGCCATCGACCTTCGAGGACGAGCGCAAACGCTCCACCTCTACGGCCCTCGTACGGGCGAGCCGGTGATCGTGTCCAGCGGCGACGGCGGCTGGATTCACCTCGGCCCGCACATAGCATCGTTTCTTGCCAGTCGCGGCTTCTTCGTTGTCGGCTTCGACGTCAAGGCGTACTCGAGAGCTTCACATCAGGAAACACAACCCTCGACCCCGCGACGGAACCGAACGACTACGCCACTCTCGCGGAGTTCGCGCGCCGCAGCTCGGGCAAGAAGCCCGTTCTCGTCGGTGTCTCCGAAGGGGCAGGTCTCTCGCTGCTCGCCGCGACGGACCCGCGCGTGAAGACGCTCGTGACTGGGATCGTCGGCGTCGGCATGCCCGACATCAACGAGCTCGGCTGGCGCTGGCGCGACGCGGCCATCTACCTCACGCACAAGGTACCGAAGGAGCCGACCTTCAGTGCGGCGACCATCGCCGCCGACGTGGCTCCTCTGCCGCTCGCCGCCATTCACTCGACGACCGACGAATTCGCTCCGCTCAGTGTCATTCAGCGAATCGTCGACAGCGCTCGCGAGCCGAAGCGTTTGTGGATCGTGAACGCGTCGGATCATCGCTTCAGTAACAATCTCCGCGAGTTCGATGCGCGAGTGCTCGAAGCGCTCGACTGGGTAAAGCAGCACGCGCCGAAGTAACGCGATGTTGGACCGCCTGAAACGGGCGCTCCCCGCTCTTATCGGGCTCCCTGCTGTTCGCGGCCGCGCTGGCGATCCTGCGGCGGGAGCTGCGCGCCGTAACGTGGCACGACCTCGCCGCGGAGGTGTTGCGCACGCCCCCGGCCCGGCTCGGACTTGCGCTGCTGTTGACCGTGCTGAACTACACGGTCCTCATCGGCTACGACGTTCTGGCGATCGCATACATCGGGAAGCGGCTCAGCCTGGATCGCATCGCGCTTGCCTCATTCCTTGCCTACGCCATTTCGAATAACGTCGGTTTCGCAATGCTCTCCGGCACATCGGTGCGCTACCGCTTCTATACCCGCTGGGGGCTCACGGCATCCGAGCTCTCGCGCGTGGTCGTCGCGAACGCAACGACGTTCTGGGTTGGACTGCTTCTGCTCGGCGGCGCCAGCCTGGCCCTCAGTCGGCTGCCGAGTGCGCTTGGCGTGCCGCGGACGACCGCTGTCTCGATCGGGATGTTGTTCTCGGCCGCGAGCATCGCGTACGTCGTCGTTCCACTGCTGCGCCGCGCCCCAATCCGGCTCCGAATTTCGAGCTGCCCATCCCTTCCCCGAAGATCGCTGTCACACAAATGATCGCGTCGGTGATCGAATGGGCGCTTGCCGCCAGTGTGTTCTACGTGCTGTTGCCGCCGGCCGGCATTCGCTTTCGCGGGGTGCTCGGCGCTTTCTTGATCGCACAGCTGCTCGGGGTCGCCAGTCAAATCCCGGGTGGTGTCGGAGTCTTCGAAGGGACGATGGTGGTGCTGCTCAAGCCATTCATGGACTCCGGCGCCGCTGCCCGCGCTCGCTCGTCTATCGCGTGATCTACTACCTGATGCCGCTCACGATGGCGCTCGTTGCTCTCGTCGCGGACGAGCTGCACGAGCGTCGGGCGCAAGCCGCCAGGATGAGCGCGCTGCTCGGACGGCTCACCGATCAGCTGACGCCGCCAATTCTGGCGCTCTTCACATTCCTGAGCGGCGTGGTGCTGCCTCGTCGGGCGCCACGCCCGCGGCCGCAGGACGACTGGCGCTGCTCGAACGGGTTCTCCCGCTGGGCATCATCGAGGCCTCGCACTTTCTGTCGAGCGTGCTTGGCGCGGCGCTGCTGTTGCTCTCGCAGGGGCTGGCCCGTCGCCTCGACGCCGCTTACATGCTGACGGCGATCGTGATGGCGCTCGGCATCGGGCGTCGCTGCTCAAAGGAGTGGACTATGAGGAGGCGACGATTCTCGCGGCAGTCCTTGTTATTCTGTGGCGCGCGCGACCGGAATTCGATCGCCGCGCGGCATTCTTCGATACGCGTTTCTCGATTGGCTGGACCGTGTCGGTCGCCGCCGCGATCGGTGCGTCGATCTGGCTCGGGGAGTTCGCTTACAAGCACGTCAACTACTCCAACGAGCTCTGGTGGCAGTTCGAGTTGCACGGCGAGGCCTCGCGCTTCCTCCGCGGAACCGTGGGCGCCGTCGTGCTGCTGCTCCTCTTCGCATTCGCCCGGCTGATCGGTCACGCGCCCCACGAAACAGAGCGAGCCGACCGACGCGGACCTGGACGTGGCGTCCAGGGTGATTGCGTCGCAGGGCGAGACCTATCCGAATCTCGTCTACCTGCGCGACAAAGCCGTGCTCTTCGACGACTCGCGGCAGGCGTTCATCATGCGGCGTGCAAGGGCGCACGTGGGTGGCGCTCCGCGATCCGGTCGGACCTCCCGAGCACAGCAGCACCATGATTCGCATGTTCCTCGAGCGCTGCGACGACTTCGGCGGCGATCGCGGTCTTCTACGAAGTCGGCAAAGACCACTTGCATCGCTACGCGGACTTCGGCTTGACGTTCGTGAAGCTTGGCGAGGAAGCACGGGTCGACTTGTCCGCGTTCTCACTCGACGGCGGCCGCGCGTCGAAGCATCGTCAGGCGATCCGGTACATCGAGAAGGCTGGGGCCGAGTTTCGCATCGTCGAACCCCAGGACGTGCCGAAGATCCTGGACCAATTGCGCGCGGTGTCGGACGCGTGGCTCCGGGAGAAATCGGTTCCGGAAAAGGGATTTTCGCTCGGGTTTTTCGATCCCGGTTACCTCGAGAGATTTCCCATCGCGGTGGTCGACAGGAAAGGGAGATCCTCGCGTTTGCCAACATTTGGGCTGGCGCGGACAAGTGTGAGCTATCGATCGATCTGATGCGGTATCGGGAGGGTGCGCCTCGTGAAGTGATGGAAGGAGTCTTCGTCAGTCTGATGGCGTGGGCCAAGGGGCGCGGCTATCGCTGGTTCTCGCTCGGCATGGCGCCGCTTTCCGGCTTCGAGCGGTCACCGGTTGCGCCGCTCTGGAGCCGGTTGGGATCGTTTCTGTTCGAACATGGCGGACCGTTCTACAACTTCCAGGGACTGCGCGGAGTAAGGAGAAGTTCCATCCGGAATGGGAGCCGAAGTATCTGGTCTATCGCGGCGGGTTCAGACTGCCGCAGATCCTGGCCGACGCATCGGCGCTAGTGGCCGGCGGCTACCGCAGGATTCTCCTGAAGCGATGATCGAAGTCACCGGCCACGGCGTGACGAATTCTTGACGCTGACCGCCGGTTGGGGGCATCATCCCGCCGCTCACCACCCGTAACATCAGGATGCCGGAGGGTTCATGCTCACCATTCCCTTCGCGGTGTTTGTCGTCTCGTCCATTCTGATCATGGTTGTGTTCGGCGCGGTCGCAGCGAGTACCGGCACCAGTCGATCGCCGGATTACGCCAGGACGAATCGTTTCCGTTTGTTGTTCTTTGCGTCGCTGACGGTCGTTCTTCTCACCTTCCTCGCGCTGACGCTGCCACGGCTTCCGTACGCGACTGAGGCTCATGCACCTGATCGAATCGTCCATGCGGTCGGCAAACAGCATGCCTGGTCGCTCACCGACGGGACCGGCCCGTCGTTGGAAACCTGGGATCGCGACTTCTCGCCGACGGTCACCGTCGCTGCCGGCATGCCGGTGGAGTTCCGCGTCACGACTCTGGACGTGAACCATGGCTTCAGCCTATGCGCGCCGGATGGTCGTCTGGTCGCGCAAACCCAGGCGATGCCTGGCTACATGAACCGTCTCCGGATCACGTTCGATCAACCAGGCACGTACACCGTCCTCTGTCTCGAATTCTGTGGCATGAGCCATCATCGAATGCGCGGAGTCGTCGAAGTCCGTTAAGGCGACGGAGAAACAGCCATGACACAAGTTGCGGTCGACGCCGAGATTTATACGGCGCGCCTGAAGCGGGTGACGCTGACGTGGGTTCTCGTGGCGTTGATCCTTTTTCCGGTCACTGGCGGTGCTCGGGTTGCTGATGCGCGTGCTGCAGGCTGGGTTCCTCGCCACGGTGCCGCCGGAATGGTTTTACGCGGTGATGACGCTCCACGGCCTCGGTATGGTGGGATTGTGGTTCGTCGCCGGGATGGCGGGAATGAGCGTGCTGCTCGCGCCCTACGTCCGGCCGACCATCGGCGTGTCGTGGATTGCCTTTGCGGCCACACTCGCAGGAGTCGTGCTGCTGCTGGCCGCGACCCTCGTCGGCCGGCTTGGTGTCGGCTGGTATTTCCTCTACCCCTTCCATTTCATGCTGGCGGCACATGGCCGCCGTGGGCGACCGCGTCGCTGTTCGTTGCGCTGGCGATCATGGGCGTCTGGCTGGACGTTATGGGCCGGGGATTTGCTGTGGGCGATCGCGCGAAAATACCGGCTTTCTGACGCGCTCGGCTGGCAGTACTCAGCGGCCGCGGCTCGCCGGAAGTTCCTCCGATCATCATCATCGGAACCGTCAGTTTCATCGGCGTCCTCGCCGGACTGGTTGCCGCCGGTCGTGATCCTGACGCTGGTCGCGGTCGAGCAGCTCACCACCGGCTTCACGAACGACGCGCTGTTGATCAAGAACCTCACGTTCTACTTCGGACACATGCTCGTCAACATCACGATGTATTTCGGCGTGGCGATGGTGTACGAAATCATGCCCGCTTACACGGGCCGGCCGTGGAAGAGCGAACACACTCGTCGCCGCCTCGTGGAACCTGGTCTTGCTCCTCGTGATGTTTGCCTACCTGCATCATCTCTACATGGACTTCGCTCAGCCGCAGTGGCTGCAGGTGGTTGGCCAGGTTTCGTCCTATTTGATCTCTGTTCCGGCGGCGGCCGTGACGATCTTCCAGCACGCTCGCCCTGGTGTACGGCTCGCGGACGGAATGGAAGCTGCCGGCATTGATGCTGTACTCGGTGTGATGGGATGGGCGATCGGCGGCGTCGCGGCAGTGATCGATTCGACGGTGATGGTCAACAGCCGATTCCATAACACCTTGTGGGTCCCTGCACATTTCCATACGTATTACGTCATGGGCGTCGTGCTGATGATCCTGGGCGCCGTGTTTCATCTGTCGACCGGCCTGTCCAAGATGGCGGAGAGCGGACGGTTGACGCGCCTGATCGTGACAACGGTCGGCCTCGGCGGATACGGCTTCCTGCTGATGTTCTATCTCGCCGGCGTCTCGGGCGTCCCACGCCGGTATGCGCATTTACCCAACCGAAACTGCTCAGGGGATCCTGTACGCGAAGCTTTCGCTGGCGTTCATCGGCCTCCTGCTCGCGGGGGCGCTTATCTACATATGGGAAACTGGCCGGCGATGTGTCCGAGCGCTGTCCGTCTGAGCCGCGCCGCTTGGTTGCTGCTCGCCTGCGTCGTGTTCGCAGCACCGTCACGCGGTCCGCGTGACGTTCCGCCCGATGAGGATCGATTCATCAACGAACCACTGCCAGACATCGAGCTCGAGACCGCCTCGGGCGTGCATACATCGTTGTCATCGGTCGCTCGAGGCCAACCGTTGCTCCTCACGTTCGTGTTCACACGCTGCGCGCGGCGTTTGCTCGCCGTTCCTGGCGTCATGGCGCGCCGCGGATCGGTCCGTGTCGTCGTCGCCGACGTTCCATCGCCTGGTTCTGAGCTTCGACCAACGTGATACGACCGCCGACATGGACGCCTTCGCGCGCCACCTGGGGCCGATGAAGACCCGGACTGGACGTTTGCGATTGCATCTCCGTCTGACGTTCAACGGCTCGCCGGATGCGACCGGCTTCTGGTGCATGACTGGGACGAGTCGCGCCAGCAATTCGATCATCCGGCGATGATTGCGGCGGCTCGAGGCGGCCGTCGTCGTACGCTTGCTCGTCGGTGGGGTGGTCTCTCCACGACGCCTGGACTCTTCTGATGCGCGAGGCATTCGGAGAATTCGCGCCGAGCTATCCTTTGCCGGGCGGTTACGATTCCGATGCGTGCAGTTTGACGTAAGCACTGGACGGCTCACGCTCGATTGGGGTTTTCTGATATTGCTGTTGCCGGTCGTGGTATCCGGCCTGGTTACCTCCGTGATGTTCGTTGCCGGCTCCGCGGCGGGAGTCGAACGACAGGGTCAGATCCAGTTGGATGCTCGACATGTGTAAGGGCCTGGCAGCGATAGCGCTGCTCGTGACTCTACTTCCGATCGGGATGGCTGCGGAGGATGCCAAGGGCGTCATCGACCAGACCTCGAGAGCCATGGGGGCAGAGGGACTGAACTCAATCATCTACTCTGGAGCGGCAGCCCAGGGGAATTTCGGGCAGAGCCGAGTCATTTCGGCTACGCCTGGCCTCCACGGCCATCAGCGAATTACACGCGCGCCATCGACTTCACCGTCCCAGCCGCCCGTACCACGGGTGAAACGCTGCCACCTGCAGTTGCGGGTGGTCCGCCGCCGCAGCCGGGCATCCTCAACCAGAGCATCGCTCCAGACGACGCGGCCTGCAGGCGCAGCAGCTCCAAATCTGGACGACGCCGTGGGGTTCCTGCGGGGCGCCGCCGCTCGCAATGCGACGCTGCGTTCTCGAAAGGTTGACGGCATTACGTACAGGTGCTGACGTGGAGTCCGTCCCAGAAGGCGCCGTCCGGCCAAGCGTATCGAGTGGTTGGCTACATTGGCCCTGACAGCACGGTCGACCGTGTCGAAACCTGGGTCGAGCATCCGATCCTCCGGTGACATGCACGATGAGTTCATCTACAGCAACTCATCAAGATTTCGGTGCACTCAAGGCCCCGGCCAAGATTTCGCTGCGGCAGGTAGGCATGGAGACTTTCGTCCTAGCGATTCGTGATGCTCGGGCGAATCCCCCGACATCGCGCAACTTTTGACACCTTCATCTGGCCCAGGTGGGGGAGACCCGTCGGCTGCAGGTCGCGGGCGCAGCGGCGGCAACTCCTCCAGCGCCGTCGGCCGCGGCGTCTGAAAAACTTGCCGACGGCGTCTTTCGAATTACAGGTGGATACGTGGCCCTGGCCGTCGAGGTTCCGCGATTACGTCGTCGTCATCGAAGGTGGGCAGAGCGAGGCGCGAGGCCTGGCGATCATCGCCGAAACCAAACGGGTGATTCCGAACAAGCGGATCAGAGTAAGTCGTCAACACGCACCCGCATTTCGATCACGCCGCCGGGCTCCCGCCATTTGTCGCGCTGAGGGCGTCACCATCCTCACGGACGACACCAACAAGTTCTTTCTGGAGCAGGCGCTGGGCACCCCGCGAACGCTCGTCGGCGACGTTCTCGCGAAATCGCACAAGAAGCCCAAGGTCGAAGGCGTGCTCGAGAAGCTGGTTCTCAAAGACGAGCACGCGATCGCTCGATCTGTATCACATCGAGAAGCTCGAGCATAGCGCCGGCATGCTCATCGCGTATCTGCCGAGGGAAAGATCCTGTTCACCGCGGACTTCAACGTCCCAGGCCTGGGCAGCCCGTGAGCCCATCGATTGCGACACTCCTTCAAAATCTCGACCGCCTGGGCCTCGACTTCGAGCGGCACGTCCTCGGTCCATGCGCTCGGACCCCGATCGACCGATGACCAAGGCCGATCTGATGGACCTGGCGAAACGCCTGAACTAGGTGCGCGCTATGATACGGTTGAGTCGTGAGGGCTCAGCCGAAGGAGCGCAGAGCTTGAGCCGAGCTGGGCGGAGGGATGGAGACGGGCATGGGCACTCACCGAATCGGCGGCGTTGGACGCGTCGTGATGCGATGGGGCTTTGCGCTCGGACTCGGCGGCGCCGCGATCCTCGCGTCCCGTGCTGGCTCACCACCTCGTTCGCCACGTACTTCACGTCGAGCAGGACACCATCGAAGTCGAGGGCGACATCATCGAGTTCGATTACAAGAACCCCACTCGTGGATCCACATCATGGAGTCGTGACCCCTTCGGCAAGCCGAAAGCCTATGACGTCGAATGGGCCAGTGCACTCACAACTCGAGAATGACGGCATCACCAAACGCACGCTGCGTGCCGGCGACTTCGTTCGCATCTGGGCCTCTCCGAACCGAGATCCCAGCGACAATCGCATCCGTCTGAAACGAATCGAGCGTCGGGCCAGACAGCTGGCAGTGGGGGCAGAACCGCCGCGAGAACCGCTAAGAGCGAACCACAAAGGTCACAAAGAACACAAAGTTACTGTCCGCCTTTCAGTTGTGAATACACCATGCTGACAAACCGGTCGACTGTGCGTGTTGACGAGGAAGCGGATGGGGCCTGGATCGATGCGCCTGATCGCGGCGAGCACTGTCGCCAATCTGGAGGTATTGGGAATCGACCATGAAGATCCCGTCAGGGGCCGGCGAGCACGCCGATTCGTCCGCCAGCGCCGTCCGGGTGCCGCAACGGCAACGCACGAATCTACCGCTGGTCGGAAACGACGACGCCTCCCTTGATCACCAGCTTCGTATTCAGCAGGTTCCAGTAACCGTCGAGCGGGTTGCCGTCCACGAGCACGATGTCGGCCAGCTTGCCCGCCTCGAGCGTGCCGAGTTGATCGCTCATCTCGATGTAGGACGCGGTGTTCGGTCCCATCAGCTTGATGATGTCCTGCATCGAGAACATCAGGTTGAGGGACTTCAGCTCGTGCTCGAGGCCGGCCTTCGGCTGCATAGCTCGTATCCGTGCCGTAGCCGTAGATCGACGCCGGCGTCCCACGACGTCCGCGCGTTGACGGCCTTGTATCCGGCTTCCTGGCCCGCGGCCGTCGCCGTCGAGAATCGATTCCGGCCACGGTCGTGCCGTCGCGAAACCGCGGGCTTGTTGTCGTCGGCGAACACGCCGAAGACCGGCACGCCAAATCCAATGGTCGACAGATTGCTTCGACGCCGCGCGGCAGCTACCTTCGCGTCCTCGAAGCTGACAGCCAGCCGAAATGCGGTGTGTGAACGAGCTTGACGACACCCGCGTCGACGGCGGCCATCATCGCCTGCGGACTGACGGCGTGGATCTGGATCCACACGCCGGCCTTCTTCGATTCGTCGACCACGGCTCTGCAGATTCTCCAGTTCTTTGGCGGTCGGGCCCGGCTTCGGTGTGAGCGCTCTGCTCGCCGATGAACTTGATTCCGAGTGCCGCGAGCTTGCCGCACTTCGGCACGAGCCATTTCGGGCGTGTTGTTGCGCAAGATCCACGCGGCCGGATGGAATGATGCGCGGTCCCTTGATGACGCCTTTCTCGATGTGGTCCCTGAGCGTCAGATGTTGCCTTCAGCGGGTCCGCCGCCGGACAGGATCGTCGTGTAACCGGCGTCGAGAAGCTGCTGCATCTGCTCGCTTTCTCATTCGGGACCGGTGTTGACGTGCCGATGGGCATCGATGAATCCAGGCAGGGCGGTGGCGCCGCGCGCATCGATGATCTGCAGTCCGGGAGAGTTCGCGGAGTCCGCAGAGACGGAAACGATCCGTCCCCTCGGATGACGATCAGATCCCTGATTGATCACCGTGCCGTTGCCGACGACGACCCGCGCGTTCGCGATCAGCAGATCCTGGGCCGCGAGACTCCGGGCGCCGATCGAGGTCACACGAGCACAAACACCACGCTAGCACCAACCGCTTTTCCATGCTTCCAGGTCCTTCCTTATGTCACGCTCGCTACTGGCCAGCCGGACTGTGAAGTATCGCGTGCGTGGCAAAGAGCCTGATCCCAGAGCCTCGTGAATCTCATCGGGAAATAGACCGAGCCTCCTCGGATCACGAGGCGGCCCTTTCGTATTGCAGCGATGTCTTGCGTGGGATCACCATCCACAAGATAGAGGTCGGCGAGCTTGCCGGGGGCGACTGTTCCCAGCTGCCCATCGAGGCCTAGAAAGCGTGCGCCGCCGAGCGTGGCCATGCCGAGCACGGCTGACGCGGGGATACCGCTTTCACCCGCTTCGAGCTCGCTGTGCAACACCATCCCGCAAGATCGTCGGTCCCGGGAACGAGGGCGATACCCTCGTTGAACAACATCAACAGAATCTCCTCGAGCTTCCGCCAGCTGGCGTCATGCGTCGCATATTGATCGGGCTTCACGTCCAAAACCGCGCTTCGCCGAGCGCGCTGGACCACACCGGCATGTGGGGGAGCCACGCGCACGTCTGCGGGCGCGGCGCGTCGCCGGACGCGCGAGCAGGACTCGGAGAGAATGTGGCCAGCGTTGGGTCCAGCGTGGTCTTTCGTTGCTTCATCAGCGCGACCATGCGCCGAACGGGCTCGCTCTGCAGGTCGAGCCTCCTCGGCCGCTCTCCACCGCCGTGAACCGGAACGTCGTCCGGGTGTCATCTTTCAGGGATCGATGAGAAAACTGAGCACGAACTGGTTGATGTGGTTGATTTCGTCGTAGCCGTCGAGCACCGCGCGCTCGGCCGACATGAAAGCAGGCACATGTCCAGAGGCGTGCAGATCAAGCGGTGCGCTTCTTCGGCGATTGGCTTCACGAAATCGGGGTTCATGGAGTTGTAGATCTTGATTCCCCAGTAGCCCATGCGCGGCGTGACCACCGCATGTTGGCCTTGGCGTCCTCTAGCGTGTCGACCACGAAGCCAGTCGTGGGCGGAGATAGGCGATTGACCTTCCAGGAACCCGCTGTTCTTCATTCGCGGTCCCACTAAGCTTTCGCCTGTCGCGATGCGTTTCTCCAGGCGCAACAAATTGTCGTTGTCGTTGCCTGGATCACGCAGCGTCACGCCCGCCGCGATGTTGAGGGGCCATCCCAATCGCCGAGATGGCTGTGCGCATCGAATAGTCCCAGTAAAGTGCCACCGCCCCCATCAACGACGAAAGCATCCGCGGGCGGCTCCTCGGACCCGACATGGACGATTGCGTCGCGGAAGACTCCGACGTTGGTCGGCGCCGACACGCCCGGCAATGGGATCGAACCCGGACGTTGGTCAGCCACAAGGGCCTGAGACAGCATGCGTCAGCCTCGTCGTAAACCCCTTCAGTAAGCTCGCCAGACAGTTCGCTTGCCAGTGCGGACAGTTCCCGGAAGTCCTTCTGATGATTCTCTTCGATCAGCACGGACGAGGGGAGAGCGTTGCCACGAGACGGTCTTTCCGCGCGAGAACAAACTGTGGCGCAACGTCCCGACCCCAAATCGCGTAGGCCGTCAACTCGTCCTTCTCGGAACCGATCTGGACGTTCCGCAACGTCTCGGCGCGGATCCCGCCGCCGAGAAGCGTCGCTCGTTGGTGGTCGCTGGCCGCCAGCAGCGCACGAAGGTACGAGCCGATCGCCCACGGCGTGCCGGTTATTGGCGATATAGAGGGCACCTTTCGCATCGGCGTCCCCGCTGTCATCGAGCGAGGTCCACTTCGCCCGTCCGTTTTCGATCCGCGAAGCTTTCTTTCACCGGCGCGCCAAACCAGCTTTTTCCTTCGATGTCCCACCGCCTCGGCGTGCCATCTGGACCAAGATCAGTGCTCAGCGGGCTTCGAGCCTCGGCCGTTGTCGTCCACGCGATAGTCTGTGTCCACGGATCGGCCGCTCTCCGTGACCGTCAACGTCCCAATCGTGCCAGAGGATGTGATGAGGAAGTAGCGCTGCTGTTGTTGCGCGAGAGGCGCGGGGAAGGAACGGCGAGCACCAACAGTGAGGACAACGCGTCGCGCGTGAGTCATTATCGCCCCTACTTGTTGAACGTCAGCCGATCTTTCCTGAATTTCGCAACCACGCCCGCGTTGCGGTCTGCAACTTCGCTGATCGTATGCTCGACCGACGTGCCGAGGACCATCGCGATCTCCGACGGCGTGAGGTGTGGTCCTGCTCGAGCCACTGACCGAGACTGGACGTCGCCGCCCGAAGAGCGTCTTCCAACGTGCCGCCCAACCCGACAGTCATGATGTGCGTAGGCGATTCCACGCGCGGCGTCATCAGCGCTTTGTTGGCGATCACGTCGACGGTGAACTCCACGTCCATCGACGTTTCGAGCGCATTCCCATTCAGCTCGCCATCACCCTGCACGGCATGGCCATCGCCGATGTGAGAGCAGTGCGCCCGGCTGCATCACCGGAAGATACACAGTCGCCCCTTCGACGATCTCGTTGAAGTCCATGTTGCCGCCGAACCGGCCCGAATCACCGGTGGGCGACGGCGCAGCGCCGAAGCCCGGTGCCACGGCCACACAGCCGAGCATCGGCCGGACCGGTGCGGTGTAGTTGGCCAGATGCGCTGTCGGCGTCTCGAGCATCGCGAGGCCGCGCTGGCGATCCAGGCGCCAGCGGACGTTCTTGAAACCGTCCTTCATCTTGACGGCGAAACCAGGGTCGAGCGCGCGTCCGACGATTCCGTCATCGCTGATGGCCCAATCGCGGTTCAGGCGCACGCGATTGAGAGCGAACGACGAGTAAGTCGCCGGGCATGCGCAGTCTCGACGAAGAAATGGACCGGTCTCTGGATTGCCTCCAAGCACGCGCGCTGACGCCTTTCTCGTCGGCTGCCTGCCGCATCTACGGTCGTCGTGTGAACAGTGTCGCCGGGCCAGATGTGCAGGACCGGAGGATTGGCCGCCAGAGAACTGCCGATGAAAGGTCGTCGGCACGAACTCATGACGTTGGGGAGGCCCGTCACGTTTCGCAGGCACGCGCTTCGCCGACCCACGAGGTCTTGAAGCGGCTGCTCACCTTTTTCGGTTCGGACGAGGGTTCCGGACACGCCGTCGGCGGACACGTTCCCGTGAACTCGTCGATCGTGTCGTCGCTTCGCCAGAGCGAATCGGATCGTGTTGCCCATCAGCGTCCCATCGAGAGGTCGTGGGCCAATCGTCCCAGACAGCTGGGTGCCGTCCAGCTTCAGCGCCATCCTCTGATGAAGTGGATTGCCGAAAATGTCTTAGGTCAATAGCCAGTCGCCGGCGATTGGGGTCTGTGCCGCGATGACGGCGGGAATCGGGGACAGGATGAAGGCAAGGTAAGCTGAACACTGGCAACCTCCGTCAGCCCGCGCGACCGCGCGGGCGTCAGCGTCCGTGTTCGAGATGATGAGACCGGGTTCAGTCGATCTTCACGCGGCGCCTGAACTGCTGGTTCTCGTTACAGATGAACTCGATTGGCTCCTCGTCCGGGAGAATCCGATGGTCGACGCGGACCGTGAAGGGTTTCGTATATGCCTTTGGATCCTCGACGCGTGAAATCGATTTGGAGGTGACCGAAGGTCAGGCGCCGGATGCGCTCGGTGAACTTCGCCTCATTGCTGTGCGGGCTGCCGTTGACATCCAGCCATCCATCCTGAGGGCTTTCTTCCGCACCTCTCATGTTGTTTGTTTCGACGACGAGCGTGTCGCCTTCCCAGTGGCCGACTGAGTAACCATGCCACCAGGGTTGCGGTTCGCCTTGCGGAGGGAGCTTGCGGCCGTCTGTGTAGATGTGACGCAGCCCATAGTTCGCTTCGTATTCGATCAGGATCAGCTTCGGCGTCTGGATGATCTTGCGAGGCTGCGGCTGCTGGTGGAACTGCAGGAAGCCCATCGGCAGGCGGTTGGCGTCCGGATTCTCCTTCGCTTTGAGATCCAGCCTCTGCTTCCGGAGCTCCGCGGCCCAGGGCGTGTGCGGCAGGCCATCGGGCATGTTCCCGCCGGCTTCAAAGAAGGTGGCCACCGGCGGCACCCCTCGGGTCGAACGGAAAGCGCTCGGTCACAGGCTCGATTGGAATGCCACCTCGGCCGCGGCCGCCCTCGCCACCTTGGGCACCTTGCCCCTGTGCACCTTGTGCACTCTGCGCACCCTGCGCACCCTGTGCACACCCGTGCACCTTGTGCACCCTGTGCAGCTGTCCCCGCCCCGTCAGGCGGCCCGCTGTTGGCGCGCATCCAGACGCCCGACAAATCGGGCTTGCCGTCGGCGGTGCGCGGAGCCGCGCGCATCCATGAGCACCTTGCCCTGGGCATCACGCGGTAGTATCCGGGGCGGGGAACTGGCCACTGCGCGCCGATCGAAACCGCCGAGGCTGCTATCAATCCGATGGCGCCGTATATCGCATTCTTCATCGCTCCCCATACTAATACGGATCGATCGTTTCGCCGCCGCGTCGAGCGCGTCGTTCCTCAGCTGTCGCCCGCCGCGGAGGAAGCAGAGACCGCGGAGAATGGATCAAACGCAGAGCCCGCTGAGAGCGCGGAGAAGCCACATGGATCTCTGCGGTTTTGCGGTCTCTGCGTTGAAATCGTCTCCGCGATCTCCGCCCCCTCTGCGCGCGCCTTACGTGGCACGATCGGTCCTCGTTCGAGATGGACACGTGAGTAATAATTAGTTAATATGCTGATTATGAAACAACAACGACGGCCGCCAAACGCCGTCTTCCGTGCGCTGGCCGACGAAACACGCCGACAGATTCTCGACTTCCTGCGAGCGGGCCCGAGAACCTCGGGCGAAATCGCGGACCAGTTTCAGTCCAGCTGGCCCACGATCTCCCGGCATCTTGCGGTACTCCGCAGTGCCGGCCTGGTCGTCGCCGAGCGCAAGGGTCAGGCGATTCACTACGAGTTGAACACGTCGGTTTTTCAGGATCTTGTCCAGCACCTCGTGGACTGGATCAGGCCGATTCGCGCAAAGGCGCCAGCCGGGCGCCGCGCACAGGAGGCCCGCTATGGCGCTGAGACGAGACATTCAAGCGCGAGCTATCGCCGTGCTGCTGGTGGGCTATCTGGTCGGCTTCATCGCGTTTCCCATATCTACGCGATGCCTTCCTGGAGGAGACTTTCCGCACGAATCATAGGTCGCCTTCACCCTTCCGACAACAGCCCTGGTGATTTACGGGCTGTTTCGAAGCCTCCTGGAAACCACGACCGCGTCCGCACGGGCAACGGGGCGTTCGAAGTCACCTACCATGCCATCGTCTTACGCGTGTTGCTGTTCGTCCTCGTGCTCCATACGTTGGTGATGATCGTGCTTACCGGGGCGATCGACGCAGACGGCCTCAGGTCGTCCGCCAGCCGCGCCGTTGTCGTGCTGCTCGGGTTGTGCTGATCATGATCGGGAACCTGTTGCCGCGCACGCCCGAACATCGCCGTCGGCGTTCGCGACGATGCGACCTATGACCAACGCACAAGTCTGGCGGCAGGTGCATCGCGTCGGTGCGCTACGCGACGGTCGGGCTCGGGGTCGTCATCGCGTTGACCGGCCTGGTGCTGGCGCGCGAATCGGTGGGTCCGGTCATCAGCGCGGCGGCGCTCTTTGCTGCAGTCACTGTTCTGTGGTTTCGTGCGAAAACACGTGCGCACGTGATCGTCGCCCGCTCGAGAAACGCCGCAGAAACGTTCGCGCTCCGCGTCACCGAGCCGCGCGTCCGCCGAGACAGAACGAGAAGGTCTATGCTTTGAGGCACTAAGGACGTGACGGAGGTGCCGATGAGAGTTCCACGCTACTTGAGCGCGGTTGCGCTGATTTGCGGCGCATGCTCCTGCCAGCGGCCTCGTTTGCGCATCACTCATTCGCCGCCGAATGGGACGGCAAGAACTGCCGGGAGTTCACCGGAGTCCTCACGAAACTCGACTGGCAGAACCCTCACCCGTATTTCTACGTGGACGTCAAGGATGCCGCTGGAAAGGTGGAGAACTGGTCGTTCCAGGCCTATTCGCCAGTAACGCTGCAGGAGAAACGGCACCGACCGGCAGGTGTTTCTCGACAACATCGGCAAAGAAGTGTGGGTCAGAGGCTGTCTCGCCAAGAATGGCACGCCGAACACCGCCGCGGCTGGCACGCTCGAAGTTTTCGGATGGCGTGCTGCGCCAGGTCGGTCAGCTTCAGGATTAGAAGCCGTGACGACGAATCGTCATCGTCCGTGCACGTTGCGGCCTGCGCGACGGCGTTGACGCTCTGGTGGCGCTCTTGGCACCAGCCGGCGCGCAGACGGCCGAGTACACCATCAAGGTCGCTGCCGCCGGGCGGACCGGCGCCACGGTTGGCCGACGGTCATCCTGATTTGTCGGGACACTGGTTCCCGAACGGCGCCGGGCAGGAGTCAGCGGCCGCTTCGGCGTCGATCCGGCGGCGCTCTCGACGTTCGATCCCGAAGGTCACGCCCGAGGAAAGACCAGCGTTCCAGCCGTGGGCGCTGGCCAAGATCAAGCGCGATGACGCCGACCGAGCTCGAACTGTCGAAGTCGTCGGTGAACTGCCATGCCGCGCGGGCTTCCAGCTATCTGGCTGCAGAATCCCTACACGACGTTGATGGTCCACAAGCCGGGCCTGTTGGTGCAGCTGTACGAAGTCCTCAACAACTGGCGCGTCATTCATCTCGATGGACGCCCGCTCCCCAAGAATCCGGAGCCCTTCTTTCACGGCAACAGCTCGGCGCGCTGGGAGGGCGACACGCTGGTCGTCGAGTCGATCGGGTTCGACGAGAGAACGTACATCATGCCGAACGGATGGTTTCACAGCGACGAGCTGAGAGTGACCGAGCGCTACAGCCGTCCCTCGATGAACTACCTCATCGTCGAGATCACCGTGGACGATCCGAAGGTGCTCGAGAAGCCGTGGAAGTCCGCTCCGCGCCGGTGGACGTTGGGCGATGGCGAGGTCTACGAGTTCTACTGCACCAACAACAAGAGAACTCGAAGAGCTGCAGAAATTGAGAGAGCTGGAGTTGCAGAAGAAAGTAGACGGTCCTGAACGTCAGCTACGGAGGCGCACCATGAACGTCAGCCTCGTAACGTCTTGCGGCGGCACTCCTCGCGTCCCTGCTTTTCGCGTCCACCATGTCCGCGCCGGTCGTTGCCCAGTGGATCAATTTTCCGACTCCTGGCATTCCGCGCTGCCTGACGGCAAGCCGAACCTCGCTGCGCCGACTCCGCGAACGGCGGATGGCAAGCCGGATCTGTCGGGCGTTTGGCGGGCTGCTCGTACCGGGTGAATGCGGATACGACTTCAACGTTGCCCGGCACCTGAAGCCGGAGGACGTTCAACCCTGGGCCGAGGCGCTCCGCCGGCAGCGCGTCCAGGATTTCCGCAAGGACAGCCCGCTCGCACGCTGCCTGCCGGTCGGCGTTCCGTTCCTCAATTTCCGCGGCTTGTCGAGAATCGTTTCAAACCCCTGGACTGATTGTGATTCTCCACGAATCACCGAACAGTCCGCACCGGACGGTCTTCACCGACGGCCGGGAGCTGCCCAGGATCTCAATCCCACCTGGTTGGGGTACTCAGTGGGGCGCTGGGAACAGGACACGCTCGTGGTCACCTCCGCGGGCTTCAACGACCGGGGATGGCTGGATGTGGGCGGACACCCACAGACCGAGTCGCTTCGGATTACCGAGCGCCTCCGCCGGCGCGACTTCGGGCACATTGAATATGAATTGACGATTGACGATCCGAAGGCCTTCACCAAGCCTTTCACGTTGCGCTCGGAGAAAACGTTCGCACCAGACACCGACCTTCTCGAAGATATCTGCGAGAACGAGATCTCAGGCGGGCATCTGACCGGGGGAGTGACGCTGTCTCCCGACGCTCTGGCTCAGGATTCGCCGGCGTCTATGAATTCGCGCCGGGAAGGCAGGCAGTCGTCGCGGTGTCCGGCGATCAACTGTTGATCGAAGACAGCGCGAATCCTGCCGACCGTTTGTTCATCGCTCGTTCGGAGACGTCGTTCCTTTCGAGCTTGAGCCAGGTGGCGATCGAATTCGTCAGGAATTCACAGGGCAGCGTCACGCACCTCGTCCGGTCCGTTGGAGGCAGGGAAGAGAAGGCCGTCAGGAAATAGATCATTACGCTTTCAGATCGACCTTGAAGTCAAAAGCCGCCGCGGTCAGGTACTGTGCGCCTCGGCCTGTTGTCGATTCCTCGCTTCGAACGATGCGGGCCGCGACGATGAGCTGTTTGTAGGGTCCCCACAGTTGGAACTCGGTCAGGACGACCCGGCGCTAACTTGAACTCCGAGTCGATGAGGATGCCGCTGCTGGAGATGTTCAGCAGTTTCACCTCCCGGCCCGTCGACAGGTTCACGCTCGACAGCCACGGCAGATCCGTGTGGGCCCATCGCTCCGCGCGTGGCTTCCCGTCGATTGTCGCGTTCTTGTCGGAAGCGCACCAACGCACGTCACCGTCGCCGGCCGCGGCCCAGTCTTCTCCCAAGGCATCGGCACCATGGCGTCCCGGATGCGTCCGGCCACGGCCTCCGCGTCATCGGCGGCCAGGGAGGCGAACCCCGGCGGTTCCGGTGAGCCAGGCGCGACCACCAGGTTTCCTCCGCCGGCTGCACCTGGTGCTCTTCGACGACCGGTGGAATCAGGAGCACCGGTACGGTGGAAGCGCTCGATCGCATTCGCGCAGGTAAACGGTGAGCTGCGAGTCGTCGTTCGGCGGAAGCAGGATGGACGTCAAGATCAGATCGGCCGCCTGCGTCGTCATCGCGGCAATCGCTGCCGCCGTCGACTCGGCCAGCACCACATCAGCCCCGAGCCGATCGTGGACCAGTTGTCGCAGTGCTTGTGCACGCTCTGGGTTGGAGTTCGATTGCAGAATTCGTGTCATAAGGTGTGACGTCTGGGACGACTTTCGAGCAGCGACTCCTGAGCCAGTCTTTGGCAAATCCCGGGCCGACGTGCAACTGCAAGCTAATCGACGACTTAACGCGGAAAGGCGCACATTTCGGTTCGAATGGTGCCCGCCGTGGATCGGGGCTGAGAAGACAAAGGACAGGAATTCTCTGAACAATACGGCCCTTCCCCGGCCGCTTCGATCGTTTCCACGCAATGGCGGCATTGAGCACACGATCACGCAATTGGGTGGTTGACCGCGCGACCGACGACCGGTAGCCAGGCTCCACCTGCAACCGCAACCTATGACTCGATAGCTGTTTACGGGCGCTTGTTCACTGGAGTACTCCGATTGCTCTGAAGAGCCATTGCCGAAGGCTCAAGTGAGGAGGACAGCGATGCGCTCGAAGAAGTCGAGGCGCGTGAAGAAGCCCACACGGGTCAGACGAATCACACGCACCAGGGAATCGCTGCGGGTGAAACCCGCGCGTGTCGAAATCCGTGCATGCCGGCAAACCTGCCGCGTCACGCGTCAATCCTGGACATGGGGTGTGGCTCCTGGGAGTCTGCATCATTTGCGTGATGACGGCGGCACTGCTGATGGCCAGTCGTCAATCGTCGGTCGAGCGCGGCGAGCGTCGCCACGCTTGATGTTCATGACGGGCGGGCCGACTCGCTGGAGGCACTGGTCCGTGGCGCGCAGATCGCGTCGGAATCACCGCGCGCGGATGTGACCGAACGAGCGCAGCCGACCGAGCGCCGAAGCCGGCGGCGCGGACGTTTGCCGCGGCGACGCCGTCGCCGGATTCGCAAGTTTGGAAGGCAACACCTGCCGTGAAAACGACGCCGGTGGCGGACGCGATCCCGGCTGTGAAGACCATGCATGCCGTGGAGCCCATCGAGAAGCCCCACGCGGCGGAATTGCATGCAGCACGCGCTGACGGGACATCACCGTTGGTGACGATTACAGGATGCCTCGAGTCCGACGACCAGATCTTCAAGCTGAAGGACACGACGGGACTCGGATGCGCCGACGTCACGGAGCTGGAAAACCGGGTTTCTGAAGAAGCGGTCGGCGTCGATCGAGGTCACGCGATACAGCGAGACGGAGTCAGCTTGACGAATCATGTCGGCCAGCAGGTCGCACTGACGGGCACGCTCGTCGATCGTGAAATGAACGTGAGATCGGTTCGGCGCCTCGCCGATTTCCTGCAAACAATGACTTCGGGTGGAAGGAGGAGATGACGGTCAGGCTTCGGCGCGCAGCCTCGCCTGCCTGGTCGGCCTCCTTCCGCTTGTCTTTCTTCCCCGAGTCGGTGAGCGCCCAGTCCTCTTCAGGGCGTCTTCGCCAGCTCGCGCGACGATCTGTCTGGTTCTTGACGATGATGCCCCACCTCTCTCCGATCGTCGAGCTCTGAGCTTCCTGAGGCTCTGACTTCCCGCGAACGCTTCGCGGCGGTCTCGAACGATGGCGCGGACGATGCAGACGCTTGCCCGGATAACGTTCGTGCGGGACTTCGCTGGCGCTCTTGTTGACCTTGCCGATGATTCGTACGTCGACACCGGCCTTCACCCGATCCTTCAGGATCTTGACCATCGCACGGTCGCTCACCCTTCGGGTCGTAGATCAATAGCTGCTGTTTGGCCTGGCCGAGGAAGTCGGCGAGCGTCCGGCGGGCGTTCTCCGGACTGATCACCAGGCCGCTTCCCGTCGGTTCGTGCGACTGGCGTGCGGCATCGGCCTCCGAACAGCCCGAGGCGCTTCCTGGACGACCGCCTTCTGTTTGGTCGATGGTGGCGGAGCTGGCTGCTGCGAGATGTCGAGCGCCGTGAAGTTGAAACCGAGCAGCCAGAGCGTCGAGCGGTCCACGATCATCAGCTTGCCGTGATATCGGATGAAAGTCAGTCGCCCGTTCGGGCGACCGTCGCGCCCGGCCTCCGAGGAGTTTCTGTTCGAGCTTCCTCAGAGTTCTTCTCACCGCCGTGATTCATGTGAGCGATGAGCGTTGGCGCACTCGAACGCGCCCGCTTCACTGCGGCGTCGAGGCGCCTTCTCGATCTCCGGGTCGATCGAACCGTGAAGATGACGAGATCCAGCTCTTTCTTCGCGAGCTTGATCGCCGAGATGATCGTCGAATCGTCAGGCCGTCGCGAGGTTGGACGCATTAGCTTCAAGAAGTCTCCGGGCCTCCCGAGTAGCAAGAGCAATACCAGCCTATCGAGGTCGCAAGCTCGTCACCAATGGAGCTCGTCACACAACATGTGGAACCCCATGCACACGATTGGAGCTATTCCGAGCGGCCCCGGCTCTTGCACGACGCAAACCAACGATGAGAAGCGCGGTCGACGCGGTTCGAGCCCGTTCTGTCGCGTGCGTCGATCACGCAGCGATCTCGTAAAGCTGTTTCTCTATAGTCGCGTTGGCGGTGCGTCCTGATTGGCTGGCTCGCCGACTCAGGACTCCGCAGTTCGCTCGGCAGCTCGTGAGCGCTGCACCTGAAGCCTCTGCACAGCCGCGCCGCACCGCCCGCGGAAGCAGCTCGAACCCATTTACTTCGGCTCAGAACGGTGGACCGCAGGCCGTTGAGCGACGATGAAGCAGTCGCCAATGATTGGCGAACACAGCTCAATCGTTGCGACACGCGCTCAGTTCGCTTGCCGTGTCGCGCGCAGGACTTAGTGCAATTCTGGCCTTCCGCCCTCGTCGCCGCGGAACGCCTGCGCGCCAGAGCCAGTGTATTCAAACGCAGATCATCCTGGCGATCGTCGGGGCCATCGTCATGCTGGTCGTGGGCGCGAGCCTGGCCCGTGCGCTTCGGCATCGTCGGCGCCGCGGGGCGGTTCGGTATCGAGCCGAATCGAAGATCCCGAAAGACGCCGGCGTGATGCTCTCGACGTTGGCTCCTCGGTCTCGCCTCTGGCGTCGGGTTTATGCTCTTCTCGCGCAGTGTTTGCGACCGTGTTCGTCCTCGGCGTCGCTTTGGATTGTCGAGTCGATCGAGGCCGGAGCCGCATTACGGTGTTCGACTTGAAGATCACGATGAAAGATCCGGCGAATGCCAAGACCGCGGTCGAGGGGTGTTGCGGCGGTTTCGGAGTTCCGTTCGACCTCCGAAGTTCATCTGCCGAGGAAACTTCGCTATGAAGTGAAGGTTCCCGTCAATCGCAAGACAGAAACCGTTTCGGAGTGCGATCGTCGCGCTCGATCCGAAACAATGCAATCGAGGTCGACGTGGGAAAAGAAGAAAGAGAAGAGCTGATGAAGCCGATTGCTCTCGAACTCTAACTGCAGGGGCTGGCGACGGTCGTGCTGAGCTGCGCGCCCCGGCCGATTCGCTCCACTCTGATCAACGGCTCCTGCACACCGCCGCAGCTAGTCGGAGTTCTGGGAAGAGCCCAAGGATCATTCCACCGCGCGACTTGTTTTTCGGCCCGTTCGGGAATGGAACGCGCCCCCAATCCTCGAGCGCAGCTATACGGATACGTCAAACAAAAGACGACCGGCAACGAGTCCTGGCTTCACGGTGGAAGACGACGACGGCACGGAGTGGAGCGTCAAGCAGGGTCCGGAAGGTCCTGTCGAGGTCGTCGTGTCGAGGATTCTCTGGGCTGCCGGTTACCATCAACCGCCGCGTCTACTACGTCAGTGACTGGACGTATGCGTGGAGGTCCTGGACCGGAGATCCAGCCCGGCGGGCGATTCCGGCCGAAAGATTGACGGTTTGAAAGAAGCGGGTGAGCTGGTCGTGGCAGGAGAACCCGTTCGTCGGGACCCGCCCCTATCGAGGCCTGCTGGCGTTGATGATGATGCTCAACAGCTCGGACATCAAGAACTCGAACAATTCGCTTTACGAGCTGACCGGATCCCTCTGTCGGGTTCGAACGAACCTCGCCGATGGTTCGTCGTTCCGCGATGTCGGCGCCTCACTGGGAGAAACCGGACGGCTCGATCCCGTCCGCGGCAATCGTCGACTTGTTCGCGAAGTTGAAGTTCATCGAGGGCGTCGAGGAAGGGTGGGTACGATTCAACTACCACGGCCGTCACCAGGAGCTCGTACGCCAAGACGATCAAACCGGAAGACGTGCGCTGGGTGTCGACGATTCTCTCAGGTATCAGCTCGAAACAGTGGCAGGACGCAGTTTCGGGCGGCGGGCTACGGCCCGACGCAGTCGTCTCGTCTTCATCGACCGCATTCTGGAGAAAGATCAGAGGAGGGTAAACGGCTGCAGGGCTAGATCGTCAACCCAGCAGGCCTTGAGCGCTTCGAGCGGATCGAGCGCTGCGCGCACGCCGCACTGACTACATAGCTGGCAGAATGCGGCGGCCATTGCCAGAACGAGCGGGACACTGGTGAAGGTCAGCGGATCCAGCGGACTGATGTCGAACAGCAGTGACGACATCAGTCGGGTGAGACCCATCGCGATCACCGAGCCCGATGACCAGAGCCGATGCGCCGCCAACGCGAGTCCGTGGCACACAAATCTCGCGTCGAAGCGCGCTTTGTTGTGCCCCGAGCGCCAGCCTGATGCCGATTTCTCGTCTCCGTCGAGACACCGTACGAAATCACGCCGTAGATGCCGACAACTCCGAGCACGAGTGCCATGCACCCGGCAATGGCGAGCAACACGAGAGTGAACGAGGTTCGCGCCATCGAACGGTCGTAGACATCGGCGAGCGTCTGCACCGCAGCGAGCGGAAGGTTCGGGTTGACCGCCCAGACCGCGCGACCAATCTGCCTGACGAGATCTTCGGTCCCGGCGCGCTCGCTTCGAATCGCGAACGTGACCGAGCGGGGAACGTAAGCCGAAGGAATTCCTGGACCGCGCTGTACTCCTGCCCGCCAGTGCACGATTGCCAGGTGCCTGCTCTTGAACGCCGCTGTCGTGGACGTCTCCGACCACGCCGACGATCTCGTTCAACTTACCGGCGCGCCCGACCCGAAGCCGCTTGCCGAGTGCGGCCGGCGGCCCTCCCCACAGCTCACGCGCCAGACTCTCCGACACGACAACGACCTCGCGATTGTCGTGAATGTCGGTCCAACTGAAGTCGCGCCCGGCGATGATCGGCGTTCCGAGGGCGTAGCGAAACAGGTCTGGCGCGACAGACTTGGAACGCCGCAGTGGCGGGATCCCCTCGCCGTAGGTCTTGTCTTCCGCCGTCACGACCATGTTGTTCTCGAACTCCATTTCCATGGGCATCGCCGTCGAGAAGGTCACCGACGTCACGCCAGGAATCGATGCAATCCTCTCCACGATGTCGTGCTGCATTCGCACCACACGCTCGGGTTCGGGAACCTGCGCCTCAGGAATCGAGAGACGCAGCATCTGGACTTTCTCGGGCCGGACGAATCCGGGCTGGACGTTCCGCAGGGCCGCGAACGTGCGAATCATGGGCAGGCGCGGACGGCAGAGCAAGCATCGACCGCCAGCGCCACCTGTGTCACGACCAACATGTTCTGCAGCCGATGGCGTTCGCGACTCTGGCTCATCGTGCCGCTGCCGCCGCGCAACATTCCGGAAAGTGGTCTTGAAGACCTCGGTGCGGCATACCTGACAACCGGCAGCGAGCCCGAACAGCAGGCCAGACAGCAGCGACAGCGCAAGCGCAAAGGCGAGCACCGCACCGTCGATGGAAACCTCGGCGAGCTGGGGCAGATTTGCCGGCGAGCGGCCACGAGCGTCCGGTGCCCCGCGTAGGCCAATGCCAGTCCGAGTGTTCCACCCAACATGCCAAGCGTGGCGCTTTCGACCAACACCGTGGGCGCGCGACGTGTGGCTCCACCCGGCGCCGAGGGCGCGACGATCAGCTCTTGCTGTCGTCCTTTCGGCTCGCACGAGGAGCAGGTTCGCGACGCTGGCGACAGGCGATCATCAGCACCGCAGCCAATCGTGCCCGCTGAGGATCCAGAGAGCACCGGTCCGATGTCGCTTCGGACGACGTCCTGCTTCTCAAGGGGCGAAGGGCTGGCGCAAAACGGAAGCGGGCCCGCAAGACGGGGCTCGCTTTTGTTCCATATTGATCAGATCCAGATGGGGCAACATGCCGCTCATAACATCGGCATCGGGCCAGCGCGAGCGGGACGCCGGGCTGCCGGCCGGGCGATTCCCACGCTTACATGTGGACGTCGTTGGGTCGCGGAGCTGAGCCCCTCGAAGCGCTGCGGAAGCACTACTCCGGGTCCTCGTTCAGGAAAACGGAACACCCGGCGGTGCATGATTCCTGGATTCACTTCCCGCGATCGAGAGTCAACAAAAGATTGGTGATTGGCCGTTCCGATTAGGGCTCGGTCCCGGCCGCGCGCCGCGCTGCCAGGCACTCCGTGCGTGAGGATCACGGTTCTGGCAGTGCCCTGGCGTATCGTCGTCCGCCGTGAATCCCCTTCCCAAAGCCGGCTGGTAACGCCGAGCGCTCTGGAGAGCTCCATCGGCTCACTGACCAGCGTCCGGACTTCCTCGGGCTCTGCCGATTCCTGCAGACGGTGGCGGGACTGGCGTGCTGCCAGACCCTGGGAAATCCCGAACGTTTGATTGTGTTCCCCAGACGAGATATCGTCACGTGACAGCCTGACGTTGTTCGAGGAAGGTCCCACCCGCGAAGCAGATGCCAACGAGAGCGTTTCGGTTGGGTGGATATGCAGCAGAGGCTCGATCAGGGGACGGCGTTGAGAACACTGAATACCGCCAGGCTCGTCGCGTGCCGATACCAAGGGCCAGTGTCGTACGGCAGCCCAGGCCGAGTCTGCGCAACGCGGATGGTAAAACCGCAGGTCCTGAACCAACCGCTCGATCCATCCGAGCGTGCCGTTCATCTCGCAGAACCTGTTTCGCGAGAGGAAAGCACTGCCGAATTGGCTGCGCGGCGATGCGCGCTTCACCTTCCGACATCCCCGAACGGCGGGTACCGTTCAATAGCAGCTCGAGATGTGCCTCGACTCCCCATGCGCAGCCCCCTCGTCCACCCGTTGACGACAGCACAGCGAAGCCTGAGATGAACGTGACGAGCCTCGTCCATGCCCGGCCTGCCCGCCTCGGCAGGCAGCGAGCCATGAAGGTGGCGTGATCCGATGCCAGTTTTCGGTTTCTGGCTGGGCTGCCGCCGGCGCCAACCTTGGTGATGGCGCAGAACCCGGCCTTGCGGTTGTTCTCTGAAAGGCCCCAACTGCAGAGATCCAGCGCCGATGAGCAATCGCATGAGCGAGGCGTTGCGGTATCGGTCCCCTGTTCAGCTTGCGTCGGCGGTTGTCGCTGATCTGTCTGATGCGGCGTAAGTGATGCCGTAGCCAGCAGGGGCCCCATCGTCCAGGGTCCGCAGCACGATCAGGTCGAGGTGCCCTGCAGCACGTCCGTTTTCGCCGGTCCGTCGTTGCTTCCTTTTGGCCACGCCAAATGAGCATGCGCACACTCTTTGGGATGTCAATAGGGTGAGTGAAGAGGACTAAGGTTCGCTAGTAGCTTCCGGCTATGGCTGAAGCTACCTAATGCGGGTTGCGCCGGAAGCCACCGACTTAGTCTGTCGCATGTCCACTTGAGTCCGGGCCGTCTCGCTACCGTTATCGACTGAAAGATCCCACCGTGCTCAGCCGCTGCCCGGAGGGGATTGACGACCACTGTGACCTTGTCGCCAGGGCTTGGAGAATGGTGGACTTCCAGCCGTTCCTATTCACCAGTGAGTTCGGGCTTCCTCATCTCCACGCCCCAGCGCTCGGTTGCGCCGCTTTCGCTCACGACGTCGAGCTGGATAACATCACTGAGGTGGCGATGATTGACCCACACGAACTCACAACGACGGTTCCCACCACAGCGTCTTCTTTGATCGAGCGGTCGAACAGCACCGGCGAGTGATGCGGCGGCCAGCGATCCAACCGCCAGCGTCGCGTCACGATGCCGATGCAAACCGCGAGCGAGCGCTTCGCCGTCTCCTACCCATTACTTCACGCGATTGATTTCGACGCGACGCCGCGGGAAGGCGGTCGTTCGTGTCGGGCAGGCACTCCACTTCAGATGTCAATGGTGGTGTCCCGCCGCGTAAACGTCTTGAAAGTCATTTTCCACCTCGCCTTCCCAGTTCTTGGATCCCGGTCGTCACGCATGCTCGACGTCGAGCTTTGCCATCGCCAGTTGTCATCCTGAAAGCGTTCAGGATGATGTGCGGAGTCCTCGCTTGCCGGAATCGAGGCGCCACCCTTACGATCCATCCAGTGATGGCGGCCGGGAGTTGTGCGAAGTTGTCGACGACGAGGGCGTCGCCTTCCCAGCGGCCAATCGACTCGCCGTTGAAGGTGCGCACGACTTCGTCTTCCGGCGTGCGCTTGGCTGGCCGCGTCGAGGTAGATGATGCGCAGCAACGCATTCTCGGGTATCCGCTGACCATGTATGAGATGGCCGTAATGAGGAGCTGAATCAGCTGGCGGATCGGCCAAACGCGAGTCGCTCGATGAGCGGCATCCCACGGCTTGGGCCAGCATTGCCCGGTATGTCGTCGCGACAGGCGTACCGCCGTCCTTCAGCGCCTTCTGGCCTTTGTCGTAGTGCTCTGCGCGCCATGACGGCGATCGGCTTGTGCGGTCTCTGGAATGAAGTGCCATGTATCTCGCGCGGCCGTCGTGCTGCCACGTGCTCCGGTGAGGTCGAACGGCGGCTTGGGGACGTGCGGCTTCGCAAGGTTGGCCGGGGCGAACGCGCCCAGCTGGGCTGGTGGAGCTGGGATGCCGGCCCGGCAACCCTTGCTGCGTCGAGCGCTCGCCGCGAGCAAGTGAGTCCCAGCCACACACGAGGCAACCGCCAGTGATACGCTCGTTTCCCTCGGTCATGACGCCTCCGAGACGACATTCCTCCGACAGAGGTCGATAACGGTTCCTCAGGCTCAACGACTTCGCGGGCTGGCGGTCACTTCGAACGCGAAGCGCAATGCGGGGATGTGATTTCCCGGAATGATCGTCTCGCGTAGGTGAGCTGAGGAAGACGATAAGAGTTGCTGGCTTCCTTCCGGTCCTTGGTAAATCCCCGGATAGAAGTCGATGAGGTGCACGCCAGGCGCACCTGCGGCCGTGAAGTTGACGACGACGTCACCGCGGCTGTTGAAGCCGCGGCAGGCGTAGCCCATGTACGCGTTGTCGTACGTGGCGATGTAGATGTTGTCGTAGTCCGTCCAGCCGACGCCTTCAGGTGAATCGTCACAGGCGTGCCCGCCGGTCCCGACCTGGGGGCGTCATGCTCACGATGCTCGGTCTCGATCACGAAACAGGCGCGTCCCAGTGTCTCGCCACCGGCGCGGAGCGAGATGGTGTGGAGACCGCCGAGATCGTCGGGGATCGTCAAAGGCGCGTCGAGCTTCGGCCGTCGGCCCCGATGTCCAGCGTGGCCAACTCGGTGTCCTTCGGCGCGAAGCTGTTTCCGGAAACACGACTGCCTTCCCAGTGCCCCCAGACGAGGAGACTGACGTGTTGGGAGGAAGGCCGCTGGCTTTGAGCGATGCGCGAGTGAGCACGGGGCCTTGCGTTGGAGCGCAGCGAGATGCTCGCGTCTTCGCCTTCCGCGTCACGCGGCCGGTACCGGCTGCTCGCTGGATACGGTTCCTGCGTATGCAGTTTGCGCCGCACGCTCCCGGCGTGACGCGAAACACGAACCCGGGCCTGGGCAGTTACGCGTTCGGCGCCTGCTCGTGATTCAAGTAGCTCTGGCCCATATATCCTGTGTAGACGCGAACGTGATGATCGCCAACCGTTCCGCTCGCCCGGAATCGCGCGACCGCGCTGCCATCGCGTGTCGGTCGCCGACACCCACCCCACTTCTTGATTGTCCCAATTGATCACCCAGGTGCTGTCCATCGTCCGCCAGCCGAGACCCTTCACGAGCAATGTAACTGAACAGCT
>ERZ1370068.2551-contig-1693_pt1 | contig 63319 bp, 86 predicted proteins | sample MGYA00561227_ERZ1370068 | MGnify/ENA primary metagenome ERZ1370068 (study PRJEB38410, sample SAMEA6850437) | metagenome | study: Metagenomic assessment of the ecological functions of the soil: analysis of the soil microbiota associated with the...
TCAGTTACGTACAGTTATTCTCGCTATCGTTCGACAGCCGCTCAACCGCTGCCCACCGATTCTGGCACTGCCCGGACGACAGGGCGGCCAGAATCTGACGCGTCGTCTGGCAGACCGTGCACGCGGCCGCCCCGAGCCGTTTACCCGGAGGCCGCGACCAGCGCCAGAATCGCACTTGCAAACCACCATCGACCGCACCTTTCAGGACTTGGGCGAGCCACGCCGAATTCCGGCTTCAGCGGTACGCAGGCCGACGTCCGCTGCAAGCCGATGTTGGGCGACTCCTACGGCTCGCCACCTACTGGTGCGTGACTACCTCTTTAGAAGCCATAGGCTCATCTCTACTGCCCTCGGTAATGGCTTCGAACCAGCACCGAGAATTCTGGCCTTCTCGAGAAGTCGGTGCGAATAACGGCATCGGCGTCCGACACCGGCAGAAGGAGCCACGGGAGAACTTGGCAAGCCGTCACTCGCGTCGAGGCGTAGCGTCGCCATACGCCGTCGGCAAGCGCCAACCCGTCTGCATGACCGCAAGAAGATTGCGCCCACCATACCGGTGAACGCCGACTGCCCACCCGAAACCTTCGTTAAAGCCATCGATCACAAAGATGACCTCTGAACACGCTGGAAGGCTGTAGAGATTCTCAGGCTTCAACTTGAACGAGCTGAACACGTGAGGTGACACTTCCATCAGCTCGTCTCCTGGGCAGCCTTTGCCGTAAGCGTGTTGTGCCGATACGATGACCAGCGAGAGGCAGATGAACCCGAGAAGTTGGCGAATCTCGCGGTCGCCCAACGGTGCCTTCAGCGGCGCGCGCGGTTCCGGGCTTGAAGACTGGAAGTCGTATTGTCGAGTCATGATGGCAAACCGCAGGCGCGCGTCCGCTGCAAGGCAATGTTGTGGCGCAGCGATGCAGAGCGAACGCAGGCGCCGGGACGAAGGGCCGGAACGCCAGCCGACGGCCGCGATGGGCCTCGATTTGAGCGACGGCGCGAAGGACCGGCATGGGCACCGAGCGAAGCCATTGCGGGCGTTGCCCTGGGCTCCCGCTGGAGCCGCTTCTTGCCAGGCCGCGGAAATGCCCCTGAGCGATTGCCGATTCGCTGGACGAGTTTTCGACCCGCCCGGCCGACACCCGCGCCGACCGCCGAGTTTCGCGGCCCGGCAACCCACGGACGCTCCGAGACGCCGGCTCCGGGCGCATAACGCCCTGGCTTCAGCGGCGGCGCGCGTATGGCGCGCCGTCCGCTGCAAGCCGATGTTCGGCCGAGCCTCATGTCGCCGGACCAGAGGACCTGCCATGTCCGTACTCGATGACGAGACCGGAGCTGCGCAGCCATCACGATAAGGGCGAGTACGGCAAGACAGCCGCTGCGATGCCAGTCGCGGTGGTGGCCCGCCTCCGGGAGCGAGCCAAATCTGCACCCCGACAATGACAGGATAGGGAAAGAAACAGTAGGGGATACGCTTGCCCAGAGAACCAGTGCCGCCAATCTCCGAGCGCCCCTTTGGGAACGGTGCATCTCTTCGATCACGGCCTTAGTGCCGGTGATTGGCGCCGGTCAGAACTACCAACGTGGCGCAGACTGCCATCAAGCGATTCTTGCCACGGTCAGCTTTCAGCGCCGGCCGGACGACCGTTAGTCGCGACCAGGGCGCTGACAAGTGCCCAAAACACCCCAACGAAGGCTGGGCGTTCCATCATGCGGCAACGTCTAGTTTACCGAACGACCCGGTTTCAGCGGCAAGGCCGCAGGCCGAAGTCCGCGCAAGCCGATGTTCGGCACCGGCGGGATCAGTCCCAGGCTCGCGCCTACCGGCTAGTACCTGAGCAATAGCGGGTTCGAAAGCCTGCAACCTTGGATGAACCCAGACCGCATCCGCGACCATCGCACCGCCCATGCCGTCCGCTAATCCACTGCCTACAGGTTTTGCTTCGAAGAATTTACGCGCGCCCGTCAGAGTTCCTTCCAGCCGCGAGAGTCCAACACGAGGAGTTTCCTGAAGAATTTCGTTTGAGATCGACAGGAGGCTCGCTAACAGCATATATATCTGCTCCACCCCATCACCTTCAAATACGACTTACGCCGTCTCTTGTGTGTCTTTGCCTCCTCAAGCGATTGAAGACCGATACTCCTGCCCCCAGCGTCGGAAACCATGCGACGAACGCCACTCTCGTGATCGGGGAGTCGATTGGGAACGAAAGCTTCTTCCACTTCATAGTTATCTTCCGGTGCCGAACGCCCTGGCTTCAGTGGCGGCGCGCGCATGGCGCGCCGTCCGCTGCAAGCCGATGTTCGGCTGAGCCCCCGCATCGCTGGACCAGAGGACCTGCCATGTCCGTACTGATGACGAGACCGAAGCTGCGCAGCCATCACGATAAGGGCGAGTACGGTAAAGACAGCCGCTGCGATGCCAGTCGCGGTGGTAGGCCCGCCTCCGAGCGAGCCAAATCTGCAGACCCCCGACAATGGACAGGATAGGAAAGAAATAGAAGGGATACGCTTGCCCAGAGAACCAGAGTGCTGCCAATCTCCGGGAGCGCCTGGGAACGGTGCATCTCGATCACGGCCTTAGTGCCGGTAGATTGCGCCGGTCAGACCACTAACGTGGCAGACTGCCATCAAGCGATTCTTGCCACGGTCAGCTCAGCGCCGGTCATGATTAACGTCATCGCACCAGGGGCGCTGACAAGTGCCCAAAACACCCCAACGAAGCCGGGCGTTCCATCATGCGGCAACGCCTGGCTTGGCTGAACGATCCGGCTTCAGCGGCAAGGCCGCAGGCCGAAGTCCGCTGCAAGCCATGTCGCAGGCCCCACGCCGTCCTTCCTGAACTCGAAGAGAGTGATAACCCCAGGCTTTCGCCAGCAGCCAGAACAGGAGGTACGTCGGATCGCCAATGATGACTTGATTTGACCATCAGCGCGAAGAGGTCCGGCGCGATTCCTCGGTCGTATTCTGGGGACGAAGAAAAGCCACGCGCCATGAATCGGCAGGAGGAGACTGCCGCGGAAACTGGCGCGTCGAGCAACATTGCGGCACGTTGAGCAATTCAGTACAGCCTTAATCGGCGCGAGGCAACCACCCCGCCATTCCGCCGAGGAGAGAAATGCCGCTACGCCGATCGCCTCAGAACCATCGCGAACCGCCTACTCGTCACCAAGTGGGGCCTAACGCTTCCTGGCTTCAGCGGTGGCGCGCGAACGGCGCGACGCGTCCGCTGCAAGCCGATGTTAGCGGGTCGCAACGATGGCCTCCTTCGCTTGAGCAAGACGCGTTCCAAATAAGCCGTGAAAGGGTACCGATTTGCGCGACGAGGCCCAACGCGACGAGGAGGGCCATCAAGTAAAGCCCGCTATGAAGATGAGGCAGGGAATATGGATGACCATGACAATCACCAGCAGGCCAGCGCGCCCACCGGTGTTCCAGGCCCATGGCCCGCCACCGATCATCGACAGGACGAATAGCCCTACCGTACCGGAAGTTCGGTAAGCATGGCGTACAAGTACGGACCTAGGCCGCATGGATCCTCGACCCGCTAACGACCCGGTCATGGTGGCGCGCGAACGGCGCGCCGTCCGCTGAGCCGATGTTCGGCGAACACTTCATGACGGAGTCTTCGCCTTAAGAAACCCGTTCTTCACAAAGTAGAGGATGCTAAGAGCAAGCAGCCCGATCCAGACGAAATTTGGCCGGTGCGCGACTAGAGACGACTCCGAGCGTTATTGCCACACCGAAGATGAGCCCCGCCCAGGCGAGAATCCTCAAAAACATCTCTCCTCCTTCACCTTACTTCAGCGGGGATTGGTCGCCGAACGACCCGGCTTCAGCGGCGGCGCGCCGGACGGCGCGCCGTCCGCTTGCCCAGCCGATGCTGGGCGGCGCGCTCATGCCTGCCAACGGGCCACCCTCCCGACTTTCGAATAACCGCTAACAGCAGGTGCACCGCCTGGATTACCTGCTCCAACGGCCGACGACAAATGCTACCAAGGTCACGCCTAGGCCATACATGACGTAAGTAGTTCCGTTGATGAGTGCCCCCCGTACTGGCTGGCGAAAAAAACACTTCGACGCCGGTTGGCGAAGGCGGCGAAGCTCTATGTTGCGGGTTGCCTCGATCAGATCCTTCGTGAGGGCAACGCGGCCAGAGGCCCCGCCGACATGCCCACAGCCAGCCCGACCGCTGGCGAAACGGTGAACCGCAGCCACCGCTTTCATTGGGATTCGCGCTTGATCAGGCGATGAGAAGCATTCGGCGATCCTTGTCAGACAGGTCCAACATTGCTTAGCCGCCCAACGACCCGGCTTCAGCGGCGGCGCGCGAACGGCGCGCCGTCCGCTGCTGAAGCCGATGTTCGGGTGGCCTGGCTTCATTTGCAGTCCGCTGACGGGGCACGACTTCCGACAAGAGCCTCGGCCGTGAAGACCCGGTCGTACTTTCCGAGATGGCCGGAATGGCCCCTCTCTTCCTGACCTTCCCGTTAACGGACGTAGAAGTTTGCCGCTGTAGAGAGTTGAACGCTTGACAGCGCGCTGCGCCCGGCCCGTCCACCCACCACCTCTCGCGCGATCCACACGGCGTGAAGGAACTCTTTTTCGAACCTGACGGCGTAATGGCCCTCGTAGACGGCCGGCTCGCGTGTGCGCACCCGACAGTGGCAACGAGCAGAACCAGCGATGCGAGCGATACGGCCTTCACCGGGCACCTGAACGGTGCTTTCAGCGGCGCGCGCGGTTCCGATTGAAGATCGGAAGTCGTGTATTGTCGTGAGTCATGATGCGGCAAACTGCGCGCGTCCGCTGCAAGGCAATGTTGCGCGCAACGACGCTGAGCGAACGCTCGCGCCAGGACGGCCAGCCGAACGTGCCAGCCGACGACCGCGATGGGCCGGGATGGTTGGCGACGGCGCGAAGGACCGGCATGGGCGGGGAGCGAAGCCAGAGCGCTGCACCCGGCTCCCCGACGCGAGGCGCTTCTTGCCGGGCCGCGGAACATGCCCCGAGCGAACGCCGCCGATTCGCTGGACGAGCTGACCTGCCTGGCCGATACCCGCGCCGACCGCCGAGTGTCGCGGCCCGGCAACCCACGGACGCTCCGGAGACGCCGGCTCTGGCGCACAACGACCCGGCTTCAGTGGTGCGGCGCGCGGACGGCGCGACGTCCGCTGCAAGCCGATGTTCGGCGGCTGGTCAGGAAGGTTCGATAGGTTCATATTCCGTCGACTTCGCCTTTGCGTCACGGATTCGGGACCGTCGCCTTTTCCACGCTTCCTTCATTCGCCTTCTGAGGACGTACTCCGCGAAGACGACGACCCCGAGCGCAACGAGAAAGAGCAGGTCACGCACCAGAGCACCTGGCTGTGACAGGCCGCCGAACAGCGTAGTTAGGCCGACGGGTCCCTCCGTCTTAGGCCGACCAAAACGCCCTTCGGGTCTTCCCAGAATCAACCGCCGGCCTCCCCAACGTTCGGCCCAAGCCCCGGCGGATTAGGCCGACGGGTGATCAGAGCGCATCGACCGGGCTCCTGCACCCCGCGGCCCCCGGAAGTGTTCAGCACGTGTGTATAAATCATCGTCGTCGTGCGACGTCGCGCGTGGCCCAGGGGCTCCGGATGGTCCTGGAATACTCGCAACCCGCTTCGAGCAGGTGGGTGGCGAACGAGTGCGGCAAGGTGTGCGGGGTCACATGCTTGACGATCGACGCTTCCTCCGCCGCCCGTCTCACCCCCTTTCTGCACCGTCGATTCGTAGACCATGGTGCCTTCGTTCCCGGCTTACCGGTCCTGCGGATCGGCCGGATCTCGTCTCCGGCCAGGGAAAACGTGCTGCCAGGCCCAGTCCCGCGAGGCGTTTTCGACGTTCCGCGCGAGCGCGTCGCGCAGGTGGGCGAGCCCGTGGCGCTTCCGCTCGATCCCGCCGATGGAGCTCCCGGCCTCGTCGAGCTGCACCCGAAGACTTTCTGCCTTCCCCGCGGCAGTCCGGCAGCTTGTATCTGACACCCGGTCGCGAGCGCCCTTGCCGTCGCGAATCAGGATCTGGTTGAGGCCGAAGTCCACGTCCTTGATCCCGGAGCCGCAATCCCTCGAGCAGGCGCAGGCCGCTCCCCGTGCCGGGAGTGATTTCAGGCGACCAGCCGCGGTACGCCGTCCATCTTCCGCGCGGAGACAACCGGCCAGACTTCGTCCCGGTGTCGGGATCGACCTGGGAGGCGCTGCGGCTTCTCTGGCGTGGACGCGCGCTCAAGCTTCGAAACGGGATCTCGAGCACGTGCCGGTAGGAGGAACAGCGCCGCGAGTGCCTGGTTCTGCGTGTTCGATCCGACGTGCTCTCCGGTTGCCAGGTGCGAAAGAAAGGCGTTGATCTCCGGCTCACCCCATCTCAGCCACCGGGAACGCCCGCTTCTGCCGTGGAAGAGGATGAACCGACGAATCCAGGCAACGGCCCGTACGCCTCCCCTCGGTGCCCGGATCGAATAAGTACCGGCGCGCCCGGATCGCGAGACCGGAACGCGGTCGAGAAGACGGGGGGCGGAGACGTTCCCGCCGGAAAGCGCCGACTGAACTGCTGTTATTCCGACATACGGTCCAATATTACGGCTCCTTCTTTGCGCCTCCTCGCAAACTCCGATCCCATACGAGGTCCGTACGCTTCTCGGCATCGCGGACTCACGGCGTTGGAGGGCAAATCCGTTCTCCGGAAGGGTGAATACACAGCGAGGGATGCTCCCCACCGCGCGCCGGCTACGCCGACGCTGACCTTCTCCCGCCTACGTGGCCGAAGCCACTTCGGCGCCGGCGAAGGCCCGCGGGAGAGGTGATCCGGATACAGCCGCTTGCGCTAGAGAAGAAGCGGAAGGTCAGGCGGGCTGGAGCTCGAGGAGGACGAACCGCTCTCGCGGTCGAGCAGGTACGCGCCGAAAGCCTTGTCGGCCGTGTGTGGATGTGGTGGATTCGAGCCAGAGCTCGAGGCGAGCGAGAGTCTCTCGTAGGCTGCGTCCTTCCCCGCCACGATCTCCTCCTCGAGGTTTCGCAGCTCGTCGATCAGCTGATCGTGCTCGCGCTCGTGCTGCTGGTAGCGCGATACGCATGCGAAGGCGCATCCAGCGGCTGCTCGGCGAGCGATGAAGTGGGCCGCCGTCGCGTTCCTTCGAGCTGGCGGATCAGCTCGTGGGCCTGCTCGCCATCCGCGCTTGGGCGAGAGCCTCGGTGATCAGGTGGAGAATCTTGCGACCTGGGCAGGTGCTCCGTGTCCACGCTCGGAATTCCGGAGCCGGAGGCTTTTTCCGGCGGGAGTCGTGGTTCGCCACGGACGGATCAGTAGCAACGAGGGCAATTCGCTGCCTGAATGATTGCGGCCACATCCCCTGGGAGGCCGCCGCTAACGGCGGCGGCCTCCCGAGAGGACCTCGCGCGCCGACTGGCGGCGAGACCTCACCCCGTCCCCTCTCCGGGTGGAGAGAGGGTGAAGGAAGGAGGATCCCTGAGCCGCGAGCCGGGATCCCGCGGTCACTTCGCTCCTCGGGATGACGGCGAACGGAGCCCGCAGGTGGAGGAGGGGAGAAGGAAGGAGGACCCCCGATGAGCCAGATCGAGATCCTCGGTCGCTTTCCGCCATCGCTCTTCGAGCTACGGCGGACAAGCCGCCCTCGGGATGACGGCGGAGGAGGTCCCTCTCCAGGTGGAGGGTGGCAGGAAGAGGGCGTCAGGGGATAGATAGCCTGCGGAACCATGCGGGGAAAGCGACGCTGCCTCACCCCAACCCTCATCCCGCCGGGAGAGGGGAGGAGAGAGCCGATGGCCCGGGGACAAGAAGCGGCAAGGGCAACCGGGCTGGCGCTACGCCGAGCCAGGGAGCGGGAAGGGAGGATCTCGACGAGGTCGGCGACGCGCTGCGAGAGTAGCCCCACTCGTTGTCGTACCAGGCGAGCACGCGCACGTGTCCGCCGCGCCGTCGGCGCGGGTGGAGAGACGCGTCGAAGAACCGCGGAGTGTGGGTTGCCGATCGGTCGGCGAGCGGAGCCTCGCTGGCCCTCGGGATGATCCGCGCGAGGTTTCCCATCGACGCGGCGCGCATCGCGTCGTTGACGTCCTGCACGCGGGCGCGACTGTCCGCGCGACGCTCGACGATCGAGCCGTCCGCTGGAACCGACGCGCATGGCGATTCCGTCGATCTTCCCGGCGAGCCCTGGCAGCACTTTTCCCACCAGGCGGGCGGCGCCGGTGGAGGTCGGAATGATGTTCGCTGCGGCGGCGCGGCTCCGGCGGAGATCCTTGTGCGGAACGTCGGCGAGGCGCTGGTCGTTGGTAAGCGTGGATGGTCGACATCAGTCCGTCCTCGATTCCGGAAGGCGTCGTCTAAGACCATTGCCACGGGCGCCGTAAGTAAGTTGGTGGTGCAGGAAGCGTTCGAGACGAGCCGGTGGGCGGAAGGCGAAGAGTGCCGTCGTTGACGCCGATCACGATCATGGCGTCGATCTCGTCCTTGGCGACCGTGAGGATCACGCGCTCGGCGCCGCCGAGATGTTTTTTTCGGATCTCGGCGCGCTTGCGGAACGCGCCCGTGCTTTCGATGACGATCGACGCGCCCCCACTCTGCGCCACGGGATCTTCGCCGGATCGCGTCTGCGGGCGAGAGCGATGCGCCGCCCCTGACGCCCGAGCGCATCCTTCTCGGCGGCGACCCGAAGATATCGGCCCATGACCGTGTCGTACTGGCAGGAGATAAGCGAGCTGGTCGGCGCCGAACAGGTCGCGTTGACGCCGACGACCTCGACCGACGGCCGGGACGCCAGGGATCCGAAGACAGTGGTTGATCCGCCTAGGCCGTTGATGCCGACCCGACGGTCAGACGTCACCTGGGCAGAACCGGCTAACCCCGGCCCGGATTCGAAGCGCGCGAGCTCCGAGACGATTCCACGATCCGGGTCGCGAACGCCCATCCGCATCGACCCAGGAGAGGGTCTTCGAGAGGCGGTATGCCCCAGGATCATCGTCGCCGGCACGTCGAACATGCAGGGAGTAAACGCTCCGCGTGACGTCGCTCGAGACGATCGCGATCGGCTCCTCCTCCGCAGGCGACGATCCCCTTCCAGCGCCCGGCCGCCGCGGCGCGCACCGCGTCGGCGATGGCGGGCCGGCGTCACGTCCTCGGAATAGCCACGCATCGAGGTCCACCACCGAGCCGTTGGCAAGCGGAACGTCCACGGCCTGAGCCCGTCAGCTTTCCGGAGAGATCGGGGAAGAGGCTTTGCTCGAGCATCCGTTCCGACCGCGACTCCTGCGGAATGACGTGTTCTCCGGCGCGGACCCGCCCGCGGCGCTTTGTCGGTCAGCGGCACGTCGGCCAGCCGGTGAGGCGTTGGTGTAAGCGTGAGACCGCGTTGAAGAAGGCGCGCCTCGATGCCGAAGGCTTCTTCAGGATCGAGAGGATCGGCGTGAGGCACGGTGACCGTCCGCGAGGCAAGGCCGACGATGCGGTGCGCGGGCGAAAGCTCGGCATCGTTCCACCCCCGGACGAGGAGTGGCGTCGAGAGGGACCCGGCGACGGCGTGCGAACGACGGCACGACGCGCCCGGCGCCGGCGGCCAGGTGTTCCCCGGCCTGTTCGCGGGTGAGCGGCCGTGAGGTGCAGTCGAGGACGACCTCAACCCGCCTCCCTTCCACGGAGCGACGGCCGGCTTCGGAAGCGACGCGATCCAGAAACGTTGGATGGAGCGTGCCGCGAAGGTTCTCAGCCGTCTCTTCCGAAAGCGACACGGGCTCAGTCGAAGCGGCTTGCGAAAGAGCGTGTCGAACTTCCGGAGATAAGAGAAGCGGTGGTCGGCAGGCACCGTTGTCCGCAGATCGCGACGACCTCGATGTGTCGGAACGGCCGGCGAGAATCCGGAAGACGTTGCGGCCCGTCTGGCCGAAACCCATGATCCCGGCGCGCGTGGCGGCCATCGGGAACACGGTATCACCGGGGCGGCGCGGGAGCCTGGTGAGGTCGCACCTCCCGGCGCGGCGCGCCGCGCTCGCGCGTTGCTGTCATGCTCTGGAACTGCTCTGACACCTCCCCTGTCATCCCGAGCGACTTGTCCGCCACAGCTCGAAAGAAAGCAGCGGCGGAAGTCGCAGGATCCCGGTCGCGGCTTTCCGTGCAAGTCCCTCGTGCAACCCCTTCGACCGGGATCCCTCGACCGCACCGTTCCCGCTCTCTCGCTCGACGAGCGCCGGCGGACGAGTCGCTCCTGGGATCGACGGGAAGACATCTGCTTTCGCTATGAGAGCAAAACGCAGCTGGAATGCCCGGGGCGGGCGCGGTCCCGTCAGCGCCGAGTCGTCAGGGACCGGGCAGGGGCTCGTCCCGATCACCTGGGCCGCCACGCTCCCCATGAGGAGGCGGGCGGTGCAGGCCGGGGCGCATCCGTGCGTTCCCACGACGACGAGCCCGCCTGCTGACGCGGCCGGGCCACGCGGGGGATCTCCTCCTGCGGCGCATCCCTGGACGAGGAGGTTGCCGAGCGGGCGCGAAGCTCCTCGCGCGCGAGACTCGGACCACGAGCAGCGCGAGGCGGCGTTGGGCGTCCTGACGACGGCCGCCTTCATCTCCTCCTCGTACATCCTGGACAGAACGGAGCCCATCGCGTCGGGACGGACCGGCGCGGAGGAGGACGTGCAGCACGACGAGCTCCGCGCGGCGTTCCTTCGCGGCGGCGATCGCGTGCGGGAGCGCGGCGAGCGAGGGCCGCGAGAAATCCGGTGGCGTACAGGACGGACTTCCTCATGGTTCACCTCCGAAAGCGTCTCACGCCGAGGCACGCGTGTGCGCGAGACGAGCCTTCGCGCCATGAGCCATCTTCATTAGCTGCAGACTTTTTTACGGCGATCGTCGCTTTGATGCGTTTTGGAGTGATTCGCGGACACGGCCGTGGGAGCACTCGTGGACGATAGAAAGGAGGGCGTTATGGCCACGATCACCATTTCCGTGACCGATACGCAGATCTCAGCAAAGACGTCCTTCGCGAGCTTCGGTGGGAACGTAGAGCCGCCCCAGAGACCGAAGTCGGCGTCGCCGTTCGCGCGCGAGGGCATCGTCGCCCTGTCGGGTACGGTGGACAGCTTGCAAAGAAACTCGCGGCAAGGGAAGCCGCGCGCGCACCGCGTGGCGGAGTGCTCGACGTCGCCGACGACGTCGAAGTCAGAGCTCCCGGGCGTCTTCACCCGCACCGACACGGACCTCCGCGCGCGCCGTCCGAAAACGCGCTCGAATGGGACGTGTTCATTCCGGACACGCAGATCCGCTCGACCAGTTGCCAACGGATGGGTGACGCTCGACGGGACCGTCGACTCGCTGCCGGACCGGGACGACGCGGAGCGCGCCGCGTGGCAGCCTGCAGGGGGTCCCGGGGCGTGATCGACAACGTCGTCGTGAACGCGCCCGGGGTCGACCCCGCCAAAATCCGCCAATCGATCGAGGAGACCCTCGAGCGGCGGGCGAGATCGCGCAGGCGCGGATCGCACCGACGTCCAGCGTGATCGGGGGAAGGCGACGCTCGAAGGAAGAGTGCACTCTTCCCGGAAAAGGAGGCGATTCTCGGGACCGTCCGCAACGCCCCCGGCGTGAAGGCGGTCAACGACAACCTCCGGATCGAGCCTTATTTCTGATTCGTCCCCGGAGGGCGCGGGGCCCACGGCTCCGCGCCGGGCGTGCCCCAAACGAGGAGGAGAGAGCCCATGGACATTACCAGAGAAAAGACGGAAGCACCCGAAACGATTCTCGAAGTCGAGCACCTGTCGCGCCCGGAGGCCATCGCCCGCCTGCGCGAGCGCCTGAAGAGCTTCGCCGGAAAGGATCCTGCGTGTGCGAGACGGTGGACGCCTCGGCGTCTTCTGCGGCGGTTTCAAGAGGATGCCCGACGCCGAATTCAACGAGCGTTTTCGGTGGATCGTCGGCCGCCACAAGAACGAGCCGCGCCAGAGCCTGGAAGCCCTCGCGAGCCTGTACCACGAAGCTCGCCAGGAGGTCACGGGCGCCGCGATCTGCTGCGACATCGAAACGAGGAGCACGGCGGTGCGACGGCTGGAACCAGTTCGATGGCGAAGCGCTCGAGCGGTTTCACCTGGCGCTGACCGGAAGCCCGATCAAGGTCGGTTAGCGGCGGCGAGCGCGGAAAGAGAGTCCCCTCGCCCGAGGACGGCCGGTTCCCTGTCATCCCGAGCGACTTGTCCGCCATAGCTCGAAGAGCAGCGGCGGAAGCCGGGGATCTCGTGTCGCGGGTCCGGCCGGGCTCCGATAGGATTCCGCCCTCGGCCATGGCAGATTTCGCTGTCTACATCCTTGCCAATCGGTCCAGAACCATCTACGTTGGCGTTACCAACGACCTCGGTCGTCGAATCGAAGAGCACCGAGCGAAGGTCGTTCCGGGTTTCACACAAACCTATCGGCTGGACAAACTCGTGTATTACGAGATGACGTCGGACGTCCGGAGCGCGATCGCAACGCGAGGAAGCAGATCAAGGGCTGGCGTCGCGAAAAGAAGCTCGCGCTGATCGAGAGCCTGAACCCCACTGGCGTGACCATCGAGTGGATTGCGGTAAGGGGCGGCGACCGGGATCCCTCGGTCGTAGCGTACGCTCCCTCGGGATGACGAGGCAAAGGTTCCCGCTCCTCGGGATGACAGACAAAGGTTCCCGCTCCTCGGGATGACGGACAAGAGGGTTTCCCGCCCTCTCGAGATGACACGAGAATGATCACGCCTCGGGGTGGCAGGCCAGAACGACCCGCTCCTCAAAGACAGGCGCGATTTGCGCCGCGCCGTGACGGGAAAAGGTCGCTATTCCGTCAGCGCAGCGGCAACTGGTCAGGGACGGCTGGCGATGTAGGTGATGTCGTTGGTGTAGAGGTGAACCCCTCTGCCGGCTGACGAGACGGAGCATGCACCCGGATTTCCTCTTCTGAACGAAGAACGTGTAGTCGGTGGTCCGGGAGCCGATCGAGAAAGGGCGCACGCCGACGTCGCCGTACGAGACTTCCAGCGAAGCCCGGTGCGCCATCGCCTGGGCGTCGTCGAGCTTCTCCCCTTCCCGGACCGGGTGAATCGACGCTATCTGGATCCTGGAAATCGGCACTCGCAGACAGGATCGTTCATCCCGATCTGCGCCGCCGTGGCTCGGCGCACCGTGATTGCGACGAGGCTCACCAAGAACGGCGCGGCCAGTACGGCCCTTCAGCATGCGCACCGGGCAGGGCTAACCGACAGGAGCGCCCCCCGGGAACGCCTCGAAGTGAACGTGCGTTTCGGGCTTTGCGGCGGCGGTCCGCGTCCCTTCATGATCCAGCGCTTCGTCTGGCTGACGGGGCGCTCCGTGACCCTTGCCGACGAGCGTCCAGCGGGTCGGAGCGCCGTCTACGATCTCTCGCGAGCCGGTGCCGTCTTCGACGACGGGCAGGCAGCCGATCGTCCGGCCGCGCATCAGGTTGGCGGCCTCGCGAATGGTCGTGCGTCCCGTCGCGGCACGACGGCGGGCGCTGATCCACGTCGCCGGACGGTGCGCTTTGATCCGGAAGCGATTGGCCGAGTTGTCGAGGTACGCGCTCGGGAGACGACGCCGACGACGTCGCCCCGCGGGAGCGATATCACGACGTGATGAGATTCTCCTCGCGGCGCATCAGCTCGAGCGCCTGATCTTCCGCGGCGCCGGCGAGGAAAGCGCGTCAGTGACCTGTCGCTCCATGATTTCTTCAACTCTCGCATCGTCTTCCTCCCTGAAGGATCGATGGTGACGCGCGTGGCTCCGGCCCTGTCATGAGCCGTTTCCATCAGGGGGCATCCGCCGCCGGCCTCTCCTGACCCAGAGCGCGGCCGATTTCCCCTCGTCGACCGCCCCGCCGGCCCGCGTGAACCGGAGCTTTCGAGGATCCGGGTGGAAGCGTTCGGCTCCGGAGCCGTTTGCGCGGAGGAACCCTCTCGACGCCCCGGCGGCGGCGATCCGGAGTGAGCGCCCCTCGCCATCCGCGGTGGCGTATCCCTTCCTCGAAGCCCGAAAACGTGTAGTACGCGATCTCCGCGACACCTCCAAGCGGGGCTCCGTCGCTGAAGCTGCACGTCCCGACGATCCGGCCCGTGGCGGCATCCCCGGCGAGGTAAGCCGAGCCAGGGCGCCGCGCGGCACGCGCGCGTGCCGAGCTGGCGTGGCGGCGACGACGTCCGCACGCGGGGGAGCTCGGCGCCGAACACCCGGCCGATGTCTGCCGCGGAAGCGTCGGCGGGAATCGGGATCAATTCGAGACTCGGGCACTCCACGAATCGTACCCCGCCGGAGGGTCGGGCCGCTTCAGGGGCCCGTCGAGCGGCAGCACCGCGGCTCCGGACGGAAGGTCGGCCGCCAACCGCCGCCCAGGGCGCGGACGAGCGCGACGTCGGCCGTCATGCGCCGACCGCGGAGCTCGGCGGCGGTGCGCTCGTTGTTGAGCGCCGCGGCCTGGGGCGATGATCACCTCGAGGTAACTCGTGACTCCCCCTGGCTAACGCGTCCGCGCGAGCGATCAGCGCCCGCTCCGCCGCCGCGACCGCGTCGTCCTGGTCTTTCGCCTCCTCGCCGAGCAGGCGCAGCGCCCAAGCTGATCCCCGACTTCCTGGAAGGCCGTCAGGACCGACTGCCGGTACGCGGCGACCGAGGCGTCGTAGGCGGCGACGGCCTGCTCCTTGGCCGCCCGGCGCTTTCCGCCCGAAAGAGCGTCTCCACGAGCGACGCGCCGATCGACCAAAGCGGTTCGGGAGGAAGAGCCCGGGGAGCACCGAGCTCCGTATCCGCCCGAAGCGGTGAGGCCGAGCCGCCGGGAAGAAGGCCGCCTCGGCCACCCCGATGCGCGTTGGCGGCCGCGGCCTGCCCTCGGCCGAGGCGACGTCCGGGCCGCCGCTCGACGAGCTCCGAGGGCAGGACGACCGGCACGGGCGGCGGCTCCCGCCAGCGCTCGGGCGCGCGAGCGACAGATCGGCGGGCGCCTTCCGGCGAAACGGCGATCGCGTGCTCGAGCTGCGCGCGGCACAGCGCGACGTCCGTCACCTGCGCGCGCGTGGCCGAAAGCTGAGTCTGGGCCTGGGCCACGTCCACACCGGAGACGACTCCCCTGGTCGAACCGGTTGGTCGTGAGCTGCAGCGCGTTCTCGTAGGCGGCGACGTTCGTGTCGAGAGCTGCTTCCTCCGCGTCGGCCTCGCGCAGGGCGAAGTGGTCCGTCGCGAGCTCGGCCTGCAGGCAGAGGCGCGCGCCGGCAGATCGGCGGCGCTCGCCTGGGCGCCGGCGACACCGGCTTCGACAGTTCGCCGGATGCGCCCCAGACGTCGATTTCCCACGAGAGGCTGCCCGTGACGTCGTAGAGATTCGCGATCCCTCGGTGCCGGACACTCCCGGCGTCAGCCGCGGCGCTTTCCGGACAGGGAGACACCCGCGCTCGCGGAAACCGTCGGGAAGAGATCCCCGCAGGCCCCGCGGGCGACGGCACGCGCGACCCGGTATGCGGCCTCGGCCTCTTTGACGTTCTGGTTCGAGATCGCGACCTGCGCTTCGAGCACGTCGAGCTCCTCGTCCCCGAAGGGTTCCCACCACGCCGCCTGCGGAGCGAGGGTCGGAGGGCTCCGCCATCTTCCAGTCCGGCGGCGGCGACTCTTACAATGGTCGGAAACGGGGACGGTGGGTTTCCGGTAGTCCGGCCCGACGGCGCAGGGCGGCGCAGAGGAGGGCTACGAGGACAGCCACGACGGCATTCCGATACACGCGGTCGGCGCCTCCCCACGCGCGAGACGCGCCGGCCGTGCCGGACGCGCTCCACCAGAGCGGAACGGGGAGGTACAGGTAAACGACCGGCGTCGTGTAGAGCGTCAGCATCTGGCTGAACGATCAGGCCGCCGACGATGGCGATGCCGAGCGGACGGCGCAGCTCCGAGCCGGTGCCGATGCCCGATGCGCGAGCGGCAGCGCCGCCGAGCAGCGCGGCCATCGTCGTCATCATGATCGGGCGGAACCGCAGCAGGCACGCCTGGAAGATCGCCTCCGCGGCGGCTTGCCCTCGTGCGCGCTCGGCGTCGAGCGCGAAGTCGATCATCAGGATCGCGTTCTTCTTGACGATGCCGATGAGCAGGATGATCCCGATGAGCGCGATCACGCGAGAGATCGTTGTGCGGTGATCATGAGCGCGAGCAGCGCGCCCACGCCCGCCGACGGCAGCGTCGAGAGGATCGTGATCGGGTGGATGTAGCTCTCGTAGAGCACGCCGAGCACGATGTAGACGGTGACGAGGGCGGCCGCGATCGAGGATGGGCTCGTTGGCGAGCGACGCCTGGAAAGCCTGCGCCGTGCCCGAGAAGCGTCCCGGATCGTGGCCGGCAGGCGGATCTCCGTCTCCGCGCCGTTGATCGGCGTCCACCGCGGTGCCCGAGCGCCACTCCGGCAGGCAGGTTGAACGAGATCGTGACGGACGGGAACTGCGCCTGAGTGGTTGACGGCCAGGGGCGCCGTCGACGGGTCGTAGCGGGTGAACGCGGACAGCGGGACCATGCTTGCCGGCGTCGGTCCTTCACGTAGACGGTGCAGAGCGCGTCGGGGTCCTGCCAGAACTCGGGTCCGCCTCCATCACGACGTGGTACTGGTTGAGCGGCGTGTACATCGTCGAGACCTGGCGCTGTCCGAAGGCGTCGTAGAGGGTGGCGTCGATCGCCTGCGGGCGTGACGCCCAGGCGCGGACGCGGTCTCGCGGTCGATGACGAGCGCAGACCTGCAGGCCCGCGGTCCTGCTGGTCGCTGTTGACGTCGGTGAGCTCGCGGAGCTTCCGCAGAGCCGCGAGCATCTCGCGGGGCCCACGCGAAGAGCTCGGCGGCGCGTCGTCGCGCCTGCAGCGTGTACTGGTACTGGGCGCCGCCCAGACGGCCGCCCACCCGCACGTCCTGAACGGGCTGAGGCACAGGGTCGCGCCCGGCACGTTGCGTCAGCTTGCCGCGCAGCCGTGCGATGACCTGGTCGGCGGTCACGTCGCGCTCTCGAGCGGCTTCAGGGCCACGAACATGCGGCCGGTTGGCCGTCCCTGCCGCCGACGAAACCGTTGGCGCTCTCGACGGCGGGATCGTCGCATCACCGTGTCCATGAACCGGGCGAGCTTCTTCCGCATGGCCTGGAAGGACGTGTCCTGGTCGGCCTGGATCGAGCCGTTGACGCGCGCCCGTGTCCTGCTGCGGGAAGAAGCCCTTGGGGACCTTCGCGTACAGGCAGACCACGGCCGCCACCATGGTCGCAGAGCGTGACGCAGATCGTCAGCCGGCTGGTGACGCAGCACCCAGTCGCAGCGACCGCTCGTAGGCCGTTCAGGATCGCGTCGAACGTCCGCTCGCTCGCCTGGTACGAGCCGCCGCGTTCTCCTCGCGCGGGCGCTGCAGGAGGCGCGCGCACATCATGCGGCGTCGTCGTGAGCGAGACCAGCGAGCGAGCACGGCGATGGCGACCGACAGCGTCACGGCGAACTCGCGGAAGAGGCGTCCCACGATCCCGCCCATCGAGCAGGATGGGGATGAAGACGGCGACGAGCGAGATCGCGATCGACATGACGCGTGAAGCCGATCTCCGTCGCCCCCTAGCAGCGCGCGTCCATCGGCGACTTGCCCTCCTTCGAGGTGCCGCGTGACGTTCTCGACCACCACGATGGCGTCGTCCACGACGAATCCGGTCGCGACCGTCAGCGCCATCAGCGACAGGTTGTCGAGGCTGTAGCCGAGCAGGTACATCACGCCGAACGTGCCGATGAGCGAGACCGGCACGGCCACGCTCGGGATCAGGGTGGAGCGCGACGCTGCGCAGGAAGACGAACACCACCAGGATGACGAGGGCGATCGCGATCACCAGCGTGATCTCGACGTCGCTGCACTGAGCGCGCGGATCGTGCGGGTGGCGTCGATGACGACCGAGAGCTTGACCGTCGGCGGGATCGACGCCTGGAACTGCGGCAGCAGCGCACGCACGCCGGTCGACCGTGTCGATGATGTTCGCGCCCGGCTGGCGTGAAGATGATGATGATGACGCCGGCTTGCCGTTGGAGAGGCCGCCGGTGCGGATGTCCTCGACGGAATCCGTCGACGCGCGCGACGTCGGACAGGCGCAGGGCGGCGCCGTCCGGTAATGAACGACGAGGCTCTGTACTCGGCCGCCTTCGAGCAGCTGGTCGCTGGTGCCGCGATCGACCACGTCTGCGGCCGGGCCTCAGCGATCCCCTTGGGCCGGTTGGCGTTGGCCGCGGCCAGCGCCGTGCGCGACGTCCTCCAGGCACGAGGCCGTTGTTGTTGAGCGCCGTCGGATTGACGTCGACGCGCACCGCCGGGCAGCGCGCCGCCCCGACGTCGACCTGGCCCGACGCCCGGCACCTGCGGCGAGCCGCTGCTGGAGGATCGACGAGGCGACGTCGTACATCTGTCGCGCGGCTCGACGATCGTCCGACGTCATCGACGAGGAGCAGGATCGGCGCGTCGGCGGGGTTGACCTTGCGGTAGGACGGGTTGTTGGGCATGTTCGCCGGAAGCTGTCCGCGCGCGGCGTTGATCGCCGCCTGCACGTCGCGGGCCGCGGCGTCGATGTTGCGGTCGAGGTCGAACTGCAGCGTGATGTTCGTCGTAGCCCTGAGGCGGCACGACGAGGTCATCTCGGTGACGCCGGCGATGCGGCCGAGCTGGCGCTCGAGCGGCGTCGCGACGCGAGGGCCATGGTCTCCGGGACTGCGCCCGGGAGGCCCGCGCTGACGTTGATCGTCGGGAATTCGACCTGCGGCAGCGGAGACACCGGGAGAGAGGTGGTAGGCGATCCCTCCGGAGAGCGCGATCGCGGCGGTCAGGAGCGTCGTCGCGATGGGCCGGCGGATGAAGGGGGCAGAGAGGCTCATGGCGCGCCGCTCGTCTCCGCGACGTCTCCGCTGTCATCCCGAGCGACTTGTCGGCCATAGCTGGAAGAGCAGCGGCGGAAGTCGAGGGGATCTCGGTCGCTGCTGCGACGGCTTCGCCCCTTCCACGATGGGCTTCGACCGGGATCCCTCGGTCGCCGTTCCGCCTTCGCTCTGGTGAGCTATGGCGGACGAGTCGCCTCGGGATGACAGGAAAATGAGCGCTTCCGGGGATGACGGAAGAAGGCTCACGCCCTCCGGACAACAGAGGTGAGCGAGACGGGATCAGGAGTGCGTCACGCTGCCTCCACCGGACGCAGGTCCCCGGAACGCGCTTCCCGGTTCTTTCTTCCCGCCACGCGCGCGCCAGCCGGTCGAACGCGAGATAGATCACCGGCGTCGTGTAGAGCGTCAGGAGCTGGCTGAAGATCAGACCCGCCGACGATCGCGATTCCCAGCGGCCGGCGGAGCTCGGTCGCCGATCCCGTCCGAGCGCGAGAGGAACCCCGGCGAGGAGCGCCGCCATGGTCGTCATCAGGATCGGGCGGAACCGCAGCGTGGCCGCCTGGAAGATCGCGTCCTCCGGCGTCTTGCCTTCCGTTGCGCTCGGCGTCCAGCGCGAAGTCGATCATCATGATCGCGTTCTTCTCCACGATGCCGATCAGGAGAATGATCCCGATGAGGCGCGATGACCGAGAAATCCGTCCCGGCAGAGCATGAGCGACGAGCAGCGCCCCGACCCCGCCGACGGGAGTGTGGAAAGAATCGTGATCGGGTGGATGTAGCTCTCGTCAGAGGACGCCGAGGAGGATGTAGACCGTGACCAGCGCCGCGAGAATCAGGAGCGGCGTGTTCGTGAAGCGAACGCACGGAACGCGCCTGGGCGGTCCCCTGGAAGCCGGCCTGGATGCTGCCCGGCGTGCCGAGGCTCCTCTTTCGCCTTCTCGATCGCGCGCACGGCCCCAGCCGACGGGCCTTCGGCGCGAGGTTGAAGGAGACCGTCACGACGGGAAACTGTCCCTGGTGGTTGATCGGAGCGGCGCGTTCCCGTCGGATGGTCGTGAACGCGCCGAGGGGAACGGTGCCGCCCCCGGCACCCCGGCGAATGCCCGTGCCGGTGTTCCCGGCGGCAGCGGTCGACGACGCGCCGGCCGGCGCCAGAGGTTGAAGGTCGACGTCGCGGCGGCCACGGCACCGCGAGCCGCCGACGGCGTCGGCGCCCGGGAGCGAGCCGCGCCCGGAGGGCGAACGTAGATGGTCTTCAGATCGTCCGGGTTGCCCTGGAAGCCTGGCTGCACTCCGAGCACGACCCGGTACTGGTTGAGCTGCGTGAACATGGTCGAGATCTGGCGCTGGCCGAAGGCGTCGTAGAGCGCGTCGTCGAGCATCTGCGGCGTGATCTCGAGCCGCGGACGCGGTCGCGCGGTCGAGCATCCAGTCGCGCCTGCGAGCCCGACGTTCTGCTGGTCGCTGCGCGACGTCGCGAAGCTCCAGGCAGCGCCTGCAGCCTGGCGATGAATCGGGGCACCCATTCGCCCGAGCACCGCCGCGTCGGGATCTCTCGAGGCTGTACTGGTAACTGCGTCACGGCTCGACGCGGTCTCTCGACCGTGAGGTCCTGCACCGGCTGGATGATAGAGCGTGATGCCCTGGCGTTCCGGCGAGCTCCGGCTGGAGCCGGCGGATGACGTCGGTCGCGCTGGACCCGCCGATCCTCGCAGCGGCTTCAGGTTGATCTGAATCCGTCCGCTGTTGAACGTCGTGTTCGTGCCGTCGATGCCCGATGAACGACGACAGGCTCTCGACCGCCGGGTCGCTGCAGGATCACCCGCGCGAGCGCCCGCTGGCGCTCGGCCATCGCCGCGAAGGACATCGACTGCGGCGCCTCGGAGATGCCCGAGGATCACGCCGGTGTCCTGGACCGGGAAGAAGCCTTTCGGAGCATCACGACGTAGAGCAGGACGGTCGAGACCAGCGTCGCGATCGCAACCACGCAGCGTCGCCGCCTGATGGTCGAGCACCCACGCGAGCGTCCGGCCGTAGCAGTCGATGACGCGCTGGAAGAGCGCGCTCGGACGCTTCGGTAGAAGCGGCCCTGCTCGGTTTCCGGCTGGTGACGCAGCAGCTTCGCGCACATCATCGGCGTCAGCGTCAGCGAGACCACGGCCGAGATCAGGATGCGTGACGCGACAGCGTCACGGCGAACTCGCGGAACAGGCGGCCGACGATGTCGCCCATGAAGAGCAGCGGGATGAGCACCGCGATCGAGCGACACGGTCAGCGACAGGATCGTGAAGCCGATCTGCTCCGAGCCCTTGAGCGCCGCCTCGAGCGGCGTCTCGCCCGTCCTCGATGTAGCGCGTGATGTTCTCGATCATCACGATCGCGTCGTCGACGACGAACCCGGTCGAGATCGTCAGGGCCATCGAGCGTCAGGTTGTTCAGGCTGTAGCCGAGCAGGTACATCGCGCCGAAGGTGCCGACGAGCGACAGCGGCACCGCGACGCTCGGGATGACCGTCGCGGCGAGCGTCCGCAGGAACAGGAAGATCACCATCACGACCAGCGCGATGACGAGCATCAGCTCGAACTCGACGTCCGTGACCGAGCGCGCGGATCGTCGTCGTGCGGTCGGTCAGGATCGCCATCTCGACCGCCGACGGCAGCGACGCGCTGCAGCTGCGGCAGCAGCGCCTTGACCCGGTCGACGACGGCGATGATGTTGGCGCCCGGCTGGCGCTGGATGTTCACGATCGACCGCCGGCGACGTCGTTCATCCACGCGGCCTGGCGGACGTTCTCGGCGTCGTCGATCGACCGCCGCGACGTCGGAGAGCCGCACCGGGCGCGCCGTTCCGATAGGCGACGACGATCGGCGCTGTACTGGTCGCTCGACAGCAGCTGGTCGTTGGCGCCGATCGATGTACGACTGCCGCGGCCGTCGAACGTCCCCTTGGCCTGGTTCACGTTCGACTGCGCGATCGCGCGTCCGCACGTCCTCGAGCGTCAGCCCGTACGACGACGAGCGCCGTCGGATTCGACCTGAACGCGGACGGCCGGCTTCTGGCCGCCGCTGATGCTGACGAGGCCGCACGCCGGGGAGCTGCGAGATCTTCTGCGCGAAGCGCGTGTCGGCGAAGTCCTCGACCGCCGACAGGGGAATCGTGTCCGAGGTCAGCGCCAGCGTCAGGATCGGCGCGTCCGGCGGGGTTCGTCTTGCTGTAGATCGGGCGGGTTCGGGCAGGTCGCGCGGCAGGTAGCGTGCCGGCCGCGTTGATGGCGGCCTGCACTTCCTGCTCGGCGACGTCGATGTTCGAGGTCGAGCGCGAACTGCAGCGTGATCACCGAGCGCGCCGTCGAGCTGTTGGAGGTCATCTGGTTCAAGCCCGGGAACCTGTCCGAACTGCCGCTCGAGCGGCGCGGTGACGGCCGACGCCATGACGTCGGGGCTGGCGCCCGGATAGAACGTGACGACCTGGATCGTCGGGTAGTCGACCTGCGGCAGCGCGGAGACCGGCAGCTGCCGGAAGCCGATCGCGCCCGCGATCAGCAGTCCGGCCATCAGCAGCGACGTCGCGATCGGCCGCAGGATGAACGGTCGGGACGGGCTCATCTGGTCGGAGGCGGTCACCGCGATGCTCAACAGGTCTTCCCGCGCGCCGGCACCGCGGCTCCGGCGCGGCCGGCGGAGATACGGCGACCTTCGAGCCCGGCTGCAGCTTGTCGACGCCGTCCACCACGCAGCAGCTCTCCGGGTTTGACGGGCCCGGCGATCGCCACCCGGTCTCCTTCGGTGAGCTGGACCGCGACGTTGCGCATCTCGACGGACGAGTCGGTCCCCGACCCACACGAAGGTCGACTGGGGACTGCGCTGGATCGCCGCCGCGGGGACGAGCAGGACGTTGGCGAGTCGTCCGACGAGGAGCCGCGCGTTGACGAACTGATTCGCGAAGAGAGCGCCGTCAGCGTTTCGAACTCGGCCTTGAGCCTCACCGTCCCCGTGGTGGTGTCGATCTGGTTGTCGACGGCCGAAAGCGTTCCGCTCGCGAGCTTCTTCTTCATGTCGCGATCGTTGGCTTCGACGACGAGCTTGCGGCCGCCGCGCATCTGCGCGAGGACCGGCGGAAGGCTGGTCGGCGGGAATGGTGAAGCACGACCGCGATCGGCTGGAGCTGGGTGATGACGACGAGCCCGCCGCTGATCGCTCGCGTGGACGATGTTGCCCGGGTCCACGAGGCCGCAGGCCCACCGCCCCGTGATCGGTGCGGTGATCCTGCTGTAGGTCAGATTCAGCTTCGCGGCGTCGACCTGCCCCTGGTCGCTCTTCACGGCGGCCTCGTCCTGGCGCACGGCGGCCGCCTGCGTGTCGAGCTGCTGGCGAGGCACGGCGTCCTGGGCCGCCAGCGACCTGTAGCGCTCGAGATCGAGCGCGCGCGTTCTGCGAGCGCGGCCTCGTCGCTCGCCGCTTCTGCCCTTGCCGCCTGCGTCAGCTGGACCTCGAACGGACGCGGGATCGATCTCGCGCGAGGAGATCTCCTTTGTGAACGATCTGCCCTTCCCGGAACGCGACGTCGAGGAGCTGTCCGTCGACACGGCTGTGGATGGTGACCGTGTTGAGCGCGGTGACGGTGCCGAGACCGTCCACGTAGACGCCGATGTCGCCCGACGACGGCCGGCACCGGCCACGACCGGAATCGCGCGAGGCGCCGGGGATTTCCCCTTCGCCGCGGCCGATTTCGACCCGCGCTCCCCGACCCGTGGAAGAGGAGCCAGGCGGCGGCGGCGATCAGGACGATCACGATCGCCCACAGTGCGCGACGCGGATGCCGACCTGGCTCGAGCCGGCGGTCAGGAGGCCGCGACTCGATCTCGCTCGGCGGCAATTCCGGTTGTTCCAGGGTCATCAGCGCCTCCACAGTCCCCGACCACTTCGATGGGCCATGCGCCCCGCTTTTTACGTTGAAACGAGGGCGGTTGTTACATCCCGCCGGAAACGATCGTCTCGATCGGCGTGCCTTACCGGGCTTCCCGGCACGGCGATCGTATACACAAAGCCGCCCATGCCGGGCGCGGCTGTTGCGGTACGCTGCGAGCGCCATGCCACGAAAATCGCTTCCCGCCGTCGCCCTGCTGGCGCTCGCGGGAGCGGCGCCCCAGCCTCTCCCCCGTCGAACGCCAGATCGCGGCCGGGTGAACGCGAGGACGCCGGACGCCGAGGCGCTCCTGGCCCGGGCCGTGGACGTCAACAGCGGAACGATGAACTTCGACGGCGTTCGCGAGGTCGAGCGATCTTCCGCGCGGAGCTCGACCGGCTCGGGTTCCGGTGCCGGTGGGTGGACGGCGGACCGTTCCATCGCTCCGGGCATCTGGTGGCCGAGCGCGCCGGGCACGGGACGCGCTGCTCCTGATCGGCCACCTCGACACCGTGTTCGAGAAAGACAGTCCGTTCCGGCGATTCGAGCGCCTCGCCGGGAACCGGGCGACGGGGCCGGGCGTGATCGACATGAAGGGCGGCGACGTGATCATGGTCTCCGCACTCGAGGCGCTCCGCGCGGCAGGCGTCCTCGACGGGATGGACGTCACGGTCGTCATGACGGGCGACGAGGAAAGACCGGCGATCCCTGGACCTCGCGCGCAGGGATTGATCGGCGATCGCCGAAAGGTGCGACGTCGCGATCGGATTCGAGGACGGCGCGGGGAAACCGGGCGAGGCCGTGATCGCGCGGCGCGGCGCCACGGACTGGGTCCTCAAGGTCACGGGGAATCCCGCGCATTCGTCGCAGATCTTTCGCGACGACGTCGGCGCGGGCGCCATCTTCGAGGCCGCCCGGATCCTCGACGGCTTCTACCGCGGCATGGCGAGAACCGTACCTGACGTTCTCCCCGGCGTCGTCGTCGGAGGCACGACGGCCGACTACGATGCGGCCCGGAACCGGGGCACGGCCTTCGGAAAGGACAACGTGGTCGCCGGGATTGCCGTCGTCGAAGGAGATCTCCGAACGGTGTCGCCCGAGCAGCTCGCCTCGGCCAAGGGCGCATGCGAAAGATCGTCGCGGACCGCCTGCCGCACACGGAAGCCCGGATCGAGTTCCACGACGGATGACCCGCCGATGGCGCCTTCCGACGGAAACCGGCGGCTCCTCGCGCTCTATGACCAGGTCAGCCGCGACCTCGATCTCGGCCCCGTCGTCGCGACCGATCCGATGCAAGCCGGCGCGGCCGACGTGGCCTTCGCCGCCGGTCGCGTGAAGATGGCGATCGACGGCGTCGGCACTCTGCGGAACGGACGATCACACCGACCGGGAAACGGCGGATCTCGCGACTCTCCCCTCCCAGACGAAGCGGGCGGCGATCCTGATCTACCGTCTCGCGCGACGGGAAGCGCTCATATCGCCTTCCCCATGACGATCCCCGGAAGGGTCAGGCCCTCCCCGATGGGCTCGGCCACCGCCCGGATTTCCGAGTATCCGAAAGCCGAATAAAGGGGTACCCCGGGCAGTGTCGCCAGGAGCTCGAGGCGCGTGAAGCCCGCGCTCCTGGCGGCGCGCTCGCAGAGACGACAGGATGGCGCGCCCGATCCCGCGCCGGGCCCACGCGGGGTCGACGTAGAACGCCCGGATGCGCGCCGGATCGAAAGCGGGATCGAGGAGCGCATCGGGGGCCGACCCTTGTGCTGGTCGCCGCCGAAGAATCTTCCGCCGAGTTGAAGCGACCCGCGTCGCTCAACTCGGCGGGACATGCGAGCTGCTCGTTTCGTGCTCCGGCCAGCGATCCCCGCCGAGCTTTCTTCTCCGGCTCCAACCGCCCGCGCCGACGATCGTTCCCGCGGATTCGGCCACGAAGTACGTGCCGTCCTCGATCAGTTGCGTATCGACGCCGAAGATCCGCTCGATCGCGGCTTCGATCACTTCGGGCGAGTGGTAGCCGGCGGAAAGCGCGCGCACCGAACAGGGGATGAGCGCGCGGAGCGCAGGCACGTCGCCTTCGACGGCCGTGCGCATCGAGATCGCTCCGGAGGGATCGTCGCCGGGGCTCGTCTGCTCGCTCATCGAATACCTCCCGCCGCCGTTCTGCCGCGCCGCCGCCGATGATAGAGTTTTCCGATCCGATCCTCACCCACAAAGCTCGGACTCTTCGACGCCACGATGATCGTCATGGGCGGGATCATCGGCTCAGGGATCTTCATCAATCCCTACGTCGTCGCGCGCCAGGTGACGACGCCGGCCCTGATCCTCGGCGCGTGGGCGCTGGGGGGCTGATCGCGCTCGCCGGGGCGTTCATCTACGCCGAGCTCGCGAGCCGCATGCCGCAGGTCGGCGGGCAATACGCATACCTGCGCGAGGCCTACCACCCGGGAGTGGCGTTTCTCTATGGCTGGGTGCTCCTGCTCGTCATCCAGACGGGAGGCATGGCCGCGGTGGCGGTGACCTTCGCCGCCTATTTCCAGGAAGTCACGAGGAGTCGCCCTGCCGCCGGGGCCGGTCGCCGTGGCGGTGCTCGCGATCCTCGCCATCGTCAACTGCCTCGGCGTGCGAACGGGCAGCCGGGTGCAGAGCGCCCTGATGGTGCTGAAGATCGCGGCGATCTCCGCTCTCATCGGGTGCGGGGATGGCTGCTCCCTGCGCTCAGGCGGGCCGGCCACGCCCCGTTCCGGCCGCTCCCCAGGTCCGCCGGGGACCCCGTGGGCTCTCCTGCGCGCGATCGGTACCGCGATGGTGCCGGTCCTTTTCGCCTACGGCGGCTGGCAGACTTCCAACTTCGTGGCCGAGGAGATCCGCGATCCCCGGCGCAACCTGCCGCGCGCGCTCGTCGCCGGGAGTTCTCGGCGTGATCGCCCTCTATCTCGGAGTCAACTACGTGTACGTGTCCGTGCTGGGACCGGCGGGCCTCGCCGCGACCCCGACGCCGGCTTCCGCGGTCATGCAACGGGCCTTCGGCGCCGCCGGCCCGGTGGATCGCGCTCGGCATCGCGATCTCGGCGCTGGGATTCCTCTCGCAGTCGATTCTCACCGCCCCCGCGTGTACTACGCGATGGCGCGCGACGGATCTCTTCTTCCGGTCCGTCGGATGGCTCGACTCCCGGCACGGCGTCCCCTCCGTGGCCATCCTCCTGCAGGCGGCCATGGCGATCGTGATCGCCCTCTCGGGCCGATACGACCAGATCCTGAGCTACGTGGTGTCGATGGACTTCCTCTTCTCCGGGCTCACGGCCGCCTCCCTCTTCGTCTTCCACCGGCGGGACTCCGCGAGCTCCCGCGAAGGGCGGTTCCCCGCTCTCGCGCGTGTGCCAGGCCACCCGGTCACGACGGCGCTCTTCATCGCCGCCGTCTGGCTCGTCGTGATCAACACCATCACGAAATATCCGGCGAACACCGCGATCGGCTTCGGCATCCTCCTCGCCGGAATTCCCGTGTATTTCGCCTGGACTCGACGCGGGCGGCCGGGCGCATGAACGGACCGAGACTCGCCGCCGGCTCTCCCTACATGGAGTGGTCCGAAGCTCTTCTCTCCCGCGACGTTCAACCTGGCGACGAGCGGGCTCTCGAGCTTCCCGCTGTCGGCCGCTTCCGCCCGGATCGAGGACCTCGAGATCAACGGCCCGACGATCTACGGGTACGCCCCGCTGCAGGAGCGGATCGCCCGGAAAACCGGAGCGCCCGTCGATTCCATCGTCGCGGCCGCCGGAACGTCGATGGCCAATCACCTCGCGCTCGCCGCGCTCGTCGAGACCGGGCGACGGGGCGCTCGTCGAGCATCCGACCTACGAGCTCCTGCTCTCGACCGCGCGTTACCTCGGAGCGTCCCTGCGGCGCTTTCCGCGCCGGGCCGCCGACAGCTTCGCGATCGATCCCGCCGAAGTCGCCGCCGCGATCGGGCCGCGGACGCGCTGATCGTCGTGACGAACTTCCACAATCCGATCGAGCGTTCGCGCGGACGAGAAAGCCCTGGCCCGGGTCGGCGAGATCGCCGCTTCGGCCGGCGCCCGGGTCCTCGTGGACGAGGTCTACCTCGAGTGCCTCGAGAGGCCCCGCTCCGCGTTCTTCCTCGGCGACAACTTCGTGACGACTTCCAGCCTGACGAAGGCGTACGGCCTCTCGGGGCTCCGGTGCGGATGGATCCTCGCGCCGCCGGAGCTCGCCCGGCGCATGTGGAGGATCAACGATCTCTACGGGGCGACACCCGCGCACCCGGCCGAGCTCCTGTCGGTCGTGGCGCTCGACCACCTCGATTCAGTCGCGGCGCGGACGAGGGCGCAGCTCGCGCGCAACCGCGACCTGCTCGAACGGTTCCTGGACGCCCGGGACGACCTCGAAGCGGTGCGCACCGCCGGAGGCTGACGTCGTTCCCGCGGCTTCGCTCGGGCCGGGTGGACGATCTCTGCCGGCTGCTTCGCGGGAAGTACGAGACGAGCGTCGTCCCCGGAGAGTTCTTCGAGATGCCGGAACATTTTCCGGATCGGGGTCGGCGGCGAGACGGAAGATGGTCGCGGAGGGCTGACCCGGCTGGGCCTCGCCCTGGACGAAATCCGGAACGCTACTTCAGCCCCTTGACCTCGAGAAGCGTAGAAAGGATGCGCACGAAACTGTAAAGCGTAGCCTCGCCCGTCGGGCGTCGGGTACACGCGGGCGACCGCGTGCACGCCCGACGGATCGGGCGGTTCGATCACCTTCCAGGGCTTCGTCGCTCCCGTCGCCACGTCGACGACCGTCACCTTCACGGCCGGGCCCTGCGCACGGCAGACGTAGACCGCCCGCCGTCGGCCGTCCACTGGGTCCCGACGTCCTCCAGGGCGGTCCGGGGATCGGTCTGGGCTCTCCGCCGTCGACGGGAAGAGCGTCGGGCGGCCGTCGATCGCCGAGGGCCATCACGTAGCGGCCGTCGGGGGGACGGGACGAAGGCGCGTACGGCGCTCCTTCGGGCGAGATCGGCCGGGGCTTCCCCTCGATGCCGATCAGCCAGATCCGATCACTGCGGCCGGGCTCGCGTCCGCGGACACGACCCGGCGGGAATCCAGGGGAGGAACACCCATGGGAAGAAGCTGCGAGGCAATCGCGCCCGGAGAAATGTTCAGAGGTTGTCCGCTCCGACCGGCAGCAGGACGAGCTTCGTCTGATCGATCGAGTAGGGAGCAGACCCATTTTCCGTCGGCGCGACATCGTGCCCGCTCCCCGTCGCCGAGACGCACGGCGGGCGAGCCATCGGTCTTTCAGAATGTAGACGCCCCCGGTGTCCCCTCCCCCTTCAACGCCGCTTCGTCGAACGTAATCAGCTTTCCGTCCGGGCTGATACTGCGGACGAAGCGCGTAATCGAGATTGGACAGGTCGTGCTCCTGGCTGTCCTCCGGCGGGCGAGCCGACATCTGGGCGCGCCAATCGTCCTCGTTCGGTCATCCAGGACGCGGCCGTCCGGCGCGACGTCCCAGAGCGTGTCCTCGTTCGGTGTGGCCAGGATCAGCCTCTCCTTTCCGGAGAGCGTGGCGCCGTAGAGCTTCGTCGCCGCTCCGTAACGCGTGCCGGTGAACCACACCTCGGACCCGTCCAGCGACCAGGTGAGCCCCCTCGGCCGAGATCCACCCCTTCGAGAGCTCGCGTTTCGCCGACCCGTTCCATGTCCGACGACGGCGACCGAGCCGCCGTCGACTTCCGCCGGGGTGATCCAGGAACGCGACCGAGCGCCCGTCTGGCGAGACGCGGATGTGGCTGATCCAGCCCCCCGTCTCGTAAAGCGACTTCCCGATCGGGTACTGCAGGACGACCTTCCCGCCCACGATCTGCGCCGCGGCGAGCTCAGGATCCGTCCGGGGACCAGTCGGCGGAGATCACGTTCTCCAGGACTTCCCAGGCGCGCTTCCGGAGATCGGGATCCGGGAGAGGTCCCGGCGCTGTAGAGCGAGTTGACGGGCGCGAAACCGAAGGGCGATCGCCATCTCGCCCGTCCGCGAGATCGAGAAGAGGCTCGCGTCGGGCATCGCGAGGGCGTGCTGCCGACGGCCTGGACGCGCGTCGAGAAGATGCGTGCCGGCTGACCGTTCCACGCCGCCGTACTAGACGATGGTCTGGCCGTCGGTGCGTAGCGGGCCCCGGTGACGGTGCCCCGCTCGAGATGTCAGCCGGTGGAACTCGGGACTCGACGAGGGCGGATGGCGCTTCGTTCCCAGCCACCAGGCCAGGGGAATCATCAGGAGCGCGGCGGCGACCGCGACCGCCGGAATCCGTCGGCGCGTCCGGGCCGAAGCGGCCGGCATGGCTCCGAGGCGCCGGATCCCGACCCGTCGATCGCCTCGAGATCGAACGCGACGTCGGAAGCCGAATGAAACCGCCGTTCGGCATCTTTCTCGAGGCAATGCCGGACGATGCGGTCGAGGCTCGGCGGAATCTGGCGTCCCGATGGCGCGAGATCCGCCGGTTCCTCGCTGAGGATCGCAGCCATCGTGTCGCTCGAGGTCTCCCGCCGGAACGCCGCCTTCCCCGAGAGCATCTCGTAGAGGATCGCGCCGAAAGAGAAGAGGTCAGTGCGCGGATCGACGGCCCGTCCCCGGACCTGCTTCGGGCGACATGTAGACCGACCGTGCCCATCACCGTTCCCTGGCTCGGTCTGCCGCGAGGCCGTCTGCATTCTCCGATTCGCCGGAAGAAACCTCGGGACGGCTGTGGCGAGGCCGAAATCGAGGATCTTGACCCGCCCGTCCCGCGTGACGGACACGTTCTCGGGCTTGAGATCCCGGTGCACGATCCCGCGCTCGTGCGCCGCCCCGAGCCCGCGTGCGATCTGGATCGCGTAGTCGACGCCAGCGCCGAACGGGGATGCGGGCTTCGTCGATCTCATCCCGGAGAGTGCGTCCCTCGAGGAGCTCGGTCACCGCGTAGGCGACTCCGTCCTCCCGGCCGATGTCGAAAATGCCGAGGATGTTCGAATGCGACAGCGCCGCCACGGCGCGGCCTCGCGCTCGAAACGCGCGAGCGCGTCGGGATCCCGGGAAACCGGCTTCCGGGAGGACCTTGATCGCGACGTCGCGGTGAAGGCGGCTGTCCCGGGCGCGATAGACTTCGCCCATAGCCGCCGCTCCCGAGCGGAGCGAGGATCTCGTAAGGTCCGAGCTTGACGCCGGGAAGGAGGGTCATCGCGCCGCGGCTCCCCGGGCGTGCACACCGATCGCCCGGAACGGGGATCTTCGAAGAGGAGGCTCATTGCGAGGGGCGCAGTGTATCGTGTTTTCCGGGAAGCCGGGCGAGCGGTCTCTCGTCGGGTTACAATGCCGCGCGCCCAGCGCCATGACCATGAAGATTCTCTCTGCATCTCCTTTTCCCCGATTGCTCCGCGAACCGCGCGGCTCGCGGCGATCACTCGCCGTCATCGGTGCGGGATCGGTGCGGGCGGCCGCTCCCGACCTTCGAATCCTGGCCGACGTCGAGGTCGATCCAGAATGACCTCGGCGATCCGCGATGAAGCCGGCGACGTCCTGGCGCATTACGCGACGCCGATCGTGGAGGGAGCGAGCGTGTACGCGGAGATCAAGGGACCGACCTACACGCAGCTGGCCGCATGGGAGACCCAATCCTGGGGGATCCGCCGCTGGGGACTGGAGGGGCGCCGCGCTCGGCGAGCGCTGGACTTTCGCGAGCAACTGGAAGCCGGTGCCGTTCGCCGAATTCGACACCAATCCGTTCGGCGCGGGGCCGATCTGGGAGCCCGGTCTTCCAGGCCGCGTCCGGCCAGCGATTACCTCTGGGTACCGGCCGCACGCGGAAGGGTGTTCAAGGTCCGGAAGGCCGACGGCGGCGTGCAGGCGCTCATCGATCCCTTCGACGGCGCGGCCGACGATCACACTACGTGGCGGGTCCCGTCGCGGCGGGTCCGGGAGGCGTCTACTTCAATGTCATCCGGCTCGATCCTCTCACCCTGGGACACAGACGCCGTGGGCTCCTGGCTCGTTCGCATCGCACCGGACGGCGCCGTCTCGAAGGTGTCCTACGCCGGACTCGTCCCCTCGGCCCCGGCGGCGGCCGCCGTGCAAGACGCGATTCTCGTCGTCCGACCTCCCGTTTCCGCCGGCGCCCGATGCCGTCCCTCCGACGATCCCGTGCGGTGCCCAGCGAGCGGCTCTCAACGTGACGCCGGCCTTTTCCGGCGACGGCGCCGTATTCACGGTGAGCCGGGCGCAGTTCAACGGCCGGTTCGGTTACATGATCGCGCTCGGCCCGGATCTTTCCTTCCGGTGGGCGGCGTCTCTCCGGGACCGCCTCCACGACGGCTGCAACGTCGGCGTCCTGACCAGCGGTGCGCCGGGCGGGTGTCGCCCGGGCACGGCCGACGGTGTGGACCCTTTGACCAACGAGCTGCCCGCCGCCGTCGTGGACGACAGCTCGTCCGCTTCGCCAGTCTGGCCCCCGACGGAAGCGTCCTCTATGGTTCCAACACCCGCTGCAACTTCGCCCAGGGGCATCTCCTGAAGTTCTCCGGCCAGGGGACATTCGAGGCGGCATACGGATTCGGATGGGACACGACTCCCGTCATCCACCGGCACGACGGGCACCTATTCGATCGTCCTGAAGGAGAACCACTACGACGTGGGCTCGTATTGCAACGATCAGGATGCCTGCCCGGGGCCCCGCGCGACGGTCACTCCCACGGATCCCGAGGCCTATTTCGTGACCCGGCTCGATCCCGGGCTCGCCGCGTCGAGATGGCAGTACCGGGGCACCAACACCGGAGAGCTGCACCCGCCTCCGGACGAAAGCCTCGACTGCGTCTCCGAACCACCCGCTAGGCTTCGAGTTCTGCGTCAGCGTCGTCGCCGTCGCGGGGCGACGGAACGGTTTATGCCAACAGCGAAGACGGGAACCTCTACGTGATCGGCAACGACGGACAGTTCCGCCAGAGTCTGTTCCTGGGGGCCGCCGTCGGCGCGGCGTACACCCCGGTCGTGCTGGGACGGGACGGCTCGGTCTACACGCAGAACTTCGGACGAATGATCGTCGCCGGCAATGTCGCACCGGGGTGCGCCGCTTCAGAAAGCTCGGGGAGCGCAAGGCCGACTGCCCGGCGCCCGCTCCCGCGTGCCCACCCTCGTCGGCCCGACGCGCTAGGGTCCCGGAACCGAAAGAGCTTTCGCGCTCGTTCGGCGCGCCGTCGGGCCGGGCCCGGACGGGGTCAGTGGGCGCAGTCGCCGGTCCGATGCGCGGTCGTCCGGGTCTTCATCTTCATCGTGCCGCCGGGCCTCCGGCATCTGCATGTCCATGGCGATCTCGAAGCCTTCGGCTTGATACGTCATCACCGCGTTCCCCTTCGTGCCGTTCTTGCAGTTCATCGACCATGACATGCCGTTGGCGGTCGTCTTGATGTCGGAGGTCGTGCAGTCGCGGCTGGGCCCCCCTGGCCATCTTCTTGCTGTCCCTTGATGTCCGCTTCGGTGTAGCAACGGGTGGACGTCGTCGGAGGCATCGCCTGATCGACCCCTCCATCTTCACCTCGGTCTTCATCTCGTACTGGCCGGGCCGCATCGTGCGCCTTTCTCGGCGCGAGAGCGCCGCCGGAGCACGCGAGGAGCAGGGCCGAGGCCGCGAGAGTCAGGAATCCATTGCGTCGCATGATCTCCTCCTTCTCGACAAAACTGTGGTGAAGTGAATTTCGGGCGCAGTTTACCCAACCTGCTGCCCGAGGGCGCCAATCCGAGGCCCCACGAGCACCGGAAGGTCCGCGGACCCGTTCCCCCCGCCGCGGAGTAGACTTCGCCCACGGAGGATCCATCATGACGAGCGGCGTTTCAGCCGGCGAAGCTTCGCGGGCGCCATCGGGACCGCATTCGGCGCCGCCCTCCTGCGGCATGCCGTCCTGGCGGAGAACGCGCCGGCGCCCACGGAGCCCGCCGGAGGGCCATTCTCCTGAACGCCAACGAGAACCCATACGGCCCCCGAGGCGGCGCGACGGGCGATCGCGCGCTCCGTGGCGATCGGTCACCGTTACCCCGATGCGCTCGCCGAGGAAGTGCGCCGCGCTCTCGCGAAGCGCCACGGCGTTCTCCCCGGGCAGATCGCCCTGGCGTGCGGCTCGTCCCAGATCCTGCAGATGGCCGACACGGCATTCCTCGAAGCCAACCGGACGGTCGTAGCGGCGGAGCCCACGTTCGAAGCCGTTCTCGGCTACGCCGACGTCCTGAACGCGCGGGCGATCAAGGTCCCGGAGGCCCAGGATTTCTCGTCACGATCTTCCGAAGATGGCCGCCGCCTGCGATGCGATGACCGGCGTCGCCTACGTCTGCAATCCGAACAACCCGACCGGAACTCATCGTCTCCGGCGACGAGTCTCCAGCGGAGTTCCGTTTCCCGGAATCGCCGCGGTCAACGATGATCCTCGTCGACGAAGCGTACGCCCGGATTTCGTGGATGGCTCCCGAGTACCGGCGCGCTCGAGCCCCTGCCACGGGCGCCGAACGTGATCGTCGCGCGGACTTTCCTCGAAGATCTTCGGGTTGGCCGGCATGCGCCTCGGCTATGCCGTCGCCTCTCCCGAGGTCATCAAGACGCTCGACCGGCGGGCCTCGTGGGACAAGCGTCAACGCCGCGGTCCTCTCCGCGGGTCCCTCGCGTGCCTCGCGGGATCCCCAGCTCGTCCCGCGCCGCCGAAAGAGAACTCAACGACACCCGGCGGTGGCTGTGCGCCGAGCTCGACCGCGACGGACGACGGTACATCCCGTCCCACACGAACTTCGTCACGATCGACGTCCGCGGGGACGTGGCGCCGGTGGATCCAGCCTTCCGGGAGAAGAAGATCCTCGTGGGAAGCGAAGTTCCCTTCCCTGCGAACGAACTGGCTTGCATCTCGATCGGCAAGCCGGAGGAGAGTGCGCTCCTCCTCGCCGGCTGCGCGCGATCGTGCCGGCGCAGAAAGCCGCCTGAAAGGATCGGGGGCGGAATCCCCGCGGACTCCGCCCCCTGCGCCCCGGGCACGAGCGATCGCGGTCCGGCAATCGCTACTTTGACCTTGATTTCGATCGCCTTCGGCTTGCTGGCCTCCGGTCTTCGGAAGGAAGATATAGAGCATTCCGTCCTCGAACTTCGCTTCGATCTTTTCTCGTCGGCGTCGACGGGAAGAGTGAAGGAACACAGGAACGTCCCGTAGGTCCGCTCGGACGGTGGAACTTCCGGCCCTTCCTTTCTCCCGGAACCGTCGCCGCGAATCGGGAGCGCGCCTTCTCGACGGTGGATGGGACGTTCCTCTTCTTCACTTCGGGGATCTGCAGCCTTGATGACGTACTGCGTCTCCGTTCTCCTCGATGTCGACGTCCGGCGACCAGCACGGCGCATCTGGGCAGCGTCTCCCTCGAGCCAGGATTCCCGATCGAATTCCGCGGGCCACGTGGAGAGGCGAGAAAACGACGTCCCGTGGCGTCTTCGTGCCAGCTGGTCGAGTCCCCCGATCGGGGCTTCCACGCTGGCAGTGAGCTCCATGATTTGGTCTCCTTTCAGTCTTCTCGACCGCTGCGCTTCGCCGGGACCCGGCGGGATTTCGATTCGAGACTGCCACCAAGCCAGGCGCGTCAAAACTGTGGACAGCGCGCGAAGCGCGCGTTTTCCAGGCAAAAGCGCCCGGATGGCGCCGAAGGCGATCGCGGCAGGGCGAACGCAATAGGTAAACCATCCGCTTACCAGATCAGTCAAGAGGATCGAACGCCGGCCGGCGCGCTACCGCGGCTCCGCCCGGGCCGAATCGTCGGGGTCGAGCGCCGCGCGATCCCGCGCTTCCCGCGGTGACCGCGGCGCTCGTAGGCGGTCCGGCAGAACTCGAGCTTAACACAGTTCGGAGCGGGGATCGGGAGGCCGCGCGGATCGATCGTAGGGAAGTTGAAGAGGTGATTCCCGCGGAAACGAAGAACGGGAGTCGTAGAAGGCACGCAGGCCGGGGCACCGGCGCACGCGGCAGTAACCCGGGGGCTCCGGATACGCGTGCGCCGCGTAGAACGCCGGATGGCCCAGCAGGCCACCGCCGGCCACCACCCGACGCTCGACTCTCTTTCGTGCGAGAGCAGAGCCGCCGCGGGTCACGCGCGGTCCGGCATGGTGAAAGCCTCCCAGGTGCAGCCGGGTGCCGTGGCGTCCCGAAAGCGCGTCACGGCTCGAGGCTGGAGAGCTCCTCCCAGAATCAGGTGCAACCGGGCTCAGGGACTTGCCGACGCCCAGCTGGCGTCGGAACTCCTTTTAGAATGCACCGGGAGTCTGGCGCTCGTAGAGAACGCCAGGAAAAAACCGGTGCACGGCCGTCGGGTACGTGGCAGACCGGTGCTCCCGGTCGTCGACGTAGCGGCGTCAAATCGTCGTACCTGGCAAGCATCAGTTCGAGGCGGCGAAGACCCGCAGTGTGAGTTCCTCGAGCCGCGCGAAGAGCTTCCCGCGTGAATCTCCGCCAGCGCTCAGTCGCGCCGAGGGGAATTCGCTCGGCTCAGCCGTCGCTGGCACCGGATGATCGAGACGGTGGGTCGACGAAAATCGAGAGTCGATCTGGAACGTGCGGTCGCGCTCAGGGGATCGGCGAGGTGCGTCAGCCCGCGCGCGGTGACGCAAGAGGGTCGTCAAAAAAAGTGCCAGGACGGTTCGTCCAGGGCGTGAGCGAGAGCCGGATTCTTTCCGACGATCTGCGTCCAGCGGTGGAGCGTCTCGTGGTGGTCGGCTTCACATGAGCCTCGAGGCAGAGGCCGGCCAGGCGAGCCAGCAGGGGTTGCTCCGGCAGTCACTCCAGTTGATAGTACACTGCCCCGAGATCCGCCGATCCGCCCGGAGGACGGCTCACGCCGATCCTCCGGATATCCGAGGCTCGCCGCGCAGCGTCGCCGACTGCGAAGCGAGCTACGGAAGGATCCTCGATCGTCCAGTCAGGCACGCGGACTTCCTTTCCCGCCGCCATGCTCCGCATGCTCTTCCGGAGGCGAGCTTCCCCGAACGCGGTCTTCGGCAGCTGCGACGACGACCGCGTGTCGCGGTAGCAGGCGATCCGGCCCGATCTTCGTCGCGCACGAGGCGGGACAGATCCGCGCCTGGATCTCCCGTCCCGGCCGCGGTCGACGCCCGACCTTCAGGACGACGAGGCCGCACGGCACCTCGCCCTTGAGCTCGATCCGCGTGGACGCCGATCACGGCAGCACTCGGCGACATCCGGGTGCGGTCGCGCAGCGACTTCCTCCATCCACGCCGGTCGACAGGCGGTGGCCGGCGACGTTGATGACGTCGTCGGTGCGGCCCATGATCGCAGAGATAGCCGTCCTCGTCGCTGTAGCCCGCGTCGGCCGTCAGGTAGTAGCCGGGAAGCTGCGCGAGGTAGCGTCTCGCACGAAGCCGCTGGTCGTCGTTCCAGAGCGTCGGCAGCGGCGCCCGGCGGGCAGCGGCAGCTTCATGACGACGTCGCCCGTCTCGCTCGGGCCGGCCGTCCTCGCCCGCCTCGTCGCAGCGATCCGCACGTCGTAGCCCGGCACCGGCACCGGTCGACGAGCCGGGCTTGACCGGCAGCGGCTCCAAGCCCATGCAGTTGCGCGGCGATCGGCCAGCCGGTCTCGGTCTGCCACCAGTGGTCGATCACGCGGCACGCCTGAGCATCGCCGCTCGGCCCAGTGGTAGCGTGTCGGGGTCGGCGCGCTCGCCGGCCAGGAACAGGCGTGCGGAAGTCGTCAGAGGTCGTAGCGCTGCGAGCAGCTCGCCGTCGGGATCCTCCTTCTTGATCGCGCGGAACGCGGTCGGCGCGGTGAACAAGCGCGCGGACGCCCGTGCTGCGATCACGCGCCAGAACGCGCCCGGCGTCCGGCGTGCCGACCGGCTTGCCCTCGTAGAGCACCGTCGTGCAGCCGTGCAGCAGCGGCGCGTAGACGATGTACGAGTGGCCCGACGACCCAGCCGAGGTCCGACGCGGCCCAGTACACTCGCCCGGCTCGACGCCGTAGATGTTGCGCATCGATCCAGCTGCAGCGCGACCGCGTGGCCGCCGTTGTCGCGCACGACGCCCTTCGGCATCCCGGTCGTGCCGGACGTGTAGAGGATGTAGAGCGGATCGGTCGCGCGCGACCGGCACGCAGTCCACCGGTCTGGCGCGCGGCCGCGAGCGCTCGCGCCCAGTCGTGGTCGCGGCCCGGCGTCAGCGTCGCCTCGGCCTGCGGGCCGCTGCGAGCACGATGCAGCACCCGCGGCTTGGCGTCGGCCAGCTCGATCGCCTCGTCGAGCAGCGGCTTGTACGGACGACCCGGCTGACCTCGATGCCGCAGGACGCCGTCAGGATCACCTTCGGCCGGGCGTCGATCGATCCGGGTCGCGAGCTCGCGCGACGCGAACCCGCCGAACACCACCGAGTGGATCGCGCCGATGCGGGCGCAGGCCAGCATGCCGAACACCGCCTCAGGCACCATCGGCATGTAGAGCACGACGCGTGTCGCCGCGCGCCGACGCCCGAGCCCCGCGCAGCGCGCCCGCGAACACGCGCCACCTCGTCGCGCAGCTCGCGGTAGCGTGAACGTCGCGCACCGTGGCCGGTGACCGGGCTGTCGTAGATCATGGTGGCGGCCACAAAATGCTCCCTCCTCGCCTCGAATTCAGATTGGCGATCGAGCAGCGTTGCCTACGCAGAGTGTTAGAGCTCCTCCTGGCCGGTGCGAACCCACCGGTAGAGCAGCTGTGCCGGTCAAGGTGGTCACTGTCAAGGCGTTTTGCCCACTTCTTCGGGACTCACGTGATCTTCTCGGCGGCGCTGCGCCCCGAAATTCCTCGGGCGCGGCATGGCTCCAGCGGTAGGCAGATCTCGTACCCATCGGCCCATCGTCCCTCCTCTTTCCTGAACGGCGTATGGTCCTCCCCGCCCGAGCCAGGCCGAGAGTCAAATGAGAGTCAGCGAATTCGCTCGCGCGGGCACTCGGGAGGTCGGGAGGAAACTCAGGTGCGACACCCCGGGAGGAAGGCCGGCAGGCATCCCTCCAGGACGCCCGCCGGCTCCCGGATCCTAGGTGTTGACGATGTCGACGTCCTTGGTTTCCCGGCAGGAACGCGCAACCCGATGACGAACCCCACGATCCTGCACGATGATCGGGTACCAGAGCCCCGCGTAGATGTTGCCTCGACGCGACGATCGCCGTCGCCAGCAGCGGCAGCATGCCGCCGAACCAGCCGTTGCCGATGTGGTACGGCAGCGACATCGACGTGTAGCGGATGCGCGTCGGGAAGAGCTCGACCAGGAACGCCGCGATCGGGCCGTACACCATGGTCACGTAGATGACGAGGATGAAGAGGATCAGGATCGTCATCGGCCAGTTGATCTGCGGTCTTGTCGAACGTCGCGGGATAGCCGCGTCTGGCGCCGCGAGCGCGGCCTTGTACTTGGTCCTCGTTCCAGCCCTGGAGCTCGACGTCTGCCGATCTTCGTCACGACCGTCTCGCCGGGCACCGCCGGCAGCGACTGGAACGACAGAGCCCGCCTTCGTCAGGAGAGTCCTTCGCCTTGTCGCAGTCGGAATAACGGGTCTTCGGGGTCGGGAAGATGTGCATCGAGCAGTCCGTCGCGGCGACGGTGATCGGCGTCGTCGCGGCGATAGGCCTCCAGCGCCGGATTGACGTTGTGGGTCAGCGCCCTTGAAGAGCGGGAAATACGTCACCGCGGCGATGCAGGCAGCCGGCCATGATGATCCACTTGCGGCCGATCTTGTCGGAGAGCGCGCCGAACACGATGAAGAACGGCGTGCCGATGCAGCGAGCGAGATGCGCGATCAGCGATGTAGGCCGTCAGGTAGTCGACCTTGAGGTAGATGCGTCAGGAAGAACAGCGCGTAGAACTGGCCCGTGTACCAGACGACGCCCTGGCCGGCCGTCGCGCCGAAGAGCGCGAGGAGCACGATCTTCAGCGTTCGTCCACTTGGCGAAGGCGTCCGGTCAGGGGCGCCTTCGAGCCCTTGCCCTCGGCCTTCATCGCCTGGAAGACGGGCGACTCGCTGCAGCTTCAGCCGGATGTAGACCGAGAAGGCGAGCAGGATGATCGAGACGAGGAAGGGAATGCGCCAGCCCCAGTCGCTTGAACGTCGTCGGGGCCATCTTCGACGCGGCAGATGCCGATGATCAGGAGCGACATGAACAGGCCGAGGGTCGCGGTGGTCTGGATCCACGCGCGTGTCGCAGCCGCGCTTGCCGTGCGGCGCGTGCTCGGCGACGTAGGTGGCGGCGCCGCCGTACTCGCCGCCGAGCGCGAGGCCCTGCAGCAGGCGCAGCGACGACGAGCAGGATCGGCGCCAGCGAAGCCGATCGACGGCGTAGGTCGGCAGCAGGCCGACGCCGACGGTCGAGGCGCCCATGATCGACGATCGTGATCGAGGAACGTGTACTTGCGGCCGACCAGGTCGCCGATGCGGCCGAAGACCAGGGCGCCGAAGGGGCGCACGAGGAATCCGGCCGCGTAGGTCGACAAACGCGAAGAGGAGCGCCGCCGTGTCGTTGCCTGGCGGAAAGAAGAGCGCCGGCGAAGAATGGCGCGAGCGTGCGCGTACAGGTAGAAGTCGTACCACTCGAAAACCGTGCCGAGAGACGACGCGAAGACGACGCGCCTCTGTTCACCGGCCCCCGTCTCCTGGACTGAACCTGCCGTGGTCGAATCTCATCCGTTCCCCTCTCTTCTCTGTTCGAAATCGAACTTGAGACCACAGGCCGAGCTTCCGCCTGCCCGGTCTCGTTGCGGAGTGGTTGGAATGGATCGAGGATCCGAAGGTCGTCAGGACTCTTCAATCGACGCTCCTCCCGATCTGCCTATGGTTGTACTGCGGTCAGGCTACAAGAGACCCGCCCGGCAAGTCAATCAGAGGCCGGCCACGGGGAGACCGCAATATCACCGGAAGATCTTGCCGGCATCAGATCCCGTCCGGGACCTTACCGGCAGAGTCATTTGAGATCAATTCGGTCCCTGAAGAATCCGATCCGGGCGGCGGCGCCGACGAACGCCCTTCCGCCCCGGCGGGTGAAGCGTGGACCGCCGCGTCGATGCCGCACAGCCAGGGAGCTCCTCGATCATCTGCGAGATCCGGCCGAAGAGCTCCTCGAGCCTGCGGCCGGGCGGAAGCGACGCGGCGGCGAGGATCTCGTCAACGTCCCGGTCGGTGAGCGGCGTCGATCCGGACGGCGGCGGCATCGCCCCCTCGCCTCACCCGGACGAGCGGGCCGCAGCTCCGGTCCATCCGCATCTCGAGGAGCGCCTCCCCGCCCTCCGGCGCCGGCCCCCTCGTCCGCTCGGGACGGGATCCCGAAGGCCCCGAGGATGCCGGCGGCCGCCTCGGCCCGAGCCAGAGCGTGCCCGACGTCGCCGATTCGCGCAGGCCGGCGACCGCCTGGCGCGCGCCGGCGCGTCCACGTCGTCGGACCACACGAGGCGTCCCGCGGACTCCGGCCCCGGAACGCGGCATACTGCGCCGCCCGCGCGAACGCGCCGCGCGGCCGACTCCGGGAACCGGTAGGAGGAAACACGCGGCGCGCGGGCGGCGGTCTCTGTCGTCGCGCGAGCGACCCCGAGCTCGATGGTCCCGGCGGCGCCCATGAGACAGAGCAGCGCGGGCTTCGCGATGCCGCTCTCGCGCTCGCCCTTGAGCACCCCGGCGAATCGCCCGCCCCATCGTCCGGGGATCGCATTCGCCCACGCAGGCGAAGATCGCGATCAACGCATCCACCTCGGGATGGGCAGCGGCGCGTGACCGCGTTCTCGTACTCCGACACGGAGGCGAGCGGGCCAAGGTCGACCACGCCCGGCCCGGCGATGACCAGGCCCTGCGCTTCGCAGGCGTCGGCGCAGATCGTGAGCAGTCCCGCCCGAGTTGCTGACGATGGCGACCCGCTCGCCGCGTGGCAGGGGCTGGCTCGCGAGCAGCGCGGCAACGTCGAACATCTCCTCGAGCGTGTCCGCGCGGATGACGCCCGCCTGCCGGAAGAGCGTCTCGACGTTCGTCTCGTTCAACGCGACAGCCCCGATGTGCGCCCGGGCGAGGTCGTGCCCCGCCCGGCTGCGGGCGCTCTTCACGCAGAGGACCGCCTTTCGGTAGGCGAGCCGCCGGGCGATGCGCGCAAAGCGCCGCGGATCGCCGAACGTCTCGAGGTAGAGGAGCGCGATGTCGGTCGACGGGTCACTCCTCCCAGAACTGGAGCAGGTCGTTTCCCGAGACGTCCGCCCGGTTGCCGGCCGAAACGAAACTGGAGAAGCCGAGGCTCCCGCTCCTCCGCGCGTATTTCAGGATGACGATTCCCAGCGCGGCGGAGTGCGAGAAGAAGCCGATACGCCCGCGCGGCACCATCGCCGGCGACGAGGCTCGCGCGTTCAGGCGGACGTCGGGATGGGTGTTCATCAGGCCGAGACAGTTCGGGCCGATCAGGCGCGCCCGTGGGAGCGGACCAGCTCGACGAGCTGTTCCTCGGAGCCGAGCGCCGTCCGGGGCCGATCTCGGCGAACCCCGAGGTCACGACGAGGAGGCCCCGCGCGCCGCTCTGCAGCGCCTCCCCACGCGACTTCGATCACGCCCGCCGAAGGAACGGCGATCACGACCAGGTCGGGAGCTTCCGGCAGCTCGCGCACCGACGCCCACGCCCGCACGCCGTGGACCGCGCCCGCCACTGCCGGTTGACGGGAAGACAGACGGTGCCCGCGAAATTCCCCCGGAGGATCGCGCGGAAGATCATGCTGCCGATCGCGCCGGGGTCCCGCGAGGCCCCCACGACCGCCCACCGCGCGCGGCTGGAGGAGGAGACGAGCGAGTTGGCGGCCGCGATCGCTCGCGCAGCTCGCGCGCTCCCGGACGGACGCCATCCCGCCGATCGGGAATTCGAGATGCACGCTCCCGAACTCCACCGCGGCCTGGTGGACCTCGAACCGGAATCGCGGAACACGCCGATCATCGCCTGGTTGTCCGGCAGCAGGACCTCCGCCTCAGAGCCCGGTGAATCCCTTTCCGGCCGCGATCCCGGCGAGCCGTTCGAGGATCAGGGTGCTCACGCCGCGCCCTGGTACTCGTCGAGGACGAGAACGCGACTTCCGCCCGCCCTCCCACGCCCGAGGCGACGTAGGTGCCGAGACCGACCACGCCGTCGGAGTCAGTGCGGGACGATCGCGAGGAGCGAATACCGGTCGTCCGGCTCGCCCGTTGCACATGAACTCGACCGTCGCGCGCGACACCGAGGACCCGGCCCCCATGAAGCGCATCCGAAGACTCGCGGGAGACGCGCCCGCATGAGCTACCTCCACGGCCGGCACGTCTGCGGGCGTCGCGCGCCGAAGGAGGACGCTCTCGCCGTCGCGCGCAGGAGAGCGAATTCCCGGAAGTCCGCGCCGTCGGGGATGATCCGAACATCGCCCGATCGTCCCCGGTCAGGAGCCAGTAGGGGCTCGCCGCGTCCAGCAGGCGGCGGCGGGCGGTCTGGCGGGTTACGCCGGGAGATCTCTTCCCGGCGCGGCACATCGGGATTGCGACGCGGCCGGGTCGTGGAAGCACGGCGGGCGGATGATCCCCCAGGTCCTCCTTCCACCGGCGCAGCCACGCCTCCGGCAGCTCCTCGGGAACGGGCGGGCCCTGCATGACCAGATAGAGGATCGCCCAGACCCGCGGCACCGAACGAAGCGCGTATCCGCCGCCGAGGGTGAGAGGCGCGTCCGGCCGTGAAGGCGTCGGCCCACTCGAGCAGCCTCCGGAAGATCGCCTCGTAGTCCCGCGTCGTCAGCAGGAGGTCACGAGCGCATCGTCGCAGTGGGCGTCCGCGCCCGCCTGGACGACGAGCACTCCCGGCCGGAAATACCGCAGGGCCGACGACACGACCTCCTCGAACACCTCTCGGTAGCTCTCCCCTTCCGTGAACGGCTCGAGGGGCACGTTCAACTTCAGCCCGCGCCCCACGCCCGAGCCAAGCTCATGGACCTCGCCGGTCCCCGGGAAGAGGTACTTGCCCGACTCGTGCAGGCTGACCGTCATGACGCGCCGATCGTCGTCCAGGATCTGCTGCACGCCGTCTCCGTGATGGACGTCGACGTCCACGTACAGGACCCACAGCCCCTGGCGCGTGAGATGCCGGATGGCGATCGCGATGTCGTTGTAGACGCAGAAACCGAGGCGAAGTTCCGCCGGGCGTGGTGGAGCCCGCCGCCCAGCTGGAGCACGCGCGCGCGGCTCCCCGCAGATGAGCCGCGCTCCGTGGAGGGTTCCTCCCACGTGCCAGCGCGCCGCCCGGTCCATACCCGGAAACGCCGGCGTGTCCGGAGTATCGAGCCCGTATTCTTCCCGGTCGGGAACGTCCCGGCCGAGGCTCAACTCCTCGACGCGCCGCACGTAGTATTCCTCGTGCACGTCCAGGATCTCCTCCCGGGTGGCCGGCGGGGGGCTCGAGCGGGCGGGCCGGGGTGCCCGAGCGAGTCCACGAGATCGAGCGTCATGTCCACGCGGCGGGGATTGAACGGGTGATCGGCGCCGAAGGAATACTCCCGATAGGCCGGGTGATAGATCACGGCGGCCATGGTTTCCGGGCGGCCAGAGCACCGTGAAGTCGGCGCGCCGCAGGTCGTCGGCCAGAGGCCGGATCTCGATCGTGCCGACGCGAAGGACCGCCCGGATGCTCTCGGGACCTTCCGGCGACGTCAGGATCGAATGAACGTTCAGGTCCCGGTGGCTCAAGAACGCGGTCAACCGGGCGAGCTCGCCCGGGCGGTCGGGCAGGCGGACCTCGAGCCGGCCCGAGGGGCTTGTCGACGCCCGTCAACCGGAGGAGGGGCGTCGAGCAGATCGACCCACCGTGACGATGCCGACCAGGCGTCCCTCCTCGACGATGGGAAGGCATCCGATCCGGCGCTCCCGCATCGTCCGCGCGGCGTCCTCCACGGGTCGCCCGGGTCCGCCGTCACGGGATCGCGGCGCATCACCGCCCGCGACCAAGCTCGCCGGCGGGAAGGGCGATGGGGCGAGACGGCTGGTGGCGAGGCGCAGGTCCCGGTCCCGTCACGATGCCGGCGAGGCGGTCCGCCTCCACGACCGCGAGGTGCCGGATCTTTTCTCCTGCATGGTGCGGTAGGCATCCTCGAGCGACGTCCCCGGCGGAATCGCCACGACCGGGCTCTTCATGATGTCTCGGATCAGCATGGATCGTTTCCCTTCCGGCTCACTTGACCGACCCCACCGTGAACCCCGCGATGAACCGGTCGAGGAAGACGTTGTAGAGCACCGCGATCGGCAGGCTCGCGATCAGGCAGGCCGCCATGAGGGATCCCCAGTAGTAGACGTCGCCGCGCACGAGATAGATCCGGCACGCCGACACCGACGGTCTGGTGGGACGCCGACGAGATGAACGTCAGCGCGTAGACGAACTCCTGCGTCACGAGCGTGAAGCTGAAGATCACGACCGTCAGGATGCCCGGAGCGAGATCGGGATGACGAGCTTGAGGAAGGTCTGGAACCGGGTCAGTCCGTCGACCATCGCGGCATCCTCGAGCTCGCGCGGGATCGACTTGAAGAAGCCCATCAGCGAGCCAGATCGAGAACGGGATCGTGAAGCTCGGGTAGACCACGATGATCGACCCAGAGCGAGTCCTGCAGTCCCAGGCGCGCCACGATCCGCGAAAGAGGGATGAAAAGGAGGCGTCGGCGGCACGAGGTACGTCAGGAAGACGCCGATCCCGATCCGCTCGCCCCACCGGCCGGTCAGGCGCGCCAGCGCGTAGGCGGCAGGAGTCGCGAGAGGAGCGTGATCGCGACGACGGCGAGGCCCGCGAGACCCGTGTTGCCCGAGCCAGCGGAGGAACAGCGTCTCGCGAAGAGGAACTTCACGTGCTCGAGCGTGGGCGGCGCGTGGAACAGGAAGGGGCTGTTCTTCAGGTCGTAGAGGTCCACCGTCCGCTTGAACGCCGTGATCAGCATCCAGTAGAACGGGAAGGCGAGGGCGATGGCGAAGACCGCGAGCGTGGCGAAGCGGACGGCCGACCGCGCGGTGCGTCCGCGCGCAGGCCGCCGATCACGCCACCTCCGCGCGATGCGCCGTGCGGAGCATCAGCCAGGCGACCACGAGCGAGCAGCGGCACGAGGAAGATCGAGATCGCCGCCCCCTCGGCGAGGTCGCTTCCCAGGATGCCCGTGAAGAACGCGAGCGACGGGAGCACCTGGGTCGTGTCGTACGGGCCGCCGCGCGTCAGGATGTAGATCGACGGTCATGTCGGTGAACGTGAAGACGATGCCGAACAGGACGGCGACGTTGATGATCGGGAGCATCATCGGAATCTCGATCTGGAAGAGCCGCCGGAAGAAGCCCGCGCCGTCGACCTCCGCCGCTTCCGGAATGTCCTTCGGAATCGCCGTCCATCCCGGCGAGCAGGATCACGGTCGCGAACGGCAGCATGTGCCAGGTGTGGACGAGGATCACCGACAGCATCGCGAGCTTCGGCTCGCCCAGCCACATCGGCGGCGAGAACTGGATTGGCCAGGTGGAGGCGGATCGAGCGACCCAGTTGATGACGCTGTAGAGCGGAGTCGAGGATCCACTTCCACCCGATCGAGCCGATCGAGACCGGGGCGACCCACGGCAGCAGGATCAGGAAGCGCACGGCCCTCGCGCCCGGGAAGGCGTTCCTTGAGCGCCAGCGCGAGGATCGTTCGCGCCGACGAGCACGAGAACCTGGGACGCAGATCGTGAAGACGAAGCGAGTTGCGCAGGGCGCGCAAGAACGCCGGGTTCTGGAGCACCGACCGGAAGTTCGCGAGCCCGACGAAGTGATAGCCGACGGCTCCCGACCTTCACGTCGCCGACGGCGTAGAGGAAGGCCAGGACGAACGGCACGCCGACGAGCGCGACGACGTAGAGGATCGCGGGCAGGAACATCGCCGGCCCGAGCCAGCGCCGCCGGAGAGCGGCTCATGCGAGGGCGGTCCGCCCGGTGGCGACGTCCGCGCTCGCGCGTCGAAAAACTTCAGGTCGCCGCGTCGGCGACCGCGAAGGCGTGCGACGCGTCCGGCCTCGAAACGCGCCGCGTGCGTGGACGGACATCCGCGAGATCGCGCTCTTGCCGTCGAAGGGCCCGCCCTCGATCGTCGCCGTAGAGGATCCGCTCGGCGCCGAGGTACTCCTCGTGGCACGACCCGGAGCCGCAGGGAAGCGCCGGCTCGCCGGCCGTCACGACGGCCGACGGATCGAAGTGCTCGGGGCGGAACCCGACGATGACGTCGCCGTGCTCGGCAGGAGGTTCATCGGCGGCGAGCCGAGGAACGTGGCGACGAAGGTGTCGGCCGGATCGTCGTAGACCTCCGCCGGCGTCCCGATCTGCCGGACCGCGCCGTGGTTCATCACGACGACGCGGTCGCCCATCGCCATGGCCTCGACCTGGTCGTGCGTGACGTAGATCGTCGTCGTGCCGACGCGTCTTCTGGAACTGCTCGAGCTCCTCGCGCGCGGAGGCGCGCAGCTTCGCGTCGAGGTTCGAGAGCGGCTCGTCGAGCAGGAAGACGCGACGGCTCGCGCACGATCGCGCGCGCGAGCGCGACGCGCTGGCGCTCGCCGCCGGACAGCTCGCGCGGCTTTCGCGCGAGGAGATGGCTCGATCCCGAGCAGGCCCGCCGCCCAGTCGGCCTTCGTCTGCGCGCTCCGGCCTGCGGCATCCCCTGCGCCTTCAGCGGGAAACGACGATGTTGCCCGAGGACCGTCAGGTGCGGATAGAGCGCGTAGCTCTGGAACACCATGGCGATCCGCGCGCTCGCGCGGCGTCAGGTCGTTGACGACGCCGTCCGCCGATCAGGATCTCGCCCGAGGTCGGCTCCTCGAGCCCGGCGATCATCCGGAGCAGCGTCGTCTTGCCCGGACCCGGAGGGCCCGAGGAGGACGAGGAACTCGCCCTCCCGGCTCTCCAGATCGACGTCGACGACCGCGCCCGACGTGGCCCGCTTGCGAAGAGCCTTGGTCAGCCCCCGTGTCTCGACGATCGGCCATCGCGCGGCCCGCCCGTTTACTTCCACTTGTCGAAGATCCGCCGGATCTCCTTCTCCGCGGCGCGCGGCGGCGTCCTCGGGCGTGCATCTCGTCCTGCGCCGCCTTGGCGAACATCGTCGGGATCACGAACGTGTTGAAGACCTCGTCGATGGCCGGCGGTGGCGTAGCCGGGATAGCCGACGTTGGTCGCCCAGTCGAGCGACGTTGCCGAGGACCTTGTACTTGTCGCGGCGGCACGCGCCTTCGGGTCGTTGGCGAGCTGCGTCTTGAGGTCCGGAACCGTCGACGGGAAGCAGGGGAAGTTGTAGAACTCGCTCGCCTTGAAGGCCGGCGCCGAAGTTGTCGACGTAGTCCGACGAGGAACTGCTTGGCGCCGTCCTTGTTCTCGGCGAAGTCCCAGATCACGTAGCAGTCCATGACGTGCTCGGCGGCGATGCGGCGCGACCGGGCCCTTGAGCGCCGGACGCCAGCTGGATGGCCTTCTGACATCTCCGGGATTGTCCTTCTCCGCCGAGCGCGTGACGGAGATCGCGTTCTGCGACGAAGGACGAGCTTGCCCGGCGAGGATGCCGCGGTTGTTCGACGACGGATCCCAGGTGAAGACCTCCGGGCGTCATGCGCCTCCTTGAACAGGGCCTTCACGTACTTGATCGCCTCGATGCGTGTTCTTCGAGTTGATCGTGACGTTGCCCTGCTCGTCCTGCTCGGCGCCGCCGAAGGACCAGAGGAGCGGCCGCGCATGGCCATGTTCGTGTCGAGCTCCTGCGAGAGGCCCGATCGCCGACCGGATTGCCCGAACTGGTCCTTGATCTTCTTGCCGCCCGACGCGCAGGTCGTCCCAGGTGTCCGGGCCGTTGCGGGAAGCCGACCTTCTCCCAGAGGTCCCTGCGGTAGTTGCCCGGGTCGGGAACGTAGGAATCGGAGAAGGCGAAGTACTTCTTCGTCTTCGGGTTGTAGGTGGACTTGCTCGCGCGAGCGTCGATCTTCTTGCCGTGCTTCTTCTCGACCGCCTCGTAGATCTCGCCGTGGTCGATGACCTGCTTCTCGTAGGCCGGCGGGCGGCGACAGGAACATGAAGAGGTCGTGCCCCTTCTGCGCCGCGACCTCCGCCGCGGCGCGGGCGTTGATCTCGCCGATCGCGATGTGGTCGACGACGACGTTCGTGTCGTTCTTCGCCCCCACTCCTTGGTGTACGTGTTGTCGAACCACTTGTCGTAGCCGGGAACGAAGTGGCTCCACTGGACGATCTTCAGCGTCTTCTGCTGGGCGGCGGCGCGCCCAGGAAAGAGGAATCCCCGGCCCCACCCCCGCGAAGCAGGGGCCCCGATGCCCCGCGATTTCTGCGGCAATTCCCTGCAGTCGATCCCCCGGATTTTCTTCCTGGCCTTGGCCTCACTCCTCTTCTCGTTCAGCCGGGGACTATTTCCTCTCTTGCCGAAACTGCTTCAGGTCTTCCGGGCCCTCCTTCGTCGCCACCTTCTCCTTGCCCTGAACCGAGACCCGGATCTGTTCCACGATGTCCGGGATTGGCGAGCGTGGTGATGTCGCCGGTGTCGAGCGTGTTGGAGATCGCGGCGAGAACGCGCCGCATGATCTTTCCGGACCGGGTCTTTGGCATGTCGGGAACGATGTGCACTCTTCTTGGGCCGGCGCGATCTTGCCGATCATCGTCTCGATCGTCGGCGACCACCTTGTCGGTGATCTCCTTGCGTCGGCGACGTAGCCGGGCTTCAGCGCGATGTAGATCTCCGGAACGCGTCCCTTGATCTCGTCGACGACCGGCACGACGGCGGCTTCCGCGACCTCCGGGACCGTGAGGCACGCCGATTCGAGCTCCTTGGTTCCCGAGCCGGTGCCCGGCCACGTTGATGACGTCGTCCACGCGGCCGAGGATGCGGAAGTAGCCGTCGGCGGCCAGCACGGCTCCGTCGGCCGCGAAATACGGCCAGTCGCTGCCAGTCCTTGCTGCTTCGGTGTCCCTGCAGTACTTCGCAGTAGTACTGGCGCACGAAGCGCTCCCGGTCGCCCCAGATGGTCTGGAAGATCCCGGGCCACGGGTTGTCGGATGCAGATGTTGCCCGCTTTCCCCGAGCCCGCTTTCACTTCCTCGCCCTCTTCGTCGTAGATGATCGGGTAGATGCCGGGCACGCCCGGCCCGGCGCTGCCCGGCTTCATCAGGTCGAGCGCGGGCTTGGTGCTGCAGAGGAATCCGCCGTTCTCCGTCTGCCACCACGTGTCGACGATGACGGCTTCCGCTTGCCGACGGCGTTGTAGTACCACTTCCACACCTCGGGCTCGATCGGCTCGCCCACCGTGGTCATGTGCTTGAAGTGGTAGCGGTACTTCGCCGGCTCGTCGGGGCCGGACTTGCGGAGCATGCGGATCGCCGTCGGCGAGGTGTGGAAGATGTTCACGCCGAGCCGCTCCGCGATCCGCCACGCCCGCCCGGCGTCCGGGAAGACCGGCACGCCCTCGTAGATGACGGAAGTCGCGGCCAGCGCCAGCGGTCCGTACACGATGTAGGAGTGCCCCGTGATCCAGCCGATGTCGGCCATGCACCAGTACGTGTCCTCCGGATGGATGTCCTGGATGTACTTCGAGGTCCCGGTCACGTAGGCGAGGTAGCCGCCGGTCCGGTGCTGGCATCCCTTCGGCTTTCCGGTCGTGCCGCTCGTGTACATCAGGAAGAGCGGGCGCTTCGGCGTCCATCGGAACCGGCTCGACGCGCGCGCCGCGATAGTCCTTCAGGACCTCGTCCACGAAGAAATCGCGCCCTTCCACCATCGGCGTCGCGCGACGCGTACTTGCCCGGCGTACCGTTTCCAGACCAGGACCTTGTCGATCTTCTGGCCTTCCTTCTCCGCGGTCGCGACGGCGATCTCGGCCGACGGCCTTGTGGTCGATCATCTTGCCGCTGCGGTAGTAGCCGTCCATGTAGATGAGCACGCGAGCTGCCGGAATCCGCGGCGCGCAGGCCGCACGCCTCGCCGGAGAACCCGCCGAACACCACGGAGTGGATGACGCCCAGCCGCGCGCACGCGAGCATCGTGATCGGCGAGCTCGGCGACCATGGGCATGTGAATCGTGACGCGGTCGCCGGCCTTGAGGCCTGGCGAAGTCGCGCAGCGAGCGCCGCGAACTCGTTGACCCGGGCGAAGAGCTCCTGGTAGGTCAGGGCCACCGGCTCTTCGTCTTCCGGCTCGGGGACGAAGATGATCGCCGCCTTGTTCCTGTGTTTGGCCAGGTGGCGGTCCACGCAGTTGAACGACGCGTTGATCTTCCCGCCGACGAACCACTTCCAGAACGGCGGATCGCTCGTGTCGAGCACCGTGTGCCAGCGCTCGTACCAGGTGAGCATGTCCGCGTATTCCTCGAAGCACTTCGGGAAGTTCTTCTCGGCGAACCGCTCGTTGACCGCGGGATCCTTGAGATTGGCCTGGGCGATGAACTCCGGCGACGGCTTGAAGTACTCCTCTTCCTTCCAGTGGACCGCGATCTGGGCTTCGGTGGTTTCGGCTGCGGTCGTTTCCCTTCGTCGTGGTCATGGGCCCGTCTCCTTCGGCGGTTCCGGTCCGGTCGGGCCCGCCGTGTGCTCGACTCGGACGGCGCCGGTCCTGCCGCGCCGACGAATCTCCCCTGGCCCCCCGCGGGCCGGTGGCTGTGCTAAACGTGCGGGCGGCCGTTTTCGACGCACGGCCGCCCGCCTCTTTCGCATCATCCCCTCGCGGGGCCCGATGCAGGCGCTGCGTCAGAAAGTGTAAAAGAGCCGACAGGGACAAACCTGGTTCCCCGTCGTCTTCACATTGGCGGCGCCGGAGTGGAGGTCATCATTGATGCAGTCCACTCAGAGCCCGAGCGCATACACGGTCCGGTCACTCACACCGCAGCAATCCCACGCACATCTGGTTCTTCAGCTTCCGAATTTCCTGTAGCGACCTGGCCGCCAGGACATCCCTGTCCTTCGGGTCGTCGATACCCGCGAAGGCGAAGACTCCCCAGTTCTTCGTGAGGTCGTATCCAACCTGCAGCCCCATCACGTCCACCGCTCTGGATCTTTCCGAACTGGGTGATCGCACCGAACTGCTGGCCGATGGACTTACCGGGAGTAGTAGTTCCCCTGGACAACGGAATCCGCCGGGCTGGAGCTTTGGCTCCGACCCCGGCGGCCGATCCATCAGAGCTTACCGCCCGTGGCGCCGGCGCCCGAGAGGTGCCTTCGGTGCCAGTGCCCGACCAGGTAGGCGCTCCAGCTCGAGCTGTCCGACTTGCCGCCGATGTTGAAGCGCAACTCGAACTGCGGCGTTACCGCGTTTCCGGCATTGTTATTGTCGATGGTCGATCCGGGAGGGAGCCGTCCAGGACCCCGGACGCGATGGCGAACTGCAGATCCATGTTGAGCGCGGCGCCCTTCGGCGTCAGGTTCTGGCAGAGGAAGATGCCGGGAACCGCCATCCGATGTCGCCCGCCGACCCGTAACCGAGAGCGGAAACGCGATGTGCGAGAGAGACGGCGGTGTTGCCGAAGAAGCGGCGCCCACCGTTGCCCCAGGCGGATCGCGTGGTGCTGCCGTTGGTCGGCGACCGGCGAACCCGGAGCCGGAGTCGCGCGGGGCCCGGCTGCTGGCCGGCGAAAGCGCCCGTCCCGTTGTTTCACTCCGAAGGAAGTCCATTTTCGAGGGTTCCGTTGACCTTCCGGTCGCCCCCCGACCTTGGGACCGTCGAACGCCATGGCGAGGCGGGTGTTTCGAACGTCTCCGCCATAGAACCAGCGGTCGACCTTGGTCTCCCGGAGGAATCAGGGCTTCCGCCGCGTTCTGGCCCGTTCCCGAAGCTGAAGTTCGTGGTCCCTGGCCGAAGAACGTCGCACTCGGGAATCGCTCTCGAACGTAATGCTCGATGTGGTTCCCAACTGAACGGTTTTGAGCGGAGACGACCCCCGTGGCGAGAACCGGCGACAGGAGACCAGGGAGCAGACCGATTCTGGCGGACTTCCCGTTCATGCGAATCTCCTTCCTCTCACATCTTATGAAGCTCTGCCGGGGCGAAGCCATGACGAGCTCGGACGGACGATTGACCCGAAGGGAAGTAGAGACGATTGCCGGAGAAACTCGGTGGCTGGTCCGTCGTTGGCCGGAAGAGTCTCCCGCGTTCCGGGATGGCGACGGTTGGTCAACAACGCCTGTCTCCTTCACTTTCGAGGTTGGAAGGAGCGTAAAGGGGATCGAGTCCAAGGCATTGATGCAGATGCATCGCTTCCCTCGTTTCCAGAAAAGAGCCGGGCCCGATTGGATCAAACAGATCCGCACTCCGATTTTCGGCCGAAGGACTACGCTACCGGAGATATCTTGAGGAGGGCCGCCGATGCCGATGACCGTGGAGAAACCGATGGAAACCGATACCGCCACGCTGGCGGAGAAACTCAAGGTCGTGGACGAACGAACGGGGCGCTCTTACGACGTCCCGGATCGCAAACGGACGATCCGGGGCACCGATCTGAAGAGGATCAAGTCGGGGCCCGACGACTCCGGTCTTATGGTGCTACGACCCGGCGTTCATGAACACGGCCTCGTGCAAGAGCGCGCATCACGTTCATCGACGGGGACAAGGGGATCCTGCGCTACCGCGGCTACCCGATCGAGGAGCTGGCCGAGAACTGCACTTACCTCGAGGTCGCCTACCTGCTCCTCTACGGCGAGCTGCCCGGACCGGGAGCAGTACGACGAGTGGGCGCGCAACATCACGTTCCACACGATGATCCACGAGAGCCTGAAGAAGGTTCATGGACGCGCTTCAACTACGACGCGCATCCGATGGGAATGCTGATCGCGCACGGTCGGCGCCCATGTCCACGTTCTACCCCGACGCGCGCAACATCCACGACGCCGGTCGCGCAGACGAATGCAGACCTACCGCCTGATCGCGAAGATGCCCACGCTCGCGGCCTTCGCGTACCGCCACAGCATGGGCATGCCCTACGTCTACCCGGACAACGACCTCTCCTACACCGAGCAACTTCCTGAACATGCTCTTCAAGATGACCGGAGGCTGCAGTACCGGCCTGAACCCGGCGCTCGCGCACGCGCGCTCGACGTGCTCTTCATCCTCCACGCCGACCACGAGCAGAACTGCTCGCACCGCCGTCGATGCGCGCGATCGGCTCCTCGCACGCCGATCCCTACTCGGCGGTCGCCGGCGGCGGCGGCCGCCCTCTACGGCCCGCTCCACGGCGGCGCCAACGAGGAGGTCCTGAAGCATGCTCGCCGAGATCGGCACGAAGGACCGCGTCCCGGCCTTCATCAAGGAGGTCAAGGACGGGCGAGCGGCGAGAAGCGCCTCATGGGCTTCGGCCACCGGGTCTACAAGAACTACGACCCGCGCGCCACGATCATCAAGAAGATCGCCGACGAGGTCTTCGAGGTCACCGGCCGCAACCCGCTCCTCGACATCGCGCTCGGAGCTCGAGCGCATCGCCCTCCAGGACGAGTACTTCGTCAAGCGCAAGCTCTATCCCAACGTCGACTTCTACTCCGGGCTCATCTACCAGGCGATCGGGACTGCCGACGGCGACGTTCACGGTGCTCTTCGCGATCCCGCGCACCTCGGGCTGGATCGCGCAATGGGAGGAGATGCTCGCTCGACCCGGAGCAGAAGATCGCCCGGCCCCGGCAGGTGCACACAGGTACTCCCTGCGGCACCTCGCGCCCTGGATCAGCGCGGACGCTGAGGCGGGCTCTGATGCCGGCCGGCGCTCGCCGGCCGGCATCAGAAAATGAGAGGACGAAGCGCCTCGTCCTTCGCGCGTAGTCGCGGTACTCCGGATACCGCTCGACGAGGAGACGCTCCTCCGCCACGGCGCGGATCGACGCACCGGCGACGAGGAGGCCTCCGAACCCGCGGCGGGCCACGAAGATGCGCGGCGACTCCGGCCGCCGCGAAAGCAGGATCGCGGCGTAGATCGTGCCGCAGGCGTCGATAGGGACCCGTCGTCACCAACCCCCTTCGGTCGGGTTCGCCGCGGGATGAAAGCTTCGGATCCCGAACGTCCATCGAGCCCACAGAAAAATCGCCGCCGCGGGCCTGGACCGCGATGACCGCCGGACGGGCGGAGAGCAGAGCCCTGATCCGGTAGAGACCGAGAATGCCGGCGAACATTGGCCAGGCCCGCGAGAGAAGGCCGCCTCAACGTATGTGGGGCGCATGAACAGGAGTCCGGCGCCGACCACGATCCCCGCGACACCGGCCCAGAACGGGAATGTTGACGTGCTCCTTTTCGCTGACCGAAAGGTTGAGCGAACCAATGTGCGCCTCGATGCTTCTCCTTCGTGAAACTGAAGCCGCCGAAGACGAGCGCCAGGATTCCGGCGATGATCAGGATCACCGCGATGAGCTTGATGGCGTCCATCGAACCCCTCCTCTCGAATCGCCCTCCACGGTAGCACACGAAGTGGCGACCGGGACCCGCCGGGGATCTATCTCGGTCGGAACGCGCTCGAAAGAGTGTCGGCGCTACTCCCGCGCACATGCCGGAGGCAAACAGGAGAAGGATCTGCACCCATCGAACCGCCTCGGCTCCCGGCGTCCGGGTGAAGAAGATCAGTCCGACGGCCGAAGCCACGACGAGGACGGCGATCCTTGAACGAACGCGATTGTCCACGGTAACCTCCTGTGCGTTGCCTTCCCCCAGCGTACCGCGGCCCGCCCGGCGAAGCTACCGGCGTCCGGGCCTACCCGCCCGTCCCTTCACGGAAGTGTCGGTGGGGAATGCCGAAGGCGAAATACACGAAACAGAGCGCGGCGAGTCCGTCACGAACGTCGTCATCCCTCCGAGGATCTCGGTGCGCGCGTCTGTCCGGCGTTCGCGGAGCCGGAAGAATCGTTCGAGGCTCACGCGCGCGGGCGAGTGGCGTAGGCCGGCGCCGCGAGCCGCTCTCCGGGGTACCCCCGGACCACGCCGAACCGCGATCCCGCCTCCCAGTCGAGGCGCGCGGTCTCCATCTCGCGATCCGTCCGGGCGACGAAATTCCACCACATGAGGATCTCCTCCCGAAAAGGAGCGCCTCCGAGGAGAAAGGCGACCGCGCCGGCTTTTCCGGCGAGCTCGATTCCTGCGCGTCCGGCGCCGAGATAGGCGAGAACGTCCGGTGCGATCGCGGCACCACTTCGACCGTCACGCCTCCTCGACGGCGTAGATCGCGTGCTCCCATGAGGGATCGAGAGGAATCGACGTCGCGCCTCCGTGAAGGCGGATCTCCGCGGCGACGAGCGGCGAGAACGCTCGCGCCGGCGAGATCGCCGCGCCCAGTCGCCCCATCGCCACGATCGCCTCCGCCCCCTGGCCGTCCACCGCGGCAGCTCCCCGTGATGATCGAAACGAGGCGCACCGCTCCTCTCCTCGTCGGGCAGCGCCGTCCAGAGCTAGGAGGCCTCCGAGCGCGGCCGCGAAATCGCCCCGAGACTCCTCCGAGTGTGCGATGCCCCGTCCGGCGGTCATCAGGTTGAGCTGGCCGGGCCCGGATGCGCTGTTCGGATCCGAGGCCGTCGCGGTGCAGAACCTCGCCCCGGAAGAGCCACGTCACGGTCTGGAGACCGATGTGGGGATGCGGCGGGACGTCCATCGCGGGAGGACGGCCGAGGCGGAACGCGTCGAAGCGATCGAGAAAACACCACGGCCCGACCATCCGCCTCGCCCGCCGGGAGCGCGCGCAGGACTCCCTGCCCGGGCCCGATCGAAGCTTCGCGCGCCGGGAGGAGATCGAGGCACCGGGCGCGCCGAATCCGTGCCGCCGCATCGCAGGGCCGGCTCGGCCGCCGCGAGATCGCTCACCGCGCCTCCGGTGCGATCCTCTGCGAGGTGAGACCGAGCTCGTTTCCGTCCACGTCGGCGATCACGGCGAACGTTCCCCACGGCAGCGGAGTCGGCGGCATCGTGATTCGAACGCCCGCCTTTGCGAGCTCCAGGCACGTTGCCTCGACGTCGGGACAGTGAAATACGACGGAGGGCTTCTTCGACGCCCAGTCGCGGGCGTCATCGATCTCGGGTAGAGCACGGGGCAGCTCTCGCCGCCCCGCGGCCCGACTTCGATCCAGCTCGCCTCGGCCCCATCGCCACGCGACGGCGGACGACGAACCCGAGAGGTCCCGTGTAGAACGCCTCGGCCTTCTGCTGGTCCTCGACGTAGACCGCCACGGTCTTGACCGGGCCGATCATCGCCGCGGACGAAACATCGAGCGATACGGGCGCCGTCGCTCCCGATGGAGGTCACGAGCGATCGTATTTCCCATCGTCAGCGAGGCCGCATCAGCGGGAAGAGGATGACGTCGCGGATCGAGCGCTTGCGTCGGTGAAGAGCATCGTCACCCGATCGACGCCGATCCCTTCGCCCGCCGTCGGGGCAGGCCCATACTCGAGGGCCTCCACGTAGTCCTGGTCGTAGGGCATGGCCTCGACGTCCCCGCCCGCCTTGGCCTCCATCTGCTCCCGGAAGCGGCGCGCCTGCTCCTCCGGGTCGTTCAACTCCGAGAATCCGTTGGCGATCTCCATCCCCCCGCATAGAGCTCGAAACGCTCGACCCACTCGGGATCCGCCGATTCTGCTTCGAGAGCGGCGAAATCTCGGTCGGGAACTCGTGGATGAACGTCGGCTGCACGAGATGGTCTTCCGCGACCGCCTCGAAGATCTCCGCGAGGAGCTTCCCTTCTGCTCGCGAAACCGGTTCGGCCGCTCGATGCCGATCCGCACGGCGGCCGCGCGAGCAACGTATCGGCCGATCCCAGATCCTCGGGCGAAACCGGCCCGCCGGGATGGCCCTTCGAGAACTCTTCACGACCGCCTCGCGCATCGTGTAGCGCGCAAACGGAGCCTTCCAGGAAATGGTGTTCCCGTCCCGCGGTCTCCTCGGCGCCCGTGACCTCGATCGCCATGCGGGAGAACAATACCTCGGTCAGCTCCATCAGCGTCTCAGCGCGGGCGTACGCCTGGTAGAACTCCGAGCATCGTGAACTCGGGGTTGTGGCGCGTCGAGATGCCCTCGTTGCGGAAGTTTCGGTTGATCTCGTAGACGCGCTCGAATACCGCCGACGACGAGGCGCTTGAGATAGAGCTCGGGCGCGATGCGCAGGTACAGCTCCATGTCGAGCGCGTTGTGGTGCGTGACGAACGGGCGCGCCGCGCTCCGCCCGGCGATCGGCTGCATCATCGGCGTCTCGACTTCCGAGATACCCGCGCTCGTCGAGGAAGCGGCGCAGGAACGCGACGATCTTCGCCCGGCGCTCGAAGACGCCGCGCGACTCGAGGATTGACGACGAGATCCACGTATCGGCGCCGGTACCGCTCCTCGAGATTCTGGAGTCCGTGCCACTTGTCCGGCAGCGGCCGGAGCGCCTTGGCGAGGAACTCGAGTCTTTCCGCCTTGATCGAGAGCTCCCCGCCCGCGTCCGGAAGACCGTTCCTTCGACGCCGATCCAGTCCCCCAGGTCCAGGAGCTCGTAGAGCCCGAAGCCGGCCTCCCCCACGACGTCCCTCTTGACGTAGATCTGGACCCTTGGAAGCGCCGTCCGAGAGATCGAGGAATGCCGCCTTCCCGGCGCTGCGCGACGCGCGCACGCCCGGCGGTCGCGACGCGCTCCGGGTGCGCCTCGAGAAACGCGGCGTCGTGGGCGCCGTGGGCGGCGACGATCTCCGAGATGGTCCGGTCGAACCGAAGAAGTTCGGATAGCGGGCGTGCCCGCGGGCGACGATCGATCTCGAGGCTGCGCCGGCGGTTCCGGATCAGCTCGCTCTCAGTCGCTTCGCCCGCCGCGCCGGCATCCGGTGTCTCTCGTCTTCGTTCATGGGAGGAGCCATTCTGGTGCCGCGGCGATGGAATGACGATAGCCGTCCGGAGGCGATCCGCGGTTCTCTCGACGCGCGCCAGGGGTCCGGGCGGGGACGCGTTGCACCGCGTCCCCGCCCGGACCCCGCGGAACATCCCGCGGAAAATTACCGGAGGGCTCGTCTCATCCCAGGGGCTGCGGGTTGACGACGTGCGACTGCCAGCTGTCTCCCGTCACGCTGTCGACCGACACGCCGTAGGCGCTCCAGTCGAAGGCGTCGGCGTCGGGCGTCAGCGCCGGGAAGAGATTGCCGTAGGTCCCCGCGGGAATGGCGGCCTGGCTGACGGAAAACGCCGGGACCGTGACCGTGAACGTCGCGGACTTCGTCTGGCCGACTGCGTGCACCGTCCAGGTGTGCTGCACGCTGTCGAGGTTCACGATCCCCACGTTGGTGCGCGCGCTCGCGTCCTGGCGAAGACCGAGGGCGTAGGACTGCGCGCGTTGCCGATGATGTCGACGAGATCGACCGCCGGGAGTCCCAGCGAGACTCTTCCCGACGATCCCGGCTGAGCGTCCAGATCCGGATCTGGCCGTCCAGGATCGCGTTGGAATCGTTGTTGTGCTGGGAATCGACCCCCAGCACGAGGACGGCGCCGAACCCGCTCGTGCAGCGTTCCGGCGACGAAGTCGTCCAGCGCGACGGTCCCCAAGGCCGGAATCGTGAAGTACTGGGAGGAGCTCGTTCGAGTTGTCCTGTCCTGCCGCAGGAACCCGATCGCGATGATCTGGGTGGCGTTTCGAAGGTTGGCGAGCATCACGTCAGAGTGAAAGAACGTTCCGTTCTGCCCGGCGAGGCCGCCCGCTCCTGGAAAATGAAGGCGGAAAGGTACAGGTCGAGGGAAATGGATTGGCGTCCCTGGAGAGAGATCGGCGGGCCGCCGAGGACCCGCAGCTCTCCGAGCATCTGCCCGACGGTCTTCCCGTCGCTCTCCCTGTCGAACGATCGGCGAGGCGCCGGAAGCCGCGACGGCAGAAAGGACCGAGGAGCAGGGGCCGCTATACGGGATTTCATCTTTTTCCTCCTACGAATTGGCCGAATTCAACCGCGGACGGCCAATGATGCGAACGGATCATTGAGAGCATAGCGTTTGCCGGCACAATCGCCCACCGATATACTCTGGCCGGTTTCGGAAGGCGCGGATCGCCTCCCGACAACGGTCACAAGTAAGGAGAGCTTCATGTCGAGCGTCGTCACCCACGAAGGTCTGGTAGCCGCCCCGATCCCCGAGAAGCCGATCATCAACGATTTTTCCTTCCAGATCGCCACGGCCAACGGGTCGGGATCGCAGTCCTCCAACACACATCCTGATGCGCACGATCCATCAGATGGGCATCCCGGTTTCGGGAAAGAACCTCTTCCCTTCCAACATCCAGGGTCTGCCGACCTGGTTCACGATCCGGGCCTCGAAACGAGGGCTTCATCGCGCGCCGGCGGGACGTTCGGGGTCCTGATCTGCATGAACCCGGAGACGGCCCACGGAGGACGTCGGACGGTCGCCCCGGCGCCGCGGTGATCTACGAGGAGAGCCTGAAGCTCGACGCGCTCCGCGACGACGTCATCTTCTATCCCGTGCCGTTCTCCAAGCTCGTCCTCGAGCCTGCGTCCACGACGGGAAGCTCCGGCGCCTCGTCGTCAACATGATCTACGTCGGCGTGCGCGGCTGGCTCCTCGGCATCGACATGGACGAGATCGCAGAAGCGCCGTCGTCAAGCAGTTCAAGGCGAAGGCGAAGGCCGTCGAGATCAACATCGGAACGCGATCCGCGGCGGCTGCGAGTGGGCCGACGAAGAACCTGGCCAAGCGCGACCCGTTCCGGCTCGAGCGGATGAACGCGACGGCCGGCAAGATCATCATCGACGGCAACGCGGCGGCGGCGATCGGCTGCGTGATGGCGGGCGTCACCGTGCGTGGCCTGGTACCCGATCACGCCCTCCTCGTCGCTCGCCGAGTCGCTCATCGACTATGCGGGACGCTACCGGATCGACCCGGAGACCGGCAAGCCGACGTTCGCGATCGTGCAGGCCGAGGACGAGCTCGCGGCCGTCGGCATGGTGCTCGGCGCCGGCTGGGCGGGCGCGCGCGCGATGACGACGACGTCCGGGCCCGGCATCTCGCTCATGTCGGAGTTCGTCGGGCTCGGGTACTACGCCGAGGTCCCCGCGGTCATCGTCGACGTCCAGCGCGTCGGGCCCTCGACGGGACTCGCCCACGCGGACGATGCAGGGCGACATCCTCTCGACGTACTTCCTCTCGCACGGCGACGCGCAGCACGTCCTGCTCATCCCGGGCTCGGTCGAGGAGTGCTACTCGCTCGCGATGGAGGCGTTCGACCTCGCCGAGCAGTTCCAGACGCCGGTCTTCGTGATGACGCGACCTCGACCTCGGCATGAACAACTGGATGGCGGACCCGTTCCCCTATCCCGGAGAAGCCGATCGACCGCGGGCAAGGTGCTCCGACGCAGGAAGAGCTCGAGGCGCCACGTCGCGAGGTTCAAGGAGTTCGCCCGCTACCGCGACGTGGACGGCGACGGGATCCCGTACCGGACCCTTCCGGGCCTGATCGACACCCGCTCGCCGCCTATTTCACGCGCGGGTCCGGGCACACGGAGCGCGGCGACGTACTCGGAGACGCCCGAGGACTACAAGGCGAACATGGACCGCCTCGCCCGCAAGTTCGAGACGGCGCGCGCACTCGTCCCGAAACCGGTCGTCTCGCAACGGAACGGGCTCGCGCGTCGGCATGATCGCCTACGGCTCCTCGCGACTTCGCGCGTCGAGGAGGCCGCGGCATCCTGCTGACGCGCAGGGCGTCGAGACCGACTACCTCGCGGCTGCGGGCGCTCCCGTTCACGCCGGAGGTCCGCGCGTTCGTCGCGTGGCCACGACCGCGTCTACGTCGTCGACCAGAACCGCGACGGGCAGATGTACGACCTCCTGCGGCTCGAGCTGCGGGCGCGACACGCCACGAGCTGCGCTCGATCCGCCACTACGACGGCTTCCCGCTCGACGCCGAAACGGTGGTCGAGGGGATCGAAGCCGGGGAGAAGAAGCTGTGATGTCCTCCGTCGCCGAGCCCGAAGGCGCCTCCGACCAACCGCATCGGCCTGACCGTCAAGGAATACGGCGGGCTGAAGTCCACGCTCTGCGTCGGCTGCGGCCACGACGTCATCACCGCGCCAGATCACGCAGGCGTTCTACGACATGGGCGTCGAGCCGTACCAGGTCGCCAAGATGTCCGGGCATCGGCTGCTCGTCGAAGACGACGGCGTACTTCGCCGACCGCGGGCCACGGCTTCAACGCCGTGCACGGCCGCATGCCGGCCGTCGCGACGGGCGCGGTGCTCGCCAACCGCACGCTGCTCTGCGATCGGCGTCTCGGGCGACGGCGACACGGCCTCGATCGGCGCCGGCCAGTTCGTGCACCTGCTCCGCCGCAACGTCCCGATGATCTACATCGTCGAGAACAACGGCGTCTACGGCCTGACGAAGGGCCAGTTCTCGGCCACCGCCGACCTGGGCTCGAAGCTGCAAGACCGGCGTCGTCAACGACCTGCCGGCGATCGACCTGTGCGCGATGGCGATCGAGCTCGGCTGCGCCTACGTCGCCCGCTCCTTCTCGCGGCGACATGAAGCAGCTCGTCGCGCTGCTCAAGGGCGCGATCGCGCACCGCGGGACGGCGCTGCTCGACGTCATCTCCCCGTGCGTGACGTTCAACAACCACGAGGGCTCGACGCAAGTCCTACAAGTGGGCCAAGGACCACGAGGATCCCGATCCAGGAGATCGGCTTCGTCCCCTACTTCGAGGACGTCGACGGTCGAGTACGACTCCCGGCCACGACGCAGGACGTCACGGACTGCACGACGGCTCGAAGCTGCGTAGATTGAAGGCGCTCCTGGGGCCGACTGGCCGATCCGCGCAACCGTGACGCCAGTGGCGATGGATCCAAGCTTGGCCGGATGCCCGCGACATGCTGGTGAGTTCCGCCGGGCCTGATACATCAACGAGCAGACGCCGGACTTCCAGGGATGCAGCTCAACATGGTCGAAGAGCCGCCTCGCGACGCTGCCGCATTCGGAAGACGCGTGGCCCGCCGTCGCCGTGGTTGACCGACGATCATGGCCGCCGAGCTGACGTAGTCGGCAGCACGCGCTCGTCCGCTCACGGGCCGCGCGTGCTCGTCTCCAAGGGCACTCGACCGAGGGTTTCTTCGCAGATCGCGGACCTCCCTCCGAAAGCGCCAGCAAGGCACTCAGCGTACGCACGGGACTGGGCTGTAACTTTCGTGCGGAGACTCTTCCGCCGCGATCTGGCCTCCGTCGCTTCGTCTCCGAGGACCCGACGACTCCGGCGCCCCTGGCGCGAAGAGGGCGTTCGCGACCTCCTCGGAGCCCGGATCATGGAACGGCGCTTTCACCAGACGTCGAGAGGGCAGCGAGCCCGGGCTGGCGCCGGACCCGAGTGCAGGGGAAGCTTAACGATGCTTTCTTCCGCCGCGTTTCAGCGGCGCAGCGCGTCCGGCTTCAACCCCGGCGGCAGGTCCAATCCTCGATGCGTAACCGCGCGAAGGCCGATACTTTCGAGCAATACGTAACCGGAACGAAGCACAT